>Ga0179593_1367762_pt1 | contig 10901 bp, 18 predicted proteins | sample CZODoug2_1_08_16_FD_185931 | JGI IMG/M metagenome (GOLD analysis project Ga0179593, IMG submission 185931) | Vadose zone soil fungal communities from Angelo Coast Range Reserve, California, USA - CZODoug2_1_08_16fungal (PacBio error correction) | ecosystem: Environmental > Terrestrial > Soil >...
CCTGCCTCCCTGGCGAACCTGCCTGCGAAGGGGTCGGTGAAGGGAGGGGCCAGCTTGTGGCTATCGAACAGGGGAAGGTTGCAGACTTGGGGGGGACGAAGGGAAAAGCGCATGTTTGGAGGCCCGCAATGGCAAGATCTCATAAAGGCCTGCGGAGAAGGGAGACGTGGTGGTTTTCCCCAATCAGGGATCCTGACAGAACTTGACGAATGGCACGGAAGTCTTAAAATGATTCCCCCCAGGGACGAGTCGAAAAAGGAATCGGGCGTCCTATTCCGAACCGAGGAAGATGCCTACATGGGAAAAAAGATAACGCGGAGAGCGGTCATTCAACCCTCCAGCTCCAGAAGTCCCTCCCCGGGAAAACCCCTCAAGTGAGGGGGGATGGTAAACGACAAAAATGGCCGCCGGTAGTGTCAAAATGACACCTGTCTCTGCATGTGTCCTGATCACGTAAGCAGGACACCGTAAAAAAAAAAAAACCCACACTCTGGCAGGTTCTGCTTTGCGATTGTTATCGAAAGGAGACGGAGGTAAAAGAGGGAGCCAGCCTGACCTGGAATAAAAGCAGCTTGGCATTGATAGAAATCACGAGTGAAGTGGGGTCTGACCTCAGACATAAAGGAAAGGGAGGATGGTGGGAGAGGAGGAGAAGAGCTTAGAGCTTATTAATCCACCAGTGACGACACGAACCTTTGAGATCAGAAAACCCTTACATATGAATCCCTAAAGGAAGATAACGAAAGGGGGGAGGGACAGTGGGGGGGACCCGAGAGGGGACCGAATTCTCCTTTAGTCTCTACCATCTTTTTTTGATGACCGTGGGGGGAAAGGGGCAAGTACCTTGGAAGTATACTTGCAGACTTAGGACGGGGGGTTCAAACAAAGAGGGGGGAGAACTTCCGGTCATCTTAAGACCGGTCTGAGGCAATTTCTTCGTGCCGTCTTTTCCTCTCACTTTTCGTCGAGTCCTGGGAAGGGGAGGCAAAACGCGGGGAGAGGAGCGGAAGAGGGCTTCTGAAGAAATTTTTTAGACTAAAAGAAGGAAGGAAAAGGGACTGGGATGCCTAATTTACGGTCTCGTATTCCCTGCCTTTAAGTGTGGAGTGGCGTGTCAAAGGGAGCAAGAAAAAAGGGCGGTCCACTTGTTGTCTTTTTACGAAAGGGATGGACGCAGAGGACGGAGGGGCCTACACGCAGGAAGGGGACATCTCCCGGCCGTTAACGATTAGAGAATGGATGGGAAAAATCGGAAGAGAAAGACCTTGGTCTTCATGAGACGCCGGGATTTTCAGTTCTTGAGGAAATTTACTGTCCGAAAACGTTAGAAGGGGGGGATTGCGGAAGGAGAGGAGGAAAATGGCAAGAGCCGACGCATCAAGTTTTGATGACGATGACGGAGGTCCAGGAAGAAAGTTAAGGGGTTCGACACCAATTAAGAGCACCGACTCGGGGGAGCGATGCTCTATTCGTCAGACAGCAGGGGAGGGACCGGGGAGGGGAGAAAGACCACGAAACAAACTATTTAACATCTTTGACATGGTGGAAAAGAAGCCTCTCGCAATCATTGCTTTCGGCGGACTTTCAGTAAGACGTACATGCTCAGGGGGGAGAAGATAAGGCTCAGGGGGGGAAACGATTCGCGACAGAATTAAGGTCTTCACTGTCTCAAAGGAACTTTCACGCGGGGGGTTCTCCTTCTGCAGAATCCAGTCTAAGCGAGGCCGGGGAAAACGTGGCAGACATTCTGGAGGAATTGCGGATAAAAAGGGCGGAGGACGGACCTGGAGAACTTCTACGTTTGAAGGGGTTAATCTCGGAGAGGAGTTCTGAGAGAGGAATTGAAACCGAGGGGACAGAGAGGTCTTCCTGGTCTTTGGGGACGCGCAGAGATTCCCATGAAATGACTGCACCACCGGTAACTAAACCATAGGGAAGAGGGGAAGGAAGCGAGGGAAATAAGAAGTCCTTAAAACCATGTAAATCTTCCCAGAACAGGGGGGGGGGCGCTTTGATTCAGATGAGAAAGAACCCTTGAAGGGGGAGGTGACGGAGGAGGAAAAAAAGGAACCACAAAGGGAGCTCAGCAAGCTGAGAAACCACATTCCTGGGATCTCAAAGTATTACACTACCGCCGCTAGGGATCAGAGGGAAAGGACCGGGGGAAAGGGAGCCAACCCCACATTTCCTGAACAGCGCAATGCAAAAAAGTACAGCCAAAAACAGGAACCTTCCGACACACAAACAAGTGGAAGGGGAAAAAGGTAAGGAGGAGAAGGGGGGAGGCTGGTTCTCTCGGGCTTCAAAAAGGGGGGGGGGTGGCTTAATACGGGGATGTGACTATGCGCGCTGCTGTCGGTTCATCATCGGGAGCGCTGGGGTATGAAGAGGACTCTGGTTTGAGAAAAAGGGGGGAGGAGTGCATGCGCCGAATCACAAAAATTGATTTATATGAAGGGGAGGGGGGACCTCACACGGATTGTACCTAAAGTTAGGTTTAGAACCCTTCAAGAGGGCCAGATCCATTGAGGAAGAGGACGAGAAGGGGGGGGAAGGAGGGTAGAAATCTTCCGGATGTCCTCGCAAAACCAGCAAAGGCCGAATCCTCATGTCCGCACTGGGGACATGTGGACGCGAGACCGCCTCGCCCTATTCAAAACCTTGGGGGAGGAAAAAAATACGGACCTGTGAAAAAGAACCGAAAGGTTCGGGTAAGAAAAACGGGGGAGACTCAGGCACGAAAATTACGCACCCACGGCTCTAGGGGATACAATTCTGCATGCTAAAACAGCTTCGTTGAGAGGAATCGTGAAATCCAAGGAGTCGGAGGTCTAATCTTGCAAGAGTGGAGGAGGCAGAGGAGGGGGGGGAAGAGGAAATGAATTTAAGCCCGCCTCGAAAGTTTGGGCAAACTGGGGGGGATCGAGGGAGCAGGTAATCGTTTTACTTAGCAGGCGTTGTGCGGAGGGGTGGGAGATTAGGGGGAAAAGAGAGGGCCAGAAAAGGGGATGGGGTCATCCCTCATCTCTCCCACAGCGGAGAGGTAAGGGGGGGGAGGGAATCTGTCACGTCCTTTAATCGTAGGATTCAAAGAAAAATTCAGAAGGGAAAGGACTTCTGGAAAGGGGGGGAAAAAAAGGGCCGCCTCACCCCAGAAACAGAAATCGTAGGTTAAAGGGAGAAAGATCAAAATACCTACATCACCTGGTAACAATTCCAGACGGAGGGAGGAAAAGGGGAGGCGAAAAAAGAAAAGAGAGGAGTTCCATCTTTCAAGCCCATATTTTCCCGGGAAATTCGGGAGGTATCCGCACTAATATCCGTCCAGACCAGGCTGTGGAAAAACGAAGACCTGAGGACTCGAAAAGGGGGATAGAACTACAGAAGGCGTCGTGATCAGAGCATACGGATCCTGTGCATCCAGTCAACGGCCGTCTTGGTAAAAGCGAAAAAGGGTCGGATCGGGAAAGGAATCGTCACAGGAGGGAAGGGAGACCCCAGGGTCATCGACCCAAGGAGAAAGCCCCGCGATAAACCGGAAAATTAAGAAGGACTTGATACGAGCACGGATTCGGCCGTTCAGAGAAGGGGAGCCAAAGAAGGGGGGAGGGAAGAGAAGTATAGAAATAGTCTGTCCTGTCAACAGGGCATCCCTCCGCACCCCGAGGAAAACGAGTATGAAAGCGCACCATTCTTTCCTACCCTCTCTGCATCGCTGCTTGGTATTCCACTTCTTTTTGGGGGGGGAAGGGGTGGTCGGGGAGAGAAGGGAGTCAGTCGAAAATGGAAAAGAAGAGAAGGCGTCGGGGTAAGTAAGATCCTCCATTTAGGGGGGCGCATTTCAAAAGACCCCCAAGAAAAAAAATCAACTAACAGGGAAAAGACCGCGGGAGAAGAAGAATTACTATGGTATCCTTCGCTGGCTGGCTACTATTTATAGGGGAAGAAAATCAAAAAAGCGACACTACTCACTGAACTGGTTCTGATTACCTGTAAAGAGGAAAGGAGTCAAAAAAAAGGTGTGGGTGCTGAAAATGGAAGGTGAACAAAAGAGGAGAAAAAGAGTCGGTGAAAAAAACAATGTTTGGTTAGACCTTAAGCAAAGGAGGGGATTTTGACCTAATAAGTCCGTCTATATTCTGGTGCACTTGGACTTCTCCTTGTTCTTGACTAGGGGGTAGCACCGGGGGGGAGGGGGAAAAGGGGACGAATAGGGAAGAAGACCGGGGGGGAAAAGTTAAGAATTCCGAAAGTTTCCGAGGACGTGCTTTCCTTATCATCTATTACAGGGGTGCGACGGGGAGAACACAACCGAGACAATCTTGCAGCAGTCCATAGATAAGCAGGCGCCACCCTGCGCAGATAAAACCACCCACGAAGAAAGGGGGGAATCGCACAAAAGGAAAGAAGGCAACGACACTGAGAGGAGGAGGGGAGAAGACAGAGACCCTCGTCTCTGGCTGATCTCCCAAAAAAAACGTATGTATAGTATAGCCCGAGAAGGGACCTCCAAGGTAGTGCAAACAAAAGGCGAAGGGGTCTTGTAGTCGAAAGTTTGGTTCTATCTCCAGTGATTTCTCGTGGGGGGGAGGGAGGGCAGTAGGGAGAAGGGGGGGGCGAACAAGATTGCCAGAATACAAATGGACTGAAGGGAGAGGGGTGGGCTCAAAAAGAACACCAGAATAGGGATCGCGCTGCGGAAAAAAGGGGCAGAAATTCTTTTAACCTTATTCCCCAAATTGATAGGGAAAAGGGAGGACTAAGGGGGAAAGAAGAGGGCAACCGGATCTAACTCCTTAAGACAAGTTGAGGGACAGTGGCCCAGACAGTATCCGAGGTGATTATTATCAGGTCAAATCCCTCCGAGATGGTCCTCCTCTGACCACGAACAAGAGAAGTAGGAGGGAGAAGAGGGGGTGGACAGACGAGGGTGCGCATGAACGCAACCTGGTGACTCTAATGTGAACAGAACAGTCATCGAAACAACACTCAAGGGCGTCGGTGGAATCAGTTTTATCGACGGTCATCTGAAAGAGGAAGGGAAGAATGGCGAGCAGGAAAAAAGAAGCAGCTGCATCGACTCCTATGGAGCTTCGCTGGGGGGTAAAAGAACCGCCAGTCGTAATGAGGGTCGGGGAAAGCCTGGCTCTGAACGGGAATGGTTTCACCCTTTTATGAAGAAGGGTGAGGGGCCAGAACACGGCCAACCAAATACGCTTACGAAAAAGGGAGGGGGAGGGGTGTCAAAGATCCCTCCTTGTCTGAAGCGGGGGTGATCTCGCCAGGGGGGGGGGGTGGTAGTGGAAAGGGAAGGGAAAAAGGCAAAGGCGTGCGATACGAGCTGTTCTCCCGAAGGGGGGGAATCGATCCTGCGAGATCTTAGAGTAGGAAGGGGGAGTCTGAAAGGGAGGAGGATAGAATGGATCTGAGAACGGGGCTTAGCCTTGGCAAAAAAGGGGGTTCGACTTCCGCAAGGTATTCCTTTTCATAGAAAAGTGGGGGGAATAAGCAGAGCGGGAACTGATGCCAACGGAGAAGTGGGCAGATGGGTCCCCGAAGCCTTAGGGAGGTTGTTGTTTGAACACGGTACAGAAAATAAAACTTTCGTGTCAACGAGCGTTTCGTGGGTGACTATGAAGGGAGAAGGGGCCGAAATGACAGCTCCGTCTTCCTTACGATTGAAAGCGAATTGGATGGACCGGCTCAGGGTGGGGTCGCCCTTCTAGGACGGAAATTCTGTTGCCAGACCGTATGGGTAGGAAAGGAAAGAGGGGTGGGCATGGTACTGGCACTGATCCGAGGGGGATTGGAGGGGCGGCCGAGGCCATTCAAAAGCCCGCGTAAAAAATGCTTCAAGGTCGTTTGAAACGATGAGGGAGGGGCAAGGAAGTAGGGTGAGCTTGGCTAACTGATCGAGCCCGCGGGGTGGATGCTCGAGGGGGGAAAACACGTGGTAGGACCGATTCGTGTCCGGGGAAAAAACAAAACTAAGGGGAAGAAAAGCACACTAGGAAATGGAAAAAAAAAGGGATGGCCCCTCGACCCCAAAGGCGAAAGTGAGGGTAAGTCTTACTGGAGGTCGTGCCCATTTCGACACTAGCTCCGATAAGGGGGAGACGGAGAATGGGGCATGTCCTCACGTTAAGGGCAAAGGGGAAGGAAGAGCCTTGTGGCATAAGATGACCGCTGGGAATGGTTTGTGCGTGGAACTCACCAAGAATGGGGGGATTACGGAAACATTGAGACGACCGCGTGGAAAAAAAGAACGGTGTAACCAAGAATCTAGGGCGAGGGGTGAATCGCCCTTAAACCGAGGATTGAGGATGTAGGGGACCCTGTGTTGGGAAGGGACGAATTCAGAAATAAGAAAAGGGGGGGGTCAATACAGAGACCCCATAGAGTCCGACTTAATAATGGCAGGAAGACAAAGATGAAGATTCTTGCGCATAGTTCCAGAACTGTTTTCTCTTGAAAGAAAAGGTAGGGAACATCAATGCGGGGGGGGGGGGAGTCGGCGACCGAATGCCTCAACTACCAGAGAGAAAAGCTTCTAAAAAGATCAAAAGATGAAAAAACGCCGCGTACTGAGGGAAGGGGAGGGAGAGGGGATTTAAAAATAAAAGGGAGGGGGGGGGGGAAAGAGAAGGGGATGGAGATGGGGGACGAGATAGTAAAGGGAGAGGTAGGAACAAGATGATGGAAGGTAGGGATGGTATGGGGGAGGAGAAGGGGGGGAGGGGAGTGAAGGGGCGTGGGGGAGAGAGAGGGGGGAGTGGAGGTGGAAGAGCTGAGGAAGAGGTTAAGGCAGCGAGGGAAAGTGGAGAGGAGTGAAAGAAAGAGGAGGAAAGAAGTGCAGGAAAGAAAGGGGATGTGAGAGGAAGGGTCGGGAGGGGGTAAAGAGGGGGATGGGGGGGGAGGAAGAGGGTAGGGTTAGAGTGTGTGACAGAGCAAGGGAGGAGAGAGGATGGAGAGCGGGGGGAGTATGACAGGGGTGGGTGGGAAAGGGGGTGGGGAAGGCGGGGGGGGGAAACAGGTGGGAGGGGGGGGGGGGAGGGGGACGGGGAATAGGGAAAGAGGGGGGAGGTTAAGTCAGTAGGAGGAGGTAGAAAGGGTGAGGACGAGTCGAGGGAGAGGGAGGGGTTGTGCACAGAGAGGAGGGGGGGAGCTAGTTTGTAGGGAGGGGGGTGAGGTAGATGAAGAAAGGGGCGGTGGGAGGGGGGGGAGAACTTTGGGGGAGTGGGTTAGGGGGGATAGGGTTGGGAGGCTGGAGGGTAGAGAAAAAGGGATGGGGTCTGATGTGGGGAGGTGAAAGAGACGGGGGGGGAAAGGGGTTTGAAGATGGAGTATAAAGAGATCAAAAAAGGGACTGGGGGAAAGGGTCTGGGAGCGCGGCATCGGGGAGGTAGATGGGAGGAGGAAGAAGATGAGGTGAACTGAGGAGAAGAGGACCACTGCAGGGAGGTGACAGTGGGGGGGGGGGAAAGAGGAGTGTAATAGCGGAGAGGAGAGGAAAGGGTGATGATTGGAAGAACGAGAGATTAAAGTTTAGGGGGAAAAGAGACGGGCGGGCAGAGTGAGATAGAGGGAGGAAAAGCGGAGGGGATGATAGGGGGAAAAAAGGAGGGCGGAGGGAGGATAAGGGGGAGAAAGGGCACCGGGGAGATGGGTAGAGTAAGGAAGTGTGGTGGAAGAAGCGATGGGGGAGGGGAGGGGGAATCGAGGATGGGCGTGAGGAGGGTAGGTAAGAGTGGGTGGTGGGAGTGGTAGGCGGGGCTGACGGGTGTAGGCGAGAGGTGAGTAGGGTGAAAGCCATGAGGGGGAGGGGGTGAGGATAGGGTGGGAATGAAGGGTGGGTGGAGGGAGGGCGGAAACAGGAAGACGGAGATGCGGCGATGAGAAAAAATGAAGTAGCGGGGCGGGTTGGGGAATAGTGGGGGGGGGGAAGGGTGGCAAGTAAAAGACGGGATCAAAAGAGGGTTGCGGGGGGGGGGGTAAGAGGGAGGAAGAGGGAGGGGGTGAGCGGGAGGAGAGGGCGAGAAGGAAAAAAGCCTGGAGAGGAAGGGGTTGTAAGTGGGTGGGGGAGAAGAGAAAGAGGGGGGAGAAGAAGAGTCGGAGGGGGGGAGGAGGAGGCGGAAGGGGATGAGGTGAGGAAGGGTGAGAAGGGCGGGGGGAGATGAGGAGCGGACGGAGCACAAGGGAGGGGGGGGAGAGCAGGAGAAGGAGGGGAGAGGGGACGAGAGGGCGTGAGGGAGGTGGGGGGGAGAGGGGATTTGAGAATTAGAGAGTGGCGGGGGGGGGGGGGAGGGGATGGGGCTGGTGACGGAAGAAAGGGTCAAGTAAGGGTGGAAGCAAGTAGGGGGAGAAGGGGGGAAAGGAGGAGAGAGAGGGGGGGAAGAGGATAGGCAAGTAGGGGTGAGCTAAAGTAAGAGGGAGTAGGGTGGCTGGAAGACGGTATAGAAGGGGGAATAAGACTGTGTGTAGGGAGCAGGAGTAGGATAGTGAAAGGGTCGTCATCGACAGGACCTGGAGGCTCCCCCAGGTTCTCAAAAGAAAAAAAATCTCCCTTACATCATCAGAACCTAGAGAGAAACAAAAAAAAAAAACGTCTTATCCAGTCAAGAGTTTTTCTTCTTCTTCGGGGGGATCGCGAGTGGTGCACTTGAACATGTTTTTGGCTGCAGAGACACAATGGCGGAGGAAAAGCGTCTAAGGGCGGTCCGTGTCAGCATATCGGAAGTAGTGGAATACTTGAGAGACTTTTGGGGATCCACTTCGGAGAGGGTCGTCCACGGAAAAGAAAAAGAAGAATGGAGGGATGAAGGGTGCGGTGGTAGAAGTACCCACAGGGAAGGTTTAACGAAAATGATACTGGTTTAAGGACTTAAAAGTCTGTGCCAGAACACCTTCGGAATCAAGATTGGTCTCCTGTCATATACCTAGGACCGAGGAATCGGCGGAAGAGAAACAAAGGCCATCTCTCCCTCTCGTTTGAGGATTCTCTAGACCGCCGGAGAGCCGTTCAAAAGGTGAGGAAAAGAAAAAAGGCCGGACCAATCAAAAAAGTTGTCCGTCCGCATGGATGGGGACACCCTGGGGTAGGCAAAACCCACTGACTCGATTAACAATTCTGCAGAAACATACGGTCGTAAAGGGGGGGAAAATAAAAAGTAGCAGTGAAAGGAAAAAGGAACCGGGCGTCGCGAATCGGGTTGCAAAATAAGGATAATGATGCGAGTCGAATGGGAAAGGGAAGGCCATTGGTGAATCCTCCTAAGCCATGCGGGGGGGGGGGGGGCCGATTGCGTCGGGGACCAGCGGGTACCGGTTGCTGCCGGACGGGTTGTTGTTAAGGGGGCGCTTCGAACTAAAGGTCCCGCGACATTCTTTCACTCGAGAGCTACTCCCCTGGTTCTTCTATCGGGTGGTCTACAAAAGGGTCTCGGGGAACGCCCAAGCGGCAATGAAAAGCCCCGGGATAAGTGACGGTTCTTTCAATTTCCTCGGAGCCTCAAAAACCCCTAGGAAAGTTTGTGTCACAGGATGCATCATATCATTCCGAACAAGAACCGCAGGAGAACCGGAGCCGTCAATAAGGGGAGAAAGGACGAGCCGAAAAAAAACAATTCAGGGAAAAAGGTCAAGGAACATCCCGAATTTCCCTTCTTGTCGCCTCACCTCGAGCAGGAGGACAACAGAAAAAATGAAAAAAGAAGGGGCGAGCGACGTTGAAAAAATCGCGAAAGAACCGAGGATAAGCTATCGTTAGCCGCGTTATCAGAGGGGGGCCGCGGAACGGGGGGGAGGGGGTAAGCTCACCCTTGTATCGAGATCCAAGGCATCTGAACTCTTAATGATAGGCCTCGGGGGGGGGGTGAAACTTAATCAGGACCTAAAACGGACTGCGAGAAGCACGGGGATAACCTATAACAGGTAAGGAACCGAAACTAAAAAAAAACGAGACGATGAGAACTGAGACTTTCGATCCAGTGGGGCGAACATCGACGTCCTAGAATCAGTCCTGGACAGGGTGGGTACTCCATTTCATTCAAGAAACACCCCGCGGGGGGGGAAAGAGAAAGAATGTAGGAAAACTGCGGGACGAAAGGAAAAAGAACACCATCCCGACAGGGCTGAGTGCTCGACTTAGGTCTTCTTCTTGGTGTTGCAGGGTGTCGGCTCAGGAAGACGGTCCTTCAAGCCCTGGGATCTCAGAAATTGACATATCCAGTGGGCGGAGACAACTAGAAAAGTAAGTCAAGCACGGGAGGTTATGGCGCTAACGATAAGCCGTAGTCGCGGGCGGGAAATAGAATTAGCTATGAATTCTTTCGATTCTGACTATGAAAGGAGCAAAGGCTATCAACCGGGCGCCACAAGAAAAAGGCACGGCGAAATACTATAGACATTGCGATATTCACCAGCGTATTTCAGGTTAATCCCCCACCCCCTCGGAAAGTCAAATCTTAGTTGGGGACTGCATCCGAGTCATATGGGAGGGGAAAAGGGGAAGACTGAGGAAGAGAGGGATGGGGACTGGAAAGAAAATCAGTCTGTGTCACTGACCCAGGGTCGGACGGAGTTCGGAAGAGGGAGAAAACTATCTTTTTCCAAAGGAGGTGGGCCTAATCTTCCTATCCCCTAATCAGTTAGAATTCCAAAGGGCCAGACTCGTCCAGCGAGGTTCCGGAATCGGACATGGTGCTGACTGGGGGGGGGGGGGGGGTGAAACCAAACACGAGACCGTTTGGGGAAAAGGCAGGGATTTATCGGCATAGGCCACACCTAAAATAAAAAGGGGGGACAAACCCAAAGCCAAGGAACTGTTAGGGATCGAAACAATGTCCACAGAACGACCCCTGAGAACGTTTCTAAAAAGCGGAGGACAGAGGATAGTTGGCTAG
>Ga0179593_1506367_pt1 | contig 10901 bp, 12 predicted proteins | sample CZODoug2_1_08_16_FD_185931 | JGI IMG/M metagenome (GOLD analysis project Ga0179593, IMG submission 185931) | Vadose zone soil fungal communities from Angelo Coast Range Reserve, California, USA - CZODoug2_1_08_16fungal (PacBio error correction) | ecosystem: Environmental > Terrestrial > Soil >...
GTGAGCTGGAATTCCCAAGGTAGCCTCCCACTACAGCGAGCGTCAAAGGAAGATGGAAAGAAAATTTGCAGAAATCCTATATTGCCGGGAAAAAGCGCAAAAAAAAGGGGAGAGATGAATGCCGGTCCGAGCTAACAGACCAAACATCCGAACCAATACCCCCCAGCGTTGGTGACGCCAAATTAGGAGAGAACGTTGCCACCACTAGAGAAGGAGTACCTTATCGAGGGCGGGTAAACGGAAAGCCCGATGACAGGGACTAGCGTGCGACGGGCGATCAATGAGAAAGATACAAAAGAGGAAGCCCGGAGAAGGCGGGGAAGTCTGGTACAAGGAAAGGGAGGAAATTGCCGATATGTGAAAGAAGAAAAAAAAAAAGAGCCGATAAAAAGCGCTCTAAAAAACAATTGGCCCGTGCGAGCAACGACGCAAAGGACCGCGTGGGCAAAAAAGAAAGGTATTCTGGGGAAGGAAAAACAAAAAACACCCGTCACACGGAACGGGTCGGAAAGAAAAAAAAGGCATCAAATACCTGAGAAAAGGACAAAGCTAAAACGCGGTAAGTAAGGGGTAGAAAAGGCAACCCGGCTCTGGAAAGAATCATTTCCAGCAGATGCCAGGAAAGCGACGTTGGGGGGTTTGTTCCAGACAGCAGAATGATGGGAAGATCGAGTTCAAGAGGGACGAGGCCCGAAACAGCCCCATCCGCGCAAAAGGAATTGGGTAAACATCACCTTACCAGAGGAAACAAAAGAAGAAAATCAAAAACGGATTTAAAGAAGATACTGTTTGGACTGTTAAAAAGGGAATGAAAGTGTCTTTCTGTTGGGAAAAGGGCTTGGGGAAGAAAAAATACTCATAAAACAGTAGCACAAAGGAGGAGACAGAGTGCATTCCGTGAGTCAAAAAAAAAGAAAAACGTCCTCCAAAGAATCGCGTATATCCAGAGGTGATAGCTTTTGAAAAAATTTCCATCAAAAGGACTCGTTGCGGTATTGGGGAAAGGAGGGGAAATGATGAAACCAGGAAAAAGGATCACTAACATCAGCACCAGAAAAAACTAGCGGTCAAACCGGAGATAAGCCCACCCAGCGCGATCAAAGGGAGAAGAGAAAATGAACAGGAAAGGGTGGTCCTGCACGAACGGAAGACGGGCATAAATACACATCCGAAAAAAGGAATCTGGGGAAACTAAATTCGTAGGTCGGGGGCGCATGGAGAGTGGAATCAGTACACGTCCTGACAGACGGGATCGTCTTGACCGCGGAACCAAAAGGGGAGAGACTCAACAACAACAACGTGATGGAAAATGGGCGGTTAAGAGTTACAGCCTCGAGTTCGAAGAGGAAGCGAATGGGGGAGTGGAGGATGAAAGCGAACAGGCTCCCCAATAAATGCGTGTAAGAGTAAGCTGTCGTGGTATGTTAGTCAAATTCGGCCGGGTTACGAAATCAAAAAGCGGTAAGTGAAGGGATCTCGTTGACAACGGGGCGAAAAAGGACGTGGGCGTCTAGGTGTGGAAAGGAGTAAGAAGGTTTAAGGGGTTCTAGGCAGAAGGGGTCGAAAGGAACAAGTTCAATACCGGCAAAGCGAGGCGTGGGGGACCGGGAACAACAAGCGAAAGAGACGCTGGAGAATATCGAAGGACTTTTCGGAAGGGGAGGAGGGGGTGATAGGTTAATCCGGGCTTCGTCGTGATAATTTTTCTGGATGTAACTGGGACGGAATAGGGGGGAATCTAACAGCAAAGAACGGGCTTGCAGGAAGGTTTCCAATCGAGGGGAACGCTGGGGGGGGGCTGACTGGGTTCTGATGTGATCTGGGAGGGGGCGGGGACACAAGAAGGACGCAGGCGGGGTCGTGGGCTGGAAAAGAGGCGATCGGATTCTCTAAGATTCAAACCATCATGAACCTATGTAGAACACAAAACATTTGTCGCGGTCCTGGAGATGACTGAGGGTCCAGAGTAGGGAAAAATACGGTGAAGAAGGGATACATCCTGAAAGGGAAGAAGTGTACTGAAGAGGATAGTTGCTACGGAGGTTCAGGCCGTGGGGGATCATTTGGGGGTGGGGAGGGGTTGCCAGCAAACACCTTTCAGGGTCGCGCCGCGGACTGCGGGGGGGAAAAGGGGGGCAGACTGACCGTTTTTAGGAACATCTCTCCCAGACGAGAAAAGAGAGGAGGTGAGATTACGCATCATCCGGATAGGAGATGACGTACTGGGGCCTCTTGATGGAAGGGGCGGGAAACTATGCCTGGGAAGGTGGGGGGGCAAAAGGAGCCGCGCTCAAGGATTGAATCATTGGAATTGGGAGCGCGCACTCGGGGTGCCCTGGTGGAGATCCGAGGCAATTCGTGGGAAGAAGCAAACGAGGCGCTGGGGGGACGAGGGGGAAAGAGGGATGACTGCCAGTGCTTTCAGAAGACTATCAGGGAGTGTCTATCCTTCCCGCCAAAGTGGAAAAAGGAGGGGGTGATCGAAAAAAAATCACATGGGTGGCACTCTGTGAAGCACCTATTGGGGCGGCGTCGCGGGAACAGGTCTTCTGGGGGTGGCGGGAGGAAGGCTTCCTCGGGAGACCGGCAAGGGAAAGGAGGAGGTTATTATGAGGAATCGAATGGGCGGGTGCTAGAATCTGGTGACTACGACAGGGTCTGGGCTTGGGACAGAGAGGAAAAAGGCGGTGGCTCTAGAGGGGTATCCTTTCACGGTCCCATCTGCCCGCGCCCTCCTAAGGGAGAAGAAGGGAATGCTGGAAATTAATCGCGGAGGAGGAAAGCCGGAAAAAGGCTTCTAAAGTAAATTAATCAACGCGATAATTAGATGGAAAAGGACCACGTTGCTGCCAGAGAATGATGACCAAGACTCGATACTTTGTGCGTCAGAGGGCCCGCTGAAGCAGTGGAGGGGATTTGATGAAAAGGACTTACCAAGGCCGTGCAGCACGGGGAAATTTGTGAAAATAACTGACAGAAAGTGAAGGGGGGAGGGGAGGCGGAAGGCACCGTGGAGGTCAAGGAAAACCGAGATCTCCTCCGGCACCAATACTTGGAGGAATGCAAAAAAGTACGAAGCTTCACGAGTTCAGGAAGAGCATCGACTAGCTCGAATCAGTGTGGTAAGTTACTAAAACAGGAGGTCTCTTTAAAAGAGAGGAATATACCGAGTAGAGATAAGGATGAAATCTCACTACGAATAGTACGTGGAAGAGCCGTGTACAGCCCCGAAAAAATTATTTTGGGAGGGACGCCTCTTTAGCAAAGGCCTACTCGAATGAAACAGCTCACCATCACAAAACAACAACACCCCCCCCCCCACCAAAAAAAAAATCCCCACCACCCTTTCAAAACCCACCAACCCCTTTCCCAAGCACCCCAACCCCCCCCCCAGACATCCCCCCCCAACAAAAACACCCAAAAAACACCAAAAACCCCCCACCCAAAAAAAAAACCCCCCTCCCCCCCCCCCCCCAAACACCTGACTATGAACTAAAGGCGAGGAGTACCAATCGGCGGTTCTTCTTCGGACAGAAGAGAAGGCGCAAAAGGGGAAAGGGAGGTAAACTAAGTATTAGGCTTCTAGGGAAAACGGGCCGGCGCATCTCGAAGATGGAGGAAGGGGGAAAGGAAGGATGCCCCAAGAACAAGCGCAAGAAGAAAGTGAATGTGGTTCAAATCGTAAAAAGGCGGAGGAAAAGGATACAAGGGGTTACACAGAGGACCAAGGAGGTAAAGAACGGAACCAAACAGAAGGGGAGCGGGGAAAATCGAAACAGTAAGGAAATGTGACCTTTCGACGTCGCAAAGGTAGAGAGAACTAAAAAAAGTTATGATTCAAAGAAGATGATTTGGGGAACTTATCCAGGGAAGGAACTTCGGGGAGTTTTCGGGGAATATTGGCAGAAAATCGCCGGGCCGGTGGGGGTGAAGTCAAAAGATCCCTAGGCATCAGGTGTGAAATCCAGGAGATCCGTGTGATTCTGATCCGGGTGGAGTGGCAACCAAACAGTGACAACGCGGGCGCGTGGCAGCTGCTTGTTCAGGGGAAAAATAAGGGAAGGGGTGACCAAGCGAAGACTTGCGGAAGACTACGGAGCGGTCGGTTTCACTATTGATTCCCAAGCCGTAGTGGGACCATCCCCCCGACCTAGGGACCAGCCGGAGCTGTCCGAAAGAACACACCAGCTCTCAGAGGGTTGAAAATCACCTCCCCGAGGGGTGAGCCATTTAACTGACGAAGTCACGCTTCTGATATGTCTCCAAAGCGAGGGAAGCAAATAAGAGTCGCGGAACGGGCTACGAAGGGAGGGGAAGATTACATCGTCGGGCTCTGTTCTCAAGGGAGATAAAACGGAAATGGAGATACGCGATCGTCAACGAGCCCGAGGTGAGCCGTACTCGTAGCAAAAAATCTCGAGCTTGTAGAATGCCGGAACTAGTCAGTTCGGCGAATGGTTGTGGAAAAAGAAGTACATAGTAGGGCGCAGGGAGGGGAGAGAATGTTGGACTCCTTAAGGCCCCGGGGCCACTCAGACAGGTCCGAAAAGAAAAAGGTCAGATTATTTCCACCGGGGCATCAAAGTAGAACCGGCAGCCAATGGGAAATATATCCTCAAATCGACCAGTCGGCTCTTTCAAATTCTGATCGAAACGGGTCATATGCGGAATCAGGGATCTTAAAAAGGGTTGGTCGGTAAAATGGATAGAGTGGATTTGCAGGAGGAGAAGAACCAGATTCCCTTCCTCGAGAGAAAAAAGGGGGAAAAAAAAATTGATCTCCTCCCAAAGGCAGGGACTCATTCACGGGGGGCTGAAAAGGGCTATCAAAACTTCGAAGCCACCAAAAGTGAAAAACGGCCCACAGCAAGACCCAAAAGAGAAGAGCCACATCTTCCGTCGGAAAAAATCGGGGAATCCTCTCCTCGTGGCCAGGACAGAGGACCCGATGAAACTTCGCAAAGAAAAAGAAGACCATTTTGAAACTAACCCAAAAGAAAAGCCACTGGGGATGACCGAGGGGAAATTTTCCCGTGGTTCGCGACCGAAAGTTGTCCCAGCTGCCGGACGTGCAGCTCGCCCAGCGGCGCAAGGCCAGCAATGGGGCATAAATCAAAATGGCCGCGAAAAAAGACAGGAAAAAAAAAATCATGAGGAACGCAGTGACTCTCAACAAAAGCACCGCGTTTCGGGGCAGTCAGGCGCTCCCACTTAAAAAGGATAGAGCTCATAAGGTATACCACGAAAAAATTGGATGCAGAGAAGGAAAGGTCTCTCAGCTATAGAGGAAATATACGACAAAATTCTCAGGATCAAAGGCGGCATACATCGACTTCTCAAGATTAGGTTTGGAGGCGAGATGGGGTAAAAAACGTCACTTCCTCAACCTCTCGTATCACTAGTCAGCTGGAACTGGGCACCGAGGGGCTGGAGGAAAAACTAAAAACCCGAATGAGCAACCGATTCAGCAAAAAGGGGAGACACAGACCTATCCGCCCAGGCGGGGGGAGAAAAGTCTTCCAAGGCAGGGTCATACTCAATGGACATCAGAAATAGCCCTGAAGCAGAAAAAAAGGGGTTGGTGGTGCGAGGAGAATAGGGGGGGTGAAAAAGCAGAAGCCGATCGCCGAAGGGGCAAAAGACACCCAAGGCGACAGAAAACTGGCATGGGGTTCAACCTTCAAAGCAAAAAATCAGCCATCACAAAAAGGGTAAAGGGTAGGACGTGGTGTGGAACTGAAGGCAATCAGGGCTTGCTGGTCAGAAAAAAACAAACCGCTTTAGCGTGCAAATCAAGAACAGTAACACCACCGACGAAGCAAGGGGGGTCAAATTCCTCTAGCACACGCGACTGCATAACGTCCTGGGCGCATTACTCTTGACGCAAGCTGATCGCTGGTGTTTCACAGGGGAACTCACACGGAAGAGATGGGGGTGATTGGAAAACATTCTGGAAATGATGACCAGGATGATCGCGAACATCAGCACCAGAGATAGCTCCGGTCTCGTGGGGAAAAAAAAATGACTACCACCGGAAGAGAAGAGGACTCAGAACAACTCGAAATGGAACCATCATGGGTGGTTAAAAAGATGGGTCATGTAAGAAAAAAATCACAGGGGGCAAATCGAAGGGATGGGAGCTTGGTTAGGGGGGAGCAGGTTAGCTTTCAGCAGTCAATTAAGTGTCAAGCTGAAAGTCGAAAGGAGCAGATTGACTCATCTCTCTAAACAACGGGGGAAAGAAAAAAAAGAGGATAGGCAGGGAAAGGCAGCCTATGGAGGCAGGAGGACCTCGGGAAAAGAAAAAAGAGACAAAAGAAACTAAGAATGAGTTCGACCTGAAAGGGAGCGGGATGTTCTGACACTGCTTGATTAAACGAATCCACATTATGGGGTGAAGGGGGGAGGTCTGCAGTCGCGGTGAGCTCGAGTCCGGTTCGCATTACCGGTTTTGTGAAAGGAGAAAGAATGATCCTGGTGAGATTCGTCTAAGAAAAGGGGGACATCGATGTCCAATTTTCAATACCGCAAGAGAAGGGACGCAATGTTAACCACCATCGAGAATACGAGAAACTGTAAAATAATTACGGGGGGGAGACTTTTGATCGCGGTGCCTTGGACTCCGGAGAGTCGGGGGGGATCCTGTTTCACTGGATAGGAACGGTTGAGAGCCAGCAGAAGGGAGGAAAAAGGACCAGGTCACAAACAATAAGAAAAAGTGATTCTGGCTTGGGGATTGGTGATCTGAAGGTGGGCTGGGCAACAAAGGACACGGTTTAGGACGCAGGGTGCTGTAAGCACTACTGACTCGGCGGCTGCAACTGAATCAACACCATCAGCCAATTTGTCGAACAACAACCCCTTGACACTGCCGGGCTATTCTATGGCCAGATTATTTAAAGAGAATGGAATCCGGGATCACACGAGACCTTACATAGGTAAGGAGAGGTTCTCGTTGATTTGTGGGTGGGGAGTGGTGCATCTGGACTTGTGTTGCAGGGGTCATAAAAAAAATGCGTGAACCGGGAGGGCCAGGGATGCGGAGACGATCGGTGCGGTCCCCGGGGGGTAAAAAAGATCAGACAGTACAAACTCGCTTAAGGAGATGCCGCAGCGTCTACTGTAGCTCTCTGGTAGGGGAAGGGAAAGAAAAGTTAAAGACATCTTGAAAGAGGCGGTAATCATAGGGCAGACTGTGCCTTCCAGGTGGCCGGGAATCAGAGAACGCCAATCATTTCGTAGTTGGGGGTGGTAAAGGGGAAAGAGCCCGCAACGCGGGGCTCTTTTGGGGAAGAAGTATCCTTCCATATAAGGGGGGGGACTAAGGCTGGCGCTGGCCGACAAACCCCCGAGATCTAGGGGTCGGGGGGGAACCTTGCTGGCAGCACAAAAAGGAAATAAGTTTCGAGAAGGACCGGCACTCATGTGGGGTTGAAACGTCTTGTGAAAGAAAACCACTCCAATGGGTTGGGGGACATCTGTAATGCAAGTGGAGTGGGAGGGAGTCTGCTTAAACAGGGTGATTCACTTTTTCTGGCGACTTGCTCCTAAGAGAGAACTTTCACTATTATGCTGATGACAACAAGAAAAGTCTCCGATGTGGGAATAAGACGCTGTGACGAAAGAACAGTGGAGGGCCCGTCTCGCCTATCTTGGGGGGGATAGGAAGAGGGATACGGTTCAAGGAACGTCCGCAACCTTCGCCCTCTGGGGGGAAATGTCAGAGGAAGCTCGTATGTATTTAAGAAAATGTGATCGGAATAGAAGGAAATGAGCCACTAGAGAGTCCTTTGGTACCACGGTTTCAAACGACCAGATCTGATTCCCCGCATCGAGGGGCGGGGGCGCTCAAAAATGGAAAGCTGCCAAAAGTGGGGTGGGCAGGGGGGTGGGGCTCTCGGACGTCCAACAGCACTTTTGCCAGTCTAAAGTTGTTGACCACGAACATCGACGTTCATGTCAAGGAAAAAAACTTCTGCTGCCATCGTGGGAGGGCAGAGCAGAGAAAAGAAAGAAAATTAAAGAGAAGCAGAGAGCCCTACTATCCTGAAGAAAAAAGTAAAACGACGAACTCTGCAGCGAGGAACCTGCGAGAGCAGATCAAAGCTAAACAGTCGTTGGGGGAAGAGTAAAGCGGTCACTACTTTTCTCGGGAAAAACGGTATCCCTCGGTATATCGTCCGAGAAAAAAAGAATAAGGAGGGAAGAAAAAGGAAACGTACTGACCCTAGAAGTGATGGCTCCTAGTTAGCAGCGAAAAAAAGAGGAAATCCATTCTCGGCCTTCCACTTCGGAATTCAAAGTATGAAAACATCTTGGGTTCCCGGGACGGACGTGACGGCTGCCAGGAGTCGTGGGGGGGGGCCAGGTAAGTAGACTTCATCGTACAGACCGATGGCGACTGAGATAGGAAGAAATGAAGGGGAAGCCCTTACAGAAGAGAAAAGTAACAAGCCGAAACAAGGGAAAGGGTTGACCACTACGAAAAAAAAAAAAAAAAAAAAAGAATAAGAACACTGAGAAAAAATGATGGGACACAGATGACCACTGATGACAAAATATTTCACCCCCCCGACGTAGAGTCGGATTAAACTATCCTGTCAGAAAAAACCAGCCGCGGCGGTGCCTTGGAGACGGGGTGAGGACGGGTAAAGCTCAACAACAACAAAGGGAGGATCTGGTTTAAACAAAACACGAGAAGGCGGAAAGGAGTTTGATACATAAAGAGTGCAAATCGAAAAAAATCTCATTTGGGAGCCAATCCGGCCCTTGTGTCCCGAAGGGGGAACCTGTGTGGGGAAAGATAGAGGGACCGAAGGGTCACCCCAGGTAACGCGGAGGGAGAAAAGGGTGCGTTCTATCTGTACGAAGGAAAAAGACGATGCCAGCAGGATAGGAGGGCCAAAATTAAGTAAACCTGCCTTAGGGAACATCACCGACCTCGTTCAGACGGCGGAAAGGCCGACGAAAAAAAGCCGATGTTTCATACTCCTCCCTGTCAACTACATTCAGCGTAAGTCGGTGCTCAGGCGGAGTCAGAAATAAGCGTACTTAGGTAAAGGCTGGTACGAGCGATCTTCCCACGGAGTTCCGTCGACGGACTATAAAAAGAGATGATATCCGAAATCGTCACGAGAACCTGCCCTCCGGATACGGTAACACTATAGCGGAAAGTCTATTGCGACGGGAACGCGGGAAAGCATTCGACTTTTTTGCCAGGAGTAAAGTAGAGGACAGGAGGAGACCTGTTGTATGAACTGCATTCCCTCCACTATGGGCGCAGCATAATGCACGAGGAAGAGTGGTACAAAAGGACAATCGGTAGACCGCACCCCTCCCTGGAACTGGAAATCAAATAGAAAAAAGTGGACGCAATGCTGCTCGCCACACCGTAATAGAGTGAAGGTCATGATCATGCTTGCGAAAAGGGGGGGGTCGGTAAGGAGCGCGTGGATACATTTCAAGTCTCGCGCTCCGGATTCAAGAAATAAGGGACTGAGTCCAAAACTATCTCCTCCACGACACTATTGACGGAAGGGCAGGGCGCAATTTGCAGGACGTCTCCCCACGATCGTCCGACAACAAGCTTAAGTGAAAAAAGAAAAACCAGACCAGGGCTCGTCAAGAGGGAAGAAACATAGGCCTCTACCAGGCGAGAAACTACTCAGTAACAAAGGGAACATCGGAAGCCAAGGTCTAAATAGAAAATAAGACCAGGTGGGTGTCCAAAGTCAGCCAATCAAAGGGAAGGAAAGAGTCCACCACTGGTGGGACCGTGGTTTCCGAACAGTTTGGCAAACATTCTTTAAAATCTTTCAGGAACAATGCGAGCACCAAGAAAGTGTCATAAAGAAGAATGCCGAGGAAAAAACCTCAAGTTGAGGAAGATTACGGCCTCCGACGCTAAAAAAATGCACCGCTTGCGAGAGAGGAATCAAATGTCCACCAACTGCTCCAGAGGAGGGGACCTGAAGAGAACGCAAACGGAAATTATGAAGAGACGCGCTCAGCAAATTCTATCAGAGAAATATACTAAAGCGATCAAACCCCCTGCGGAAGCTCCTTCGACAAGAGGTAGAAGGGGAGGGAGATGGATACAACTTCTTCGCACCTGCTCGTCTCCTCTAAAAAGCCGAGGCCGCGGTGCACGAGGGGGAAGGTAAAAAAAAGGGCAACCACCCGAATATCACACAACCAAAGTCATGAGCCGAACAGGAGAGAGCATGTCCAGACCATTGTAGGAGTGATCAAGGTGGGAAAAAAAACCCTTCTAGGGGAAGATAATGTTCAGAAGAGCAGGAAATAGGTTGTGGTTCGAAAAGTAGATGATTGTTCGAGGCAGACGAAAGAATGGCACAAGATCTACCAATGATCATAAAAAGTGAATTTGTTGCAACACAAAAAGAGAACAAAAACATAAAAAAAGAGATCAACCAGCGTGCCATGTTGGGGGGGCACGGGACTGGCGAGTCGGACGGAGATCACCGATGGGAGGCAAGGGAAAAGCCAGGAGCAAACCTACGAACGTGAACGCTATCAAAAAAACGACGGCAAAAACGGATTACGATGACATTCGCAAGGCATAGCGGGTTGTACAAGGTCCGGCCCGATGGACGTAGGGTGAACAGTGGTGACTTCACTGAATGAAAGTGATTATCGCGGGAAGGAAACATTATCTCATTCAGGAGGGAAAAAAAATTAAAGCGACCTTCCGATCAAGCGAGCAGGAAGCAGGACGCAATGACCTGAGTTTCCTGCGAAAAGAGAGCCGTGCAGAACCCCATCCCTCAAAGAGGGAAGCTGGACGAAAAATCATACTGAAGGGGGGGTTGCGAGGTTTCGCTTGTTACATCAGTACACAGTTCAGCTTCACGCTGCGGAAGTCGAGTCTAAAACTGATC
>Ga0179593_1675691_pt1 | contig 10901 bp, 12 predicted proteins | sample CZODoug2_1_08_16_FD_185931 | JGI IMG/M metagenome (GOLD analysis project Ga0179593, IMG submission 185931) | Vadose zone soil fungal communities from Angelo Coast Range Reserve, California, USA - CZODoug2_1_08_16fungal (PacBio error correction) | ecosystem: Environmental > Terrestrial > Soil >...
AACGGCATAAGATCTTGAAAATTACAAAAGAGGGGCGGCGAGCCGGTAAGGGACAATATCCTCAAGAAGAGACGAGAAGCTTGCGTACTTGCCAGCGTGCAGCAAATGCAAGCCTGCGTGTCGTTCACAATGAATAGAGGGCAAGCCAGAGAGTCCCGCTGTGTAGAAGCTTGCCGGGGAAGTGCACGGGACTTTAACTAACTCGAAAAAAAATTTCAAATGAATGGGATCATCCTGGCGGAAAACCTGCTGCGCGGTTTGTTGTAGAGTCGAAAAAAGTGACCTCGAAAAGAGAGAAGAAAACTGCAAAGGAGATCCGTATTAAGAGGGGGAAAGAGAAGGAGAAGTAAGCAGGCCGACTAATGCCATGGGGGCAAGGACCCGGGGAGAAAGATCATTCGAAGTGAGGGGGAAGCTCCTAAGGTAGCAGCGTCCCTGATCGAGGTTAAATTCGGCGCGAGCTCCGGCGGGAACTAAAGCGGAGTGGATACGAAAAGGGAACACGATGAGAAAACGGGGGAAGGTCACATGAGAAGAAGAACTATTCACGCTCTCGGAGTAGTGGGAAGCTAACAGAAAATCAATGATTTGGCCTTCACATGGGTTAAAGACCAACTTGAGCCGTCCGCGCGAAAAATCAAAGGGGGGGGGAAATCCGGGGGGAGGGAGGATTAGCCGAGAAGAGCCTAAAAATGGTTTTGCGCAGAAGCACCTGGGCCGAAGCGTGTCGCTCGGGGGGGGGGAGTAAGAAAGATCTTATGAAGGAGGATGGAGTATAGAAGTCAACCGGCGTCATCTTTGGGGGATTGGATTGATGGAGAGAACTTGGATGTAAGGGGAACTGAGAGGGGGGGGGGCAAGCGGGGAATAGAATAGGCCTATCCATGCCCAGGCACTGGGATGTGGCAGAATTTCCAAGCCCGGAATCTGGAGGGTATGCTAGGATTGTAAATGCCGGGAAGACCGGGTAAGATCAAGTGTCTTTGGTTGTCTACGGGCGTTTCATGGAAAGGTGACGGCAAGGGTAGAGGCAGGGCCGCTCGGTGCCTGCTAAGGTTCCAGGGTCACTTAGGGGATTTGAAAAAAGGAAAGGAGCTCCCTTGACTTGAGTTTTTAGGAGGCAAAGGATCTCTCTTTTGATTGTGCCTAATTGGGGGGAAAAAAGATCCTCTAAATGACACGTGAGGTGTGGGAATAACTCTATCTCGTCCTTGGCCGAATTGGGGGAGGGGAGGGGAGGCCGGGGCGCTTGCAAGAAAAAGATCTAGATGGGTGACGCAGATGGGGGACTGGGAGAAGGTCTCCTCCGTTGGAATTGGAAAAGTATGCAGCTGCCAAAAGACGGGAGAGAAAGGGTCATGAGGACCGGCGGTCGGAAGAATCTCAGCGAAGAAAGAGGAAGATGTGGCAGGGGGGGCGAGGCAAGTCGGAAAATTGCACCGCAAGAAAAAGGTAAGACGCGGCCGAGTCTTGTCGGTATTCACCCAAGAAAGAGGGGGGAAAAAGCGCAAAGCGACAGAACATCGAGGGGAAACAAAGATCGGTAGGAAGAAGTCAAAAAGCTCTCTCGAAAAAACTTGGGTGGTCTAAGAAAGGACTTATGAAGTTAACCTGAAAAAAAAACGTCTGCATTGTGAGCTGGGCGGGAAGGTCGAATGAAAAACTGCAAGGAAATCCGAATCAGGGCCCGCCGCAAAAACGAAAAGAAATTGCGACCCTCAGACCTTTCTCATAAGAGAAAGAGGACCACATCGGCAAGCCGTTTCGCGAGGGCAAAGGGGAACTAACGCAAAAGATAGAAAAGCATAGAGGGGAGAGGAATGCTGAATCAGCCCACGTTGAAAGAAAAGGAGGATACATCCCCTACCTCTTTTCAAGGATGCGAACGGGCGGCAAGCGCCTCAACCAAAACAAAGGACGACAATGACCAGGAATCACAAAAGGGGTCGAGGTCATCTTAAAACAAAGGTGACAAGAGATCGAGGCGTTCTAACTGCGGAGCATCAAGGCTTCAGAGGGGGGGCTAATCAGCCATAAGCAAAAAAACCGAGGAAAAAAAACCGAAAAACCAGAACCGTGATCAGAAGAGGAGAACGGACAAAAAGAAAAGAGCAGACCGATGGAAAACCAAAGTCATCAAGAATCGACGCTCTCCAAAGAAGATTCAGATAGAAGCATGCAGAAATCAACGATCAAATGGGGGGGATTAGAAAGCCATCGACTGCAAAAAAAAAAACCGCGGCATGGACCTCGACGCTCCTCAATCTCCAGAAGAATTCAAAAAAACGGGTCCAGATCAAAGCCCCACGCCCCGCAGCTGAAAAAACGGAGAAAAACTCTAAGGAATCAAATCGGGCATGCTCGGAAGCGCCCCACGAGGAAGCCTCGATGGAGGCACATGAACAAAAAAAAACTTCTAGTAAAGGCCTAAGCAGAGAACCCCCGGAGGGAAACTGAAAGAAAAAGAAACGGGCACACTTTGTTTTGAGAGAAACAATGGGCCATGTGAAAGAGGCCAAAAGGTTCAGGGGAAAAAGAACGCGAAGACCGCGAGGAGCTCCTCTTCGCAATAAGGGAAACGCTGATGACCCATTGGTGTGATATAGGCCCCTCCACGCAGGGGGTTCGGGAATAGGGGAAGGAGATGGGGGACCTAAGATCAAGGGAAGCCCGTGCCTAGGAAACTACTAAGTCCTGGGAGAGTGCCAAAACGAATGATTCGGGCTCTGGAGGAACAAAAAAGAAAGGAGACGAAAGGATGCTCGGGAAGAAAAGAAGAAGAGGAAAAGAGGAAGAAAGATACGTTGTTGGTTGCAGATCTTACCCGTATCAATTCCCAAAATCTCAGACACATCTCACCGCCAGTAAATGACCATGCAGATTCAGGTCGACAAGGTCCTGATAGGGAGCCCCGTGAGAAAGAACCGCCGCTCGGCACAGCGTAAAATCCAGTCACGTTGAAAGGCACTAAGGCCTAAAAAGGCCACTGACTGCAAGAAGTAAACAACTGGGACGAAAAAATCCAATCGGCATCAACAAAAGGTCGTGGACTGTGCAGCAGGACAGAAAAAAAGAGAGGAGATACTCGATCTCGCGGCACAGTCCCAAAAGGGGAAAAGCATGCGTGAGGCCCATGGAAGATCTCTTTAATTCATCGGAGAGGAGAGAAATCAGAGAAGGGAAACGGCCTCGACGCTGCGGGATCAAATGATCGGCAAGAAATGGTTTCCACTGGACACGGGATTAAGGAGCAGAGGAACGGGCCTGAAGTAAAAATGAAGTAGGAATAGTTACACTTGCGAACCCATGCGAAAGGGAGAAACGGGAGTATTAAGCGTAAGAAAATTTCCCCGAGAAAAAGTGAGCGACCAGGAGAAGCCAGGTAATAGGGGGAGAGAAAGGGGGGAGGGGGAATTCGCGACAAGGGTGAAGAGGATTTGTGAGAAAGCCAATTAACCGAGGAACATAAGGCTTCCCTTTGTGGACCGTCAAGGAGTCTGCAGACGCACGGTCGCTGGCGTAGGCTCTAGAGAGACAATGTCACGGAGCGAGAAAAAAAGAAATGGTCAGAACGAGCTGGAAAAGAAAAAAACAAACTCGATGATGCTCCTCGGTCGTCTGTTGAGAATCCGAAATCAAGGGCGAGGGGTTGGGGAAGAAAACGAAAAGAAAAAAAACGTGTCGCAAGGAGACTCGCCGGAGGAGGGGCCCGGTGTTCTGGGTCGGGGGAGGACGAAGAGGGGGAGGAGATCGGCAGGCCGGAGGCGATCGAGCTCGGAAAAAGCAGAAAAAAATGAATTTGAAAGGGACCTCGCGTCACGAAACAAGTCAACTTGCGGGAGGGGGAGAGGAAACTTGGGAAAAGATGGACTGGAGGTTGATTATGGAAAAGATTTTGTCGTCAAAACACGAGTCCAGACCAAAGGAAGCGAAAATCCCACGAGAGGGAAAACCGGCATTTCCCTCCTGGAGAACTGAGGGGGACAGGTTACCTCATGCGTCCGGGGAGCTCGAATAAAGGGGGGGGGACTGCGGCGGGGAGATTGTCGGGGGATTCGGCAAAAAAGGGGGGCATATCAAGAGGCCTTGGAAGCGGCCGCACTTTGAAGGCGAGCTCGACAAATTGTAACGATAACTTTTCGCCCTTGCTTGGGTACGCAAGGGAAGAGAGTCACGGTTATTAAAATATCGCCGTCTGGGAAAAAAAACATAGGACCGCGGAGGCCAGGGGGAGAGACCTCTCTTCAACTGGGTGAAGATTTTGAAAGAGGGGGGGCCTTGGGGGACGATTGCGCAGAGGGGACGCGGAAGAGTGGAAACGTATATAAAAAAAGATGGTTCCTCCTCAAGGACTAAAGGGATAGCACGTTGGAGTTATGCCTCGAGGGATGAGAAAAAATAAGGGGGCGTTCGGGCGCTCAAAAAAAGGGGGGAGGCTCCGATGTGTGCGAGTTGGCATAGGAGGGAATCAGGTCCAAAGGAGGGCAACTGCCCAAGGAAAAAAGGTGAAACAGGGGGAAGGCGAGGCATGAGGAAAGAAAAAAAGATGTTCAAAGGCCAAGAAGAAGAATTGAAATGCCCGAGGGACTTGAACCAGTGAACAAAGAAAGCACTCACAACAAAAAAAAGTACCAGGGTAGAAAGTGGGAAGAAGGAAACGACTGAACCGCGTCAAAAAGAAGCGCTGTGCCGGCAGAGGAAGAAAAGATCATTTGAAAGAAGAAGAGCCAGAAAAGGAAAAAAAAACCTAAAGGAACAGAGACAGGAATAAGAAAACTCCACCTCGAACCACGTGACTTAAAATAAGAAGAAACGAAGGGCGCAGCACCCACGCCCCTGTAAGAGATCCAGCTTCGGCGAATGCAAAATAGGCAAAATGGAGCATAAGGGAGACCCAGAAAGGGAAAAAGCGACGATATCGACAGGGAGAGTGAAAAAAAAGGGCCGGGAAAAACCCCTTCTTCAGAGGAGATGGAAAACCCAAGGATCGAGGTCATTGGCCCCACGGTACACTGAAAGCGATGAGCGGGAAGCATACAAAGAGGAGGAGACACCGGCGACGTCCTCTTAGACCAAAAAAAAAGAAAAAATCAGACGGCATTCTACAGCTTTATCATGTGAGAAAACGTCCCACCGACGGAGCTCGAAAAAGGGGGGAACTCACAACGAGGATAACGTCGGAAGGAGGAATACACTATAAAGCCTCTTCGGCTCCTGGAAGATCCAGAAAAGAAGTCTAGAGAAAAGAAGCATTCAGGAGAAGCCCACATGCACGAAAAATCGGAAAGCAAATGATAGTTCGAGGACTGCCGGCAGTAACCAGAAGAGTTAGAAGGGAGGAGAAAACAGCAATACGAGAATCCAAAAAAGAACCCCCAGTAGGAAAAAGAAAGAAAGGATACTCAAGAAGCACCTAAAGAGCCGGCGGCAGACCACAGAACATAAGAAGACATTCTCGAAGCACGATCAGAGAAGAAAAAATAAAGAAACGGCCATGCGAGAAAAAATCTGGGGGGAAGAAAAGGGAAGGGGGAGCCTAACCCAAGGAAAGCGACAAAGGAATAGCAATGGCAATGAAAGATCAAAGAAAACTTCTAGCGTTGTAGGGCGGGAAAGCGAGGAAGCCGGGGCTAATTTCAGACAGAGGCCCGCATCGAGGGAAAAAAAATAAAACCAGCCTTGTTAGTCAAGGGGAAACAGCTCTCGTAGAGAAAGAGGGATATCACGTCACGGCGCAGAAAAAGTTCTAGAGAAAAACCCAGTCCGGAGGCGGAGGATCGAAAAAGAGAAGGACCATGATGCGTCCTGAGCGAAGGCTCGGTCATCGCTCCCCGCGAATAACTGATGGTCGGGCCGCTCATGGTCAGTTTTGAGGCGTGAAATAGGAACGCAGACATCTGAAACGCAAGGAAAAGGGAAAGAAAAAAAAGTAATGGAAGAGAAGCAGAGATAACTGCGATCAGGAAGAGAGCCCTTTCCACGTGCACTTCCAAGCCCCTCACCCCCGCGGTGACCAAACATATCTTCAAGGGAGAAACGAAAGGAGAAAAAAACCAGTCACGCCAGTACGAAAAACGGGAAGGGGAAATCACCGAACTCTCCACGGAAAAGGGAGGTTGGGATGTTCAGCGATGTCGTGGAGGCTAAGAAAAGAAAAAAAAAATAGGGATGAAGGAGATAATCGATCGCGCTGCACTCCCCACGACCAAAAGGGTGCTAGAAAGCTGCCAAGTTCGGATCCCGGGCTCGCAGCTGGAAAAAAAACCTTGAGTGCCCGGGCATCAGAAACTCTTCGGGGGAAATCTGACTCGCGTCGATCAAAGGGGACGAAGGAAAGAACTGAGCCGCTTCCTCTACTCATTAGCCCTTATGTGCATCACAGTACCTGGCGGCAGGCGATGTCGCAGCTGAGAGTGATAGGGATTTTCAACCCTCCCAAAAAAGGGGGCATCAAGGAAAGCTAGGCCGAGGAGCGGGGGAAACCGTGATAGAAAGCGTCTCAGGAATACGAATGGCAGAGGTGGCACGAGACCACTAAAGAGCAGGGGCGCCCTTGGAAAAAAAGAGGTATGCCTGGAGACGGATCAAGGAAGGAGGGGGCACGCCGCAGACTGCCGCGAACCCTGTAGGGGCATGTTCAAAAACGCACGAGAGCGGTCCTCAAAAACAAGAAAGCTTCCGACAGAGAAAACTGTCTCGTGAAAAATCGAGAGAAGGGGAAGAGAAACAGAGACTTGCTCACTTGATTAAGGGGCACATTTATCTAAAACAAAACGTGTCAAAAGTGGAGCGTCGGGAAGGGTGTCCTCCGGGGGTAAAGAGAAGTATCCGACGAGCATTGGTAAGAAATGGAGACAGTCGGATAATGTAAGCCGGGTTCGGATCTAGGAGGAAAAAAACAGGAGGGGGGCAGGGGGAGAGAGGAGCCTAGCCGAGAAGCTGGACGGAGAGGGCTTGCTCTTGAGATCAAGAAGTATGACGAGGGGCACTGAAGGTAGAGGGTCGAGAAATATTCAAAGAGGTCCACATGAAACAAGACGGCAAGGACAGGAAGAGCACTTTCCGAAATGGAACGGCATAGAAAAAAAAAAAGAGGCTTTCCGCCTTCTGGAACGCGAACCGGAGAGGTTAGAGAGACTCCGACTGGAAGGATGATGGACGACAGGCAGAGATCGGAAAAGGAAATTGGGAGACGGTCCGATCGTTGGTTAGGGAAGGGGCTTCCAGTGAGGGGGCAAACGGGAACGGGGGGGGCGCCTGTGAAAGGTCGACGTACGTTAAGAGTACGCGCTGAGAAGGTCGCCAAGTGCTGGGGAACGAAACCGCCGCGAAGGGCGGCCAGGGCGCGTGGAAGCCGCGGAACTCTTACCTTGAAAGCGAGTCGAGGAAATATGGCCTAAGTGAAGAAACCGTGAGGTCTGAAGGGGAAAGGGGCAGACGGTCGTGGGGGTGAAATCTAGTCGTTGAGAGAAAAGTCCTTCAATAGAATAAGCAAGGGCACGAGTTATGAAAAGGAGGGTACGACGATGCATGCTGCCGACTTGTCTATAGGCTGGTGGGTCTTGTATAGAAGCCGAGCTACCTTAAAGGAAGGTTTTGGGGGGGGCATGAGTGATTATGAGAAGATCTGGGGGGGGACATAGCGGAAAGGTCCTGGTTCGAAGCCTTCCTGGACAGCCCCAGTCACGGGTGTTGAAGATCTGAAAAAATTCAGTGAAAAACGGAAAGGGGAAAAATTCCGCGAAGGGAGAGAAGTAAATTCATTCAGCCAAGAAACGCCTCGAAAAGTCGAGGTTCCTGATGGAGTGAAAAAAACGACTAGGGTGCCAGATGGGCCGAAGGTGGACTATGACTAAAGCTAAGGCTGAAAAGAGGGCCGCGCCCACCGGAACGGTAATTAAAGGATTAATCACGCAATGCCACGCAGAAGAAACTGCATTGACGCGGCCACCCACACCCCGGGGACATCATGACAAGGAGACTATCCGCCGGAGCAGGGAGGGAATTCTCATCAAAGACAAGGGGGAAGAAAACAAGAAGGAGGAGGACGACAGAGACACGAAGGGGAAAACTAAGACCGCTGCGTCAATCTCCTCAAGTCCTCAAAGGAATCGCCCTCGCAAAAGAAGAATATAGATGAAACTTACAACACGGGTCCACGTGGCCGAAGGGAATGCGGAACATCAAACCTCGCAATGGAAAAGTCAACCGCGACCCCGGTTTTGGGGTGTGGGTTTGGGGGGGGGGTTGGTTGGGTGTTTTTTTGGGTGGAGAGAGAAAGGGCACTAAAGGCGCCCAGTCCCGTAAAGAGAGACAGATCCATGGAAACAGACGGAAGAACCAAGGGACGGAAAAACAAAACGGACCGAGAATTACCGCCTCGTACCAGGAGAAAAAAAGTCCAAGACGCGGCGACACTTCTCAGAACCTTTCTGGACTCGAAAAGATTCAGATAAGGCCGAAGAAACATGCCGGTTGAACGAAAGCTCGTGACAACCAAGAAAAAAAGAAGGATAACCTGGACCTCGGCATTTCAGAAAGAAATGCAAAAGAGATCAATCAGAGTGTTAAGGAGATCATGAAAGAAGGGAGGGAAAGCCAACAACAGAAGAGGACGCCGGGGAAGAACAGAAAAAGAAAGAAAAGCAAAAGGCATGGCGCGTCGGGCGCAACCCAAAGACTCTACTCCGTGACTCATGCTCAAACCGTAGCGACTGGGGAGAACAGGAGGGGGGGTGACCACGATACGTGCGAACACTGGGTTGGGGGAAAAAAAGTGTTAATTCAAAGATGCTCAAAGAAGGTTCTGAAGAAAGAAGCCGCCGCAGCGAAAGCCTTTCATACAGGGAACGAAAGAGGAACCCATGCACAAGAAATGAAAAACCTTGTTCGCAGCCCGCTCTGATAGAGAAAAAAAGAAGGTTAACGTCCGTGCCGCTGCAAGCCCAGGTCTATGACGAAACAGGCCAGGGAGCGGGATCGCACAATCAAAAAAAAGTTCCGGAGAATGTAAGGATCGAAGTGAAGAGGCTCCCAAAAGAGACTGGGGACGCTCAGGATGACGTTCCGGGTTGAAGAGGACAAACATAAATTCCCGCAACCGAGAACCAGGATTCCACACAGCATATTATGCGTAAAAAGATAGCGGGGAGAGAGAACGAAAATACGAAAGCCCGTCACCTCGGATCGCCGCGGGTAGAAAGTGAAGAAGCAGCGTCGAGCATGCAACCGGCCACTGACTCCAAGGAGGAGAGCGCTTCAAGGAGAAAACAGGAAATCGGAAGGGAAAATAGTCATCCCCTAGGGGAGAAGTTGAGGAATAAGAAAACTCAACACAATAGGAGGAGGAAGAGAAAGAGAAAATCATCAAAAAAAAAAGACAACGGTTGCTGCAATTGAAGGATTTCCCGATCAAGAGCCTGAGGCAGCACCTGGCGTACGGAAGGCGGGGGAAGAAACTGGGAAGAAAGGGGAAATAGCCGCTGCGATCAAGCTGTGCCGTAAAAAAATGTCCAACTTCCAATCCGTCAGTGGTTCGAACGGGCAAGCATACAGCAGAGCAAAAAGGATGGGGGCGCGGCTGCGGAAGCTTAAGGAGAGGGGAACGCCAAAAAAAGGAACTTCACCCTTAGAGCGACGGCACAAAATCTTCCGGAGAGACGAGATCAGAAAAATCCTTAAAGGCTGACATCCGGCAAAGGGGAAAGCGAAAAAAAAAGCTGGCCCTTTGGGAAAAGGGAAGTGAGCAGCTGCGACTATGGACACTAGGGGAAGCGGCACCGAGACGAAGAAAGGCGCGGGCCGGGTCTCAAAATGGTAAGAGAGGCGGTCCAGAAAGAGATGATCGAACTCGCCGGTCACGTGGAAGAGCGAAAGAGACGTGGCCGCCTTTAAATTGTTTTGAAAAGCTGTCAACCTGAAAGGGTCGCCTCCAAATCGCGAAGAAAGGGGAACCGCCTGGGAGCAGAGAGAAAAAAAAAAAAAAGAGGGGGTGCGCGAATGCACAACCAAAAGAAAAGGTGGGGGAGAAAGCGACGAGGCATGCCCACTGAGGATTGAGTTCTTGCTTGAGACTACCGGCGTCAAAAAAAAAAGGGAGGAGGGAATTGACTCTGAGTGAATGCCCGTGAGAGTTCGTCTTGGGAGATTTGTAAAGAGGAGATCTGTGAAGGCCTCCACCGGAGAAGGCTGCGATACTATCTGTTCCCAAAGGGGAAACATCAGGGGGGGAATCTGCGAGGAGTCCAGTGCAGGCCATCGCTAGAAAAAAGTAATGAGGAAGACAGGGCGGGAATGATGTCGTTGAGGTGTCAGGAAGCTACCTCTGTGCGTCCGTCAAAGGGCCTATTGGTGCCGAAAGGGCAGGTGACAATGAGGTCTGAGAGAGAAGAAAAGTGGGCTCCCAGTGAGCGTTCCAGAATGAGGATGACGTGATTAAAGATCGCGCTATGGTTCAATCGACGACGCAGAGAATTCAAGGGCACCGAGTGGTGGTGGAGGAGGAAAAGACGGGAAAACGTGGTGCCCGAGGAGGTTCCCGGAAGGGGGTAAAAGAGGAAAGAAAAACGCCCGATCTCAGTCGTGGGTGGCTGTAAATAAACCTCCTTCACTGGAAGACCAAACTTGAATATGAGGCCCGAGAGAGAAGGAATCGAACGGGGAAGGATAAGGGGGGAGTGTAAGGGTGCTCGCAAGCGCGAAGAAGGGGGAGTCCTTATGGGAGTAGGTTTGGGAAAGGAATGCACCCCGCAGAAGAAGGTGGCGGCGGCGAAACCTCATTGGAAGAGGAGTCAGCCAATCCACACTGGATGTTGGAAATCGCACACGGAAAGACAGCGAGTGCACCAATGCCAACAAGGAAGGCGCGGTCAGTGTCTTGGGGTAACGTTCTGACAAACAAA
>Ga0179593_1678900_pt1 | contig 10901 bp, 8 predicted proteins | sample CZODoug2_1_08_16_FD_185931 | JGI IMG/M metagenome (GOLD analysis project Ga0179593, IMG submission 185931) | Vadose zone soil fungal communities from Angelo Coast Range Reserve, California, USA - CZODoug2_1_08_16fungal (PacBio error correction) | ecosystem: Environmental > Terrestrial > Soil >...
GGGACGGGCCCGCCCGTGTGAGGAAGGACGGAGTTGAAGACCGTCGTCCAAGAAAGATCGCTTAGGACGGATCCTCCATGAAGGGTCATGTTCCAAGGGCTAACCGAGGATGAAAAAACACAACTGAGGGGTAAAAGATATATCTAAACGCAGGAAAGGAGGTAAAAAATACTAGGAGAAGGAGACGAAGCATGAGTGGAACGGGCAACAAAACTGCCGTTTCAACGGGGCGGGCGGCCCTGAAACGTCCGAAAAGGAGAAGGGGGTGCATGCTCAGCGGAAACGGCTATTCATGATTGCTTTTTTTGGGATCCAGGCCAAAAAGAGACCAGAAGGAATACGGCTCGAAATAGCGGGGGAAAAGCCAATCGGGGGTCGCCCTTGAGGAGGTATTTTTCTTAGGACCATCTGAAAGGGAAAAGATCTGGAAATCTGCTTTACAGAAAATCTAGAAAGCCATGGCTAAAAACTCGTACAGAGTCACTAAGAAACGACCAGCGGGAGTCCTTGGTGCAAAGGGAAAAGACGGTATCACAGAGCACGAGGGGTGCATGAGTCAGATGGAAAAAGAAAAAATCATTAAGGAGGGCCGCGTTACCCGGAAGCAGTTCGCGAGGAGGAAGGATCTGCCTAAGAGGAATTAGTCTAGACGGGAAAGCGGGGAAGGAAAAAGCTCAGGTCCGAAAAAAAGCAAAGAAGAAAAGCGGGAACCGGGTGAAACCGACCCGAACTGTTCCTTAGGTTCCTATATATAGGACCAGATGCGCTCGCAACTCCAAAATGGGGCAGAGACCGTGTCCTTCCAGGAAACCCTCCTGGTGTGTGCGAAGTAACTCGAATAAGATGGTGGGGGCGAAGTGGCCTTAAATCTCACAGAGCCGAAAAGCTTGGGGGAAGAAAAACACAAAAAAGAAAAAACGGCAATGAGAGGGATGACTTAGATAAAAGGGGGCGCCACTCCGACTGGGTCATATAACAAGGAGTAAAAAGGACCATGAGATTTTCTTTAATAAGGATGAACAAAGGGGCTTGTATCATTACCATTCCGAAGCCCTCAGGGGTGTCAACAGAAAGGTATGGAGAGGCTAGGGAGCTATATCAAAGGGGGGTACAGGGTGGAGGCATTTCCGAAAATTACTCTCATCGGTGTAGAGGGAAAGAGGAGAATTGGAGGATACGACTGTAGACGGTCGAAAAAGGGCTGATTCCCCTTGGCCATTGTTTCAGCCAAAAAGAAGGGCATTGCGGTAAGAACAAAGGAACGTTATAGGCGGGAGGCACCTTACATCGAAGTCAGGGGGTTATCCCCAATCCTCAGCTCTGACTTCGCGTGTTGAAAAGATCCAGAAACGGAGAGAGATGGCCTCTTCTATGAAAAAGGACTGGTCGCTGGCCACCTTAAAAAGAAAGCTCACTGTGCCGGGGGAACCTCATGGCCCTCGTCCGAGGGGGAATAAGGAATAAAATACAATGTAAGAATGCCGGACCCAAGTTGCCTATGAGCCTCTTGCCTCTGACCATCTCCTGGAACCACAGACAACGATGCCAAGTTTGAAACTCGTGATTCCCAGCCTGTACACACCGAGCACGGCCATGACTGTATTACGCATTTTTAAGTGGCCCAGACCCTGCGACGACAAAAGCTGGACGCCCCAAGGAAGGAAAGCATCATGATCCATCCATTATCCCAAAGGACCAAAAAGTGAATCACCGGAAAAGGATGATTCTGAAATCGCGTTTAGCGGAAAACGTCAAGAAGGCGGGCGAACCGTCTCCCGTCGACTAAAAAAAGAGCCTGAGTATCCTTGAAACCTACGCTACAGCTCGGTATGCAGGCCGTGATCCTATCAGAGGATGGTCCACGGGATCAGAGCCACTCCGAACAGGTAAACCGCACGAACAAGCTGAAATGGCCAGCAGGGTTCTCCTGGGGGGGCGGGTGAGGGGAAAGTAGCTGGAAGCTTTAAAAACATGAGGAAGGACGGGAAATCAATCAAAGACAAAAAGGGAGAAGGAAAAGAATATCTTGGAGAAGGGCAGGCAGGCGCAACTGGCAAGCACCCTCCACAGGGCGACACTCGCGGGCCATCAGCGGGAGGAAAAAAGGGGAGGAGTGAGGATATCCTTTGTCGGAGGTATCTTCGGGTCTGGATCTCCCGGGATATCCGGAAAAAAAGGGCCGGCGGGACTAAAAAAAAAACGCTGAAAGGGCTGGCAGAGACGGGAAAGGGGGTATAGGGCCATAAGGAGAGGCCGTTCTCTGGAAAGTTCTCCCAAGGCGCCGGAAGGAAACGATTACAGGAACAAGAAAAAGGTAGGAGAAGTGTTGAAATGGATCATGATGCCGTCGCTCTTCTTGGTCGGCCAGAGAAATGGATGAAGGGGAGACAGGGAAAGGTCCAAACCGAGGCGGAATAGGTAAGGGAGGCTCTAAGGTTCTTCTCAGTCTGGGGGCCGCGAACTAAGAGAGACCTGGAGGGTCGGGGAAGGAAGAGGAGATTCTCCTGAAAAGTCGGCAACAAAGAGGGGTCGGCCCGATCATCGATATGGAGTCGGGGGGAAGCAAGGAGAGGGAACTGCACAAGTTAAGAAAAGAAAAAGGACCTCTGCCAGGGCAAAATATGATTTGCCAATCCCGTCAGCCGGACAGGATCCAGAAACGCGAGAAGAGATGGGTATAAAATACTCCGTCCGGGGTGGTAGAAACGATCCGGACGGTTGGGACCTTCCTTACGAACTGACCCATGGCCGGACAACACGAAAGAAAGCGGGACTGGTGGGGGCCGCGCCACGCAGGAGAAAGGACCCGGCTCTCTCCCAGAGCACATTATCTGGCCTTCAATGTCCCTAGGACGACCGTGCTCCGGGTAGAATATAAACCTCAGGATCCTTATCATCCTCGAAGAACTGCGGGAGGGAACCTGGTTTCCAAAAGCAAAAGGGGTGAAAGCCGACGGTAATACAATACATGGATTGAAGAAAGAATGGACTAGTGTCTCTGAACCTTCTTCTGCGCAAACTGAGCCCCTGCCATCGGGAATACCTTACTGGGCAATCGCTTGAACAATCGGCGGCCTTCCGGGATCGAGAAAGTGAAAACTGCTCAGAGCTCAAAGAGGCATCCTGCGAGAAGTGGAAGGGAAGACCAACACTGTCGCAGGGGGATGAGGCCTGAGAGAGCAAAAAAAATCGGCTCAATCCGGGAAAAAGCCCGGACAGACTGTTCTGGTAACAGGTGGGACGGCTGCCTCAGGGGGCTCAAAAAGGTGTGACCGATACCTCGCTGAAGACAAAAGAAATCGGCTCTATCGCAGGATACCTTCATCACGCGCTCAACGGAAAAGAAGAAAGAGGAAGGGGAAGCAGACGAGGAGGGCCCTTACAACCGAGCCAAGACTATTCTGGGTGCTCAACTCATAGGAATCCTCATGAGGGTCCAGAATTTTAAGGGAAAGGCGGACCCTCTCCTCGTAGAAAGGGAAAAAAAATTGGCTAGATTTCGTGTCACTCATACGTACCATAAAAGAGTGACCAAGGGACTAGAATGGCTCTTCGCCCACTAGTGGAAACAAGCTCTCGTCATACCCCATTCTGGTTTACTGTGGAGGGGCGGTCAACACACCAATACAACGCCTGGACCCCCTCCCACACCTGAGAAATTCAAAAACAAAGGAAAAGCTCATCAGGCCCGCCCAGTGAAACGGAAGAACGCGGGGAACGACCTTCATCCACGATCCTCTCGAACTCCGCCATCTTCTCCAAAACCCAGCGTAAGGAAAGAAAACCTGAACAAAGTATAGAAAAAAAAAAACAGGGTAGGAGAGAAAAGGAAGCCGCGCCGGGGGGGTCTTCCGGGATACTGACGACTGGGGAATGCAAGGGACGTGGAGGGGGCGGAACGTAAGGGAAAAGTGAAAGACAACCTATTCCCCGATGCAGGGTCTGCCTTGAGCTTTGCGGTGAAGGCTACATAACTTGGGACAGGGGGGGGATCAGCTTACAAATACTCCAATAAAGAGAAAAAACTTTTCGAAGAATCCTTGATTTCCTGGAAGATCTGGTTGTCTCTGATGTGGGAAACCCCGAGACGGCACGGGAATTTTAAACCAAAGATACCCCTAAGGGCTTCCCGAATAGTCTCTCCGAGGAGGAGTTGATTAAGAAGCGAGAGAACATAGCTTGGCCGATTCCGGGGCGTGCGTCAAAACATCACTATTGTGGCATTCCTGGGATCGGGGAATGTAAGAGGGGTTTAGGGAGGCGGCTTTACCTAAGCAGTTGAAAGGAAGAAATATCTGCATGCGCTCGGAAGTATTCGATGGGGGGGGGGAGGAGGTCACAAGGAAGGCTAGTAAAAACGGCTAGCGACCCGAGCGTCGACGTAAAAAAAAAAAAAAACTCAGGGGGCCTGTCCCGTTCTTGCAAGATAATCAACGGCTTTGCATGCTGAGCAAACGAAAAAGAACAAGGGTGTCTTCCCGACCACCCATTCGATGTCTTTGCGAAGGGGATGCCGAGGCGGACCTGATCTCGCCCTCTCTCAACTTTCGGGTCAGGAAGGATTAAAAGAAAGGATAAGGTAGGGGGGCGGGTGCTGTCGCGGCTCCTTTGTCTAAAAAAGGATCAACCTGGAAAAACCTAAAGGAAGGGTAGAGGCGGCCATCACACAGGGTTGTAGGGATCACTTGACGCAGGCCAGGGATAAAACGGTATTGATCCAGGGAAAACGCCGATCTTTAGATGACTTCTTATGAGATAATCCGCCAAGGTGGGACTGAAGGAAAGAAGAGTATCTCTGGAGAGGTGGGCCAGAATTGGGGGGCGGGGCTGACCTGAGATGAAGCCGGGAAAATAAAAGGTGATTCACTTCCAGACCGTGAGTAATCAGCGGACCAACAGGTCTCTGGCTAGAGGGAAACGGGACGGGGGACGGCAGGGGCTATTAAAAAAAGAGAAGCACAAAGACGCGCGCTTTTGGACCCTAGTTTGGGAAAGGGGAATAGGGGACTAGCAAAAGTCAGAGGTCGTGGCCTTCCACTCTTGATGAAACGCCCTCTTAAGAAATGAACAATCCATCTCGAGGACGTCGGGAGAAAAATCAGTGAGAGAGGCTGGAAGAACGAAAAGAGGGGGGATGGGGGAAAGGAAGCAAAAAAGCGGAAGGTTCTAGGCCTTCTCGGCAGCGACTGGCGACGACACCGGAAGCCAAATAGGGAAAAATGGGGTAAGGGCCAGAGAGAGGTCTTCGAGCAAAAAATTCAAGCTGGACAGACCCAAGGACAAAGAAGGGTCATAATGATCCATAGGAAAACAATCCTAACCGCGATGATTGCGGATCGGGCCGGCGGTGAACAGGGGCAAACCGCGGACAACAAGGAGCCTGACCGACCGCGGGACAGGCCCCCTGCAGCAATCGCCAAGTCAGGGGGGGGGCCGCAACAGAATTATCGAAAAAGTCCCTTAAGGTCCCGAAAACCAAGGGAGCAAGAAACCCCTAAGGAAGGGGAAGGGAAAGCCCCTCTTGAGCCAGCTTCGTAACTCACGGGTGTGCGGGGCAGAACCAGTGGGGGAAACGGCGTAAAGAGATCAAACAACAACAACGGAAGTAAAAGATATAGATGCAAAAGGGGGGTCAGAAGGGAAAGCCTGGGACCCCCACAAGGAATACACCACCCCTAGCACTACTTGGAATCATCTGGTAAGGGTTATAAGGTGGCTCGCTGGGAGAGGGGGTAGGAGTGGTCTCCGGGATCCTCCAGGACCAATCCCTGCTGAGAATCAGACGACAGAGGGTGTAGAGAGCGCTGAAATTTCAAGATGGAAACTTTCACATAGCCTAGGGGAGACGGGATCGCCGGGCGCGGGGAACTGTGGAGCAACCCCGGAGAAGGGGGGACGGACAAGGTGCCCCTCAGGGAGAGGGGTATGCACTGGGGTTACGGGATTGATATGATGCCAAAAAGGGGGAAGGGGTCGACAGCTCGAGGGCTGGCTCGACCTCTGCGCCGGTACGAACGTACCAAAGAAATACTAAGGAGTGAGGAAAAGGGGGCGCCAGAATTGGCCGCTACGGAAGGAGAAAGGGGGCCTCTTGTCGGCCGTTGAAATTCGCGGCGCGGGACGCAAAGGCGGCACGAGCTGAAGACGATCGGTCTTGTAAACCGACAGCCGGCGCGGGGGAAGAGGGGAAGAAAAAGAATGCTCCGAGAAGTCCTCAAAAGTAGCCTTTTTCAATCAAGGTCCATCCCTTCCGGGGGGGGCGACATAATTGGAAAGGGTAAATGAAAGCGTGGGTTCTAATAAGCCAGCCTGCCAACGAAGGAACGGGGGCAAGTGAAAGATTTGGAACGGCCGACAAATGAACCAAAAACCAAAAAAAGCACACCGGTTAGAAAATGTTCTCAATGGCGACAGGTAAAAGACGCATCACGACCCCGAGCTGGAAAACCAGAGCGTCCTGAAAGCTTGCCGCCGCAAAAAGAATACGCGTGCGTGATAAAAGAAGGCTGATTGACCGCCTAGGAGATTCCGGATAATAAGAAAGACCTGCTGATCTCGCCTGGGAAGGAAAACACAAAAAGTTGAAGATCGACAAACCCCCGCGCAAAGGGAAGTTCAAAGGAGAAGGGGACTCTGGGTCGGCTTCAAACTTATCCCTGGCCATCAGCGGGGGAGAGAGCAAGATAAGGCACTGAGGTTTTTAATGTCTAAAATTCCTTATCGAAAGTGGTGTTTTTTGGGGTTTTTGGGGTTTTTTGGTAGTTGGGGGGGTTGCGGCGTGTAGTTGTGGGGGTGTTTTGTGTGTGTTTTTTGTGGTGTGGGGTAAGGGGGTTGGGGGGGGTTGTGTGGGGGGGGCTGCGAACCGGATAAGGAAAGGCACCTATTCAGCCTGCCGCCCTGACAGCACGGCCGTGGTGAAGGGGAGGAAAAGAAATGAGATGTTTCCGGATCAAAGAGCCGATATTTAGGACTATCTCATCGTGCACGAACGGACAAAGGGGGGGGAACGACCCAACTCGAGGGGGGGGAGATACGAACGGGTGGTCCTCGATACCCTCAAAAAAAAAAAACATCGAAGTAGGCGCAGAGGGCTTCATAAGAAGAATAGCGACGGCAGCAATGTACTACACCACGTCAGGATGTCCCTGGGTCCTCGAGACAGAAGCCATAGACGACAGATCGTCAAAACTTGGGGCCCTCATCGAGAGGAAAAGTAGCCGTGACCTGGGACGAGGAGCCTCTAATAAGTTATCGCTATATTGTCAGGGGCAGGGTTTAAAAAACTCTTTGGAAGGAATGGGCTTAAAAAACATACATTTCAGACCGGAAGGAAACGAGACACTGGGGTTTGAAAAAAAGAATGGCGCTCTTGGGAACTCCACCGGGGCCTCCATCCTGAACTTCAAGACATAAACCGCATCAAAGACACTGTAGTCAAGGGTACAAGGGAACGGGAGGCTTGAAAAGACAAATCTCTGTCAACATCATCTCGGCAGAGAAAGAGGCTCAAAAAAAAAAAAAGCATTACCCAAAAACGCGAGCAAGTGGAGAGAAGAACCCACAACAAACCTGATTAGGTGGACAATAGAAAGATACCAGGTACGGAGAGAGGACCGGGGGGGCCTAACGCGGGCGGAAGACGAAGAATTATCGTGGACGATCTGTTCGTAAAAAAGACAATAAAGTTCAATGATCAAGGCGACAGATATTTACAGGGGAGAGGAGGTTCGAAAGTCTGACCGGCGATATAAAATGGAAAGGTGGAGATGAAAAGGGAAATGACCAGGAAAAACTAATGGTCTTCGGGGATGGTCTGTGGGGGCATATCGTGGTCGCAAAATTTAGCCATTTGGTTTGGCTGGCCCATCAAGGGCACGTAAGGTCAAAGGGTAACTTGCGGGAAAAAAGGAGGACCTGAGCTCTCGGAAGGTTCACTATGACGTTCTGATACCAAAGGAGGTTACCACCGGGCACACAGAACGATGGAGTCCTTCTCCGAGGACAGGGTGAAGAGTGGGAGGGAATATTCTCGAATCAGTTAAGGGAGGGAGGGTAGCTGGAACTTCTCTCGGTAAGTAAGTTCGGGGAAGAAAAAAGGGGGGGCTGGGGACACCCCGCCAAAAGATTAGCTCGTCCCAAAAAACATAACCCTCTGCTCCTTATTTATAAATCAAAAATGGGACAGAAGCATGAATCAAGTTACTAAAAGAGCGAACTTGTTGGTTGGTCTTCCCTTCCAAAAAGTCCGGCGGGGAATTCTCAAGGAAAATCGGGACATCTCTAGGAGCTGATCTCTCAGAGGCAAATAGGGGTACAGAGAGCCCCACAAACTCCCGACAGAGGCGGGAGATGGGCCCTGCTCTGGGCGGAAAACTAGATCGAAAAAGCTTTCAAGAAGGAATCAAAGAGTTGTGTGTAGATCATCTCAGAACCATACGACCGGGTGCGAAAGACCAAGGAAGAGGAAATCGGGAGGAATAGTACGAAGCAGGGGGAGACTTCGGAGCTTAAGACACGGTGGGAGGGAGAGGCGGGGCCAAGCTCAGGGGGGGAGAGAGCCGGTCACAGTGATCGCGCCGGAGGGCCAGGGCGGCCGGGAATATTCCCCGGGGGCAGGAAAGGTGGAAGTGGGGAGGTCCCACCTGTACCCTTCCCCTTGAGCCACTGTCAGTGAAGCTTCGATCGTTTGAACTTGCTGGTGCTGCCAGATCTCGGACAGCGCGTGTTGAACAGATGGGGGAAACAAGGGGAAGTATAATAGCCATTCGGAAAAGCCGGTCTCCGGTCCTTCTCCGATAAGGACAGGGGTAAAAGAGGGACCCCAGGAGTATCGACTAATCCATCAGGGCATGTAACGACGACTCCGGCCTTTGCCTCCGGGTGACCCGGTCTACAGATAAACCCCTGGGAAAGACCAGTTTGAAAAGAACTGCGGTTCCAGGCTGACTCTTGGGAAGCCCCTAGACTCAAAACTATATGAAAATCGTGGGTTACGGTTTCATGAACCTTATAGAGTGAGAACCAGGGTGGGTCCTAAACCGTAACCGCGATCCTTCTTCGTTCCCCCGACCAAGGTAGCACTCGCGTCGTCCTTTGAAAGGCCGTTAGTCCGGTGTCCTTCCCGGCAATTCGGTCTAAGGCAGCCCGTCTCACTTATCCATTTCAGTTAGAGTGGTAGAAGTCCTGGCCAGCACGCGATGGAACTAAAATGACTTCAAATCAGACGGGACCAGTTCCATAGATATGAGATCGAATACTCCCGTAATATACCAGAAGACCACATCTATCCCCCGAATGGAACCCCAAAGCTTCCTTGGTCTCCGGGGGGGGGCTGTATGAGGTTCATGGAATTACGGAAAAAAGGCTGGAAATCACTCTCAAACACAACTTATGAGTAAAAGATTTGGGGGGAAAACGTCAGATCCAATAGAGAAAGGTGAACCCTCCACAGCGCCGGAAGGCATGGGAGAAATTCCCGGAAAGGGGGGGATACTTGAGTCGGTAGGCGGGATCTCAGTGGGCGGAAAAACCTGAGGAGAGAGGCATAATATTTTGGCGCTTCATTCTGGGGACAGAAAGAAGCAGCGGTTATCTACTAGGGCGAAGGCAGACCCTTTCGACCGCCTGCGCCGACCGGAACAGACCCAGAGAACACTGAAGAAGGCGATGGATCATGCCTTCGGCACGGAGGGTAAAAAGAATCATCCTTGCTAATGACCTGGGGTAGACCACAAGGCTTTCCTTGCTAAAAACTTTAGGGATCGGACAGTAAATAGGTATCTCACCTTGAAAAGGGAGGATGGTTCCAGTCGGTCTCTAAGTCCTTGAGGTCAAAGATTCAAAGGGGAATTGAGGGCCATCATGGAGGCTTTATGCCTCTGGGCCGCGGGTCAAAGGACAATTCCGGTCCGGATTCAGAAGAGTAGCGACTTTGGAACGAAGATAAGTTCTCCAACGACGCAAACTGGTGCGGAAGCTTGTTTCAGAGAGCGCGCTCCTCGCTGAAGGAGAGAACCATTACGTCCAAAGAAGGGGCTAGAGCCTATTCTTACCGGGTCAACCGACACATGGGAGACAAAAGTCAAACGGGGGAAGAGACGGGGACCTGGGGAAATCATGCGCGATCAAGGGGACAGAGAGGTCCCAGAGAAAATAGTAATAAACAAAGTAGAACGGTCCCGCGCGCCGACCAGTGTCGGGGAAGGGACCGAACGCATAGATCACCACTCTGGCTAAGATAATCATCAAGACTTCTGGAGCTCTTCCTGTCAGAACAGAAGGGGCTATAGGGGAATAGAAAAGCCACTCCTCAAAAGGGTCCTCAAATGGGGGGGGACGGGGGGTCTCTATCCATGGGAACGAGCCGGGAAGAGAGCGCTAATCATGCTCGGGGCGTCTTCGTGGGAAGAAAAAAGGGTTCAGGAGATGTCCATTGAAAACGGATCCGCTCACAGTCATCCTTCTCACAGGAAGCACTGGGGGGGTAGGGGGGGGACCGGTCTTGCGTAGGCCGCTCAGCCTTCGGCAGAGATCTGGAGATAGAGGCACCAAAAGCAGTTTCTGATGGGGAGCTGCCCTCGTGCGGCGCGGAGACGGGGGTGGGGAGAACTGAGGAAAATGTCCCCGCAAGATAGGAGCGAGCAGATACCTTCCATCATCGGAGCTGGAAAGCTGGCCCAGACGAAGCGAAACTTTCATGCCCTTCCCTCGAGAAGAACTTACCGCTGCTTGGGGTAGCCACGCGCACGTCGCTTGCATGCATTTGAGCAGAAGAGACACGACACGTATATAAAAATCGCTATAAAGGTTTCACTGTACTTAACAGCAATGGGGCCGTGATGGGTGTGGGGGACTCCAAAAAGAGCAAAAGCTCCACGAATAATGTCAGTACTCCCAGAGAT
>Ga0179593_1278237_pt1 | contig 10900 bp, 4 predicted proteins | sample CZODoug2_1_08_16_FD_185931 | JGI IMG/M metagenome (GOLD analysis project Ga0179593, IMG submission 185931) | Vadose zone soil fungal communities from Angelo Coast Range Reserve, California, USA - CZODoug2_1_08_16fungal (PacBio error correction) | ecosystem: Environmental > Terrestrial > Soil >...
ATAGGCGGTAAGAAACAATGCTAACCTGAGGACCTTCATCCCACTCGAAGGACCCAAGCCTCCTCGAGAGGGAAACGGAAGAGGATGGCAACGTCATTCGGAACCCGAGGTCAGAAGCGGGGGAAGTAAAGAAAGAAATGAAAGATCAGCAGCGGTCAAGAGTATCCCTCCACGGGGTTGTCATAGGAATACATGTGGCGGAAGAGAGAAGTGACGATCGCCGCCTGACGAAGAAGAAAAACAAGGGAGAGCGGGAGGAAGCACTCGAGACGAACGGGCATACCTTTAAAAAAAAGACTCAAAGGCCTTTGGAACGACGTCAAAAGGGGAACTACAAGGGCAAACAAAAGCGCATCGGAAGAAAAAGCAAAACGGAGAGAAGGTGAAGAAGGAGAGAAACGAACGGCGAAAGTTCCCCGCTAAGCCGCGCTGGACAGCATCAGGGTTAAGTTTTTCTCAAGAGGAAGGAGGCAGAAAAAAGAGGAGGAACGCCCTGACCAAGTAACGCGGCAGCACCTCAAAACAAACCAGGCTTGGGCATGGCCCGGGAAACGGGGGGCGCGGGAGAAGGGCGGGGAGAGGCGGGCATCTTCCCAGGAAAACGACATGGGGGAAAATAAGGCTCAAAGGGTGGCATGCTCTCAAACAAGAGTCGACTTCATGCCAAGAGCCGGCGGGTGGCTACTGGCTGTCAGGAACATCTGACGTAGCATCTTCCCGCACCCGCTCAAGGGGAGGGAGACGGGCGTAGAGAAAAAAGAAAAAAAAAGAGGGAGTTATGAGATAAAGACACGAAGAGGATACTTCTGTTCTCTATCTACTAGGGATCTTCCGCGTCGGCAACGATTCGGATAAGGACTAAGAAAGGACGATGAGGCTCAAAAAAAAAGCTCGTCGGATGTCGTCTTCTAATGGGAGCAAGGGTTTTAGAAAGGAAACGGACACTGCCCAGGAGGGAAAAGGCGATAAAGGAAAAGACATAGTGAATGACACCTCCCCAAACCATAGTCGCATGGCGTCGTAACCTAGGTCCGAAAGATGGCTGGGGGCGCTTAAAACGTGCTGATGCACCGTAAAAGACGATCGGACGGTATCGACGAAACAAGCCGGCTAAAAAAAGACGGGGAAAAAATCAAGGGACTCTAACGTCAGACATTCGGATGCTGGCGGAGGGGGGAGGGTCAGGACGGAGAGAAAATCGGGATAGGGAAAAACAGGACCGCTGTCCTAGCGGGGAAGGGTAAACGAGAAGATGGGTTTCGAAGGGACACAATAGACTATAGCGAGAGAAAACAAAAGCCGTCATCATGAGAGGCCGCTGAAGGGGGGACTTTCAGACATTCGTGAGAAAAAGAAGTTACCTGGAGAGAGATCATACGAAGGGAAGTGATAACTTTGAGGGAACAAGCGAGGTCCGGAGAGGGTCGGAAGGGAAAACAAACATCGAACGATACTTCAATTACTTTCTACCTAGATCAAAAAAAGAAGGGGATCAGGGAAAATTGTTACAAAGTTAGAATAGAAAAAGCAGGAATTCGGGGAATGGGTTAGGAACCCAGAAAACTTCATAAAGGCCATGCAGAGAGTAGAGTCACAGTCACCATTGAGTGAGCTTGAAACGCCAAAAATAAACTGGATAATTATCCAAATCAGGGGACTATTCTAAAAACATCATAAAATTGCCCTATTAAGTTCGACATGGAAAAGCAAGCATTGAGGGTACGCTAGGAGGAGGCACGAGATAATTAAATTAAGACGTAAAGGGACTCATCACCGGGGACTTGGAGGAATCACCAACAGGTCGCAGACCTGCTAAGGGCCGAGGGGGGCAAAGATGGAAAAAACTATATCTACAATCCAAAAGTTAGGTTGTCCTCGAAAAATAGGGAAGTAGTCAGTCTTAGCCGAAGCGAACAGAAAAAACACAAACCCGGGGACGACACTGAGACGAATGAAGAATTGGTACAAAGTCTCCTCAGAAAAAGCCGCATCACAAAATTGAAGAACTGGATCAGACGAGCTAAAAAAGAGAAAAAAAGGGGGAATACAAGGTACGTCGGAGCAAGCTGTAAAAAAAAAGATAATGCCTCGGAAATAGATTCTCAAAAAACCTGGAAGTAAAAAATGAGTGAATCAAATAAGGAATCCGAAACATACAGACGGCCCTTGAAGAAGTTAAACAGACGAGCGAGTGGGGTAGAGAAATCGGACAAACTTCCGGGTCTGCCGGAAATCAAGAATTAGACAGTTTATCTCACCTGGGAGCGGCGTCGTCGAATGAAGAGCGATAAGAACGTCCAAAACTAGGACCTTCAAAGGAAAGCGAAAAATTGCGGAAAGAGGTGAAGAAGACGACGGAACCGGAGCGGACACCACGTCCACCCAAAAAAAAGCGTCGAGAAGGAAGTTTTACTTGCAGGGACACCGGAAGGAAATAGTAAGAAGAGTGTAAACTGCTGCAGCGGATCTGGGACAAAACCAACGATGGTGTAAAAAAGAAGCGAACGGCCTGGGGGGAAAAGACTGACCAAAAAACAGGAAAGAAAGGAAAACAGCGGGGGGTAGCAGGGGACACGGTCTTTGGAACAGGATAATTGAAAAACAGCAGGACATCAACGCGAACTTTCAAAGGGAAGATCCCACGGGGGGGGGGGGGGGGGGGGGGGGGGGGGGGGGGGGGGGGGGGGGGGGGGGGGGGGGGGGGGGGGGGGGGGGGGGTGGGGGGGTAGGTTGGAGGGAGGGGTTGGCGGGGGAGAAAGGAACCGAATGGGGGGGGGCCAGTCAAGGGGGAAAAAGGGGAAGATCGATGGCGGGGGATCTCGCAAAACCGTGCCGAACAGATCTCTCGAAAACAGGGGTAATAACAAAAACCGGTAAAGGGGGGGGTGAATAGAAAAAAGGGCGAACGACGAAGAGCCCGGGGATGTAAAGGGGGGAACAGGGATACGAGGGGAGCTCAGGAACGTATTATCTCATCCAGGGGGGGCACAGACTATTAGGAAAAGAGAAAAGGGACGCAAGTAGGACTATTCACTGATCAGAAATGCTAAAGATCTACTCCAGGGCAACGGTGTCAAAAAAAAACACAAATGGCTCGGAGAGTGTTTCTGCCCGAGGAAGAATTATACAAGCCATTCGAAGGAAGCTCGCGAGACTTACAAGGTACAGTGGGGCAAAAGTTCTGAATGGTGGTTCCACAGGAGCCGCGGCATCGTAAATACTGGGAAAAAAACGCCACCTCGGGTACTCCGTACGGCGGAACCAAAAAACTCAAAAAAAGGACTATTGGAAACAGAAAAAGGGCGGACAGTCAGCGGATTGCGAATTGAAAAAGTCAGAGCCCCCAGATGCATCCACATCGCGATGAAAAGGAGAAACCCCGTTGCGAACGAAATACCGCTTAAGAAAAGAAGACCTGCCGAGAGACGTGACCGGAAGAATCTCAGGAAAGGAGGGGGTCTGTATGCTCGTCCAGAGGGATTCAGCCTGCCGCCAGGTGATCGGGCGCTCGGACTCAGGAGGAATATGTGGGCAACGAAAAAAGAAATGGTGAGTGTTTTTGGAAGAAAAAAGCGTAAGCAAGACAAGAAGGGTACATCCCAATAAAAGACCGACGGTGTGGTGAAAGACCAAAAGTGCAACGCTACAGCGACTGAGCGGCGAAAGGGGCTGGTTCAGCAGGAAGCCGAAAGTGGCTGCAAACCAAGGACACTCAAGAGGCTGGCAGCCCGGGCACGCCTTAGAACGGAGCAGCCGCGACGGTCCAGGTTGCGGGGAGCAGAAAGGTCTGCCAGGTCGAAGAGGTCCGATAGAAAAAAGTCGAGAAACTCTCGGCTGAGGAAAACCCCTCATAAGTCTTATCTTCAAGGCGCTACGATCGGCACCGAAAAGGAACAAGAGGTGCAAAAAGCAGAGCAGAAACAACGAGCTAAAAAAACGAAATAGAGAAAAAGCCATGACGGACTCGGCGGGTGGAGCAGTGAAATTTTTCCAGGGCGATCCCAGAAGAAGAGACTCACGGAAGTTAGAAAACCGTCAGAGAAGACACCATAGCACGGCACGGTCGAAGACAAAAAAAAGAAGTTCTTGGTGGAAGGCCCTCGAAGGCCTAGCCGAAGGAGGGAGGAAGAGAATAAGGCCGAAGGGTAATCGCCACAGAAGTAAAAACAGTGAAGCTACAAAAAAAATGCCGACGAGAAGGAAACATCCAAACGGGAAGCCATGAAAAAAAAAAGGATATCAAAAGGTAGGCTCGCTCCCAAAGACACGCAAAAGAGTCTAGCCCGCCCGACGACGGGTTGGTGGAGGGGGGGATCAACCCGAAATAACCCAAACGAGCAGGCCGAACGATTCCGCCGACCTTGATACAAGGCCAAAGCGAAAGGCGTCAAGGAAGGGAAAAAAAAAGTGCTTGTTGGAGAGGAATAACCACACGTCGAGCCGGAGAGAAATAAAACTTCTCTCGGCAAAAGTAAGATGCAGCCGTCGCTCAAAGAGACCCGAAAACAGACACAGAGGAAAGGAAAAGCACAACGATGGGAAGGGGATGTGGGACTCCCTTGGAAGTAGGAAGCCAAAAGGGCTTTACGGACTAGCCAGACGTCGCTGGAAAAAAGGAACTAGGCGACGTCGGCGATAGGAAGGCAACTTAAAAAGTGCCTTCTTCTTACCTTCGAACTTTGCGCAGTGCACAGGGGGGGATCATAATAAATTAACGAACTGGGCCCTGTGCCTTGGAAGTAGAGTTTCCGGGGAATACTAGCACATGCGGCAGTTCGGATGCGTTTGTGAAACAGGTGAAGAAAGCGCCAGGAGAAGAGTTTAGTCCTGACGGAAATGTGTGAGGAACAGTCGATGAGAGGAAATGCATTCTCGCGTTCCCGCCGTCCATTCGGGACGCCACCAAGGAAAAAATTAACACACCCGGTTGGGTAGAAAAAAGGCGGCGAGGGAGTTTCATCGTTCAGTTCCGCCACCCGGACTAGTCCAAAATTGGTTCGCCCTGACCGTCACGAGAAAAAAAGGACCTAGAAAGCGTGATTCCTAACGGGGGATGAAAAAAAAAAAAAAAAAACAATAATACGAAAGGGGGGTGGGAAGAACCAGAAATCTCAGAGAAAAAATTGAGAATGTGTAAAAAGAGATCGTCTTGCGACCCAATGCTAACGAAAATTAAACATCAAGAGCAAAGCAACCAATCCTCCTCTCAAGAACGCGAGAGACGAAGGCGCCGAAGTTCAACCTGAAAGTTGGTGTAAGAACAGCACGGGGACAACCTCTGAAGCGGTCGCCGCCGCAAGTTGTGGTGGGATCGAAAAAAATACAAGGAAGTCAGGACCCGTGACTAAAAAGACACCCGAAGCTACGGGATAAGCCTGCATCAAACCAGACATCGAGGAAATCCACCGAAATAGCGTTCTCCCGGTACAACGACCTAAAAGAAAAAAAACCTGTTCGATGGCAACGACTCACGCGAGGAAAGACAGGGACCACGGCGGGCTGCCATCGAAAAAGGAAGCGGCGATCAGTCAAAAGTCACGCCGTAAAGTAGCTTCGACTCAGCCGAAGCTTCCGCTCAATGTACAGGCTTTTCGCCTCGACTGAGGCATCTCCCGTGCAGGGAAGGACCCTGAGTCGTACAGCCTCAAAAAAAAAAAGAAACACCCATAACAAAAATGCAGTGAAAGGGGTTGAGGGGCTCCTGGTTGGGGGTTGTTTTGGGGTTGGGGGGGTTTGGGGTGGTAAAAAGGGACGGCGAGAGAAGAAATCTCAAGGTTACAAGATCTCCGGATACGGCTCGACGGTGGCAGCATAGCAAAACAAAAATCTTCGATGGAAGAGAGCTCCTCTGGGGGAGGAGTGGTCCGCAAGAAGAAAAAGGCAGCTTCCCGTAAGAAACCTGAGAGGGTGTTAAAAAAATCCACCTAAAAAAAACCAGGGAGAAGGTGGCAGGCGACGCCAGGGGAAAAACCAGAGACTTTTAAACTTTCTGTGTCGCGACGACGAGGGAGAGGACAGGTCAGTGGAAACACAAGAGGCGGGAGAGGAAACAAAGCCTAAGAAGGTGGAAAGGCTGACGTGCTAATGGGGTCTTTTTGAGAAAACGCGGCGAATCGAAAGGTCGTCTAAGCACGAGGCTAAGGCAGAACCAAAAAAATCAACCGAAGAGCGCATAATCGTCGCAGGGGAAGCTACTGGCTTGAAAGGGGAGACGGAGGATCTGTACCTTTTCGGCGACGCGCTCGGCTATAAGTGCAACATCCTGCTCAACGCCGTCGTCCGCAAGGGCCGCGCGTCAAGCCTGAGCTGATGAAGGTAGGGGGGAAAAGAAGAGACCTCTACCGTGGGCAACGGAAAGCCGGGTCAAATGATCGTAAGGTACACTAAGAGGTCGGGTGGGAGAGGCATCCCTCAAAGAGAGCTCCGCAACCAAAAGCGCAGAGGACATCGAGGCTTCGTCTCCGGCAGAACCGGAGCCAAACGGGGGTCCCCTTCAAATCGGAGAGAAAGAAAGCTAGCAGCCCACGGCTAAACTTTTGCGGTTCCAAAGGGACGGGGTAGGCGGACGGCAGAAAAAAAAATCGGTACTCTCGTCCGTCCTCGAAAAAAGAAGTCAAAACAGTCAGGTGCGCGGGAGGAAAAGAAGGGAATTCGTGGATGGGAAAAGCCAACATGACATGAGTCAAAAAAAGAAAAAAATTTCGGAGCTTGTGGGGGCCAAAAGGCCAAAAGATCGAGTATCCTAGAGGAGTCGCGCCCTTAAAGGCGAAAAAGAGATCCCATCGCAAGCAGGGGCAAAAAAAAAATAGAAGGGAAAAGTATCGGCGGAGAGCTCGGAAAGGGGGAATTAAAGCTTCTCTAAAGCGGTCGGTCAAAAGAGGGACCAATGGAACGACCAAAAAAGCGATGGGAAAAGCTGGAACATCTAGCTACTACGCCACGCGAAAAGCGGGTTTAAAAACCCTCTGGCAGGAACTCATTGTCGGAGCCCAGCCGCGAAGACGAAACAAACCCTCTGTTTTAGGGCAAGCGATGCTCGAGAGGAGCAGACTTTAACACGCTCCAAACCGATCACCGGAAAAGGGGAAAAGAGAAAGAATGATGAGTTTACAAATCTACGGAAGTCAAAAAAAAACCCTCCGGCGAGGAACCTTCAAGACGAGAGGGACTCAATCCCGAAAGTGCGTAGGGTGCGACCTGCTAGAATCAGAGCGCTCATCGCGGCAGAAGTGGAAGAAAGGAAATCGGCTGAAACTTCGTCCCTGAAGACAATTCAAGAGATGATCCTTATATCAAAACTATAGGAGAGGAAAAGATAAAAAGGAGAGACTGCAGCGGGGAAAAAGAGAAAGCTGAGGAAACCTGAGAGCGAGATGGGTCGGAGTTTCAACTACCTCAGACGAAAAAGAAAAAATAAGGGGAAAAAAAAAGTTTTCACCGAGCGTCTAAGGCAAAGTGAAACGATCAGGAACTGAGTAAGACCCTATATGTACTTGGAGAAGAAATCCTGTTTCACAAAAGGACAAGCGAAACTGAAGGGTTGGGGCCATCTCTAAAAAACAACAAAAACGAGGGAAAGGTGAAGGGAGGAGATAATTGGGGAAAACAGCAAGTGGTTTTTGCAGGATTCAACGGACGTGGATTGAACGGAGGAACTCTGAAGGGTTCAAGGGGAAGGGACCATACAACCTGGGATAAAGCAAGGTTTAACTGTTTTTAGAGGGCGCTCGTCTGCAGAAAACAACCTTGCCCAACAGACTCTCTCGCTTGGAGCGAAAAGGACAGAGGGGTCGATCGAGCATGAGACGAAAAAGCCGAGCCCGGGAATCCAAGGGGGCATCGGACCTTCTTTACTCAGGCCGACGAAGTGAGAGAAATAGGGTTCAAAGAGAGACACTCAAAGGAAAAAAAAAAAAAAAGGATCGAGCATGAGACGAACAACACCCTGGCAAAAAAAACTCAACTAAAACGGAGGGAGGTTCGCCCTCGTACGATCACGTAGACCTTGTAAATAAAGGGGAGAATCATAGACTTCTGAAGAGGGCCCGTACCGTAGGAAAAAGGTTATTAGGCTGTGTTACACCAGGCGAAAACGACAAAAGATCAGGTCTCAGATCTTGCACACAATCAAACCTCAGGCGTATTCGGCGGGCTCAGACAATGAAGGGGACCAATTACTGGCCAAGAAAAGAGAAAAGGGGTAGTTTATACTCGGAAATACAGCGGTCTCCACACGGGCGGATGAGAGGGAGGAAACCGTTGTCGATTCTACCTCCCCGCTGATGCCGGAAAAAGGGAGTACAAAGGGAAGAAGAGTCTTAAACCTAGAACGATCAAGAGGGGGGTCTCAAACAGTGCCTCGCCGGAATTGAAAAGGAACAAAAGATCGCGCTCAAGAGGGGAAATGTCTAGAGAGGGGCCCGCGGGGCAAGAGACAAAGCAAATGGTTATGGGTTGAAAAGGCGCCTCTTAGAGCATGGCCTGGACGAAGTCCGGGGAGAAGCCCAACTACTACTTATTTTCGATAAAAAGCCAAGATGAAAATATAAAGAATGGGCGACTAAAAACCGGACGAAAAAAAAAAAAAAAGAGGGGTTGGTCTTCAGTCAAAAAAAAAAAAAATCATCTCTATTGAAAGTGGAGGGAGCGGCGGCTGATCTAAATACTCCTCTACAGGTCCCTGGAGGGGATCAAGAATTTCACTACCCAAGCAAGAATAAGGAAGCTTGTGGAACTTTGTTTCAACTCGAATGAAGATTCCTAGAAAACCCGCGATCAGTAGCGTAGACTCAACAATCTCTAAACGAGGCGCAGGGAAAAAGTCAGAATTAAAAACTTCCGATAAAGAAACAGCACTAAAAAATAATGGAGGAAGGCGACGATACGGCTGGTGTTACGTTTTTTCCAAGCGATCCCAGGCCGAGCCGCGGCGCCCTGAACAGGGGAAGAAGCCAACGCGACCAACCAGAGAACCAAAACAGAACGCCAGAACGGGGACAGGATGGCGTGAGGTGAGCCGCCGGTGCTGCGGAGAAAGCAAGATCCCGAAAAAGGGTAAGAGGACGGGAAGGATCTCTCCCAACAAAGGAACAAAAGGACTGGAACGACTAAGAATAAACGACGAGCGGCTGGGGGTGAGAACCGAATCCCCCTGTCGAGAAGGAGAAGACGAAGTTGGGTCCTAAGATCCCAGAAGGAGACGGACCGACCAAGGCAAGTCCTACAACCTTCTCCGCCATCCGCGACGGTTGGGGGGGGTAGTTACTCCCGTCGATCCAGGAAAAAGGAGCTTGACGACTTGAAATATAAGCCGTCCCGCTTTGACCACCAGATAAACCCTCAGGGAAAAGAAATCCTACAAGGGCTTGTGGAATGCTGAAAACAGGATATCCTTCTCCCAGCGCTCGGACGGTAGGAGAAGAAGGAATAGAGAAAAGAGCAGCCAGGAAAAAAACCTTCTCCCGCAAGAAAACCACTATTTTCTGGGGGTGAGGTGGATGACACACGAAAAAGGGAACGAAGAAAGGGTTTCCAAGAGTTTAATATTTGATGCTTCGAAGGCACCAGAAGACCCATGCGTCTTCATCAAGGAGGCGGAGAGAAGGAACCGTTATGAAAAAAGATAAAAGAAAGGGAACCTGCGGCCCGTGGGAGCAAACAAGAAAAATTGGGGGGGACCTGTGACGAGCAGCCCGAAGTTTTTAGAAAGTGGTATCCCTTGAAACTGGATCTTTACTCGTGGAAAAGAAAAGGAGGGGCTTTGAGAGTCGGACCGTAGAAAACTCCCGTTCTAAGTAGGGTGTAATCGGTCGCCGTGAGGAGAATATAAAGCGCGGGAAGAGAGGTCTAAAATCCTAGTAAACCAAACGTTTATACTATTAACCCCCCCAGTCGGGATCGGCGACAGCGGCGGAGGAGGTACCGGGGATGTCCTGCCCCGGGAAAGTAGTCAAACGTGGAGTAAGCCATGACCGGCGAGAATCAAGCGGGGGGGGAGGGAACTTCAGGGAGGTTGTCCAACTTATTGGATCAAGGGGTCAGGTCGTTACATGGTGAAGTCCATAGAAGGAAAGGTCTCTCAACAAAAAAAACGGGAAGAAGAGAGATCGTTCAGTCAGTACAAAAAGAAAGAACTTATGCACACACCTTAAAAAGAAAAACTTCGGCGGGCACAGCAGGAACTCTAAAGAAACTAAGGGTCCATTTGCTAAAGCAAGTATTGTAAAATCATATCAGTGGTGCAGGAAAAATAACTATAGCTCAACGCGGCGTCGCCAGAGACAACCAGAATCTCGTTCTAAAAAGGGGGAGGACTCACTGAGGGACGCGTGTTACGAGACTAAAGCGAACTAGAAGAAGAAGCAAAAAAGGTGCACATCTGACGCACAATACTCGAAAGAGATGCACTTGAGAACTCACAAAAAACGCAGGGCGGTTCACTAAGTCACAGATCAGATACTAGCGGGCCACAACGGGGTCTGGCACGTGCCTACCCGGCAGTCAAAATGAGACGACTGTCCGAACTCTAGGAAAGACAGAAGGAAAAAGAATGACTCAGGAGATTCCTAAATAAGGGAAGGGAGCCAGCAGACAGCAAACAGTTTAGTAAAAACATCGGAGGAATACTTCTCAAAACGGGACGCTCACACAGCAACAATCCCCATCTTTGGCCGATGGCCAGGGAGAAGGGGTTAAAACGTCTAACTGATGGGGAGAGGAGCGACGGATGGATAAGGAAAAAAGTGATGTTCCGCACGCCGGGGGAGAAGGAGAAACGGTGTGCATGAACAACAATAAAGAAAGGAGAAGTGAACGCAGCAGGCGGAGGCGGTGACTACTGGCGGGTCGCCATCAGGAACGCTGAAGGCAGGACCTTCAGAACCGAAGCCGTGGGAAACGA
>Ga0179593_1317782_pt1 | contig 10900 bp, 10 predicted proteins | sample CZODoug2_1_08_16_FD_185931 | JGI IMG/M metagenome (GOLD analysis project Ga0179593, IMG submission 185931) | Vadose zone soil fungal communities from Angelo Coast Range Reserve, California, USA - CZODoug2_1_08_16fungal (PacBio error correction) | ecosystem: Environmental > Terrestrial > Soil >...
CGACGAAGCCGCGAAAAAAGAAGACGATTAAGTAGTTCCTTTGTGAGGGGGGATCAGGAAAAAAAAAGACGCGGCCAGATTTTATCAGGTCCGCCGTCGAAAAACGGGAAAATTGAAGAGAGGCCAGGACGCAGAAAGGGACGGGGAAAACCTACAGAGTGCATCAGAAAGAAGAAGGGAAGGAGAGGTTATGTCCCGTTTCAAATGCGTAAACGAGGAGGGAGAGAAGACTCTAAGGAAGGATAAGACCCGACATCAGGAAGCACCGCATACATGAACGAAAAAGGGTTGCCCTGAAGAAGAACGTCAATCTGCGCCCTGTACTACTCGGGGTGCAGGAAAGAAGAATTAAAGAGTTCAAAACAGGATAAAATCTCGTGGACTAGTATCCAAGGGAAAAAAAGACCGGGGTCCTGCCAGCGTACAAAGTAACTTTATTGTAGAGGGAGATCTGAAAGTGCACGTAGAACACTTACGTTGAAGGGGAAAAATTGGGAAAAAAAACCGCGTTGAGATGGCCCGGGGGGAGGAGCGCAAGAGAAGGCGGAGTCTGTGGACCGGAGGGAACTGGAGGGGAGGAAGCAAGGAAAAAGCGGGAGGAAAAAGGTAGTGGGTGGGGGACCGACCAATCTTTTATAAGTAAAGGGGGGGAAAGGGACGGAGATTAGGGCCCGCGGAAATGAAAAAAAAAAGGGATCGGCAGGTCACCTGTAAGCTGGCAAAGAAGGACTGTGCTGCGTCCCAACGTCATCGCGAGTCGGAAAAGGGCGAAAGGGGGAAGGGGAGAAGAACCCTCGCAAGAATTCGTAGCCGTATCTGGGAGGACCGAAGGAAGGACTCTTAGGAGTCCGGCGTAAGGAAGGTGCCGGGTCAAGAGAACACCAGGAGAAAAGCACGGGGGCGCCCCAGTAAAACGTCTGGAGAGTAAGAGGGCGAGGCAAATGGAAAACTCGCATAAATAGAAGATCAGCAAAAGAGGTGCGATGGCACCTATTTCATGAAGAAGGCGCGGGGTATTAGAGTTTTATGGTTGGTGAAAGAGTAGAAAGTCAAGAGAGGTTGATGAATGGTCAATTTCTAAAGAATAAAAGGTCCGGATGGAGAAGAAACAAGAGGACTTCATTGCAACGGTAGAAGAGTAAAGAAACGGTCAGAAGAATCCTCCCGACCAGCAAAGCAAAACGTAAATAGAAGGCGTCCTGATCCTCTGAAAAGATTCCAGATGGGAAAGGATCCTCAGAGTCTCTCAAAAAAAATTAGACCCCGTCTAGCTCCTGCGACAACATGTAAAAGAGGAAGCCACAGGACGCGAAGGTAACTATGACTAAATCGTCGTGGTTCCGCACCAGAGCGCGGTTCCGTGAAGGGGTATGCAGATCAAAAAGGCATTGACCACGAAGGGGAAAAGGGCGAAGCAGCGTAAGACGTAAGTGACGGTCAATGACACCCTCGTTTGGCACTGGGTGATCCGGGAGGTGGGAATGGCCGATCATATCACCAACTCAGAATGAAGGAAGGGGGGAAAAGGACAAGCCAATGTTTGAATCCTCGAAATCAAAAGAGAAGCGTATGGGTAGGGAGGTGCGAGGGCGATGAGGCTTTGGGGATGGCAGAAGGAGGAAATGGTAACAGGGGCCCTCCGGGGACACAAGAAAAAGGGAAAGGTAGAATGTGGGAGGGGAAAGACTTTGGGCCAATCTCGAAGAACGTTCGCGCTTGAGGCTCGCATCTGTGAGACTTTCCACGGCATGGGGAAGAAGGAGAGAACGATCAAAGCAACGGGCCAAAGGGGGGGGGAAGGTCTAGGGATGGGGGAAAGGAAAGGGAAGGGTATTGGTACGGTGATATATTCCCACGTTTTCCCAGTGGCAGTGAGCCAGGTGGCACGGGACCAGGCGCTAAACTCACTTGGAAGGGTTCAAAGGAAAAAGCTCAACGGGATGCGCATGGTTTTCCTCAACGGAGGGAACCAGATGGCGGGGGGGAACTCCCACCGCAAAGAAACCAGGGAAGACCGAAGACAAATCATTGCACAGAAGAAGGGAACGCAGAAACGGGAGTCTTAACATCTCTTCGTCGAGGAGGCAACTCTTGTGGGAAGCCACGGTGGAAGGAGGCGAGGGATCCGGAAAAGGAGAAGGATCAAGTGAATCACGCAAAGTGGGGGAAAGAGAGGACAAAAGTAGGGGTGAGCGAGAAATTGACCAAAAAGCCCTTCACCGTCCGGTCAAGACGATTAGACTGCAAAGTGTCACAAGAAGGAACGGACAGGCAGGAGACTGAGATATCGGTCAACGGGAAGGCCTTGTATATGGGAAAAGAAGCCGAACGGGCCCGAGGTTCCCTCCAAATTTAAAAAAGAATAGGGGCAACTCTTCGATGAGCGGCTCAGGTTCCATGCAGAGGAGGAAGAAAAGAAAAAAAACAAAAGTGGAGGAAAGAGTCCAGCTGAAGAAAAAACCTTTATCCGTGCCTGGCCTCTAGGGGGGCTGAATGGCTTTACAGGGGATGAAAAGAGCCAAAGTTATCTAGCGGAACATCTACAATTCTCTGGATGAAGACAGGGAGACACTCGAGCAGTCGGTCCTGGGATTGGTACCGTTCACTGTATGTCAGAGGGAATTGCAAGACCAACATTTTATGGAAACTCGTAGCTATAGCCACCTTTTCCATATAACGTCCTGGGAGAAAGGGGTCTTAACGTTATATTCGTGAAGGTGCACCCGGCGACCTATAATAATAAACACGACTTACCGAGCCAAAACGCCAGATCATCGAAGGAAGGAAAGAGTGGGGGGGCACGATAATAAGCAGTGAAATCTTGTCAAGAATCGGTCAGTCTAGTGTACGCGTTCGTAGGAGTTTCAAAACGCACAGAGGAAAGCCACGTGTAAACCAAGGATCATAACCTATAATGGAATTGACAAAGCAGGAAAGCGGAAGTGTCCATGGGGAAAAGCCAGCAGACACCTTACGAAGGCGCACAACGGGTCCTCAACCGCTAAACAAGCCGCATCGGCTAAGTGGAACATCCATCAGATGGAACTCCGCTGGCCAGGGAAAAAAGGGCTAGGGAATAAGAATGAGGGGCAAGCCTTTTCCAGCCCGTCACAAAAAAAACTAAACTCTGAGCGGTCAGTCGAGTATGGGGAAAGCTTCCGCAACATCGACCGGGAATGTTCGTAACAATCTGATTGCCCGTTCAAAAAAAAAGCAATCAGCAAAGAAAGACACCTACATAGAAGAAGAGAATAGGGATGAGCCAGTTATCCACTGGACTGAAAATCGACTGGGCGGGTTAGAGCAATTACAATCCAATTAGAAACACACATGTGATCACCGCGGTCCGTCAGGACCGGAAAGATAGATATCATTCGACGCAACGGAGGGAGGGAGGCGGGAATGCAAAAAACCAACAACCCCACAGGGGGGGAACACCAAACCGCGCAGGACCTGGCACGTCAATAACTCTTGGAAGGAGTACGACAGAATTAAATACGGATGGAAAGGCGAGGAAGGGGGAAAAACGTCAAAAACGAGACAGGTGTAGTCAACGCAAAGATAGTGGGGGGCTTCGAGTAAGCCTAGAGAGGCAAGGACCAGCAGACTCCAATCGGAGGGAAGAGAGAATGTCCGCGGGAAGGAGAGGGAAAATATCAAGACTCTATACGACAGTCGGCCTGGCAAAAGGGGGGTACTCTGGAATACTTCTGCACGCTCTCCTGATGATGGGCACTGCGCCTGCACCGAAACAAGTCAGGGGACTTAGTAAGTCGGGGAGAAAAAAATTAGATAAGAGGAAGAGGCCGGGGGGGGGGGGTGGGAAACCAAAAACAAACAAAAAAAAAAGGATTGTTGTATTGAAATCTTCCGCTGGAGTTCGAGAGTAGAGAGGGGCGGTCCAAGAGGGGGACCTAAAAATACAAGAAAAGAAAAACTAAGGAATGAGGGGAACGCGATCACTTCATCGGAACGGAGCGAAAGAGAACTGAGACGAGCTCAGTCAGGAAGCGCCCGCTACGGAGAAGAACGTCCCGCGAGGTGTCTGAGAAAGAACAAGTAGGGAACGGGAAGAATAAGAGAGGGGAAAAGTGCTTTACTAAAGAACAACTGAGGGGAGGTATCGCGTCTTCCAAACAACCCCCCCCGGGGGTTTTGGAAGTGGAGAGACAGGGCAAACACCGGCGATAACGAAAAAAACTGAAGGAAGGGAGAAACAGGGGGGGCTCTGACTTACGACCCTTTACCGAAAAACTCGGACGCTTCAAGAAGACTCGCGGTCACCGACGAAGCAACTAAAACGTAAAACCAGAAAAAGAAAAGGCGGGGAAAGCCGAAGGAAGGGGAGTATATCAAAATGAATAGTCTGGCCCTCAACCAAAAAAACCTCCATTGCCTCCTGTACCCGCTTACCGTACAGACAAGGCTTGGTGGCGTAAATGGGGATAAAATGGTACCCGAAGAGGGAGCCGCGGGAAAAGAGTGAAGGCAAGTGATGGGCCTTCACCCAGCTGACCGTGCGCCATCAGCCCTTTCGACCGTTCAAATGAAAGCGGCCGGAAGGACAGGGGCGCGTCGTCGTGGGAACGATGTACCTTTTGGGGGAAGCCCGGACGATGAGGAAGAGAAAGGGAAGATTTCAGACCTACTTGAAAACGGAAACATCCAGATGCAACTTGCGAAAGAAGGGCTTTGACAGAGGACTAAAGTTTCAACGGAAGGCCCGAGGACGGAAGAACTACGAGGAAACCCAGTTAAACTGAGGTGTCAGGGAGGAAGGGGCTCAAAGTCTGAAGAGGAGGGAGGCAGCAATTAGGGTTCTCAGAGACCGCTACTACGTTCATCAGGAGTTCAACAACGGCCTGACACTGGCATGCACGCGGCATCGAAATGAATTGGTGGGAGAGGGAAATGGTACTAAACCTACACAAAGGGAAAGCAGGGCGGAGAAATAATAGGCATCATTAAAAGTCGCAAAAGGTACTAACCACGGCCATCGGGGAGGACTAAGGCGAGCCCCCAAACAACCGCGCCCCACCAAACAAAAAACCCAAAAAAAAAAAAAATGGCGCCTCGCGGGCCAAAAAGAAAAAAAAAAACAAGAAGAAGAAGAAGTTCTTAATAGTCAAACACCGGGGTGGCAAAAGACACAGCCATGGAAATCGGGGCAGGGAGAGGGGGCGGGAGAGGATAAACCAACATCGCCTAACGGCAATCGGGAAACCGGTGCTGCGTCGACTGGGAGGAAAAGGGAAGCCAGGACAACCTAATCAACAACCTTTAGCATACAAAGACAAAAAACAGGGACGAATGTGACAGGAAGTAAGGGATGGGGAGGAGCGCCTATCGCTAGAAAAAAACACGTATTGAAAAAGAGATAGGCAGGGCAAGCCCCAAGAAAGGAAAAAGAGGGAAAATCGACGAAAGAAGGGATGGGGAAAGGGAAGGATCCTAACTAACAGTTTTGCTCAGGCTCCCGTCCGGGGTAACTTCAGACCAGGAGAGAACCACACGTTGGAGGGACTGAGAAAAGGTTGACCAAGAGGGGGGAGAAAGAAACAGTCCAACAAAAAAGAAGAAGTCCAGGGGACGGGGGGAACTCCGGGACGGCGCAGGGTTGACGTATTTATCACGCAAGACAGGAGGGCGCGATGGTCGGATTATGCCCTCGATGTGAAATCGGGTAAAAAAAGATTGAAGGAGGGGAAAGCTATTCGAAGAACCGGGAGGAAGGGGCTGCGAGAGACAGGAACGAGACCAATCCTTGTCTAAGGGAGTAGAGTCGAAAAGGCCGAGAGGCAGGGGTTCCTCAGAAAAGTATTCGGGTGCGTCCGAAACCAGCCACGTGCCCTCTCTATCGAGAAAAGTCCTCAGAGAAAAAAGGGGAAAAAACTTCCAGCTATCAGCTCGCCGGGAACCTCCAAGTTGACTCCGAGTTCAGCCGGGAAATTGCCCGAGGTACGCCAGGGGGATCGGGATGGAAGTGGACATAGGAGAAAACTGCCCTGTCTAGACAGCCGAGGCAGGAGGACCCAAAGGTTAAAAACAGAATCGGCAGGCAACAGATCGGAAAGGGGAAGGAAGGACGAGTTAAGGGGAAGGAGAAGGCGGATAGCTTCAAAAGTGAAACCGCAAGCGGGGGAAGGAGAAAAGAAAGGTAAGCTTCAAAAAGCTGCCTCAATGGAAAGATGAGGAAAACATGTACCGCCACAAGACCGTGAGTTCGTAAGAGGGACCAAATAAAGGGTAGTTTTCGACTAGATGAATTGGGAGAAACTAAGGAAATGAGGTCCTTACCTAGTAACTGCAGTTTCTTAGAGCCACGATTGGGGGAGGGGAGGGATTGAAAAGCGGAGTGGAAGGCAGAAGTCCCAGGCTCTTAACAGGTAGGAGTGAAAGAAGAAAATCGGGAGGAAAAAGGGGGCAATGGGCGTCGTGTGAGCAGGCTGGGACCCGGTAGGAGAAAGTCCAAAAAAGCGCAAAAACGCCTAGTGCGGTTAGGGGTCTAAAGCCACGTCAAAAGGCCTTACTGGAAAGAGCCTTCGACGGTAAGGTCTCGCATGAAACAACTACTCGGGGGGAAAGGGCTGCCTTACTTCAGGGGACGAAATCGGCTGGAGAGGAAGAGGGGGTGGAGCAGGGGTCCGTCCAGAGCAACATTATCATACTGGCCCGCAGTCCAGAGGGGGCTTGCTGGTAACGGAGCCACGATCGACTGTTACAAACATAAAAAAATCCTCGCAGAAAAAGACAAGAACGATTTGCATCTCGTGCACGGGACTGGGAAGGTCTGTATCATGGAGGTGTGAAGAAGGAGTCTGCACAGGAAGGGTTTGCGGTGCCGGCAGTGCAAGGGACATCAGCGGGCTCGCAAAGAAGGACACTCCTAAAGATGGGAAGTCATTTGACAGACGGCTTCGAGCGGCAGGGGAGGAAAGAACCTTTACCATCCGACGGCCCGCGGAAGCTATGCGTCATCCTAGTGGCAAGGAGCGAGGGGAAGGAAGCTAGCGGCTTTATCATCGAAAAGAATGGGGGGCGAGCTTCATATAGAAGCGCAACCCTGTGACAAGCGGGTTTCCAGTCCCCATTAACTAAGAAAAGTAGGGGGGGGCGCTGTAGGAGAGAAATAGGCGGGGGCAAGGTTCCTTTATCAGTCATCAAGTATGGACTCCGAGAAGGCACGTGCGCGTAGAAAAAACTGTAAACGGCAGTGACTGCCCGAAGGTGAGAAAATGGTGAGAAATTAGGGTGGTTCCTGGCACCAAGCTCAAAGCTAGTTAATCCTGACGTGACAAGATGGTTGTTCCTATCACGCTACCTATGATGTAACGGGGCTCTTAGGTAGCATGTAGGATGCGAAAAGAGAAAACAAGGGGGAAGGACATATAGACCACTAACCCCCCTTTACGATGGAAAGGGAAGCTGCCTTGGCCCCAAATCAAACTAGAAGAAAAGGGTTCGCCGCTGGGCATGATACGCATCTGAGCCGACTAACTAGGGAGAGGACCCTCCTGTCTAGAGGGAAGAGGAAGCAAATCGATTGGAAAAAAGGGGAAAGGGAAAGATTCTTTCAGGGTTGTTGGGAGATGATTGTCCAAAATGGTCAGAGGGAACTTGAATCAATGGGCCGGTGTACAGGAAAAAGGTACACTTAACGCGGGTCGTCCTGGTCAACAGGAAAAAATAGGGGAAGAACCTTTTTGGTCCAAGGTGGGGAAGGAGGGGCGGTGGGTTATCCATAAAACTCCTTAACTCCTCCGCTACAGGCCCATTCTTCCTCAGAAGGGGATCATCGTCAAGACAAGGCCTCGTCGGAAGGGTTGACTTCCTGCTACTTGAGGCTCCGTTAGGATAGGAGACCGGGAAACGGAACAAAGAAGAAGTTAAGGAAAACTACCCTTCGTTGCGCGACGGAACCTGGCTGGGAGAACTATACATGTCCTTAAAGGGCACAACCGTGCCGGGGGCAAGGAACTTCGCACTTAGAATCCAAAGGAAAGCAGAGAAGGAGAAGAGAGGAGGAACACCTAGACTCTGTAGAAAGAAGAAAGGAAGAGTTCCAGACACCGGTACCCAAGACCTAGGCACAGATGAGCGGGAGCAAAGGGTGTATCAGCAAGGAGAGGAGCTCAAACACAACACGTGATGTAGAAAGCGATTCAAACGCTTCAGACCCACTGGGAGCAAGCTTCCTCGACGAGGTAAAAAGTTTACTTGGTACCTTGTCGTAAGGGGGGCCAGTTAAGATATTACCATCGACAGGGCGAGCGGAAAACAGTACGAGGACAAACGGTGCGCTTGCATCCGGGTGGACTAAAATGGGTCACTTGCATCTGATGGAAAGGCCCTTAAAGGGGCCGAGAGATAGAAACTCGGCCTATAGCAAGGCCAGAGGTCGAGGGGAGGGAAAGGGTCATCGTGGCCGGGGGCCCCGGCTAAAAAACTATACACCGTCTCCTAAAAGAACCGCCGAACTCGACGCGGCATGCAACTATTAATCAAAGGAGAAAAAGAACTCGTAAACTCGGGAGTAAGGGAGTGCGGCTGTCTTTCCACCGCACTCGGACCTAAAAAGAAAATGGGGCAGACCGAGCTTTACTGAAAGCAGACGAACCGCGTAAGGACAGGTGCTTGACAACCGGCCAAAGCCTAAAGGCAAGTAAGAAAGCCATCATCGAAAGGCTAACCTACCGGGGGAAAAAAAGAGGCGAAGGAAAAAGAAGAAAGATGGGGGGACCAAGTCCATCGTTGGATAACAATGCGATTGTGGCCGTTCAACAATGCCTTGGAGGGAGCCAGCTAGAAAGAAAAGAGGAGGAAACCGAGGAGAGAGTTGGGGAAAACTTCCCATCGACAGAATTGTAGGGGGGTAGACGAAATGAAACGGGAGAAAGGACTTAAAACCTAAACCCCTCTGTGCACACACCGCCTCCTCATCACCTCGTTAAATCGAGATGAAAGTAACAAAAAGGATGGACGTCGGAGGGAAGAGGGTCGGGGAATGATCACGGAAAAGTACCACAAAGGCCTGACTACCGGAAAACCTGCGGGTAAGAAACGGGGGCAGGAAAAAAGACGGAAACATGGCTGCGCCTGGGCAGTTATTTCAAGAAGGAGAGCAGCCACGATACCTAAAGGAATGGTCGGAGGGACGAAAAGCGTCGAAAGGGTAAGCTGAGCAAAAAAAAACCTTAAGAGGGGAAACAGGTTGTCGAGAGAAAAAGAGTCCGGAACGGTCAACTCCGTTTGGTGTCTTCAAGATAGCAGATCGCAAAGTCCAGAGGAAGCCTCCAAAAGATAATCAATGGAAGAAGCGGGAGGGGAAGAACCAAGGCAGTGCAGGGGCCGGGGCTCATTCTCACGGCTCGTAAGCAAGGTCTAACGGGGAAAATGATGCCGGTATGGAATTGACGCCAGAGGCGCGAAGATGAGGAAAATGAAAGGTCCTCACCTCCCAGGCTTTTCAAATATACTAGGTCAAAAAGACTGAAATCATCATAGACTCGTCAGTGCAAGAGATGGGGACGAGGAAAGGCGGGAGGGAGGCGATAATACTTCTTGGAAAAGGTTCTTAACGAAGGGGTGAAAGGACCAAAACGCCACACACTACGGCCATGCGGGAAAACGAGGAGCCTAAAACTGCGAGAAGAGACACGAAGAACGACTGAATCGGGGACGCACAAAGACGGCTACTGTCCCGCAAGAGGGGGTCGTGTCGGACCAACATCGACTGGAACGACGGAAGCGAGTGCAAAACTGCAAGAAAAAATATGAACGTAAAAAGGGTGGGACAGGGGACGAAAGGGGGGGGGGTTGAATCCCTCTCCTACGACTGCGAACCAGACTGGGATCACGCTGTGGGAAAAGGCACCTCGACCGGGACGACCGCCTTGGACAGGCTTCTCCGCCCACGTGGAGAAGAAAGCAACATCGGGGCCAATCCAAGAACTAGGAAGCTAAAGAAAAGCGGGGGTGCCAATACCCGAAAGGACGAGTTCACTCCAATTAATATACCTCGAACCCCTAAGGGTCCAGCCGGGGGGCAAGCTGACCGAAACTCAAGGGCGACCAGGTGGGTGCGACGAAGTACAGAGGATGTCGAGCGGAACGAGTGTGGGATGCCGTGGGGCCTGACACCGGGCGGCTTAACTTCGAAGAGCGGCCATCTGTCCCATCCAAGGTACCCTTAAAGAGGAGGACGGCAGGTCGAAAAGATGAAAAAAGGGGCGTTGGGACTGTCACCGGCCTCTTACTAGGAGGGGAGAGGGAAGGAGAGGGTGACCTGAATGGGGGGTAAAAAGGTCCATCCGCAAGCACCTATGCGTGTACAAGAAGACTCTGATTGAAACGGAAGGGCCGAGTCTGGAAAGGCTGAGTGAGGCCCAGTGCATTTCATGGTCTAGGGGGCTAAAACGTAATGTGACTAGGGGGAGACAGGGAGGGGAGAGACCATCAACCAGGTACTACTTCATCTGAGGAAGGCATCGAGAATTACCTCATCCGCTGGAATAGAAAGGTTGGGTCTCGTTCCTGTAAGAGAGAAAAGGCCAAACAAAGGACAAGAAAAGCGACATCGAGCAGATGAGTAAAAGGGAACTGAGAACACCATGGAGCTCGCGTGTACAATTCTACAGAAGGAAAGACTCAAGGCTGGCTCTAAAAGAGTAAAAAAGCCAGGTGAGCCAACCGGACCCCACACCTGGACATCAGGCAGGGAGGTGATGGGAGGGCTGGAAGCACACAAGACGCAAGGGGTAACTTCTACTAGCTCAACGGGGCGTATACGAAGGGGAACGAGAAAGGAAGAAATAGCGAGACACCTTAATAAAACCGTCACTACAAAGCCAGCCCGGCGACGGGCGAAGGTACGTGAAGGGCCTGGGAGGGAGAAATGCCT
>Ga0179593_1332100_pt1 | contig 10900 bp, 9 predicted proteins | sample CZODoug2_1_08_16_FD_185931 | JGI IMG/M metagenome (GOLD analysis project Ga0179593, IMG submission 185931) | Vadose zone soil fungal communities from Angelo Coast Range Reserve, California, USA - CZODoug2_1_08_16fungal (PacBio error correction) | ecosystem: Environmental > Terrestrial > Soil >...
AGCGACAGCGCTGGCTGCGTAAATCAGGTGCCGCTAACACTATCAAGAAAGGCGCAAAAGGGGAGACGTTCTCACTGTGTAGTGAAAAAGTGCTTCAAAGCAGCTTGCGCAGAAAGGCGTCGAAGGGATAAAAAGATCGGACGAACAACGCAACAGAACCAAAAGGATGGAGGGAAAGTAAGTTGCCATCCAGTTTATTAACCCAAAAAAAAGTCGCCGAAATAGACAAGAACGTGAGGGAAATGAAGACAGTTAAAAAGTAAGACTCTATTCAAATAAGAATCTGAAGCCGAGACTCCACTAAGGGTAGTCAGGACTGGGGTGGGTGGGGGATGAGGAAGAAGGTGTGCATGACTCTAAAAAGGAGGATCAGGTCCCACCTTCTGACCTCATCTCTGGGGACGATAGGATTGAGTTCAACGCTGTCTCTCCATGCTCCGCTGAGGTAAAAGAGGGGGGGGGGTCCGATCGGTTGAGTAGCTGAAAAGCAGATACTGGATACGTTTAAGAGACCGGGATGCATATACTCAGCGAATTAGCTGGTTGAGACTCTAGGGTGGGGGAAAAACTCGACGTCGCATCTCCCGTCAGGGGGAGGAAGGACAAGGGGAAGGATAGCGGGGGACTGGAGGCCAATCGAAAGAAAGGGGAAGTGTAAGCACTCAAAAAATTTAGTGAAATGCCTCTCACGAAGAAGATAAGGAGCACTACATCCCCTCTGAGAAGAGTCAGGAGGGTCAATCGCTGAGCCGATGCAGGGAGTCACCCAGGTATATTTCGATATTGCGAAAAAAGTCCCAAGGCCTGGTGTCCGGTCTTGGGGGAAGGGAGGGGAAAAAGGCGCGGGCATGAACCATAATGGGGCATCGTCAGGACTGGCGGGGGGAACATAAGAATAATAATCCTGGGAGCTTTATAAACGTCTTGGACAGACCCGAAGGGGGGGACTCGGGACTGAGACAGTCAAGGCAGGGTGAGAACGAAGAGAAAGACCGAAGGTCATAAACCGCCATAGCAGGACAATCGCAGGGGGAATGAATGTATTGAAAGGAGTCAAGAAGAAGGCACGGAGGCGGGAGGCGTTGAAGCGCGGGCTCGCAAAAAGATCAATAAAGAGGCGTAGTTATACCATCACCTCGTGGGGACCCAAAAATGAACGGCAAGGGAAAAAAAAGGAGGTGGATAAAAAATTGAAGGGTGGATTGCGGCCGTAAGTGTACCCCAAGGGTGCGATCGTCCCGTTAGACTCCCAGTGGTTCGGCGTCGGAAACAAAAGGACGGCAAGCGAAACGGGAGTCGGGACGGCCAAAAACCGGTCCAAAGGGTATCTCGGGTCGGAAGCCCGCAGTGATCGGTCGCCACTGTTTTTTAGGTCACGCAGGAGGCGATAAGGCCCGTATAGGATGAACCAGAGATCAAGCATGGTACACAAGGAGGGTTCCGGTGAGGGAAGGACCTGTTGTTATCGGCGGCGGGGGGGGAACGCCCATATTCGCCGCGATACAGACTCAAGGGGGGCTTTAGGAAACAAAGAACGGGGGGAAAGTGAGTGCTTTGACTGTGCAAAGAAATATAAGTATTGTAAGGGGGGGCCGGTCGCTCGGGGGGCGTCGAACAAACTCGAAAGCAACGGTCATCGGGACGAGGAAGAATCCAGCGGGGAGACATACCAAAGTTCCGAAACGGCACCCTCATGCACGGGAGGCATGACGGTTCCAAAATAGAAGACAAGGTCATACCCCGTCCAAACAAGGACGGGGGACGGATGGGAGGAAAAGGGGCTCTCATAACTGCAGGGGAAACGCTTGACTAGTGGCACCGGCAACTGTCTAACTTGACAACACCTGTCCAAATTCAAAGGGAAGGACGCGAGAAGGCCTACTCTCGGAGCCATCCGACTGTACACATACAAAAAATGGGAAATTCAAAAAACATGCGCTCTGGTCAGAAGGCTCAAAACAACAAACTGCGGGAAAGGAAAAGAGACAGTCGGGGGGACGTTTGGAGGAGGGGGGGGTGCAATGTGAATGTAGGAGCGACTGGGCTGACTCGATACTCTCAAAAACGCTGGACCGGGACGGTCAGTACAAAAATCGACGTTGTCGCGGACAAAAAACTTTGTGCGGGCCAGAGAGAAAACACAGGGAAGTAAATGCAGAGGTGGGGTTGTGGCACGAGGGACAAGGGAGACGCTGTCTATTGTGATAATAGCACGTCGTGAAAAAACGGAGGAAACGATACATTTGGGGCGCAAAGGTCCGCTTTAACTGGGAAATGGCGGAAAACCTGGATTCGACGGACAGGTGCTTGTGACAAGCGTACGGAGGCAAGAGTCGGGAAGGGAATAACAAAAAGTAAAGAAAGAGACCGAAAAAAAAAAGGGGAGGATCATGGATGCTTAGAGATGTAGGGAAGCCCACTCGTCGTTGTCGATCAAAGTGAATAGGTCAGAGGAATAGGGAGGGTCCACAAACCGGAAGAAGAAGAGGAAGTAAACAAGCAAGGAAACACAGGATAGACCCAGAGACCTCAAAGGCTGGGAAACACCGGCACGGACGTACAACGAGGCCATCTATCAAGGGACGTTCAGGGGCCACGTCTCATGGGGGGGACATGTTACAGAGCCAGCCACGAGGGGACTAAGGTTGTACCTACGAATAGTAATTATCAACGATCTCAAAGCGTAAGGGCCGATCAGCACCGGAAGAAGCATCAAGAGAAACATGAATGGGGTACAATTCCTTGAAAGACGTCCGTATAGGAAAAGTGGGCAATCTCGAGGGCGTTTCATCTGGAGAGCCGATCAACGAGGAAGTCTTAGCAAAAAGAGGCTAACAACAATGCTCAAGCTGAGTCCGGTTGACCCCAACGAATCCCAATCCTACACGTAGGAATAGGGAAGGATTTCGGGAGTGGATAGGGTCAGACTAGTCGACACTGGCTGCTCAGAAGAAGAACAGGGGTGCTAGTATAATCACGAAAGATATAAATAGGTCTCAAACCGAAAAAGGTAGGTGGGGCCTGGGACAAATGATAGTCAAGTGAAGAAGTGCATACATTAGGTGGGGGACGCGTAACTGTTCAGAGAAGCAAACCGGGACTAATCGAGTCTGGGTACTAAGCCACGAACGCAGAACTGGGAAAAAAGGAAATAGACAGTAAGAAGTATGAAGCAGGAAGAGACAACACAGATCGAGAGATGAGGGCACTGGCTTGGCGACAGAGGTACAGATAGTGGATCGTTTTAACGGGACAGATGACCCGCTATGGTGTGCAGGGTACAAAAAAATCTCGGATCTGCGTCAACCCGACAGGTGAGGTGTTGGGTTCGAATCCCCGGATCCCTATGGGTGAAAGGAGGCGGTTAAAACTTGACATGAAAAAAAAATGAAAATGGTAACAACAAATATAACGAGGAGACCACTCCGTCTGTAGTGGACATAGTTCCACGAGGGACTCATCTCGACACAGAGGGAAAAACAAAGACCGGAAGGAGCGTCCGCTACGTCGTGAGGAAGTTGTCAAGTGGGGGTGTGTAAAACAGAAACTGCAAAGAGAGGAGGGTAAGACTGATGAAAAAAACTAAAAACTGCGCAGAAGGAAAGGAGGAAGGCATGAACAGGGCATTCATGAAAGGGGCAACGGGAAAGAAACGAGAATAGTACGGCCTTCATGGGGGGAAGGAACGCAGTGTGGGTACGAAAAAATAAGCCGCCTCATACGAGGGCACCCGGAGACCGCAAAACAGAGAAAAAGGAAACGGTGGGTGTGGGAGTGAGAGTAAAACAGACACGACACACAAACAAAGCGTGTAGCGTTAACGTCACCGGGACGTCCGGATCGGTGCGTCTCTCACTATACACGGAAGAATCAACGCAAGGGCGCATACAGGCGAGGAAAAGGGAAAAGGTACCGAAAGGGCCCAATCGAATGTCGTCCCTGAGGCAAGAGAGAGCGCGAATGTGGGGTATGTCACGAGAGGTGAAAGAGTGTACAACGAAGGTCAGAATGGAGACCAAGAAAAGGAAGCAAATTAGCGGGAGATAGGACACGTGTAAGGTTGGAAAAAATGGGCCGCATTTAGGAGATATCATGTAAGGGGTGGATACATTTGGAAAGCGGTCGTGAAGAGGTGGTCCAGGCATGCAAGTTATAAAGTGGGGGGAAGGAAGGGCGGCTAGGTCGGACAGGGAAGAAAAATAAGGGGATGTGGGCGGAGAAAGTAACCACCCGAAGAAACCCTGCGACTCGTAGGGTCCGGATGGCTTCCGTGTTGTGAGGGCGGGCGAGACGGCATACTGGAAGGACAAGAAGGGTATGGAGAGGTGATAACAATCTATACCAGTGGTGAGTGGGACAAAAACACAATGGCATACAAGTGAAGACATGAAGGCAAAAAATCACCGCCAGCGTACGGTGGCGGAAGAAATAAGAATGAAGAACCGACAAGCACGTAGCTGCTGGGGTCATAACGGCACTTGGCTTTACAAACATTGCGACATGACATACAAAACACACAGAAACATGTACGGAGGGAGGAAAGTATAAAGAACTTGGTGGGTCTAGCAAGGTGCCCGGGGCGTCAAAGACAAGACAAGCGATGATGTACGCGGAGCAAAGAGCAAATCGAACTGGAACACGTACCATGGGGGGGAGGGTGAAATAGAGAGGAACAAAATGGGACTACAGGGCTGAGGCTGGTCACAAAAGAATATGTAACATAGGAAAAAGTCCAACTCCAGTGGACGCATGCGTCCTCAATCTACAGGGGAAAATGGAAGGATAAAGAGTGGGGGGGGGGGGTGGGGGGGTCGTTTCGTACACACACAGAACAGACAAGGCAGGAGAAAGAAGATACAAATTACAGGGGGGAGGGAAAAGAAAACGCCGACCCGAATTGGTCAGATCGGAAACATACGAAACAGATCCGAAGGGGAGTGATCGAGACCAAAAAGAACGGAGGGAAAGAAGGAAATACAACGGACAGGGATACAACAAAGTGAGATAAAAGGGGGGACTATCTGGGAGGTGAAAAAAAAAAATCCGAAAAAAGTGAGAAAACGGTGGAGTGAAGGAAAGGGTTTCTACGGGCGACGGTCGGGGTTGCGAAAGAGCAGGGGGGAGGAAAAAGAGTGATAAGGGAGAAGGTACTGTCTTCATTCTTCAAAGAGACACCAAGAGAGGGTAAGAGGAAATTGGGGCGGAGATGAAAGTGCGCGGGGAGGGCCAATCTTGAACTCGAATCACCAACCCAAGAGGACAGGGAGACTCAAAAACCGGATAAGAAGGGGATGAAGAGAGAACGAGGAAGAAAAAACCCAAAGAGGTAGTTGACACGGGACTGGCATGAGGCACTAGTTGTGGAGCGCAGAAGGGGAAGTCGAGTGAAAAAAAAACAAACACAGGTTGGAACCCAGAAAATGGGGAGAAGACGGGATGGACTGAGAAGTTGCGCGCGTGAGGGAGAATAAGAAGGGAAATCAAGAAAAAGCAAGACGGCCGGATCAAGGGGAGGAAGGGTTTGTGACGCCAGGGGGTCCCACATAAAGGGCGTCAATCTGATCCGGGATTGGTTGGATTTACTAGGACGAAACAGTGTGCTCCACTGACCGAAGGGGAGAAAAAGAAAACGCGAAAAAAAAAGGGGCGGTGTGCGGAAGAGCGAAATAACAACTAAACGGCGATGATTCGGGAACTGGAAGAAGAGATGGAAAATAACCGGGCGAAAGGCAGCAGCGAACGGCTGTCAGATTGCAGACCGAAAGAAAAGACTCGCGGAATCGTCGTAATCGCGAAAAAAACGGGGTTGAGAGAAAAAGATAAGAGATCACTGGTGGGAGAAAACGCTCCGATAATGGGGACCCAGCAAACGGGCTTTTGGACATTAACATCATGACCAGAACGGATAAAGGGAAAAAAAAAGACACCGAGAGGAGGGGGGACTACTTCGTAACAGGAAAAGAGGTCCGCTGACATAAAGGCAGGTCTGAGCTGTGCGAATACCTTGGAAAAAAACTCACTATTTCGTATGAGGTCATATTGGAGTGGGCGAAATACCGACGTGAGAAAAAGAGGAAGGGGCTAAAGGGAGGAAGGACGAGTTTCGGAAGGGGATAGGCAAATCTGAAAGAAAAGAAAGGAGGGAGTTAGGGCTTAACGCTCCCGCTTCACATCGCCGAAAAAAAGCGAAGGTCAAGGAAGGAAGAAGAGGGGGTGCTGGACGGCTCCCAGATTGGGGAGAACTGAGTACTGGGGAAGGACCGGCGGAGGGATATGACGCTGAGAATCAACGTACCTCGCAACGGAAAAAGCGCACGACAATGACTGGGAAGATCGGAGGGGAAAAAAAGGTTAAGACTAACGGTTTGCAAAAAAGATAAAGAAAAAGCGTGAACACAGGAATTTGTGGCTTCCAAAATAAACCGCAGTCGATTCGTGTGACGTGAAGTAAAAAAGGGAAAGAGGTGAGGGGTACAGGGAAAGAGGGGCGGCCCTACAAACTCAGGAGGGGGGGATCGGGGTTGCCGATCGGTGGAGCCTTAACGCTTAAAAAAAGTTAAAACCTCCGTTCATTCCGCTCAAAAGTGACTGCGGAAACACCACCAAAAAGGGAACGGTTCGCCGGGGGGAGGGGGAAAGAGGGGGGTCCAAGAGGAATTCGCATAAAAAAGTCATGTCTATAAGATCAAAAAAAAAAAAAGGGGACAAGAGAAAAGAAAAAAGAAAAATAGCTCGCACGGGTAGTGGATCACTTAACCAAAACGAGAAACCTTGAAACTTGTGGAAAACAGGTAAAGGCAAGACGCAAGATGCGGAATGGCGACGTACGGGCTGGGGGGATCAGAGGAAGGCCTCAACGCAATTTACAACCAATCCAAACACGTAACATTAACGATAAAAAGGGAGGGGGACGAAAGAACCTTTTGGGTAGGACGGGCAACGAAAGAAACGAATCGGACTGGCGGCCTAGGGGTGCAACGAGGCGATAAAAAAGGAGGTGAGAAGGGAGGTTTAAGAGACTGTGCTCACTAGAAAGCCAAGTTGAAGCGACAGTCTAAGAGGAACATTCGGGGGGGGCGGGGGACCAAAGAGGAGACCAGAAAAAAAAGTCTGATGGAGTAACTGGGGAAAAAGGATGACGGAAGAAGTACGGATCATGGTAGCTCATCTCACACCCGACTCCATAAGTTGACAGGGAAGGACGTGGGACACACGTGAGCAACATCATCCGAAGGGGGCTGGAAAAAAAGGGAACAGACAAGATAACCCTTTGGATCAGAAAAAAAACCAACGACAAGAAACGCTGGAGAAAGGGAAAGCAACCGCAAGAGGGAATCATAAAGTTTGACCAGAGCGGACACGACCACAAAAAAAAAGGCAATACGAACCGGGGGAGAGGGCAGTGAACCAGTATTAGCACAAGTCTGACCTCGATCTTCCAAAAGGGAATTTGACCGGAGGAAAGCGTAGTGGTAAAAAGGGAGGTAAGGGAAATACAGAGCCGCTGGCAGCGGGTTACTTATCTAGAGGGGGCGAAAAAAAACGAGGGGGAAAAGGGAAATTAGAGAAAAAGGCGCGAAGAGAGGGCATCAGACTTTCCTGAACAGCCAAACTAATGGATACCTGGTCAGGAAGGATGGGAAAGTTCAAAAGGAGGGAAAACCGGAGGAGGGAAATATGCGGCGTAGACGTAAAATCCTGACAAAGGGGGACGGGCTGAAATGCAAAGGAACGCATACTTGGGCATATACAAAAAAATCAAGAAATGGCAAACCAGCCACAACGGACGCAGAGGTAAAAAAGGTCCACAACAGCTTAAGTTATCTTAGGGGTGAGCATTCTTGATAAGGAGAGAAAGTTGCAAAAACGAAAATGTTGAAAAGGGGAAGGAGGGCGATTACTAAGGGTCTGGGGCGTACTCAACCAGCACGGAGCGCATTAGGGAAAAATAAGGACCGCCCTCACAAGGATAGAAAATGGGAAAGCACTTCAGGTGTTTAGCCCCGCGAGTCACGACAAAACCGGAGGGATGGGGGGGCGATGAGAAATAAGGATCCTGTCGTGGTGACGCGGGAAGGCATTGCTTGGAAGTTCGTGGTAGACGACCCGGCCGTACAGCGCACTGAAGAGCAGATACCTACCAAGAGAAAAGGAAATGGAAGCCATGTGGTGATCGAGTGGGAGAAGTGACTGACTTGAGAAAACGGGACTGGTCGAAACGGCTAACTAAGCGGAGCACGGAATCCAGCGGAGGGCCTGGTAAAGGCCTACAAACGGGCGAGGGAGAGGACATTACAGCGCCCTGGGACCGGGATTTCACCTCAGAGCTGGGAGCTTCAAACCATCAAGAAACAAAAGGGGAAGACTTGTAAAAAGGGCCGGAGGGTAACTGGTCCGAGGTGGGGAAGGTAGACAGGGTACCTTTTTTCAAAAAAAGGGGGCACCAGCTGGACGTGGGAGAAATGGTGCCGAGAGGGGGGCCGTGGGTGGAGAAATTAACGATTTTCTACCGGTACGTGAATGATACATTAGTAGGAGGGGAGAGTGGGGTAAACTCAGTCATGAACAGGTGGGAAGGGGAAGGGGCGGTAAAACACACGCAAACAACCTTGATGATCAAGGGGAGAAGGAAAGAGTCCTGGAAAGAAAAACAAAGGAAAGGGGGGTCATTGAATCTGGAAGTGCTTCAGGGAAAGGGAGCCGGTCACACAAAATAAATAGGGGAAAAGGAAACCCCAGCAGCAAAGCCAGGGGAACTACTGGTCCAAGAAGCAAAAAGGGGAAAGAGGAAGCTTGGTCTGGGGGAGGTCGGTAGGACAGGCGGTGAAGGGGGGGGGGGAGGGAGAGAATAAGGAAGGGTTTGGCGACCGGTTCAAATCAACCGTAGGGTGGGGGTGAGGGACTCCCGGGTTACGAACGTATGAAGACCACAGAGACAAGAAGCACCAGAAGGACCGGTTCAACAGGGACAAGGGCCCGAATCACACATAGAACTGCAAAGTGCGAGTAGACTTCACAGCAGGATGGAGAGAGAAACGGGGTGACAGCACAAGCGGGCAATGAAAAGGAGGCGCGAAGTGGAGTTCAGAGAGAGGGGCTCACGATTCTTACGGCCTCATTAAGCAAAACAATCTAAACGACTAAAGGAATCAGTAGGAATGTAAGGGCTTGAGGAAAGACCGCTACTGCTTAAGGAGGGGAAATAAAGGTAAGGTCCGTCAGGCCGTGGATTTATATCTAGTGCAAAAGGATCAAAAGACATTCGGCGGGGTCCGTTGAATCTAAGGAGAACAAAAGATATGCGGAAGGGGCAACGGTGAGACGTACGTAGTCAGGAACACATTTACGGGCATAAGAAAGAGAAAAGTGAACTAGAAGGGAGAAAATCTGGGTAGAGGCGAAGAGGAGGGGAGGGGGGCAGGGGGGGGAGGGCGTTACCATCAGAGAAGTGTGCGTGGGTACAAAGGTGAAGAAGAGGGGGAAGTGCCCCAAAGACGAGATGTGTCCCAGGACATGATGTCAACGGTGAAAGAAAGAGGGGAGTGCAAAGCAGCAAAAAGTCAAGAGTGAATCGGAGGGGAACACTGTTATGAACTAAGACCGTCAGAGAAGGGAAACGACGTGGAAAATGGCCAACATGAGTGAATCTCAGAAATATAGGACAAACGCTAGACCCCAAACAGGTTTAGAAAAGCGACAAGGGAGGGAGAGCGGCCCTGGAGGGCCCCTCCCCCTCTGTCAAGCCGAAAGTATGACAATGGTTACCCTTACATGGTCAGAATGTTGTGCGAAGTCAGATTGGGGGGTAAAGAGCGAAGGGAGTGAAGAATAAGAAAGGTGGGAGTGGTGTGGTAGGGTCTGAAAGGGAAAAATAAAAATGGGGGCTGGGAAAAGGGGGAAGGGGGGTCAAAAAAAAAGTGGTCTAAGGAGGAGGTGTAGGAAGGGGACACTAACTGGGGGGAGAAAACACCGGGGAGAAGAAACAGGGGAACATCCCGAAAAACTATCAAGATGTGTCTACCAAAAAACTGGACTCCAATGGTTAGGGAAGAGAACTTTCTGGGAAAAGCAGTTCGGCGCCAACCTGAGAAGAAAAGAAAAAAACCAAAAAGGTGGCGGGAACATAGAACCGAGGACTATATTCAAAGACCGTGGAAAAGGGGATGGGGCTACGGACTACTGCAAAAAAGGCAGAGTACAAAAAAAAAACACTGCATCGGCCTGAAAGGATTCCTGCCAAAAAAGACGGGTACACAACCTGGGAAGGAAAAGAGACAAAGGAGCGTAATCACCAAGGAGCGCGAACCCCTAAAAAATAGTGCGGGGTAAGCCAAAAAAGACTTTAGGTCTCCAGCGCCAGAAGGGTAAGTCTGATTCTCGGTGAAAGTGACCGTAGAAAGGGGGAGGGACCAGGATAAGGTCCCCGGGAACCAAGGGGGGAAAATCGAGCGGAAGGTCTCGGGAAGTTCCCCTGGCATCAGTTACCGGAAAGATTCGCAAGGAAAAGGACGCTTGTGATAAGAAAGAGAACAGAAAAAAGGCCTCTTTGTAAGGGTGCAGGAGGGGGGGCGACACAAGCAATTCTATCTGAGCAAAGGAAAAAAACCCCTGAAAGAAGGGCTGAGTTTGGAAAAAGAAGACGCAAAAGTAGGTGACGGGGGGAGGAACCTGGTACAAGAATAGAGGTCTATCGAACAGTTTTCAGCGGGGGATCAGCGGAGGAAGGGGAAGTTGATGGCGAACCACGGGGAAAAAGACGCGACAGGTTTCGGAATTATAACTGCGAGCTCCATTGCCAGGCCCGGCAAAGAAAAAACCGGAAAAAGAGGCTACCCGGCCCCGGATCCGGGCCGGTCAACTTTCCAGGAAATTAGCTCCGACATCAGGGAGTGCAGGTTGG
>Ga0179593_1380089_pt1 | contig 10900 bp, 6 predicted proteins | sample CZODoug2_1_08_16_FD_185931 | JGI IMG/M metagenome (GOLD analysis project Ga0179593, IMG submission 185931) | Vadose zone soil fungal communities from Angelo Coast Range Reserve, California, USA - CZODoug2_1_08_16fungal (PacBio error correction) | ecosystem: Environmental > Terrestrial > Soil >...
GGGGGAGTGCAAAAAATTCGGTCGTAAAACGAAACGAAAGATTGGCAAGGCGAAAGTCCGACGGCGTGACTGAAGACTAAAGACCGGTCATCTCTACGTTCAGAAATTCGAGCACCATCTTGAAAAGGAGGTCAAAGGTGATCGGAGAATGCAAAACGAGCGTCGCTGGCGTTAAAAACTGCAAAGCCTGAATTGAAACTAAAATAAGGAACAAAAAGAACAGTCTAGAGCTAGACCTTTTACTTGGACGAAACAGGAAAATGAAAAGGGGGGCCAAACGGAGATGTCAGAGTGGGGGAAGAACTGTAATTGGGGGGGGAAGCGGGTGAATAAAAGAATCCTGAAGGAGGGCGTTGTCCGTGCTGTGAGTTAACGTTAAAGGTGGCGGCTTTGGGGGAATCGGGTCGCTGATCTTTATCGGGAAAGTAAGGAGGAGTGGGCAAAGTAAAAACGAAAAAAAACCAGTGCGCAAAAGAAAAAAAAAAGCCATCCAAATAACTGACCGGCATCGGCAGGAACCCATGGGTAGGTTCGGTTGTCACGCAAAGCGCCCACTCCCAAAGGCCCGAGAGGGGACTAAACGAAAAAAGCTCTGGGTCAAAAGAGATTTGTGCGGCAGCGAGATCGAGATTAACCTATAGAAAACCGATTGTAGAAAACAAAAGTTCAAAAAGAAAAAACTCACCGGAAGAAGAGCAATATTTATCGGAGTAACTCATGCAGACGAAGCAACCATAGAGCAGTTCGAACCCAAGGGACAATCTCCCAAGAAGGTTAAAGAGAAGACGCAACCTACACCACACAGGGGGGAAAGGAAGATGCGAGGGTAAAAGGACAATGAAAACAAGTAACACTTTCAAGGCAACAGTGAAAAGCAAGCTTAAGAAAACCGGGGTCGGAGACTAGGTGCGCGCCATGGTCTCAAGAAGCAGGAAGAGAAAAGTATTCAGGTCGCAGATTTTGGGAAACTAAAAGAAAGGACGAGGACGCAGCAAAAGGAGTCAAAGAAATGGCGGGGAACATCAAGGCCAACGACTATCGGGAGTGAGCTTTGATACCCTTTTTAACAAGAAAGACCCGCCAGAAAATGTTCGACTGGCCGCTGCCTGGGGGGGAATAAAAATCAAAGGGCGAGGGGGGGGCTTAACCAGGTGTTTCGGTCGCTTGAAAAAGTATGAGCTTCGATCAAAAACGCAGGAATCGACGGCGAAATTGAACTTTCACAGCGAAGAGAAGATGAAAAGGCGGCGCGAGAAGCAACCTATCTTGTAGAGCGTAACCAAACAAAAAAGAGGGGGCAGCGTTCCGCAAGATTCGTGGGGGCTTCAAGAGGAGGCATGAAAAACCTTTCAACTTGCCGCAGGAAAAAAAGTGCAACTGGGGGAAGACCGGCAGCTGAAGGACTAAAACGAGGAGGGTTTGCGGCAGCTTGTCTTGATTGGCTAAAGTGGCTGATAATAGAAAACGGCGATCTGATCATAGGGCTCGATGCACGCAACTTTCGATGGGTGTGGGAAAAACAATAAAGCGAAAACGCATGGATTTGATGAACCGGGGAGATAAGACCGAGGAGCGGCAACAGGAGGGGCTTGGGAGGGGAATGACAGAGGAAAAATCAGCCAAAAAAAAAGCGAAGACCTTGCCAAATGTTCGCGCAACGAACTGCACTGCATCATATAGGGGCATCAGAAGGGGGGGACGAAAATGGATCCGACGTGCGGAAGACCGTATTAAAAAAATAAAAAAAAATATGGGGATCGGGAAAGAAAAAAAGGGATAAAGGAGAAAAAGAAAGGATGGGAACTAAGAAAGAAAAATCAAATCGAACCGTGTCGAGCCCAAGAATGCGCAGAAAAGAGAAACTGGCAGGTTCAAACAAGCGCGGAGAATGGGAAAAAGACAATAGGGCTATTAACAGAAGGCAGGAAACTACACACGGGATCCAACGTCTTGAAGGTCCCACTTAAGGTCGAATTGTCTTCTACCCACAAGGTAAGCGTAACTGCAAAAACGGGTCGAAGAGAGAAAAGGCAGGAGGTGTCTTCTTGTAGTGGGGGGAGGTCAAGACCGAGGGCACCTTCAAAGGAGAACAATAAGTCGCGGGAGGAACGTTATCGAAGATGGCAGAGCCGCCAGTCGGACGACGTGGTCATACTGGAATTAAAAACACAAAATTCTTGCGGAAATTCAAAAGAAAATCGAAAGGAAGAGGGATCATAGACATAGTATAAAGACAGGGAAGAAGTGGCTGGACAGAAATCTGCAAAAAGACTTTGGGGGGTAAATCTTTGAGAAGGGATACCTTACTAAGGTATAGGGGGGGGAAAGCATGCATGGGAGTGCATGTGGGAAATCGAGGGAAGGGGATAATAAAGAGCGAATGAAAGATAACATCCAAACCAATCCTCAAAACTGAAACTTCTAAGGATGCGAATGGTGGCAGAAAGACGTTGTCCTCTACGTAAAACCCAGTTGGTTCACCGCAGACTTGAAACCAAGAAAAAGTCAAAAAAAACGAACAAAGAATAGGACCTTATCGAAATCGGGGAGGATAGGAAAAGATCCGATGGATAGGAAGAGAGGGAAAAACGGGGGTCTTGGGGTATATAGGGAGGACTCAGCGTACAAAATCAGAAATGGGTGGGTAAGAAACTTAAGAAAGCGGTCTTGGCGCTGGGAAAGCCGAATACGGTAAGTCGAACACTCACGAGAGGGAAGAAACGGTCAATTCAATACGTCAAAATACGTCAGTGGCTACAGACTGCGACGGGGCACAGGGAAGAGCTGGTAGGACACGAGAGGAACCACCAAGGCAGAATCAAAGAAGGGATCACTCGATTAAAAGAGAGAAAGAAAAACGGGGGTGACGCTGCCACCAGGAAGGTGACGGGGACGAAAACTGGAAAGGTTGTGCAGGGAGTGTGCTCTCAGACGGGACAGATGGGGAGAGGAGGAATCAAACTCCGGCGAGAGAAGAAACGCGTCCATAAAAAAAAAAAAACCCAAAGGTCAATCACGTTCTTTATCCCGTCTTTTATCGGAAAAGGAAGGTCAGCACTGCAAACACGGATAGTGACCGACAAAAATCTCTCACAACCAACGAGTGCGAGAGGAATGGTCACAGAAGAAGGGGAAAAGTACAGAAACTGACGCCCGATCAACGAACAGGATAAAGGAAAAAACTCTGCACGCTGGTTTTTATATGGAAGCAAGAGCTCAAACGAGGATCTTACTGATAACACATAGGTCCACGGATGAAAAAAATAAACAAACGTTGCACATCATCGCATACAAGGAGGTGAAGCCTTCACGGTTAAGCTCATCAACGAGGAAAGGATCCATTAGATACAATATGTGAAGAGGGACTGCAGCAAGATTACAGTTAAATGGAAGATGCCAAAAGGTAAATGATAAGCGGAGAACCGAGAGAAAATCAGTGGGATAACTCTGCTCGTGAGGGTGGTCCATTCTTTTGACAAAAGAAAGGGACGTTACCCAGCGCCACAAAAAAATTTCAAGACGACAGAAAACACGATTGAATCGCTTCTCCTAAAACGAAGAACAAAAAAGCTCAGCAGGCTCATCGGGAGTTGCTAAAGGACCCGGCGAAAGGAACAGCTTGAGAGTGGTTCTTGGAGTGGGGAACGGCCAAGTCGGCGGGTTAAAAAGAAAGATCCGTGAACGAACAATGAAGAAACAAAAGAATTTCGACGCAAATAGCAGAACTTCAGGATTATTAACCGAAGCGGAGGGTGGGGGAGGGGATGCCGAAAAGGAAGAAGATTATATAACCAACTAAAGATGAAGGGGGTCGTACTTTTCGTCAACATGAATCCAACGGACATATCAAAGAAAAAAGGGGAAAAGCCCACTTTTACAGATGAAACAAAAAGTCAAGGGGGAGGGCGGCAACAAAAAAAACTCTCAAAACCCAAACTGCGAACGATAGTACTAGCCGGATGATCGAGGAAAAAAACGGGAAGGACTGTGTCAAATAACTGACAAGCAAGAATTGGGGATTGGGGGAATCCCACCATAGCGAAAGCATTAGGAAGCTTCACAAAGGGCTAAATTATCCAAATTATTGCTAACTGAAGATGAACTCGGGAGAAATACCACCACCCACTAATAAGAAACAGAACGGGGGGGCCGCTAGTAGACTCCCGTACAGTGCAAGTAACCGGTCAGGAAGGGAAAACTAACACCAGTCCCAGTCTAAAATGGAACCTTCCGAAAGTTGGCCAAAACATGTGTGGGAGATCACCGGCGTTGTTGAAAAAAAACTTCTTGGAGTAACTCAAAGGCTAAAGGGAAGGCATGAGGGGAAGTATATTGCTTCAATGAATAGATCAAAAAAAAAAAGAAATGGCAAAAAATTCTCTTGGGCGACAGTCGGGAGTGGGGCGGAAACTAAAGCGTCAACAACTATGAAAAAAATAAGATGAGGAAAAGCTAGAATCTTTATGTCGGGAACGAAAAAAGGGATAAGGGTTGAGGGCGCGATGACGGGGTAAACTAACCCCGTCAGGCTAAAAGGGGAAATAATTCAACCCCTGCGCTGAAAAAGAAAGGCCTTGCGCTCTCTTCCGTCGACGAATATTGGGAAAGAAACCTTGAAAAAGTTTGCCTGGGCAGGAGGAAAGAAAATGGAATGGGTGTCAGAAACCTAAAGATGATCTGCCGGCAAACAGGCAAAGATTCATCTCACTCAAATCAACGTTCATCCTGGGAGAAAGGAGCCGTCCGGGGCCCAAAAAGAGAAAGGGGAGGAGAGAGGGGGGAGCAATCATCATTCCAGAAAGCAAGCGCCTCCATTCCTAACCAAAACGGAAAAGAAGAAGAAAAGCTGCGGACCAATCGACTGGGGGGGAGGGCTGTAACCTTGAGGGGAACAAGGGAATTCTAAAAACGCATCGTAAGAAGTAAATGCATCGATACGCCACACAAAAACTTGCGTGACGCGGGGAACAATGGAAAAGAACGAAAAGAATCTAAAAGGCTGACAAGGCTCGCTCAACACAAAGGGCTAACGTAGTCGTGCCACGCAGGGAAGTTCACTAGCGAAAGAAAAGGGACGGTGGGTGATCGTAGCGTCAGCGCGAAACGCAGAAAAAACACAAGCAATAACAAATAACTGATGGGAGGAAAGAGAAAGCAGGAACCGAACCGGCTAATCCTGGCCGATTGCATTTTGACGACCGTTAAGAGCACTAAAAAAGCCTGTGCCCTTGAAGAGAAGCCAGGGGAGGAAAGGGGGGCTAGGAACGCAAGGCCTTCGTTGAAAAAGGAAATTATTCGAACCTGGGATGGAAGGGAGGACCTTCAGACAGAGCTTCTCCAAAAGAAAACCGTTGTGCAAGGAAAGTGCCGCAAAGTTAATGACTTGAAAGGGTTATTTGTAGAGGGGGACCCGAAACCCGTCCCTTTCAACGGGTGACGATGTATTGAACTCCGCTGGGGGGAAAGGAGGTAGTGTCAGCATGAAGGCGAAAACAAAGTGTGCTTGAAAAGGGTTCTCTTGAGTACAAAGAAAACTAAGAAGAAAAATAAGTCCGGGAGGAGGGGGAACAGAAAATCCGTTTGTTGCTGGATCAATCTGGAAGAAGATTACTCAGCTTCGGCGCTGGAAGAAAAAGGGACAGCGTGTGCAAAAGAAAGTAAATCGGCGAGCCGGGGCGGAGTTGGAAGCTAAGCAGGTGGTCAACGAAACCCTACCCATGGGGGGAGAATAAACAGACCCTTAAGCTGGCCAAGGCTTGTTCTCTTTAGGACGCTGGCGAATGACGAATGGGGAGAGCAATGCGCAAAACGCTACCAGGTAGTTACGCCGCAAGAGCAGTGAATCGAGAAAAAAAAAAGCCAACAGAGTGCAACGAGACAGGGCTACACGAGCCAAGGAGAGTCAATAGAGAAGCGCCAAAGGAGAAAAAAGAGAAAGATCGGTTGTGGGCAAAACCCACGCGGGGAGACTAAACACAACGAACCGATAGGGAGAGAGAATGTCAAGTTTTCCGTAGAGGCAAGTGAAAGAACCGTTGAAGGGACGGCCGCCACGGAATGAAAAACAAAAGGAGCGCCGCTTAAACCGCGCTAAAACTACGCGGAAAAAAAGGATGAAAAACCGAAAGAACATAAAAACTGCTCGCCCTTCAAGCGACTATGAAAGGCGGGTCGTCGGGGGCAGTGAGCGGGAAAGAGCGATAGAAAGGAAGCTCGGAAGCGCGTCCTACCGGAAAGAAGAACCAATCGCTCAAAAAAACGGAGAGAAGAAATGGGTGTCATTAAATTGACGGGAACGGAGAGAAACAGCTGGAACGGCTCGCTAGTAAAATATGCGTGACTCGCCTGACGGGAAAAAAGCGGCCGGGAACCGGTCAGCAGGAAAAAGAGCAAGCATCCTGGTCAAAAGTCATCGGGATAGGAGAAGAAATCAAGACGCGTCGCTGGGCGTATTAACGGAGAAGGCATCCTTGCACTTCGGGGAAAACCTGGAGATAATAAAGGGGAACAGCTATAGCCATTGATCATGGTAAAGGCCAAAGTAGGCTGGGGCCCACAGGAATGTCAGAAGGGTTTGGAGAAGTGGCGAGTCGAAGGTGGAGGAAAGATCAACGCCAAAAAAACTGTCTTTGTTCAAAAAGAAAGGGGAGGTTGGCGGGGTATCAAAATTCGGATGTGTTGTGAATAGAGAAAGGGATTGTAACCGACGACTGGGGAGAGGAAAGGAAAAAAAACGCGCCCAGTCAGCGCAGCGCTAAAGAGAGAAAAAGCAACTGAATGACCGGGCGGACGTAAGGAACCAATGGTTTCCGTGCACGCAACTAAGCAAAAACCCTACTCCTCCGATGATCCGGCGCAGCATCGACTCGGCGGGGACGGCAGGCAGGCGCCGGATTTAACCTGCTTAGGGCCAATCTAAATCAACCCCGGATTTAAGGAGGAAAGGCAGCTAAAAGTCTAAAAATGAGTATAGTTAAAAGCGAACAAGGAAAAGACGAACCATGATGCTTGACATGAACTCACGGTGGAAAAAGCGCGACGCAACCTAAAGAAACAAATTTGAAAAAAAAGGCTAGCGAGGGTTTTACACGGTGGCCAGGAACAAAAACCAATAACGAAAGCCAGAATAACAAACCATTTTCTTGATATTAACAGCAAAAAAAAGGTCAAAGCCTTCAATATGCATGAAGATGACAGAGACCTGAAGACGAAGGGCCCGGTGAAGAAAATCGAAGAAAAGGGGGCTCAGGCAATTCCACAGAGGGGCGTGAGTCGCGTTTCACGGGGTTGACAAAAAGAAGAAACGGCACTCGCGGAACCGGAACTAGGGAAGAAAATCAGCGCGAGTGTTGGCCCTCCCAGGTCGTCAGCGGTGAGAAAAGATCGGACCGATAAACCCATCGACATCGCGCGAGAGATGGGGATTCAAAAATGAGACTCCGGTGGCCGCCAAGTGCTGGGTGCGCCGATCATAGACGTCAGGAGGGGCCGGGGTAGGCCATCAAAGACAAGATTTGCATCGGTCCGAAGAAGTGAGGTGGTGTCAACCGAATGCTGCGCCGAGACCCGGCAACGAGGAGAGGCCCTCGGTGCAACTGTTCCGGCAAGGCAAACAGGTAGGAAGGGGGGGGTCGGAGCTTGGATTTGGCCCACAGGGGCGGATGACTTGGGCGACCGGAGAATGGATCAGATATCGATGCGCGCGGCAAGATTGGGGGGAAAAGGACCAACATTTTTATCAGGGAGGAACAGGAGTGAGAGAGAGGCGCGTCAGAGAATCAAAGGGCTGATCCAATTCAAACTGATCCGGGATGACACCATACATATACACTCCTGACACAAAAAAACTCCAAAAAGTTGCAAGGAAGGCTGCCGCAATCATAGTTTTCGCAGGGGGGGTGGAAAAGAGGGACCATGAAGGAAAGGGAGAGGGGGACCAAGGACTAGGACTATAACCCTGGAGAAACTATTTATCTTAAAAAAAAAACCTAAACATAAAAAGAGAGAAGCTTGGGAAGGAAATGATAATAGGAAAGGTTTATACTGAGGGAAAGATCATATAAAGGATTCTACCCAATATAAATTGGCCCAGGGAGATCTATAAGTTGGAAAATAGAAAATAAAAAACAGGTCGGTGATAATGGTAAAAGAATAGGACGTCAAAGAATATGTGACATTCCTCTAAATTCGCTCCAACTAGTTTCGGTCACTGCAGAAGTCTGGGGAACTGGGGGTTGTCTGAAAAGAAAAAGAAGGAAGGAAATCTGTAATTGCACGAACAGGGCGGCAAGAACACAGTCCTTCTGGTCAGGAAATTAGGAGGCAAGAAGAAGGGTTTAAGAAGGCAGGATCGCAATAATGGGACGTCTTCTGGATATAAAGGGAAAAAGACCAGGTTTTCGAGAAGTCATCTGGAGGGAAAAAAGGAAAACTACGGGGAGGAGGGCAAGTCCACTGGTAAAAAGCAAACGAAAGGGAAGTTCGAGAATCAGGAAATACGTTCGTTGAGAACAGAAATGGGGGGGGATTGGATGGGACTGGAAGCAGAACTCAACTTGCATACAGGGTTGAAAGCGTATCATCTGTCACATGGGAATAACGGACTAGGGGAGGTTAGAATGGGTTCATTGGTAAAGTCGAAGGGGATATGGTTTGTTATATAAACTAATGAGCAGAGAGGGAGAGCACACATCAGGCCTGCCTTTCGGAATTACTTCCACGAATAAAAAAGATTTGCAAGCTTCTTTGGAATCAGTACAGTAACCAATGGGAATAACCGGAAAAAACAGAGAGGAGGGAAGACCCAAGACAATCCACGAGTCCTGATCGACGGGAAAGCAAAGGGGGGGGGTCCAGGAAGTCGTCACTGGAGCTTTCGTGGATGGGGGAGGATCAGCAGCGACAAATCCGGGTGCGAAGACGTACGAGCGTTAGGTCGGAGGGCCGGAAGAGAACCGCTAGAACAAAGAAGCAAAGTATAAACAAGGTCAAGGGGGGGGAGGAACAAAAGTAGTTGCGGAAGACGACACCAGGGCTTTCAAGCTGTCGAGGAAGTAAGGGACGAAAAACGCACTCAAGAAGACATCCAGAAAATAGGGATCACTCGAATTCAAGCTTCAGAAAGGGGGAAGGCGAAAAGATTGGTACTTGCGATGAAAAGCCCCTCTGGGGGGAGCGCAAAAATTATAAGTAGACGAAAACGAGCGAGGTAAGAAAAGAAAGAAAAAACGGGCCAGTAGCCGGAAGGAAAAAGTCTTGGGGAGGAAATGTTATCGGTTTGGCCTTAAAAGGGAAACCTAGGGGTGACTCATCTCTCTCAAAACAACTTATAAAAATAGATATATGGGAAACTATCGTGGGAAGGAAAAAACTCTAAAGAGACCAGTCGTAAAGATCAGGGAAAGAACGACACTAAAACGCTGTTTAGTTGGAAAGAAAAAAAGAATCGCATGTTATACTGGATTAACACGAGTCAGATGGATCTCAAAGACCCAATTGCACCGAAAACGCAAGTTAACCACTTCACGGAAGCAGTCAAAAGTGGGAGTAGGAAAAGCTGTGAAAAAGTATTAAAGAGTGACCGGTAGACCATGGATGAAGCGGGTTCCAAGGAGGGAAGAAGTCAGCATTACAGTGAAGAGAAATGCAACAAGTCAATAGAGGATGCCTAACCTTCGGAAAAGAAGGGTTGGTGGGGGGGGAAGAGAGGATCCGGGGATGGTTAGAAAACGGTCTTCCCTAATGAAGGGGGAACCCATCCGCCACAAGAACAGGGCAGAAGGTCGGCACATCAAATACACGTTTTACACTTCCTGGGCCCCTCAGACAAGAAAGATCGCAATAGGGGAGAGTTGAAAAGAGAAAGCGACAAGAGCCATCTTCACGGGCGTTGGATGTGGACTTCAAGCAACTTGGGGTTGACAAGAGAAACGGTAACCGGAACTGGGTAGTAGTAACTAAATGAGAAGCAAAGGTAGGGAATTCTCCGGAAGCAGGAGGGGGGATGGGGGGGGGGGCCGAGAGAGAGCCAGGCGCTCCGTTCTATAAAAACAAAAATAACGATGAACTTCGGTATTGACATGAAACAAAAGAAAAAAAGAAAAAATGACAGCACCTAGTAAGTTCTCCCCCTTGGGGGAACAAATCAAAATGGACGGGAAAGAGAAAAAGGGGTATTAGGCAACCACAGAACCACTCTCAAAACCAAGGGTCAGAACGAATCGTTACTATGTTCCGATAAAAGGAACCTTGCACTTGGTACAATTGAACTGAGCAAGAAAATTTAAAGTGTGGAGACGAAAAGGAAAACACGAGGAAGAAAAGGGGCTAAGATCAAGAAAAGGTTGCGAGAAAAGAAACGGGAGGACAGTCCAAAAAAGAAGAACAGACGTCCGTACAGGACCAGCCAGGTGTGGCAAGTACGATCCGTAGAGTCGTGACTGGGAAAAACATCCCATAATAAAGGGGACCTGAAGGAAAAGGGGGTGGAAAAAGGGAGAAGTAGGAATATCATCTGGGGGGGGTGAATGATTGTTTCACTCGCCGTGTTTTAAATATAAAGATTAGCAGGGGGATCTATTTCTTCCAGAGATGGAGGAAATGGGGGGGGAAAAAGGGACAGAAGGGGGGCTCAAAATTCGAAAGTGAAAATATGATAAAGACCTCTTAGAAACTATTGGCCTAAGGAGGAGGGAGAAAGCCTCAGCCGCTTTATGTCTATTCCCAAATATAGGAAGGGGGGAACAAGGTTTAGTGTTCGCTAGAATACGGGGTAAAAAAGGAGGGGGAAAGGGTCAGAAGTCAAAACCATGCGCAAAGCAACGGAGTGATGCCGTAAACTGTCTAGTTTCCTGCGATGAAACAGGGGGATTTGGAAAGGGGATCGCTTTGAGCTTGGGGA
>Ga0179593_1461648_pt1 | contig 10900 bp, 11 predicted proteins | sample CZODoug2_1_08_16_FD_185931 | JGI IMG/M metagenome (GOLD analysis project Ga0179593, IMG submission 185931) | Vadose zone soil fungal communities from Angelo Coast Range Reserve, California, USA - CZODoug2_1_08_16fungal (PacBio error correction) | ecosystem: Environmental > Terrestrial > Soil >...
AAGGTGATTTTCAACGGAGTATCTCAAGGAAAGGGGAAAAAACGGAACAGCTTTTGTCTTATACCTAGGTCATCAAGCACTTGGCAGGAGGGGGCGTGCGGTGGCGAGGGGGAGAGCTGCCTCGGGGCATGCAAAAAAAAGTCAAAGTGCCGCGAATGGAAGAAGATGTACTTCAAGGGAAGGCTCATAGATAGTCAAGGGATGAGAGGGCATAGGTTCTCAAAAGAAAGGGGGGGGCAATTTCGACGGTTGTCTACACGGACACGGATAAAGGGGATTTTCAAACATATTCAAAACGTAGGGAGAATGGGAGACGATCCTTCGCGCCTAAGAACTCCACGACAGGGACGGTAAACTGACGTCAGCTCGCCCCGTGGCCTGAATGAAAAGGAAAAAAGTCAACGTCGCGAATAAATTCGGCGTGGCAGTCCAGACAGGAAAGGGAAGAAAGCGAATGTAACCGAGTTGGGCCGGAGAGAGTTCACGAAACATTTTGGCTGATCATAAACATAGAAGTCTTCGAAACGGCTATGACGGAGAGCTACCTAGTGGTATCTCAGTCGAGGCCCAAAAGACGGGCCAAGGCCGGCCTTTAAAGGAACGCTGGCGGGAGGGTGGTGGGGAACGAGCCCCAAAATAAAACCTAACGGTTCCTGGAAAAGAAGGCTGCTGGAGCCGGCCAGGAAGGCGCTTCCTTAAACATCGACTGGAACCGGGAGAAAGGACAGGCCAGTGAGCAACAGGCGGAAAGGATGTCAGCGGGGCTATTTCAGGGACCCGGCTCATCCAAGGGCGTTTAGCAGAGGACGGAAAGTTCGTAAGAAAGGAGATAGGCGTTCGCACTACATCAAGGAAACGCTGGAATGAAGGTGTGATTGGGCTTAAGGGAAAGAAGAATCCAGACATGAGAGCCGGGGGGTCTAAAACTTCTTTTGCAAGGGTGAAACACCCAAAAGACAAGATGGAAAGTTTGTCTCCCTTTATGACAAAGGAGGAAATGGAGAAGCACACGGAAAAAACAACGCGCGGAAGGGTGGGGAGCAGGGTAGAAGAAGAGAAGAAAAAGAGGGAGTGTTTCCGTAAGACGCCCTGTCCCGCAATCGCGGGGGTTGTACGTGTGGACATCTGTGTCAGTCTAGAAGATTACCGAAAAGCTCGAGTTCTAAAACTGATAGACAGAAGTCAGGCCACCGGGGGACCGGCCCAAGAGTCAACAAACTAAATCCGGGGGGAGGGGGAAGGCATCTCAACATTATGATGACCGTTGCAAAAAAGAGATCTGTATTTCATAACTGCCGAATAAAAGTCGCTCTGGAATGATGGGGGGTGTAATTTCATCAGGGGCAGGATCGCAAGCTGGTAGTGAAGCGGCCAGAAGGACCGTCCAAGAAGATCTGGACAGCGTGTCTTGGTCCAAGACAAAGGCGGCTACACTTCTCGAAAGAACTCCTGGCAAAAAAAAAGAAAAACCAAACAACGGAAAATAGCTAGAAAAGGGAAGTGACAATAAAGAGGAAAGATTAAGAGGACAAAAAACGCGTGAGATCGAGCAGGAAAGAACCGCAATCAGGGGAAAATTCACTACCAGCGGCATCCGGGAACTTAGGAGCGAACGGGCCCCCAACCCTCCACATGCTCCCCAGCCTATCGCCTTGCGCGGATCGGAAAAAAAGAAAAGAACGGGGCAAGGTTAGAATGGGAGATGAATCCCGAAACGCCGACGTCTGGGTTGTTGTGACACTTATTGACGGAAAAAAAGGGGGACTTATGACCTTAGCCGAAGAATTTTTAGAAAGTCGAGAAAATGGACGGGAGTCTGAAGCTTATTGCAAAGAATGGGCGCACATCGAAACTCTCTGAGGGCAAGGAGATAGAATCACAAAGGGGAAACACCCGGCCATCAGCGTAGCAGGGGCACGCGACGGTGGAAACCTCCCGTTTGGCCGAATGTAGGCTTTAAAGAAAAGGGGAGATCCAGGTGACCCAAAAGGAGATCCCCTCGGCGAAAGTAATGAGGGTGGAAACAGCACAAAAGAAACTTTTCGAAACATAGACTTTATCCTGGCGTGATCCAAAGCATCAGCCCAAAACACAAGGAAGGACGGGGGATGCAAGCCGAAAGCGGGGGGACTGGACTGTGGCTTGAACGGGGGGGACAGAGAGGTCGTGCATCGCGCAAAAACACCTTACACAGGAGATCAACCATCGGAGCCGGACCGAATGAAATCGCCATCATTCACGAGTGACCTAAGGGGGGAAAGTGGAAGGCAGTCGGAACTTGCGGACTTCAGAAAAACGGTGGACGTAGGATGAAAAGTCAAAAAGGGCCTAAAAACTGCCTAGATTAAAAAGTTTTGTAGGGGCTCCAAAAACACAAGCGCACCATAAAGGAAGACGACGGGGCCGAGGTGATAGGCCCGAGATAGGAGGCTAAACCTAGGCATTAGGAATTCTCAAGAAAATATTCATGGGAAGCGACCCGAAAAAAGCGATGAAACGAAATCGAAATAGGAGAATTACGCTGGCAAAAACCGAGAAAAAGGCTCACCCGCCCAAACTCGGGAAAAGGGGCAAGCGACGGGAAATGGGGGGAATGAAGGTAAGGGAAAAAAAGCGCCATCCATCTCCGGAGAAAAAACCAGTGGCCGTTCGGGGGAAGAGAAAAGTGAATCATAGAAGGTCGCAAAAAATAAAAAAAGCACAATGGGCCCCGGGGAGGGAAGACAACAAATTCCAGGGAGGAACTGCCAACTGATTGAGGGAGACCACCATTTCTAGCACAAAAGGAAAGACGGCCTACGCCGTAAAATAATACTCATAGAAATCATTCGCGCGAACGACTTGGCTTGCCAAGTCAGGAAAGAGAAAGAGACCACCGCCCTAATTAAGAAAAAAAATGGTAGGAACAGAATTAAAAGGATCGAGTGTAGCAGATCCAAATTGAGAAAAGGAGAGAACAACAACAAAAAGGAAGAGGGGAAAGAGATATAAGGGATGGTCAGAGGGGGAGGTAGCGCTCATTTGCATTACCCGAACTTTGAGAGAATTACTGAGAAGAAAGGGAGCAGGCCATTTCGTACTCGAAAAAAGGACCGGGGGGGGAGAGGGATATTGCCTGCAAGCTTACGCAAGTCGTGAGAGGAGAATGGAAGCAGCTGGGAGTCATTTCTCGGAGATATTCAATGGGGAAAAATGCAGATCCAGGTGAGAAGAATTGCAAAGGGGGAGGAACTGGGTGGGGCTCGGGAACCAGGACATCAAGGATTAAAAAGGATGAGGGCGACCTAAAATAAAAGTCGACGCCTGGAGACAAATAAGGTGCAACACGGGGCGAAGAAAAAAAACGGGAGGGCGAACAGTCTTCCGTTCCAAGGGAGCGGAATAGAGAGAGTCATGCGGGGGCGAAAGCCGTATTAGGGCACGGAAGAAAAGAAGAATTATCACAGTGGGCCAGAGGGAGAGTTTCACTCGAACATTGGGGATGATCAAGAGGGACTCGGACGGGACGGAGAAAGTAGAATTGGCTAATGCTAATGCCTTTGCTTAAGGGACGGCCAAAAAAGGAAGGCCCAGCCGGCGCTTAAAGGTGCGCGGAGGGGGTTTGTGGGGGGAAATATCCCCAACCGAACTTTAAAAAGGATTCGGCCTGCGGTGACAGGGCTGCCTGTCCGGGCGACTAAAACGTTCCTGGGGAACCCCGTCAATAGAACCGCGAACGGAAGGGGCAAAGGGAAAATAGAAAGCGGAACTTCTGGAAGATTAAGATTTGAACCAGTCTCAGCCAGGGGGAAAGGGCGACAAAAAGGGGGGTCGCGAGAAGGAAATTCGAGGAAAGGCAAAATACAGGAGAAATGTCGTCTCTTCACACCTCTAAAGGGGGGAAAGTGGGCTAGAGGCCTCCAGAAAAGAAAAGGGAAGAGGGTAAAAGTCGGGGGGTATGGAACACAAAAACCAGGAAGAGAAGAGATGGAGTTCAACTCACCGGGATGCCGAAGGGGTAGCCATTGAATTTTGCCCAACGAGAAGGGTAACAGGGTAGATACTACGATTTAGGGGGGGAAGGAGGAACTATGCAAGCCCTGCCCGAAAGAGCTTGTTCCGAGTGGCCGGCCAGCCGAACCTGAAGGGATGTTGCAGCTAATAAAGATCGCGAGCTTTTCACGGAAAGCTTTTATCAAACTGTCGAGCTGGGAGAGGAAAACAGAAGACCTGGGGTTTCCGTCCCCAAAGCGTTCAACAACACCGGGGGACGCGGCGGGGAATGCAACAACATTTGAGGACAGGTTGGGGGGCACAAGTTACGAAGGGAGTGCGGACGATCCATCTCCAAGGTCGCCGTTCACGGAAGCAGTGTTGGTTGCTGAAAAAAGGAAATAGTCATGATCACTATGGACGCGGCCTAAGAACCGTCCGCTCTATTTACATCGGTGAGTGGTCAACAAGTCGGCTACTCTTGCTCGCGCATGAAAAATGAGAAAAAAAGAAATCTAAGAAAAAACAAAAAACGTGGTAAAGAGGGGGGGAAAAGATGTACTTCTGACAAAATGGACCGACAGGAGGAAAAAGAAAAACGTGAACGAGAGACGTTCCAAGCGGAAGGCGTTCACACAAAGATTGGAAAATAAGGGGACCTGAGAAGGCCGAACGGGGGGTCCCATCCACCCATCACACTCGCTTTTCCGGTACGGCAAAGGTACAGTGTCGAAAACCTCAAAGAGCACCTGGGCAAATGAACCAGATGGTTGAAGATGTCGCCGACACGCCGCGTCGGTGGGTGCTAAATGGGTGAAGGAAAAGGTTGAAATTATGGAAATTAAGCTCGCGGAAAGTCGAGCAAGGGAAGCGGTCGTCTGAAAGAAGACGTCAGGAGGGGAGGAAAATCAGCCAACAAGAGCTGGAGGGGGAAAGACGAGAATCGTGCCGGGGGGCGGAAACCCAAAGTAGTCGTCCAAGGACTTCTCTCGTTTGGGAAGGTCGAGTGGGAGGAAGCAAGAGGGCTCCAGGGAGTGAACTCCATCTAGAGCACTTCGAGTGGAAGTGGACTGGGGGAAACAGCACACGAAGGTTCGGGGGGGAAACACTCTTCAGGTACATCGGAGGTTCGCTTAAGAATCGGGGATGATGACGGGGCGAAAAACACATCGAAGGGTAGCGGGCGGCCCCCGGAGAGGCAGTCGCATCGCAGGAACATGAAAGTGGGCACAACACTCAGCAAGGTCCCGGGGAGGGCCGGGTCGACAGATCCGCTTGCCGATATGCTCTTGGAATGGGCAGTTGGCGCCGGAGGAGAGGGACAGTGATTATTACTAATCAAAAAAAAGGCCTTGCCAGCCACGGTCTGGACCCTTAACCGGGTGTAGGGGGGGGGGGGGACTATTGCCCAAAAACTACCGCCCGCGCACCTTTTAAAGAGCATGCTTGGAAAGGAAGCAACGAGATTGAAACCCCGAAAGGTAGATTCTTCAAGGAACGAAAAAGAGAGTCCCGCAGAAGAAGCAAATGGAGGGAAGACTCTCAGCCAACTCGGATAATGACTCGGGCATTCCGGCGATACTGCCCACTAAGAAGAAAAGGTCACACGGTGGGGAATGAATGTCATTAATGCGGGGGCAATCACTAAGCAGCGGGGGGCAGGAAAGACATTGTATCCATTTGCGGGGGTCTAAAAGGTAGCTGTAAGAGGAGCAATAACTAAAGGTGGAAAATCCCATAGGAATGTCCCGAGACAAACAAATTAAGTCGAACTACTTTCCAACTTTGCTCGCTAGGAAAGCTCATCTAAACTAAAGAGACCATTGTCCATGAAATTACCAAAAGTAAAAGCTAATTCGCGAGCACTACTGGTGGGGAAGAAAACAGGAATATCCCGCGCCCCGAGTGCGATGAAAATTAATAGGGAGAAAGACTATCTAAAAAAAAGAAAGAGGGGAGGGGAAAACGAGCAGAAAGAACAGGGGAAATCACCTATGATCGCTCAACAAAACCAACTGCTAGCTGAAAAGGAAGATAGGTACTTTTAAGCTTATCAAAGAAACTGCGAAGAAAGCGAGGGTATCTTAGAAATAGGAGGAATAGACCAGGTGCAGTGCGCAGTGGCGGGCAGAGAATCAGGGGGACTGCCATCTTGTCAAAGTCAAAGGAGGGGCTCAAATGAACTCATAGGCGGACTTCGATATTGCCAATGGCAAGGCATGCATAGGGCCAGGGAGCCAGCGAAGAAGGGGGGGGGAGGGGTGGGGGGGGGCAAGTGTCAGACGGAAGTTGGTTTGTATCAAAGCAGTCAAGCTTTCCACAGATGAGAGGATCTCTACTAACTGCGGAGACTTATAGGGGAGAAAAGAATGGCTGGCCTAAACAGGCAGCTGATTCCCGCCAGGAAAGGAAAGGAAAGTCTCCATCAAAAAAAAAAAAGAGCCCGAGGGTCGGGGGTCAGCAGGAATGAGGGAAAGAATAAGCAAGAGGAACGTAGTTTTCCGGGAAAGAAAGTAAACTCGACTTTGGGCTGATCAAGAGGACATCCGGAATCTGCTAACGATAACTTTAGAAATTAGCTAAAGTGGGGAGCCGATGGCCAGAAATCGGCCCAGAAACTTTAAAGGTGCGAGGGGAGGGAGTTGTTGTGGAAAAGCGAGACCAGAAAAAAAAATAACACATCACCTTGAATCGGGAGGGGGATCGGGGGAAGTGATATGTCAAAAGGAAAGAAAAAGTCGCAAGCCGCAGGGCAGAAAACGCAGCAGGGCACGATCGCAGCCATGAAGGAGGAGATCGCAAGGGGAGGACCGGCACACTCATCCAAGGGGGGCGTGAAATCTTTTGCGTATTCCGGGAAGGAATCAGCCCGACGGTACGGCGTGAGGACGCCACTACAATCCCGTGCAAAAGAGGGAAGGCCTTGGGTTTTGGGCTAAAGGGACGGACTGGAAAGGAATAAAGGGCCGCTTTTCGAACAAGGGAGGGAGTGAGGGTGCCACGCACCCGGAGGATGCAACGAACATGCCCAACTGGACCGAAGGAATAAAAGTGACAAAAAGGGAGAGGAGTTGTTTACAAAGGTCGACGACCGCTAACGAAGATGGACGGGTGTCCGCGGCACTATGAGGGACTGCAGCTCAAAGGGGAACTGGCAGAAGTGAGTGCAGTCCTATAAATCGGAAGTTTGAAAAGGACCAAAACTTTGATAAACAACAAGATAGTAGAGGGACGGGGAAAAAAAGGAAAATTGGTTGCCGCAAAAAGTCGTAACACCACCGACGCGAGGGAAAAAAGATGTAAAAATGGGCCCGGAGAGAGGGAGGTTTCAAACCAAAGGGGCGAACGGAGAAGGCGAAGGTCGCCTCCCGAAAGAAGGGGGGGAAAGGGGATGGGTGGCCGTTCGGAGATCTGTCAAGATCGGGAAATAAAAGGGGAAAACGTGAGGCGGACCCCCTCTCGGAGGGAAAAAAAAGGAGGAGGGGGTCCTCGCCGAGCTCATGAAAAGAAGGAGAAAAAAAAAAAAAAAAAAAAAAAAGCATATAACAACAACGGAGGAGGAGAGAGAGGGGGAGATGGTCTGGCTCAGGGGAAGACAAGAAATTCCGACCACCTTAAGAAGAGGAAGTAAAGGCTGCCCGACTTAGAGAACGGGAAAAAAGAAGAATCCGACGGGGCAAACCACCCAAGCCAAGCCCTTCTGCCAGGGGAAGCGGAGACCTTTCGCGGTACAGTTGAAAATGAAAGACCTCCCTTAGGTCAGAAAGCAAGGACACGGTGGTTAAAAAAAGAGGGGGGAAAGGAACAAAGGTCAGGGCTAAAGCTCGGTTTGAGAAAGTCTAGCCAGGAAAAGGGGAAAAAGCTGTCGATAGGATAGACTGAACCACATCACCGTCCGGCGGCTCCCAATGCTCTGCAATCGAGTTAAAAGAAAAGAGGAGTCGGGGAGCGACCTGTAAAACCTTCAACTCGCGTTGGATAAAGGGACTTCGAAGCCTACAGAGGGGAATCCATTGAATCAAACCCGAGTTCGCTGGGGTAAAACCGACGGCGCGAACAAAACTTTAAGATGGTCGGAGGGTCAAGGGGAGGGCCCTTGCCCAAGAACACAACAAGGCCATTAAGAGGTGGAGGTGTGTTCACGGGAAAAAGTGGAAGGGGACGCCATAAGGAGACCAAATCGCTCCGAAAAACTGAATGCTAAAAGGCCATTAAAATCAGGAGAGGAAACGGTGCCGAAATAAAAAGGTCGGGACCAACATTCTCGTCTTAAAAAAAAGGGTCCTAAAGCACGGTCTGAGTCAAAGATAGACGGCGTCGGCGACAGGAAAAAAGGCCATGGGCCAATTCATGCAGGCGAGAAAGCCAAGGAGGTCGTAAAAGCCATGGGGCGCGTAAAACAACTCCGCTTAAAGAGGGGGGGAAGGAGGGTAGGGCCAGATAGAAAGACCCCTTTAGGCAGTTAGTGTCACATCATTTCCCGTTAGGGGGAAGACGTGTCAGGATTTCCTCGTACTGAGAACTAACCAAATTTAACCCTCAAAAAATGGGAATTCGGGCTTGATCCGGTGAACGAAAAGAAGGAGGACCCACAAAACAGAAGCTCGAGAGGTCAGTCGGGTGAATGGGAATAAAGGGAAAGGGACAATGACCGCAAAAGCACTGCTGCTTTAAATAACCTTGTTTTAAAAAAAAGTGGGTATGCTAAGGCTAACGTGGGCCTCGTGTAGAGGAAGGAAACGAATATGAAAATCCATGATGCAGAGGCAAGAGACCCAAAGCCGTCGAACCGCCAAATTATGGAAAAAAACAGATATTCCCGCGATCGAAATTGGGAAGAAGATAAAAAAAACTGGGCCAAGGGAAGTACCATCGAGAGCTTCCGGTCAACGACTTGGCCGCAAAGAGGAAGGCAAGAATCCTCGCCACAAAAATCCTCATTGCGCGCAGCTATGTCACAAAATCTAAAACCAGGAGGGGGGGCATCCGCAGCACCGTGAAAATCAAATTGAGATAGAGAAACAACAAAAGGATGGAGGAGGAAACGAGTTTATTACAAAGGGGAGAAACTCATGAACGAAGACTATGGGAAAACATATGATGGAGGCCTGAAATCATCAAAGGACGGTAAGATTAAGGTCGGTGGGACGAGGGGGGAGAGTTACTTGAAATTGGCAGTCTTCGTGGAACTACGGGTCAATTTCAAGGTCTGAGAAAGATATTCAATTAAAAGGAAGGCAAGACGGTGCTCCATGGGGGGGGGGGGGGGGGGTGGGGGGGGGTTGTGTGGTGGGGTGGGGGGGGGGGGGGGGGGGGGGGGGGGGGGTTTTGTGTGGGTTTGGTGTGGGGGAGGGGGTCTATAAAATTTTGGGCAATGTCGACTTAAGGGTTTTTCTCGCATCGCATCAGGTTCCACTTCCTTCGAAAAAGAAACTATTACCCGGCGCCTATAAGCTCAAACTACATTTCGAAAAACCAAGGACGGCAGCAATCAGGACCGCAATGGAGCGGCATGACTGAAAGGCATTCGAAATTCCCGTCTCGGGGGAAAAAGAGAAGCTTTGTCTTGGGGCGTCATCTTCTTCTGACCAAAGGATCCATCCGTCACAAGAAAAGACATTGGGGAGGGAGAAGAGGGGGGCGACATCGCAACTGCGAACCGGAGATGAGAATGACTATGCCTAAGGGTGTTAGCGCAGCGCGGCACGAAAAAAGAGAAATAACAACAATCTCTGAAGGTTTGGGGGAACGACCAACAAGAGTTTCTGTAAAAAACTCGCAGAATTGGCCCATGGCGCCGGGAAGAAGACGTCCCCTTCGCAGAAAGCCGCAGCCGGGCGAAACGGGACCAATGCAGAGTAAGCTTCATTTATCGGCAAAAAAAGCATCATAAGTTTGCGGGGACGATGTGAAAAGGAAAAGCCGACGGGATCCAGGAAGCGTACTCGGCGGGAGAAAGGACATCACCGGGGGCACCCGCTGGAAGGAGTGTGTGTGAGGTGGGGAGGAAAGGGGACAGCGTAATCCGACAAAAGGTTCTTCTCCACCAAAAAAGAAGAAAGAGGAGAGGGGGGAGATGGTATGTGGAAAAACTTGATGACCCACGGGAGGTTGCGAAGCCCTACATTGCGAAGCAAAGGGGGAGCAAGGGGGGACCGGTCACGACGACCGCTAAAAAAGTAAAGGGGATGCTTCGTATCGCACTGCCTAAAAGAAAGATTTCACCGTACTTTTGGGGGGGGAAGAGAAGAGAACCGGCTGGGACCTTTTACAGGGTCGCTTTCATCAAACTGAAGAGAGAGGGCGAGGGAATAAGACAACCTTTGTTCCGTAAACCCATCACGGTCCCCAGATCTCAGAAAAGGGATGGGAACATTTCGGAGGGCAACTTACGAAAGAGGGGGTCGCTAAAAAGGGAGGAAGGGTGGGGGCTGGCCCCCCGTTTTCGGAAATAAGTCAGGAAGCAACTGGAAAGTGATAAAGGCCGAGCCGGGGCCGTCCAACTCGAAGTCAGTGGGTCTTCAGTCAGGAACAAGAGCTCGAACTCCTCAACAACAAAGGAGAGAAAAAAAAAAGGGGGGTCTTTCTAAAAAGGCTCATTCGCTATAAAAAAAAGAGCAAGACGACAAAAACGCTGAAGAGAGAGACGAACGGTCCCGATCGGCAGGCGTTCATACCCCTTGCGAGCACTTGCCATAAAAACATCCAACATGCCTCTTCAAAGAGGGAACCTTGAGCGATGACGGGAAAAGGGAACCTCGAATAGGGGCACAGGGGCACAAAATAATGGTAGAAGAAGAAAAAACACCAACGGTGGTTGACAAAGACAGGGTGGTCAGGTTCGAACAGCCTAGGAGAAAAGGAGGAGAAAGTCCGATCATGGACCCCAGCAAATAGAGGAGACGCAACAACAGCATCGTCCGAGACG
>Ga0179593_1640946_pt1 | contig 10900 bp, 17 predicted proteins | sample CZODoug2_1_08_16_FD_185931 | JGI IMG/M metagenome (GOLD analysis project Ga0179593, IMG submission 185931) | Vadose zone soil fungal communities from Angelo Coast Range Reserve, California, USA - CZODoug2_1_08_16fungal (PacBio error correction) | ecosystem: Environmental > Terrestrial > Soil >...
GGTGCGAAGAATACGAGAGGACAAGTCAGTGAGAAACACTTGGGAAGGGAAAAAGGAGGTATTGAGGGGATTGCCGCAAAGAGGATTTGTAAAAAGTTGGAATGCTGGTGAGAAGACAGAAGACGGGAACCGAGGAGGACAGCTTCACGATGAACTGCCGGGAAGGCTTAGAAGGAGGCGGAGACAGATGAGTCGTTAGAAAGCGAGAAAAGGGGAGGGGGGGGGCAGGAAGTGACGTATCGAGGGAATCTCGAAGCAGGACGGGGGGGGAGGGAAAATAGAAAAGCACTCCATCTGGAAGAAAAAAATGCGAGGGGAGTTACGGAGTATTTGCAAAGTCCTAGCGTTGATCTTGGGAAGGGCACCGGTTGGAGGAAGGGTGGGCTATTAGGGAGCTCTCAAAGAAACGGAGGTCTCGGAATTTCGAGCAGAGCAATTAGGAAGTCCGGAAAGGTTCCTTAAAAGACGGAGAGCGGGTAGCCACCACTCTCTGCGAATTCCTTCGCAAAAAAAAATCACTAGGGGCCACGAAAAAGGGAAGTCCAGGGCAGTTGAATTACTGGCATGTGATTGTCGTCGGGGATACCAAGGCCGAGGGAATTTCGGAAAACAGTACAGAGCGAACTAAGTCACACTTTCCTTTCCCGGGAAATTTGCCAAAAAAGAAGCTTAAAAAAGGTCTTTAAAAGAACGAGAGTGGCGGAAGAACAACTCGTGACCAGGAATTTATTGAAAAAAAGGGGGACTTGGGGGCAGAAACACATAGGAATAGGAGCAAAAGAAGGCAATGTGGCGAATTCAAAAAACTCTGCTTTAAATTCTTCGGGGGGGAGGGGAAAACGCGCGCTGGATTTAATGAAGATGTGACAGCAACCTTTTGCTCAGCACGATTCGAAATCAAGTCTATCAGGTATGGGTGTGCTTTACGGGAAAGAGGGTCTGCAGAGCAATGCAAAATAGGACCTGCTCTAAGAAGCGCCGCGTTCGGGGAGGTGGCACTTAAAGAAGAGAAGAAGTTGGAGGGATTTGGAAATCACCGAAGGCACCTCGGGTGTGAAGGGAGAATGAGAAGCACTTTGGGCAAGGGGAGGTCCCGAAAAGGAGCGTCGATTAAGAAGACAAAAGGGGGACTTAAAAAACTAAAACTAGGGTAAAATAAAAGAAAAAGTTCGAAAAACTTGCCAAAAACTAAAGAGAAAATCAAAGAACGGAGGACCGGAAAATTACCGGGCAAGTCGGGCTCAGGCTGTCCACTGGGTGAAGACGGAGATCGAAGGAATGGAAAAAGAAGGAAAGAAAAAAGAGTAGCGAGGAAGAACTTCACGGCCGTTGAAAACCTTAGGAAGAAAATTATTAATGCTTAGGCGTGCGATTAGCAAACAAGAAAAGGTGGGAAAAGAAAGCGAAAGGGAGGGTGGCAGAAAAAAGGTGACCGCAGGTCGGTCTCGGGAAGAAAGATGATTTCGAGAGTTCTGGACAGAGTCATGGCAAGAGAAGAGAGCCTTTGTGAAGACGTAAGGGCATGAGGACACCTCCAAGGTCCACAAAAATTTCAAACAAAAGAAGGGGGACCAGTACCTTGGTCTCCTGGAGGGGAAAGAAGCTCTCAAAATGAGATCAAGTGCGGGCACGTGAGTTTGGAGGAAAAGGTGGTGGACCCATAGGGAGGTAAGGCTGGTGGGAGAAAGTTCCAAACGGAGCGGGCTTGGGAGCCCACGGAGGAAGCCAAAAGTGGCAGTTTTCCTCCATGGGAGATCATTTCCCGCAACTGAAAAAACCGGAAACCTTAACGAGCCTTCAATCCCGGGGAAAAAAAAACGTTTCTTGTGGGAAACTAGGAATCAAAAACATCCGACGTTAGGGGGACCTAAAAATCGTCCCGGGGGACGAAAGGCTTAAGGGGGAGGGACATGGAGCAAAACGCTATCAATTGGGGAAGGGGAAAAGGTACAAAAAAAGTCGAAAAAATGACAAAGTGTTGGGAGTGTTTTTGAGGGGGGAGGTTCGTGGAAAATGGTACAGAAAGGGGTGCCCCGAAGGGGGGACAGTACTTAAAGAAGGATCGCACGTTCCGTGAGGAAAGGGAAGATCAAGACATCTGAAGAGAAGGGGGGCGGGAAAGGGGAAAAGGGGATGTACAAATCAAGTGAAGAAAAATCCAAAAGAGAAGTAAAACTCTCAAGGGAAGGATTGAAGGAGGGGATGGTAAGGGGGGGGAGCGCAGGGTCGAACCTCAAGGGTCCGAAAAGGTCGAAAGAGACTAGGGGTAGACAATGCTAAAGGGGAAGGAAAAAAATTGCCAATCAGGTATCCGGAATCGAAATGTCAGAAGGAGAGCATTCAGAATTGACATGCAGGGGGCAGACATCGATTTCTGAAAAAATCGGAAACTTCAAGGGGTCTCCCAGAAAAGACTGAAAAAAAATTTAAAAAAAAGAATAGTATCTAAAGGAAAATTGGCCTACGGAAGATAGGAAAAGCCTTGAAAAAAATTTTAACCCCAAGAATTGGCAAATTTCCTGTAGAAAAGAAAACCGTGTTTTGGGGTATTGAGGGAAATGGTTAAACATTATTCAAAGCCTAATTAAGGAGTGTTCAAAGATTTTTAACGTAAGAAGGGGGAAGAAAAAAAGTCGGAAAAATCTAAGGAGGGTATTTTAGAGGAGTAATCATTGAGGGGAGTTCTATTAGGAACTTAGGAAGAGAGAAAGAACGTTGAAAAAAAAAAAAGCGGGTTTCAAAAAGAAAGTTTCTAGGGACACACCACAACTTGAAAGCAAAAAAGAGATCGGTTCGGAAAGGGGGAAACGCGGGGGGGTAAAAGTATGAGGAACTCAAGGGGATAAGGCCGTTGAAAGTGAAAAAAATGGCGTAGAGAATTGGAGTTTGGGGGAGGGGCCCCGAATCTTCGGAAAAGAAGGATTAGTAAGGGAAAACTTGGGCAGATAGCGGTACCATAAAAAAAAAGAGGGAAGACCGTAGGAGTACGGCGGAGAACCAATAGAAGGAAATCGAAGAAAACACACGGAAACGAGGGAAAAGTCTAGAGAGACATGAACAACCACAAGGGATCGTTGAGAAAGCTGAGCAAAAAAGCTTCACGAAGAAAGGGCGAAGGGGTGATTATTTCTAAAGAAAGACTCGCGGAAAAAGCAAAGAGGGGAATCTAAAGAAAAAAAAAGTTTCTAAAAATGCGAAAGGTTTATCAAGAGATTAAGGGGAAAGAAGTGGAGTTCGGAAGGGGTCAGGAAAAAGGGAATTGAAGCGCCGGACGCCAAGAAAAAGTGCCGAAGAAAGAAACGTTCGTCGAAAAAATGGGAAAAAAATCATGGGAGGGGTCAAGATCGAAGGAATCAGGGCTGGAGAAAGCCTCGGCCGACCGACACATCGTAGGAAACCAAAATGGGTTAGAGAATCATAGGAAGGTGCTATTAAGCCAAAGCAGACGCCAGGGAGAAGTTCTAGTAATGAGTACTCGAAGAGAGGAAAAAAAAAATCAAGAGATTTGAAAAAGTCAAAAAAACGGTCCGAAGGTCTCGGGAAAAGGAATCCACGATAAAGGAACAAAAACTTACAAATAAAAGGCCCGAAAGGAACGTTGAAAACGTAAAAGGTGAAGCTGAGGGGGGGTGACGTTACCTGATGTCCTATAAGAAAGGAAAAAAAGACCGAGAGGGGATCCGGAGGAAATTTCAAAACTCTTAAAAGAGTCTTCATACGAGGACGTTTAATCATAAAAGAGGGAAAGGGGATCGCTGGTCCCTGGGAAAAGGATTTGAAAAAATGGGGCTCCAAAAGGAAAACTCAAAGAAGCAGAGGAAAGATTGTGAAAGATGCGAACTGCTGAGGAGCGGATGGGAGGTCGAAAAAAAGCGCCTAAGACGTTAAAGGGGAAGATAGCGAAGGGGTGGGAGAAAACCGCGAAGATAGGCCTCGTGAAAGGGACCTTGGTAAACGGATTGGGTCCAAAAGCTGGAACCAGAAAAAAGCACCAAAAAAAGTCCTGTCAAAAGAGGCGGTAGCGAAAAGAGCTCGAAGGGACCGATTGAAAAAGATCTTAAGGTGTGGGAACCGTGGGGGGGGAATTCGACCAGTAATAAAGGGGGGATCCAATTAAGCAAGGCTGGCGGGAAGAGAGGGCCAAACTTAGCAGCGGAAAAAGGTTTGACTGAGCTTTTCGGGGGGAAGAAAGAAAATTTCGAAGGGAGACCAACAAAGAAAAGGCAAAAAGCCACAGACCTTGATGTCAAAAGGGGGGGGCACGAGAGCGAGGATAATACCCCAGAGGAAAAAGCCGGTCGTACCGCTAGATCTAAGAGAATTCAAAAAAAATGGTGGAAAAAGGGGATTGGAGGTTATTGGGGGGGAATTCTCTTAGGAAAGTTTGGCAAGTTAAGGTTTCCTTGCAGGGGGGGGGAACAGAACTTAAAGACAGGGGAGGCTGAAGTTCTGAAAGGAAAAGCGGGGAAAGCAATTAAGGGAAACTAAGCATAGCAAGTCGGTTCCGAAAAAAAAAGTTACAGAAAGAACTGTTGCTCAAGTCCCAACCAAAAAACAAAAAAAAAAAAAAAACCTAAAAAAAAAAAAAAAAAACAAAAAAACGGAAAAAGAAAAAAAAAAAAACAAACCCCAAAAAACACAAAAAAAAAAAACACCAAAAAAAAAAGAACAAAAAAAAAAAAACAAAAAAAAGCCCCCCAAACCCAAAAAACCAGAAGAACTCAGAAAAAGGACCAAAAAAAAACCCCCAAAAACACCAAAAAGGAGGAGCACAAAAAAAAACACCAACAAAAAACGCAGACAAAAAAGGAGGAACCTTGGAAAAAAAAAAAAAGAAAACCGCGCCACCCACAAACACCAAAAAAACCTCAAAAAAAAAAAAAAACCAAACAAACACAAAGAAAAAAACACACCACCAAACAAAAAAACCAAAAAACCCTAAAACCAAAAAAAAACCTCCAACCCAAAAGAAAAACCAAAAAAAAAAAGAGAAACACAAAACACGAAAAAAAACGCCAGGAGGTCAAACATTTTAAGAAACAAAAGAGATGGGGAAAAAAGAAAAAGTTGTAAGGAAGAGTGTTCTCAATTGGAGAGGAGTTAAACCAGTGTTAGGGAGTAACGAGAAAAAAATTCTTATGCGGAGCCCACAAAGAAAAAAAGACTTCAAGAAGGGGAATGGGAGTCAGGTTGGGAGGGAGGCAAGCCCGGGAGAAGGGGTCTCAAAAAGGGAATAAACGGAGCACGCTGACACAGACCATCATTCAGTCTTAAATAAACTTGGGGAAAAAGTCAAACGAGAAGGGGGGCTGTCTTTATGGGCTGCGCAAAGCCCGAAAAAGAGGGTGGACCAACCATAAAGGAAAACCCTTGTAAGGTTTCTTGGAATTGTGGGGAGAACCGTCGTCTAAAATTCGTGCTGAGGGGGGACCTGGAGGAAAAGGAGGGAGTTATCAGAGGCTATGGAAAATTTCGGAGAGGTACAAAAAAAGGAGGTCCGTCGAAGCTTAAAAGCGAAATCCAGGACCTGGGGCATCAAGTCGAAGAAGCGCAAGCTGGGGAATTATCATTGAGGGAAACGAGCCTAAAGAGATCTAAGCACATTTAAAGTAAATAAGCTCGGAGGGCAGGTGGCGAAACGAGAACAACAGCTGAAATGGCGAATCAAGGGGTGCATCCGAAAGGGGCCGAGAGATCCTATGGTAGTTGGGAAAAAGGGGCGAACCTAACATTCAGCAGGGCGAGAGAAGTAGGAAAAAATTGGTATAAACGCTCCCAAACTGGTCCGAAAGAAGGGTAGGAATAAAGGGATGAATATGGGACATCGAATAAGCCTACTGCCTCGACCATAAATCGAGGGGGTAGAATTTATTTGGGAATGGTTTAGGAGTCGACGGATATCATCGGTCGGATTACCGAAAAAGAATGCCTTCGCTCCGTAAAAGGACGTTGCAGAGCGGATAAAAAACCACCTCCTTGGAGAGAAGACGATTAAAAGAAAAGGGTCAACCAACTAACTCCGAATAAGAGAGGGTCCAAGACGAGGTTATTTGGGACCTCACGCTCTGGAAGTCCGTAAAAAGGAAATGATGACCAGAGGTAAAGAGGTTGTAAGCTTTAGTAGATGAGAGGCCTCAGAAAGTCGTCTTGACGCTGGAGTGCAGATGTGGTGGAGGGAACCCAAAAAAGAGGAAGGGAGAGTCTCAAGATTGTGCAGCATCGTCAGGAAGTTGCAGGATCACCAGAGTTCAAAAGCGCTCGGAAGAGCCATATTAAGTATAGAAGAGAGATCAAAAAACCTCCCGACTAATGAAAGGGGAAGGGACTCCGTAGGGCTCTCTCAAAAATAAGTCCCTCAGGTCTTCGCTTGCTAGGCTTTTTTGGAGAGGGTGCGGAGGAAGGAGGTTCTGGTCAGGAATCTTGAAGGAGCAGCGGGGCAATTCCTACGGGGAGGTTTACGAAAGCCTCTAGCGCTGGGGGGGGAGTCCTAGCTGGGACGAGAAACCTTTATAAATGCGGCGCAGGCAAGAAAAAAACTGGTAAAAAGGAATCAGTGGGGAACTTTACGCAACTTTATTTAATGAAAATTGACTATAAAGGGGCAATTAAGTGGTGTGTCCCAAAACGAAAACCAGGGGGGGTATGGCAGGGGGGTTTAGCGAAAGGAAGATTTCTATTAATAAATTCAAAGCAAAAAAATTTAAAAATTACTGAACGTCTGCAGAAAAAAAACGAGGTCTCTGGAAAAGGGAGATAAAAAGAAATAAGCAAGGAAAAATTGCAAAGACGTGGAAAAAGATAAAGCCCGGTCAGAGGGACACGGCGCCCATTCAAAAAAACGTAGTTCAAGACACAGATGTGGGGGAATTGAAGAAGGCATGCAAAAGGCGGGATTCACAGATCGACTGTCCGAGGGAGAAAGAGGGGGGAGGAGCTAGAAAGAGTTCGGTGATCGCTGGTCGAGCCGGTCCACGCAGGAGTTTTAAAAGAGGTTTTGCACAAGGGTTAATCGAAAGCGAGGTGGGGTTCCGTACCTGGGGCAATGGGAAACCTGAGCCTGGGGGATTACCCAAAAATTGGACGGTGGAAAAGTGCCTTGCTCAAAGGTGTAAATCAATGGCTGGAAAAACGAATTCGAAGACCAATGGGAGGGATTCGTGTAGGGGGGTCTACAGGAGGGTCCAGAACCTTAGAGATTCAAGCTCGGGAGGGGGTTCTGACTCCGCGCGTTGGACCGAATTGTGGGAGTCTTTGCGAGGGGGGGGGGGGAGGGCACCGTGGGTTCGACAAAAAAGGTTTGGGGCGCCAGGAAAGACAAATGATTTGAAGGCCGCGAGTACGGACGGGGAACAGGACACTGGACCTTACCATGGTAAAGACAAAACACGTTTACACCTCGAGAATGGAAATGCGAACACATAGAAAAGCACGAGGCCGGCACGCCCCATCCGGGGCAGGGGGGGAAAAGAAATGGCTGAAAAAATGGGAGACTCGGCGCCGCCGGCAAGACAAGCGAAAAAGTGAATTAAAAAGAAAGCGAAGAGAGGAGTCAATCAGAAATAACAAGGAGGGGAACCAAACTAGGAATGGGGGAGTGGGATTCCTGCAGAAAAAACTGGGTTGGGAGCAAAGAAAGCCGAAATTGGAGGGGTTCTTTGCCCGGACTCGCGGGTTTGAGGTTTGCCCAAGGAAGAGTTCTGCGAGAGTATTGCCTGATAAGCAATGGGCCGCCTTAAAGATCCCAGACCACGCTGAATCAGGAGTCCACACAACAACCCGGGCGCCCATTGGGAAGGGAAAAAAAAAAACAACCACGGAGGGTATCTTGAACCAGGTAAGGCTAGGGTACCCCGAGAATCTTGGATTAACCAGGGGATTCAGGAAATTACGAAAAGCAATGCAACTTATCAGGGGACAAACTATAGAAAAGATGGTGCAGGTTTGGAAGGGGCTCGGACATTTACCGGGGGGACATTGAAAACCTGCCGACCAGCCGGAAAGAAAGGAGGGGATCAAAAAGGAAGTGGTTCCCTCGAAAACGAAACGCAAGCAAAGGAAGCGTGACGGAGAGCCAAGACGCGAAAACGGTGTTTGACTGAAGGAGACATACCCGAAGAATGCAAAAAAAAACCAAATAAATTGAAACTGGGGGGGCGTCACAGGCGCCGGGGCGGGGACTTTTTTTGGAGGGTTGGAAAGGAAAAAAAATTCTCGAGTGAAAGTCTAGGACACAGGGAAATCAAAGCCCGTTAAGATAGGGAAGATATTCGATCATGAGAAAAGATGTCAGGTTAAGTAAGGTTGACATATACCACGGACTCATCAAAGACATCGGCACAGGGAGGGGAAGCAAATAAATTGAAAAGGGAAGTTAAGGAACAATTACGAACGGGAGGCGCAATTGCCGCCAGAAGAAAAAGATCGAACAGGAAGTACTGGGATCCAAGACCCGCGATTCACGGAAGGCTGACAACGAAGGCCGACCGTCAGTCCAATTCGAGAAAGCATGGGGAAGAAAGTTCACACAGAAGATAGAAGGGGGGGGGCTCTCTTCCGTTGGCATGCAATAGTAGCCAATCCATTAAAAAAAGTGTCCAAGAATCCCAAGAAGAAAAAGCTTAGAGAGGGAAAGAAAGTGAAGAAGGCGGGAAATTAGGGCAGACCGGGCACCGTCCCGAACGGAAAAGCGATACAGAAAACTCCGGATCCGAGAAGAAAGAAAAGGAAAAATTGTCTTTGAGAAAGCGTCTGCGCCGGTTAAGTGGCTCGTCCAGCGGGGACCAGGGGGAAAAGGAGCGGCCTCACGGGGAAGACTCGGAACGGCTTACGTCGAGCTCTCGAGAAATAAAAATATACATCCGTGGGGTAGGAATCTTAGGGGCCAAAGACCGGGGACGAGGTGGAAAGAGAACCTTGGGAAATAGCAAGAAAATCACGGAGGAGGGTTAAGTGGACACACGTGTTGTTGAGGGGGTGGTCGGGCCAAAAAAAAACCTTAACGGATTCGAAGACTAATCCTCAAGGGGGCTTGACGAAGAAAAGGGAGAGGTCCACTAAAAGATCCTGAACGTTGCGCGTGGACAAGCTGTACGGCGCGAAGAAAAAAAAGCTGGGGGCCCCGCAAGACTCTTAAAGAAGCGATTGGGAGGCGGGGCAGAGGGACATCATGCGTACAGACCGAGGGGTCAGATGAGTTGCGAAGGCTGAGCTGGAGAAAAGATAATGGGGGATTGTCAAAGTCAATACTCAAAAGGAATCCAAGAAGTCGGGTCATCGTTTCATACATGGGACATCAAACAAAAAAATGAAGGGTCTGCTCAAGCGGAAGTCGCGCTTCTCAGAGCGTCATATGGAGAGTCGGAGAACAATTCAGAGGATGAAAGCGTCTCAAGAGTGGCCTGCAGAAGCCAGAACTCACGGTCCTGCAAGGGCCAGGGGGATCTACGACTTGCAGAAAAAAAGTGCTATGAATGACAACTGGGGGCGACTCCAGATAGATTCTGAAAAGAGGCAAGAAAAAGGTGCAAACCGGGAGGAAGAAAAGGGTTAGGAAGAAAGGTAAGGCAGCTCCGGAATGAGTTGCAGGGCAGGACTTGGAAAGGCGTGGTAATCAGGGACTTGGAAAGGATAAGCCTCAGGGTGGGGAAAAGAGGGGAGTCGAAAAGCGCTGGGATGGCTATTGAAGAGTCGGGGAAAGGTTTCTAAAAAAAGAAACCCGGGGAAAATGCGGGAAAACTTCGCCCAAGGTCGAGGACTCCGCAAAGCAAACGTAAAAGCGGGCTTAAGCGTACGGAATACAAGAGGCCTGGGAAAAAGACTCTGCGCAAAGACTTCTCAAGAAAGTCACTAGTGACAACGCAACTTCACAAGGGAAGAGTCCATCGGGAGATTCGGAACGGTCTAAGGGGAAAAAGGGAAAACAAAGCATGCCGGGAGCTTCGATGAAAAAAAAACGTGTCTGCCAGGAATTTCAACAATTGACGCTTCTTCATAAATATTAAGAGGGGAATCACCGCGCTGTGGTTTGGAAGAACTTCTTTAATGGAGGGGAGAGATTGAAGTTTTTGGCGGCTGTAAAACAAAGGCTTAGAATCGATGTCGTCAGGGATTTAAGAAGGGGGGGGTGAGATAGATCTGCTGATGGTGGCGTCCGGGGAAGCTGCTTGAGAGGGAACCTTGTGAGAAGGGAGCTTGCTTGGGGAAAAGAAGAAATCAAAGTACATTTCTTGTGGGGGGGAGGCTAAAGGCAAATGAACCGTAATGGGGAGCTTACAACAGAGGGGCGGATGGAAAAGGGGAGATTAAGAGACCGATTTGAGCGAAGGGGGTTTCGCAGGGAGGGACCGTGGGTCAGAGGAAAAATCTACTTGGGGGGGGGGCCCGGGAAGGACCTCAAGAAAGGAAGGGGGACACGCCGCTCCTACGTAGGTAACGGAACCTTTGCGAAAAAAGAGGGGTCGTGAGAAAGATAATTGAAAAAAAAGGCGGTGCACACGCCAAAGGATCCAAGAATAGCCAAGGAGTCCCAGGGAAGGTCGTAGGGAAAAAAAAAGTGTGGCCTAAGGCGAAGAAAATCGGAGCATCATCTGAAAGCCAGTTCGCAAAAGGGTTCTGATAGATCAAGGCGTTGGCAAAAAAAAAAAACGTAGGAAGGGAAAGAGCGATGCTCTACTAACATAACGGGGTTTGGTCGCTCAGATCGAGCGGGAAAACGGGGAAAAGGTGCCCTGGCGGGGAGATTATCGCAAAAAGGGGGAAAACGCCGAGGTTCCGAGGGGAGGTGCGGGTGGTGGGCAGAGGGAACGTAGAAAGAAGTGTCCGGGGACTTCAGGACTCCACGCGGAACAGTTCTATGGCATGGCACACCGGGCCCATTACTGGTCGCCGTTTGGGGTGAAAG
>Ga0179593_1735582_pt1 | contig 10900 bp, 9 predicted proteins | sample CZODoug2_1_08_16_FD_185931 | JGI IMG/M metagenome (GOLD analysis project Ga0179593, IMG submission 185931) | Vadose zone soil fungal communities from Angelo Coast Range Reserve, California, USA - CZODoug2_1_08_16fungal (PacBio error correction) | ecosystem: Environmental > Terrestrial > Soil >...
GCGACTAGGGGGGGACTATATATAAGGTCCCGACGAGGACGGTCGTTAACACAAAAGGGAACGCGCACGACTGATGCCCGTCAAGTCCTCAGGGCCAGGCATCTTACACGACGGCGGTATACATTCCCGGAGACCAGGGATGTGGTGAAAGCGGATAATGAACCATCCGTCAATTGGGCCACGGACGATCTTCACGAGACGACGGACAATTCGAAAGTTGGCATACCGAGGGTCTTAGAACTCGCCCGCGGGCGCGCGTTGGGGTAATCGCAGGGGGGACACTCACGGTACAAAATTGCGAAAGAAGGGGGAATCTTTTTGGGCGAATAACGAACCACGAAGCGCCAGCGTATGAAAAGGACCTGGGTTGCAAAGAACAACCAGGGGTGGCCTCGCGGGAGGGACAAGCAAGGGCGGAGCGACCTGCACGCTGACGAGTTCTGGGTTCCTTTCGGGGGATGGCAAAGAGGCGAAAAAACGTCCTTCCAAGACGGCGCTCGCTCGGGAAAAGGGGGGGCTCGGCGGAGTATCCGCTCGTCGCGCTAAGGGCGGCACATTCCGCGCCGACGAAAAGCTGATCACCGGACAAAGGAAAGCTCAAGAGGATCCCGGCAGAGACTTATTTTCAGAAAGATTGCTACATAACCACAACGATACGGCGGCCGATCGAGCGAAGTGAGCTTGGGTACGCGCGCCAAATCCGCCGGTGCGCTGTAACCCTTCGACGAATAAGGCTAAGACGGAAGGCCTGGTGCGGCGAGGAAGTGCGAAAAAGGGGCCGTCGAGAGCCGAAAATCGCGTTGAAAGCCCGGCAACGCGAAGATGGCCGCGAGCACGCGCATCGAGAAGGAGGAAGAAACCCATTTGGGGAGGGGACGCGCGCCGCCGACGCGAGAAAAAACTAAGTGCAAATAGTCGGAAGAAAGCCGCAATTCAGCCAAGGCGGCGCGACGCGCCGGCGCGCGAAGGCGGTTGGGGCGGACGCTGCCGGGGGAGGCGCCTTGGAGAGCAGTCGCAGAACCTAGCAGAGAAGGGCGATATTCTACTAAAAAGAAAAAGAAAGCCTGCAAAGGGGCGCGTAAAGAGCATGGTAGGAAGTAATTCGCAAGACCGACGTGAAAATGGCGCTTCTTCGAAGGGTCGGCAGATCAAGGGGGGGTGCGAATAGAAGTAAAAAAAGACAAAGAGAAGGCTGCGCCGGCAAGAGGTTCGCCAGGACCGAAGCAAGGAAGATACACTCTACGCCGCTCAAAGGGCGGGAAGTTCGAAGCGCGTCACCTATGCGAGGCCGAAGTATCTTCGAACAAGAAAGGGGAAATTTCACCAAAAGACTGGGCGGGGCGGCAAAAAAGAAAATCGTCTCTTCACGCGGAGGGCGAAGGAACTCGATGAAAACAAAAAAAAAGGCGGCGCTTTTCGGGCTCGGCGACCCGCGCACGAGGCTTCTCGCGGGGGGGGACGCCGAAAAAACGCCCCCTCGGAAAAGGGGGGGGGGGGGGGGGGGGGGGGGGGGAGCCGAATCTGCGCAACGAAAACCGTCATGCCAAAACGGGAATTGGACTGTAAGAGAAGGGGGGCCAAAGGGCGCGAATGAGGGGTGGGGGCTGGGGGGGGGGGGGGGGGTGGGGGAAGGCCTGGGGGCAATCTGTCTCAAGAGCGGAGCGCGAAGCGCGGATCAAATTAAAGACCAAGGCGGCGAAAAAGAATCTCCAGGGGGAAGAAAAAAAAAAAACCAAAAAATCCCACAAGAAAAAAAAAAAAGGGGAAAACACCCACCCAAAAAAAAACCGAAAAAAAAAAAAAAAAAAAAAGCCCCCCCCAAAGGACAAACGTGCAACCCGACACCACCTCCCCCCAACCCCCCCACCCCCCCCAAAAAACCCCCCTCCCCCAACAAAAGAAAAACATTTTTGGGGAAGGAACCGTCTCAAACAAACCCCCCCCCCCAAACCCCCAAAAACAACCCCCCCCCCCCCAAACCACAAACACCAAAAAAAAAAAAAAAACCCCACACACTGGCCCGCAAGAAAACAACCGAAAACAATACAGAGAAAAAACCGAAAGAAAAAAAGACAAACCAAAAAAAGGGGACCTTCCCCAAAAAAAAGGGCAGTCCAAGTCCACCCCCCCAAAACAAAAAAAAAAACAAAGTAAAAGAACCCACCCAAAAACACCCCTTACGCCCCCGACGTAGAAAGGATACACCCAACACGTTCCTTCTCCATTTTACCGCTACTTTGGCAAGAGGAGAAGGCGACGAAGTAACGGCCTTGTCAAAGCATAGAAGAGGGAGTGAAGAGGTGCCTACCGGGGGGAACAAGATCAAAGCAAAAAGCGACACGAAGAAAGAGACCTCTCTCCATAAGCAGCCTGATTTCAAAAGGAGTGCGAGACCTGCGGCGGGAGTGAGAAAGAGTGAGAAAGAGAGACTATTGTCTTCGAGAAGCAAGAATATCGGGAGTTCGCGAACGTGCGGCTAAGGAATACTTAAAGGCATGGGATGCGAAAGACGCCGCGCCACAGGGTTAACGACGTGAGGCGGAAAGGAGCCTGGAGCCACGGAGGGGAACGGGAGATGGGAATATTCGGATTGGAGCCAAGGCACTACTGTGCGGTCCCGCGGAGCGGGTCCCGCCGTTTAAAGACCGAAAATGAGCGGAGAGCGGGCCGCGTTGAGGCATTTTCGAAAAGGAAAGAAATAGCCCTCATGAGGGACGAACAAGCGATTTTGAAGCCATGCTGATTGTCACGATTTCCGAAGCGTTCCGTGGCAGAAGAGGAGCTAAAACCAAAAACGACAGTATTAAGAGGAAAAAACGCCCACAAGGTCTTTACACACCAACTGGGTGAAGGGAACGCATTGCTGTAACACTTTGAGGAACTCCACGCGCGCGCGGCCAGATGACAAGCACATTCTCCTGGGAAATGAGATTGCAGGGCATTGGGGAGGAAAGAACTGAGGGCAAAAAAACGAGCTAAACACACCACGGAGGAGGAGAAAAATTGCCGGGTGGGCAGTTCAGAAAAAGAAAGGAGAAATGCCATCGATTCCCCGTTGTCAAAGTGCACTTTAAGACTTTCGTGGCGCGCGAAGAGGGAAACGCCCACATTGTTCCAGCAGCGGAAAGGAAACATCGGTCAGCATCCAGGGAAGATCCGCAGGAGTGGGGGGCTGTCCCTCCTTTGCAGGAAAATCGTCGGCGTCGGGCGAAGCCAGCGATCGTCTCAGCTTCGGAAATCGGCGAGGAGAAAAAGGGCAAGACAAACAAGCGCCTTGTTCGTAAAAAAGCTTGCGTCACGAATAGGCCTCGCCGCCCAAGGGAATACTGCATGCAATGGACCGCGGTCGCAAAGGTCGGTCAGTGAAAGGGGAACCCGAGAAGAAAAAAAAAACAGAGTTGCAAGAGGCTCCAAAGAGGTCAAGCAGCCGAATAGTGACCTGTCATAAGGGACGACGAGTAAGAGACAAGTCCAGCAACAGAGAAAGCTGAAAAGTCAGCACGCATCGACGTCGAAGGATGGGATTGTAGCCTTCCACGCACAACTGACGCACTCCTCGAAATGCTCAACGGAGGGCGAAGAAAGGAAATCAGGGGTCCACGAATCAGGAACCGACAAAAGGACAGGAAGTGGAGAGCATTCTTCAAAGGTAAGGAGGTCGGGGGAGGGTCTTCTATTTTGCGGGAGGAAAATGTCCGCCTTGATCGTCTTGTGAAGGGACGGCATAAGAACGGAATACGGCGGAGGGGAGTTGACAAGGCCGGTAGGACGGAGTCGCCATAGGGAGAGGGCCAAAGGAGGGGCGACGACCTTGTGGGGAGCATGACGGATTCAAGGGGATTAGGGGGGAGATTCCGGCAAGGACGGCCCGTGTCGCAAGCTTTGACGCAGTGAAGGCTCAGCCAGGCTTGCGAAGAGAAGCGGCTTTGAGTCGGCCGAAAATTCCTTCTGAACAGTCCAATGTAAGGAAAAAGAAGGTGACGCCTTCGCTGACCCGGGAAAAACGTGATCCTCTTGCGTGGCGGCTCGCGGAGCAGTCCGAGCCGCCTAAGGGTAGCCGATCAGTCGGAAAGCGCACGCCTGCTTGGGAGACGGGTTCTTCATCCGAAAGGAGGAAGAGCGACGCCTAAGTCGAGACGGAAAAACACGTACCAGGCTTCGGAGCGTGAAATGTCCGGGAACCGCTTTGGCGAAATAAGGGGCACTGCGGCATCGACCTCAAAAAAACGATCAAGATCCAAGGAAGAAAGCGGCGTCAATATAGGATCCGTTGTCCGCTGTACGGGCGGAACCAGAGAACGCGAGAGCGCGTGGGTTAGCGCACAAATCCTTGATCTTCACAAACGCGCCAAGGAACAAAAGGAAACAAAGGAGGGGGCTGCCGAAAGGTCCCATAAAGGAGGACGCCACGATCGGGAAAAGGAAGTGTGTCTGGGCGGAGAACCAACGAAAAAAAAGAGGACGCACTGAGGGCGACGGATAAGAGGAAAGGTGAACACGGCCGCGTCCGAAGAAAGCATCGCCACGGCTCACGCGGTCGAAGCGAATGTCTGGACAGGGCGAGTAAAGAGCTTTGCCGGAAGTACGATCGCGGAACGGGCGAGCCAATAGGGCTTCCAGAGGAAAGATCGATGAGAAGACAAGCGGGCCACTAGAAAGGAGAAGCCGAACGCGGCGTTGAAACTCGAGGGAGAGCGATAATCAGAAAAGCAAGTCCGGCGAAGATCAATACACAAGAAAAAGGAAAGAACAAGCTGGGGGGAACGGCGCATGAAGGAAGGATCTTCGGCGTCAACCATCACACACGCAAGGCGGATAGGCGACGAGTGGGCCATGAATACGGGGAGGAAAAACCGTTACACCGCGTGGAGGCGACGACTGGAGAAGGGGTCGTCGGTGATAAGTTTCGAAGGGGAATGTGTCGAGAAGAGAAAGGAGTACTGGCTAGCATAAGCGAGCCCAGGTGCACTTATAAGACGCGCAAAGGGAGAGGTGTGCGCCGGGGTGAAGATCCGAACAACTGAAAACAGATAGTCCGCTTAGCGGTCCATCAGGTCAATCAAAGCTGAGTGGTTCCTCCTAAAAAAAAAAACGCGGCCAATTGAATGAGAGGGGAAAGGCTTCGGCAAAGAGGGAGGGCATGCTCTCGGGAGGGTCGCTCCATAAGAACACTGGAGCGAGACAGGCCGAGCGAAATTGTGCCGTGGTAAGAAAACGCGTCTCCAAGTCTGGCAGAAAAGACCCATCCGTCGGGATAGGGGGGGGCGAATTGTCTGGGGGGGGGAATAAGGGGAAGATGAAAGTGGACGCAGAGCTGGTGTTTGAAGTAAAAGAGGAGAACCAGCGAAGGTCAGAATGAGAATCGCACGTCCTGTCCGATGCCAACCGGCAGCCCCTGATTGACGTGCGGGCATGCCCAGAGCGGAGTCAGCCTGAGGTAACGACGCGCGTCGCGGATAGAAGAGAAACTTCGGAAAAAAGAGAAACAACAACAACGGAGGGAGGAAAAGAGAATTATGACGACGGCGCGCTAGGGATTACGCGACGCCGTCAACCCGACGTCCTGACGCCAAAGGTTCCTGGGAAGAGAGAAAAGCGGAGGAGACATAGGGGCTCGGCGGGGGGACAGAAAGAAAGGCGTCTAAAGAAACAGCGACCGTCTAAGATAAAAGAAAACAAAAAAAAAAAAAAAATGCCACTTTCCTATTGAAAAGAAAAGCAAAGCGACAGAACCGAAAGGAAGAAGCTGGGTCTTTGCGCCTCAGCCAAGGGTTCAGCGCGTGACATGGACAACGTCAACGCAAAGGGCCGGCCTGTCCTTAAATGGAAGATGTTGAAAAAGATACGACACGAATAGTAGAGAGCGGTGCGAACAGGGGAATAGAAGCACGCATACTTCATGACGCGCGATGGCGGAAAAGCAGCCAGGGGAGACGAAGATGGAAGCTGACTCGGAAAAGGGGACGTTACGTTGAAGTGTAAATACGGAGACACAAGTCCTTCCCTCCGAGATGCGCGGAAGCTACTGCCCGGGGATCGAGAAAAAAGAAGTGGTGGGAGCCGCTCTGGAAGGGCGACACATCCCGACGAAAGATTGATCACCACAGAGGAGCTCAGAAAAAACGGTCGGGAAGAGAATTCGTCCTCTTCGGGCCGGATGTTCTAAGTCTGCTACATGAGCAAAAATACGTCGCCGAACTAGCCGCATGGGATTGGGACGCAGCTAGGACATCGCCTGAGGAGGTGGAACACCCTTTCGAAAATGGGGGGGCTACGACTTAGGGGTCATGCGGCTTTAGAGGGCCTACTGGCCTGACGATATCGGAACTGAGAACAGAGGTTGACCCCCTCCTATTTGACCCGGAATACGAAGAAGAGGGCTTGAAAGACAGTTTTGGAGGCCTCGAGATCCTGTCAAACGAACCTCTTATAGGCTCGCCGAGGCGACAACGAATCCTGAAAACAAGAAAAAGATCGCGGCTGAATAAAGAAAAAAAAGAGTCTCTCGAACCAGTGCTCCAGCTGGCGCGTTTGAGGACTCGGCCTTTGAAGACCTGCTTCCGCGAAGAAAAGGCACTGATGAGGCGAGCTCGTCTAATTAGCCCAGACACAGCTATCTGCCTGGACCGTGGCGGCGGAAGGGAGGACGGTAGGGGAGGCAACCGCCGCGGAGTTGCCTAGAGAGGACATATCAGTGGTTCGAAGAGAAACAAATCGCCGGCGCGCCGGCAGACGGGCCATGTCACTGTGTTCAGATGAAAGGGCAATTTGAAGCGCCCGAGTCGACTAGCGAGACTGCGTTCCAGCCTTCTTCGACAGGGCGTGACCGAAAGGTCGCAACGCGGGCGAAGGACATTTCACGATCGAGACGCCTGTGCGTGGAAGAAGACGAAACGTCGAAAGATCAAGGAAACCGGCTTCAAAAAAGAGAAACATCGCAATCAGCGGAGGTTTAGTCCCGCCTCTCGAAACGCAACGCAGGAAGTCGATTATAGGTGCTCGTAAAAAAACACAACCGCCTCAAAGCGAGAAAGCGAATATCTCCTGTGGCTCAACCGGGGAGAAAGGGTCATGCCCGAGCTTTCGGGGACTTGAAGCTAGAGGTCCAATTCTGAGCATGCCGCATTGCCCTCAAAGAGCTGCGCGAGCCTCACAGAGAAAAAGAACCCGGGCGGCTTCTTCCCAACTAGGAATCCGCCAGCTTCAGAATTCCAGAAGCAAGTCGAATCCGGAAATGATAACCCCAAAAGGTCAGGCGTTTCCGCTGGACGGGAGCTAAAAGATGGCGACGTCAGTATTCACAAAAAGAAAAAAAAAGGGGAGATCACCAAAAAACCGGAAGAGTTCTAGTTCCTTCGACGGTATTCCAAACAGCTCGCGACATCGCCGAAGAAAGCGCGCCCCTGAAAGACAGCGGAAAAACCCGCGGAAGAAAAGCATCGTATTCTGGGTCGGTAAATGAAAGGAAAAAAAGGGAGAGCGACGATTTGCGTAGACGTTTGAGCTGAAGAGCAAGAAGTTACGAGCGCTTGCAAGAGGGCCGCTGAATAATACTTTCAGCTCGATGCGTGAGGGGAAAGCCCGCGGAATTGTACGGGAGGGGACTTGGCGCGCTAAGAGAAGGAAACCTGGCGGAAAAAAAGAAAAAAAAAAAATAAGACCGGAACTGAGCAAAGAAGGGGAGGGAGGGGGGGGGAATTGAGACTCTTGGGAACTCGGGCGGGCCCGCTTCTCGCTGGTCCCAGGGGCGTCCCTGACCGAACAGACAAGGTCGCGATTGAGGCAGTGTATGTTCAGCGAGAAAAGGTCTGCACTATTCGAGGAAGGGGTTGGGGCGGTGGACGAAAGAGGGGAGAGAGCCCTGCTGGGGGACAACAGCCCGATGTCAGCGGTCGCTTGGAGAAGAGATCGCTGGCGCGAAGCGAGCGCCGACGAGAAAAAAGAGCCATCCCCAATCTACGAGCTGGGCAAAAAACTGATGCGAACGCGGCATCTCTCCGCGGGGCTGAACAATGTGTGCAGTTAAAGAGCGCGGCCACGAAAGAGAACATGGGTTCCTCCGCCACGAGGGGGGGATGGGACATGGCATTGTGCTAAAGGCGAAAACTGCTGCCAACCCAGAAACAACAACACTAGAAGGAGATAGCCGGGTTGGTCAGCAGTTCGAATCGCCAATAGCCAGAAGAGAGGAAAGAAAGGAGAAATGTGCTGAAGACAAAGAGCGCGCGGAGGAAAAAGTGTTCCAGCAAGGGAGAAAGGGACAAGTTCAGCATCCAGGGTTGGAAGAGCTCGATGTGGGAGTTTGCCTTGAGACGTCAGGAAGGGCGCTTCGCGCATCCATCCCCCCCACGCCCAAAAACAACACCCCCCCCCCCCAAGAAAAGAAGTCCCCACCCCGAAAACACCAACAAAACAACCCCCCAAAGAGCGGCAAAAAAAGAAAGAGCTTAACCCCCCAAAGAACATTATCTTTTCGAAAAAGGCCGCTCGTCAATCAATTGTAATACAGAACCCTAAAGAAGCCTTTTTCTTCCACATCAACCCTGCAGGAGAATATGGCCCTCGCCGAAAGAGAGAACCATACTGGAAGGATCGCTGCCCTGAGGATCCGCTCCTTTTATGCATTTAACAAATGGACCATCGAAGAGACAGTCTCCCAATCCGAATCTTCCAGCAGCCGAAAAGTTACTTTTCATACGACATTGAGCCAGCGGGCGTTACGCGCCAAGTCCAGGAACCGCACCAAAGCTGCAGGGGCGCGGCTTAAAACGCATCGGAATAGAAGTATTCATGCGCCGGCCACCGCGGCAAGAAGAGACTCTCAAAGTGGAAACAAAGGGAGTGAAGAACTAATCATTCCAGCATTCGAAACAACGACCCCAGACCAGCAGGTCTCGTCAATAGTTTGAATTCAGGATAGAAGTGGGCGAGGCGGGGGGAAGGAGGGGCTGTCGAAGAAAGTCGCGGGGGACTTGTGATACCGGTCAGAAGGAACTCGACCGCGGCGGTTTGGGGCTTGTGACAAAAAAGGAAAGGTCGCCATCTTTTAGAAAAAAGGACCAGCGGCACTCTGGGAAAGGGGGGAGCATGACGGACAGGGGTCGAAGCGGGTGTCGATTCCGGAAACTGGGCCAAGCCGCACCGGTACAGCTTGGGGAGACGTACAGTCGCCGCGGCTGAAAAGAGGGCAGCCGGCCTTTGCGTCGCCTGGCAACTGAAATGCATTCCCTTCAATTTAAGGAAAATCGGGGGCGTTAGCTTGAGCAAAGGCGAGGGCGTGAGGCTCAGGGGCGTGGCGAAAAAGCCGGGGACAAATTCGTCACGCGCTACTTCGTGCGCGGCAGAGACAGGCGGACGAGACCCGCTCTGGCGATAGAGAAGCGGGGTCTTCGAAGGGCTCCTAAAAGCAGGGGGGAGAGAGCGCACGCCTAGTCCGACTCCGGAAGCGGCCAGCGTCTGCGATCGTGGATGTCCTGTCCGCCCAAGCGAAAGATCTTCGGAGAAAGGACGCCAGCCGGCAGGGAAAGAACGATAAAAAGCCGCCTTCCCTCCGGTGGCGGCGAAGGGGGAAGGTATCGGGCGCCTTGGAGACCCATTGCGGAGTCCAGGCGGAAATCGCGAGAGAGCTCAAGGACTTTGTGTCGGGAATCGCACAAATGAAAGGGGACGACACGCAGGATCCGCAAACAAAGGAACGCGGTCTTTCCGATACAGTAGCCGAAAGCGGAGACCGGCTCGGAGGCTCGTGTGTCAGGGAAAGAAATCAGGACGAGCGAGCATGCCGCACTGAAACCGTATCGCTCAAGAGGGAAGGAAAAATTTCCTCGTACCCAAACAAGAGAGCGTGCGCAAAGCGGTCGAGGAATTGCTGGCTTTGGAGAGTCAGCTCGAAAAAATCTTTGCCTTCGTCCAAACGGATTCTCGGGAGGGAGAAGACATAGAATACAGGGCGGACAGTTGTACAGGAACGAGGCGCGAACACCACCTGCTCGCGGCCATCTTCAAGCTTCCGGGGCCGCGGCCTCGATGTTATCTCTATAGAAGGGACTGCTCCAGTCCGCGCCGAAGCCGAGAAAGTTCCTCGTAGCAGCAACTTCAGGAAATGGGTAGACGGAGATCCGGCGGATCTAGGCGCGAGCACCCAAAGATCATGGCGGATAGGCGAAGGGAGTTTTGGGCCAGAGAAAGATCGTTGCGAACAGAAAACCGCGAGGGGACGGCGATCCCACGCGATCTGCTTTGGTCCGGGAAAAAGCTTTTCGTAGGCGGCATGGGTGTCGAAAGAAGCGAGGATACTCGCAAACATTGCTGAAACCACTCGGGGGGAGCGAGCCTCGCAAGCGGCGGACAAAAGGAAGGTTCGCTATTCTCTCACAACCCGACAGGAACTTACGTCCCCAAGGTCCGTCGAAGGTGTCCCACTGCGGAGATCCAACGCTGCTTTGAACCGTCTCCCGCATCCATAGGGAAAAGAAAAGTTGAAGTAGGGAGGAAGGTGTGATGAGAACGGCGCAGGCAACATACGCTGCGGGCTCAACGTGGTCGGGGGCTGGCAAGTGCCAAAGTCCACCCAAAACTTCTATACTAGGCAGCCGGAGAACGTTGCGTTCCGTTTGCGATGATCAACCGAAGGCCTTGGATGAAGGGCGAAAAAACAGTCCTTGCCGGTATATTGCGAAGGGGGGGAATGGCGTGGAAGTCAGTGGGCAAAAACATTCGGCGGTGGTTTAAGGGCGAAAAAAACATAGCTGGTCGCCCTTGGGAAATGTATATAAGCGCCGTCCGGTCAAGGGCAATACCGTGCAGGCCCGTGAGGGTGTCGCTACGGAATTCCAAAGAGCAGGCGGGGCTACGGCAGGCCGTCGGGTTTCACGCGGCGTCGCGGGCATATAGACGGCCG
>Ga0179593_1324869_pt1 | contig 10899 bp, 10 predicted proteins | sample CZODoug2_1_08_16_FD_185931 | JGI IMG/M metagenome (GOLD analysis project Ga0179593, IMG submission 185931) | Vadose zone soil fungal communities from Angelo Coast Range Reserve, California, USA - CZODoug2_1_08_16fungal (PacBio error correction) | ecosystem: Environmental > Terrestrial > Soil >...
CACCGGCCGGGATCAATGGGGCACAAGAAAGGGGAAAGAAAAAGACGCATCAATTTCTCTGGGTGAGAAACGTACAATAACAACGGGTGAGGGACGGGGAGTGAAGGGGAGGGGGCGAAGAGATTCGAGAAAGAAGTAAGGGGGACACACACTACACAACCTTTAGACAACTAACAAGAAAGAAAAAAAAAACAAAAAACCAACACATCGTTTGCACTGTATTCAAGTCTACGATTCGAAAAACAAAACTCGCCAGGGTCTCATTCATACCTTAATCTTTTGAGACAAATCCTAGAAGAACAAATCGGGGGGGGACCACGCTTGACGTTCCCCCAAATTCCGAAAACATGCAGGGCTGCGAATACGGTGCAAAGACGAGTCTGGGTCGTGACCCAAAAAAAGTGACAACACCATCCATCTGGAAAAAAGGGTCACGGGGGAAGGAGTGGGGAAAAAAGAAAAAAAAAAAAAGTGTGAAACCCGGGACCCTCCGGTTAGCGGCGAACCAACTTAGGGAAAGGGTTGAACTGCTTAGCCACCATTGTCCTCTTTGGGCGAGAGTGCTAAATCACCGAGGGGCCCCAAAAGATAGAAAGGAAGGACGGTTCTCGAAAGCTAAGAGCCAGGTCATTGTGAAAGGATGGTCGATTCTCTCGTGGCGCCGGATGGAAGGGTTCACCGGGGGGGAGGTGGGGAAACTTAAACGCCCGATTGGGGGAAAAAAATAACGGTCATCTCCTAGAACTTTAGGGTATGAAAGAGTAGCAGTGTATATCGTCTATGGCTCGGGAAAAAGGGAAAAGGACGTAGAAAGGGAGTGGGAACGTACGCCCTAACTCTCACTGGAAGATTCTTCTGCATTGGAGACGCTTTCTGGGGGAAAGCTACGGGAACGGGGGGGGGGTGAACGACTGCTTGGGGGGGTGGACCGGTATGCGATCAGTCCTGGGGACGGTTTTGACCGGAACAGAGGGTCACCATTGTCGCGGGGGAAGATCGGGCAGGACCTAAGAAGGGGAATACGAGTGCACATAGTGCCGCTTTTCAGAACACAGAGGGTTGTCTTAATCTGGAAGAAGCCGGGGGGGCCATGTCTACGAGGTAAGGGAAACCCCCCATCGTGATTTAGGACCTCCTATGATGGTGAAAAGGGTTCTACATCACGCGGCGGAGGATTACAGAGGAGAGAAAGTACTTGAGAATTTTGTTTCGGACACTCGCTGACGCGAAGAAAAGCTCTGAGCTGGGGTGGGAGGAATTTTGGGCTTTGGCGATGGAAAAAAGATGGAACTATAACGTCCCTTATCCGAAAGCACTGTCAGTGAATTCTAACAAATCTTCTGCCTCTTTCTTATAAGACAACGACACAGGAAAGGGGACAGGTTGCGATCCTGTGGAGCCGAGGTAGAAGAGATCTCATTTTGCTTGGTACTATACCCCAGAAAAGAAGGCTATCGCGAATGACAAAAAAAGCAGGGCATGATAACTGACAAGGATTCAAAAACAGGTGTGAGGGACTTGTGGTGAGAGGCTGCATCTCGGAAAGCTTGATTTTTCTGGGAAGGATGAGCGTTCATTATTCCACTGGGAAAAGGACGAGGGGTCTATATAGCGCCCGGATAGGGGCTGACTAGGAAGAAGTCGAAGGCACTGCGCCAGTGTTGCTGAATCCCCTGGCCATGGAAAGGAAACGGCCAACCGCGAAAACCAGAAAGGCGTGTTGACGCAAAGAAATAGATAAAAACTTCGATCGGTTTCAGCAGGGAAAACAGGCCAGAGGCCGCGGGCTTAAAAAGCAGAAACACCCTCCCACCCGGAACGAGCGGCTGTGGAGATAACCCTTCCAGGGAAGACGAATGTGGGCGTTATTGCGTCCCACACGTGTTTCAGAAGTGAGAAGGGCAGGAGGGCAAGGTGCCAGATCTCCGAAGAAAAGCTCCTTTCTTTTAGGAAAAGACGCAAAGGTGGGAGGGCCGGCGCGGTGCAGGCGAGTACACTGTCGGTGCATCACTTCTGCTTCGCAAAGGGAGAGGACTGAACCTTTCGAAAAGCTCGGTTTGGGGCGGGGTTGGGTTAGTCAGAAAAAAGCAAAAGTTCCATTACACGGTACTAGAAGAACAAATCTTCGGCGGTGAGAAACTGGCCGAGAAAGGTTAAGGCACACCGGTCACAACGGGGGGGAGCCTTCGGGTCGCACGATCTCTTCTCTCAAAAAAAAGGGTATTGAACATCATAAGTGACGGAAAACTGAACGAAAGTGACAGGACGGGGGAATTACGTGTAACGTTGGGGGAACTAACCTGGAAGGCTTCCCAACTGATAAAGAATCAAGGAGATCACTCCTCCCTCTGAAAAGGGTTAGAAGTCTTACTTTTCGAATTACTAACACCGTCAGAACGTCAGCCGAATAGGAACCTGGGGGAAGGGGGCGTATCCGCGCCGCTCAAAAAAAATTTGTCTGATTTTTTACATTGGGTTTTTTCGAGAAATTCACTGCTCCTTCCAAACTGGCTCTGTCCCTTACCCTGGATTAAGGGAAATAAAAATGAGTGCCGCGGAAACAATGGGGGTCAGCGCGGAGCAGAAAAAAGGGTGGTATCAAAACCGGGTCATCAAAACTTCCATTGTAAAAAAAGATCTCAAGCTCTTCTCCCAGCTGTTGGGGAAATGTGGGAAGGGTTTAAAGGACCGCGTCTGACCACAAGAGGGAGGGAGGGAACAAAAACAGAGGCTCGATTTGGGGAAGGGGGGTCGTATTCCTCTACACTTCTGAAGGGCTCGGGGGAGGGGAAAGGGGCAGGCCCTCACAAAGATTTCGCGGCGTGCTAAAAAGACAAAGAAGAAAGGTCTGTGCCATTCACCAGAACTAGCGACAAGTAAAATTGCATTTTGTCTCCTACCTAGACAAGGAAATCCACACAAGAGCGAGGGACTAGAGCGAAAAAGCACCAGCGACAGAAAAATGGTCGCATCTCGGAAGTACTGAGCTGGGGGGGAAGGGGTTGGGGCAAGGAGCTCCCTCTATTCTGGATGGGTAGAAAAATTCGCCGGAAGGGTGCAGCGTGGACCGACGCCCTCAAAGGCGGACTTTCGCAACTGTTTCTGAAACAGGGGACATCGACAGAAGGTAGTAGGAGTTCTCTGTAGGAAGGAACATGGTTACAATTCTCATACGCGTTGCCCGCAGCGGGTCTCCGAACTACCTCGACGCCCGCAACGAGATCCTTCGAAAAGGGGACTATTGGGGGGGACGAACGTATTCCTACCTTCTCTTCATTGCAAGCAGATCTCTAATTTTCGGAAGGGCCTCATATTCGCGGAGATGAGCATCAAAAGCGCGCAATCGGAAAGCGCAGGGGAAAAACATTAAGTGTCGCCACTGTCGAACGTATAACCACGCACTTGACAAGGTTCACGCAGAGGACAAAGTAATATCCGCCACGGGATGGGGAAGAGGAATCAATCGTCCTGGGGTTGCAAAAAAAGATGGGGTTACACTTAACAGAAGCCTAAGACCAAGGCGGTATCAAAGCACCACCCATGGGAAAGGGCATCAAGGGGAGTATCAAAAAAAATGGGAAAATAAAGTCAGTCTGCAAGAAGACAGGAAAAGTTCAAAAGTCACAGGGATCGGGTTACAAAAAAAAAAAATCTTTCTCGGCCTTGAGTTAAATCGCCTGAGTCAGGGAGCGGTCACAGAAGCTAAGAAGGATGACGGGGGCCTTTCGTGTGCATCAAGCCTGATGCGGACCGCACCGGTGCCGGCAGCCCAACTCAGAAGCACAGAATCAAAGACGTAACGGGGGAACTAACAACGCGCTGCGGGCTCCTAGAAAGGGGAGTCGATCAGTCTAGAACCCCTGTGCAAAACTCCTGGAAGGGGCTCATCTGAACTGGGGGAGGGGGCGAACTTTTCTCAGCCACCGTTACATGAAAGTGTTAACAGAGACAGGATTTGACAAGTGGGGGGAACACGTTGGTCAACGCATAAACCAAGGGAAGGAAAGGAAAAGACCGAGCAGCCAGATGAAAAATGTGTTTGGGTAATGTGGTGACACTACCCAACTCGGGGGGGAAACAGAAAGATCACGCCTTGGGTGAGGTAGGAACGGCATCGGAAAACTCGGAGGTGTTGGGGAAGAGGCGTTTGGGAACGTACACGTTACATGTAGTGAAATTCCCGGGGGGAGAAAGGGTTTTTTGCTTTGAAGAAACCTGAATCCGTGCCCGCTTGGTGGGGAAAGGGGACGGGGTCTTATGAAAATATTAAGCTTTCAGACGGAAAAGGAAAGGCCGCCCTCCCCTTCAAGAGAAGGGAGGAAACATGTTGGGAGGGTTAATGTAGTGGGAAAGAACAGTACCTGATAAAGGGGAGACCCCTTAGTTGTAGTGCAATGTGAGGCCACGGGAAGTTTTTCCGCGAGTCGTGGGGGGAGCAAGGGTTGTGTGAGCAGGGGGGGGGGGGGTGGTTACCGACGTAGTAAGGATAAAGAATAGTTTGCGAGAAGTTTCCGGGATGGAAGAGTAGCGCCCGGATTAGTACTCCTGAAAAAACCCTTTAAATAATGGCCGCGACAAGGTGAAAGCGGGATTCGGTCACGGAGAATAAAGGAAAGACAAGGTAGGGGGGACTACGACCCTAGAAGAGAGGGGTCAGGGCCCGGGATTGGCGTCTTCCAGTACAAGTGGAAATAGACTGAGCCGTTCGTGAACAGGGAACACGTGAGTAACTAAAGAGAATTACAAGACCAAGTTCGCCGTGAGAGGCAGTGTTTATCTTTCATCCCAGGGTGACTCAAGTTTGATGAAGGGCCACCCAGGACAGTGGCTGGTAGACAAAAACGTGTTCCAACGATAGTGTCAGGGGAATGCCGCATCGAGGGCTCGTTGACCGGCTGGATCTGAAAAAGGAACTTCGCGGTCCGAGGGGTAGTCCTGCACGGGGAAGCGGGAAAAAGGACTTAAGGAAAGTGTTTTCAGTTTCTTTGGAAGGGAGGACTTAGGCTTTGCAGCAAAGTACATGCTCTCTCTCAACAACAAAAAAAGGAAAAAAGGAAAAGGGTCGGGAAAAAAAGCCACCGTCGGAGAAAAGGGAACTCGACTAAAAAAGCATCCAATCATCGTCAAAGGGGAAGGGAAACCACTTCCGGTGGGAGAGGAAGGGGAAGGTCTGGGGGTCCTTTTGCCAAGGTCAGCATTTCAAAAAAAATAAAAGGAAAGACGAGAAGACACTGAAAACGTGAAACCTAATGCTTAAGGGTTGAAAAGGGTAACCTGAGTTGAAAGGTGGTTGATGAAATCCACGTCGCCTTCTAAAGACTCCGTCATCAACAAGAAGGGGACCCTGGAATGACAAGCAAAACGCCTGACCGAAACGGCAGAAAAAAGATCGGGAGGGCTTGGTCTGTGAGTGGGTCGAGAGGGGGAAGTACGGAAATGGAGGGTTGACGCAAAAGGAGTCCCTCTGTGAAAGTTACATCAAAGAAGTACAGGGGCAACGGTCCCGGTTTATGGAAAAAAACAACCAAAGTTGAGGGAGGGTCCCGCAGAGGGAGACCGTCTTTTCGGGAAAAAGACAGGGAGAGGGAGGTGAATGCGTTGCTTCAACAGGGAGGGGGTTCTTAGGAGTGAAGATCACATACTAGACTTTAGAAAAACTTTATCCTGCTTATCGAAGAGGTAAAAGAACAAACAACCCTTAAGAAAAGAAAAAAAGGGGGGGACCGGCATCACCTCATATGGGAGGGGAATGCAGGCACTGTCAAAACAATCCCAGGGCAAACAACTCTCAGCCCCGGCCTCAGGGGGGAAGGGGTTGTAAATTACTTCCATCAATAAACTTGGTTGTTAAGGGGTCGATGCGCACTGGGAGTAAGGGAGGCTAACTCAGAAAGCACCAGGTTGCACTACAAAGGGCCATGAACATACTCTCTTTCCAACTTTCTGGGGGGGGCAGCGCCCCGAACCATAGGGGGAAGGGGAAAGGGGGAGACTTAAAGAATTGGATCTTACCATCGTGGCGAAGAAAAAGAGATTGTGACACTTCTCAAAGTGATCGCAAAAATCCGCGTGACTAGTAAGGAAAAGGGGGAAAAGGCGGCACTGCTAGAGTTTCTTTATCGCCACCCAATTAACACAAGCCGGCATCTTGCTGAGGCAAGTCAGGGGGGGAAAGGTCGGCCAGGCTTCGGAACCAACGTGGGAAAAGACGAAATCAGGTCTACAGAAACTGACTGTAACCCTGGGGAGGGAAGGTCGCCAGCCTTCACGCTTTGCGCCAAGGAAAGACGCAACCGAGGTGCCATTCTCCGAAAGTGCGGCGCGCAGCGAAATCCGGATTCACGGTGGAAAAGGGGGCCCTGCTGGCTGCTTGCGCGAGACGGCCGGAACCGTGAGTCCGGACAGCACGAGGGGGTTGGGAGCAACGGAAAAAGCCGCGTCATAAAGGAGCTTACTGCACCAGCCGGGGAGAATCGTTTGACGCGAACGAGGGGGGGAAGAAAAAAGGCCGTAGTGGGCTAGAAGAAAAATGGCCTCAAGAAAAAAACTGTTATCATCTTCATCGTGAACGAAGGTTGCCTGTGGGGTTGGGCTAAGTAAACTGATTAAGAGGGAGGTGCCGGTTCTTACATTAGGGAGATCCGGCGGGGCAGGGTATTTTGTTACGGAAACGTCGGGGGGAAAACACCATGTTTCAAGGGGGATTAGGGTTCGTCCAGGCCGGGAGGCTTGGCCATCTTTGTTAAAAAGGGAAAGCAAGGGGACGAGGTACTTTCTGAGACCTTGCCATGTCCCAGATCATGAATTGAAAAGGGCCTTCCGGGCCTAGTTCGGGAAAAATGATCGCGCAGATGACATGAGTTCGTGTTCGAAACCCGAGCGGATTGGTCTGGGAAAGACATGACTCTAATGTCTCCAAATTCTGTAATTGGACCGGCACAATGGAAGCTCGTAAGGACTAAAAAAAGTTCGCATGAGGAGGTGGTTCTATGGTAACAGCACCATCGAAGCGGAGGATCCTGCCGCATGTCGTGAAAAAAGGAAATCGGGTCCCCGCCGCAAGCTGGAGGAGGGGAAAGAGCGAAAGAGGCCGGCAGTTTCTCACCTGGCTCGGCGGATAGGAGGGGGGGGGAAATGCAAAAGGGACTTATCAGGGAAAAACTAGGGAAGGTAAAAGAAAGAATCTCTAGGAAAGAAAGGGCCTTCCACGGGATCATCTGAGCATGGCGAAAGATCACGCTTGGGGTTAGCGGGGCTTGAGAGGCCATGCGCTTTGTCTGGCCTGAAAGGGCTCAAGGTAGAGCACACTTTGAAGTGGAGTTAGGAACATACCGCTTTTGGGAGCGTCCGCGTTAAACATGGAAAAGAAGGGAAGCGGGAATGAAGGTTAATGGGGAATTCCAAACTTGCCCCTTGCGGTAATCCACCTCAACATCAGAGGAGAAAACGAACGAAGACAGAACAAAAGCGACAGTACGGGGGGGAAAAGGGTTTCTACCGGACTGTGGGCCCCTCTTGCTTCTAAACGAAAACAAGTGATAATCTTCTTGGTCATCGACTAGAAAGGGGAGAAACGAGAAAACTGCCAGCTTCAACACCATATACATTTTTGCTTAAGGGGGTATGGCTGAACGAACAACGTTGGGTTGGAAACAAGAGCTTGTACCATTTGGAACCCGGGGCGGCAAGCGCAAATCTCCATAATAAGAAGGTTCGAGGGGACAGCTGCCAAAAAAACTCTGCCCCGTCGCAAGGGGCAAAGGAAAGGCATGTTCAAAAAGAGGGAGCATCACAAGGAAAAGGAAAGAGCTAAATGGTCTCCCGTCACAAATGCATAAGCCTCCGGAGGAGAAGGGACGAGGGATCATGGCCGAAAAAAGGCCATCCCAACCTTCCTGTTCGGCTGTGCTTCGTGAGCGGAGCTCTTTCCTCCGCCAAGTGTTGAGGAAACAAACCATTGACCGTGCAAATGGAAAGTATGTCCCCGTTCACTGAGAGGAAAGGAAATATCTCAACACACAAAGAAATTAAAAGGGATTATCTGAAAGTGACCCTTGCCGTTACGGGGGTGAACTCGTGGGGACGCCACGGGTGCCGTAGAGGGCCGCGTATCCTCCGGTCTCGTTTCGTCTGACGACTCGTGCGGCTTTGTCGATTCGGACGAGAGGGAAAGTTGCCTGAAAGATCGATAACGTGCGGTCGAAGAAGGGGGGAGAAGGGGGATCCTTCCTCGAATGCACAGTGATTTTAAACCGAAGTGGAAATCGGGAAAGGCACCTGGAAAAGAGGGGGGCCCAGGAATTCTTGTCATGAAACTCAAGGAGTTCGGTTCTTTATATGGCTGCTAAACCCTTTTAAAGCTTAGGTCGGAACCCGTGCCAAGGAAACCGAACCCTTCAGACCGGTTCAGGGGGGGGGGAGGGAAAAGCGGCTTCTGCATCGGACAGAAACGGATGAAGGATACGTTTTGGGGAAGGTTGGTACCTGATGGTGAGACCCCGCGGCGGACTCACCGGGGGAGGCTGAACCCGGAGGCAGAAGTTCGACGTTAGTTGGGAGGGCTTGAGATCACTCTGATTGCGAGTTGGATGGGAAAAAATAGTCATAACATGGGAAATGGCCGATCAAAGTTACCGGTGCAGGGAAGGAAAAAGCACCTGACTAGAGATCAGCCATCCCAGAAAAAGCTGATATCGACAAAAAGAAGGAACAGTGGGACTACTAACCTTGAGAAAAGTCCGCACAGCCAGAAAGGGCGAATCAGGGGTCAATCCCAAGACCAGTCTCACCTGGCGCATCTGGCTAGTACTCCGACTGGCAGTTGTTATCGAGCTCTCCGACGAAAGGGGGGAATGGTTTAGAAGGCTTAAATAAGAAAGGAAAGGCTGATGCTTAGTCCCGCTCCGGGGTCACACCCTTTCGGGGGAGGGGGCCTGGGGACCGGGGAAGATAGAGAGAAGAAAGAAGTTCCCGACGACAGATGGGAAAAGGAGAAGGCAGTGGGAGTTGAGGGAGGGGGACAGCATATGTCTTCGCGCCTCAAAAAGGCGACACCAACCTGCGACACAGCCTTCATTAACGACACGTCGAGGTGGCTCGAAAAACACGGGAGTTCTAAGATGAATGTCGGCAGGGTATCAGAGATTGACCGACAAAGACCGTCAACATGCGCGAGAAGCTCGTCTAACTAGGAGCAGGGGGGGACCATGATGAAAGGGTCCAACTTGTCAACCCAGATACAAAACGGACCGGAAATGAGCAGCGGGGGGGGAAGCACGCTGTAACCCGCGGTATAGAACCCGTTACTTTCCTAAAGGCGACTGTAGCGAACCTTGGGGGGTTTAACAGGGGAAACCGAAAACCTACATCTGGATCATCAAAGTTCAGAGCATCCTGAAGGCATCAGTCACAAATTCATAAGGGAGGGGGGGATCCAGTCCGGATAACCTACCGATGCAATCAACGGGAGGATATCGGAGGTAAAGAAACCCACTAGTCTGTAAGGAGGGAAAAAATTTGCACGCGCTTCCGAAGCCAAAAAACGCGGGTGAAGAAAGACGGGCAAGTGACGGCTCCTTGAAAGTGGGAAACAAACTCCTTGAAGGTCTCAAGCCAGCCCTACTCGGGGGAGATAAAGCTGCAACTGAACGGGGGAACGGGGAGAGACACTCCTTCCTGGTAGACGGCTACTGGGGTAAAAAAGGGAAAAAAAGGCCGGAAAATCTGAAAGGGGGGGGGGCAGGGTCGTGTCAATCCAACGGGGGGGGGGGGAAAAGGAAGGTAGTCGTCATAGACCGTAGTGGTCATTTGGTTGCCGAAGCCCAGGCCTGAAAGGTGAAAACAATCATAAAGAATGGTAGGGGGGGGGGGGGGGGGAATTTTTGTTTCATAAAGAACCTCAGAATCCGAATACGGCAGCCGGGGGGGGGGGGAACGGGGGATTCACGTTCCGACCAGATATTGTTTGTAGTTAAGGATTTAGTTGAACGATCAACTTGTGACGTGAAGGTATAAATTTCCATCTAGTGTGGGGGAGGAGAAGATTACATCCCTTTTAAAGCGAAAAATTTTAAATGGACAAAGGGTTTGTCTGAGGACTGTACCCTTCTGAGGGAAGAGAGAGTCTGCTCCAAGAGGGAATGAACTACGAGGTCACCAGGGGTTATTTATGAACGCATGGGTAGACCAATCTAATGAGGAGGGGGGGGGAAAATTGAAAAAGGAGCAGGTTAGTGTCCATTTAGTTGCACAACGAAAAACTGGGGACGATTTTGTTTTGACAGTTTTTGGTCAGGTTGTTGTGGAGGGGGAAGATCGTCCGCTCAGCAGGATCCCCGATTGGGGGGGGATAAGGGGTGCCTTGAAGATGATGATTATGGTGTGCGATTGGATAAAGGCACCTATCACCGGAACCTGGAAACTTGGGAAGAAGGGAAAAAAGGGGAAGTAGGGATTCCTGCACCGCCAAAAGTAGTGTGGACTAGGGGCGGGTAACCCTATATATGCATGCCTGATGGGCAAAGAAAAATTAAACCGCGGCGGAAGGCAGAGACGGGAGGGGTCGGAAACTGGGAAACCTGTGAGCTTAAACAAGAAAGAGTAACCACGCCATCTTTCGCCAGGGGGGAGGCCGTCAGTGTTTAGAAGAGATGGGGGAACCACGAGGAGGGGATAGGACAGTAATGGCACAATGGAGGAGGGGGGATATCAAAAACTAGAAAATTGTCTAGGGACAGGTACATTTCCTCCAAGAGGGGGGGAGCGGACCTCTGGATTTGTGTGAGTAGAACATGGTGAAAAAGATGTGCCCACTTCCATCGGGAGGAGTGGGTTAAGTTCTTGGTTCCTTTTCTGGTTAGGGACTGCTAGGCTCTCGCGTTGGGTCGGCAGCAAAAATGG
>Ga0179593_1329862_pt1 | contig 10899 bp, 21 predicted proteins | sample CZODoug2_1_08_16_FD_185931 | JGI IMG/M metagenome (GOLD analysis project Ga0179593, IMG submission 185931) | Vadose zone soil fungal communities from Angelo Coast Range Reserve, California, USA - CZODoug2_1_08_16fungal (PacBio error correction) | ecosystem: Environmental > Terrestrial > Soil >...
AGGAAAAGAAAAGTGGGGAACCAAGAGGAGACCTGAATCTAAGGTCAGCAGGGAGGGTTGGTGACGGGGAAGAAGGATACTGCGCGCGGATGGGGTAGGAAGGAAGGGGATGCTCAAGAGGGAAGAGGAGCGGGAGCGTGAAAAGGGGGGGATATTGGCAGTTTGGGGGGGAGGGGGACACAGAGGGTGCAACCAAAAGATTTGAAAAAAGAAGAAGGAGAGGGGAAGTTAAAGGGGGAAGGAAAAAAGGAGGAGGGTTGGGAGACCAAAAAACCCCCAAGTGGGGGACGGGAGAAAAGGGCGGGAAAGGGGGGCTTTTCTGGGGGGGTATGATCAGAAGAAAGATTTAAATGAGCGGAGGCAGAGGGAGGGGTACCGTGGGAAGAACTGATAGTAGCCAACAACAAAAAAAACAAAAAAAAACAAAAACCCAGGTCACTCTTAAGGGGGGGGAAGGGGAATTGTCACAGAATAAAGCGGGAGCAAGGGGAAGCGAGATAAGGAAAGGAAGGATCGTACAGGGGGGTGGTCAGGGACGGTGATGGGTTGATTTTGAAAGAGGGGAGGGGCAGGGAGGGTGAGAAAGGAATTATAGTCACAAAGGGGTCAAAGGACTTCAGTAGGGAAGGGTGAAGAAATTTAGAGAGGGAGAGGGGGGGAAAAGGGAGGAAAATTAGAACACAAGGAGAGAGAGGGGGGGGGGTCGGTACTTTTAAGGGGGGCTGGGGGAGATGAGAGGGGAGGTTGGTGGGGGGCAAGGGGTGATGGGTAGTGGGAAAAAGGAAATGGGGAGAGGGTCAAGGGGGGGGACAAAGGAAGGGGGAAAAGAAGGGGGGGGGACTTAAGGACTTGAGGGAGGGGGGGGAGGTTGGTGGAGGGTGGGGGAAAACTGACTGTGGGGGAAGGGGAAAAGAAATGGTAGGATCATAACAAGGGGAGGGGGCTATGAGGACAGGTGAAGGGTATCGTGGGTAGGGGGGGGGGAAGAATGGGGAAAAAACGCGGGAAAAAGTGTTGGGTTGGGTCTTTCTCTGGTAAAAGGGGGGGGAAGAACTTTGAATTCAAGGGATGCAAGGGGACGTTGGAGGGACGGTGGATAAAAGGGGAAATAAGACTGAAAGGTGTTATTTTGCCTTGGGCTGGGGGAAAGAGGAAAAAGAAAGAAAGGCAACATTTAGGTGTTGTCAAGGGGGGCCTCTGTCTTAGAGAAGTGCAGCAGAAAAAGGCCAGTCTTAAGTGTCAAGGGCGTTGGAGGCTTAGGACGGTGGCTTGGGGGAAAAATTGGGGGGGTCGGGTTTTGAAAAAAATCATGGGAGAGGAAGTTTAGTTCAGTTACGTTTACAGGAGAAGAAATTTTGGAAGGAAGGGGAAAAAATGGTCAAAAAAGAGGGTTTCCATTGTTGAAGAAGCAAAGGGACCGCCTCCTCGTGGGGGGAAAAGGGAAGAGGCGAATGGTGGGGGGAGAGAAAACATTGGGGGGGTGGTGGTGTTTTGGTGGGGGGGTGGGGGGTTGTTTTGTTGGTGGGGGTGGGGGTGGGTGCGGGGGGGGTTTGGTTTGGTGGTGGGGTGTTTGGGGTTGGTTGGTGGTGGGGGGGGGGTTTTTTGGTGGTGGGCGGGAGGGGGGGAAGAATGATGTAGGGAAGAGGGGGGGTCTCATTAGAAAGGGAACTGAGGATGGAGGAGGTTATCAAGGGAAGAAAAAGTGAGGGAAGAAAGAGAGGGGGTAGGGGTTGAAAAGAAGAGGCGGAGTTTTGGGGGGACTCTGGAAACCAGTAAGGGACAAAAAGTGGCGGGCCGGGTTCTCTTTGCCCTGTGGGTGTATCTATTACATATCGACAGATTCGTTTGAGAAGCCCTGTGTTTGTGGGGGGCTTCAGGGGTGTGAGGGGGGCGCGTTGTGGGGTGCTCCCTGGGGGTGTGCGTGAGAGATGGGAAAAAACAAGCTATCAGAGAAGTAGTGAAGTGGTAGGGGTGGTGTATGGTGTTGTTGTTGTGTAGGTGAGGAGGGGAGCAATTTGGACGGTGGGAAAGGTCGATGCTGTGATGAGAAAACTGTACGAGGAGGGAAAAAAGCAGAGGAAAAAAAAAGCGGGGTCAATATACGGAATATGGGCAAAAAGAGACGGCTGGGTGAGGAGGGGGCGTAGAAAACGCTGGTGCTCGTGTCGATAGTGCCCCCTTAAGTTGAGCGCAAGGGCCAAAAAACTCGCGAAAGAAGAGATGGAGTCCAAAATATCTCGTTGTTGGGGGATAGTCCAAGATCGGGAGGAAGAACGAGCCTTGTCAGTCATTGTCTTTAAGGAATCGGTGGGCCGTCTGTTCGTGACAAGGGAAACGAAACCGGCTTTGCCTTGTGGGAGAGGAGAAAAACTCACACAATAGGAAGGAAGGTGTATTCGAGGAAGGGAAAAAACTCGCTATCGCGTGTCGAAAGGGGGGTGGTTTGTGGGGGCGCAGAAACTGGAATCCGCCGATCCGGGTTTAAGACCTGTGTCGAAAGAACTACTATGAGGGGAGTGGGAAGGAGGGTGCCTACAGTAGAGAAAAAAGGGGAAGGCTGCTCATATGTGGATAGTCCCAGGCCATCTCTCAGTGATAGAGGGTGTGTTCATCCTCGTGCGTATTGTGGGGGAGAAACCCAGGAGGCGAAAGCTGTCAGGAGAGGAAGGGAGGAGTGTGTGGTGTGGCTGTCTCTGTCGCGCGTGAAAAGAAGGGGGGCCCTGCGTGTGCAAGAGTGTGCGAGCGAGTGGCGAGGGGGAAGAAGTCTGAAGAGGGTGAAGGGTCATAGAAAAGGGCATCGTGTTATTCCGGAAAGGAAGAGAAAAACGCGGGAGAAAAGGAAACAGTGGCTTTCAGGGGGGGGAAAAAAAAAAAAAGTATAGAAGAAGAAAGAGAAGTCGAGGGAAGAGAAAAGAGGTGTGTGTAAGAAGAAGGAGGTCCGGGACTAAAGTGGCAGGGAGCCCTGTTGTCTCTGTGGAAAAAAAAAGCGTGGTAGGAAAAAAAAAAACCCGGCGGCGTGGGCGAAAGGACGGAAAAACGAAGGAACCTTGTCTGGCCCGGAGTCGTAGCGAGAGAATAGGAAGGGGAGAGAGTGCGGGCTGTGTCGAGCTTCTATCAAAGAACGAGAGGAGTAACGCTCTCCTGAATATGGGGCTGGGTAGGTGCTGAGTACCCGAGCACAGAGAAAAAAGAAAAAAAAAAAGAGAAAGAAAAGCAGCAAACCGTCGTGCTCCCGGTAGGCGAGGAAGCGAGTGGCTATCGCCTCAGGTGATCTGGCAGAGAAAAGCATACACACTCTAAAGACACAAGCGAAAAAGAAGGGAAGGACTGAAAAGGAACAAGTGCCTAGGGGGGAAGGGCGAAAAAAAAAAACTGGTGATCCCGCAAAAAGGGACAGCACATACTATTCGAGGAGAGTGAGGACTCGGTGAACATATCCAAAAAAATATGTATCTCTTGGCAACACATGCTGAGTAAAGCATACATAGCTGCCAAAAAGAAACCGAAGAGAGAGCTTAAGTTGGAATGAAAAAAAAATACTACACTCAGAAACAAAAACGTGCGTCACCCTTCCTAGTGTAAGATCTCACTGAACAGGGAAAGCGTAAATTGAATCGCCACCATCGAGGGCAATAAGCATAATCGGCGAGAGGAGAGGCCGTCGTCGTCTGAAAGGAAGAGCCACGTAATAATAAAAAAAAAGTAGCCGCTATCCTAGAAGTGCAGCGTAAAAAAAGAAAAAAGATAGTCCTTAGCTGCTTGTGAAAGAAAAACGAACGAAGCAGAAAGCAATCAGTAAACGAAAAAAAAAAAGAGCGAGGTTTGCTCAAAGAGGGGAAAAAATCGCTCCCAAGCATGCGAACAACACGGAGTATCGTAAAAAATAAAAAGAGTTTCAGTAAAGAAAAAACAAACAACCGAAAAGTTAAAAGAAGAGCCAGAGACCAGGAGAAAAAAAAAACAAGTTGGCAGGATAAGTACAACGGCTGAAATGAAAAGGGGAGATATGCGAAGGGGTTAATTAGGAAAGAACTGCTCGAGCAAAAAGGGGAATGACCAGCAGGGAAAAAAAGAACAAAAAAAAAAATGAAGAAGGAAAAGGAATTTGGAAAACAGTGAAGGAGGACTTATTACGCCCGAAAAGACCAGGGAAAAACGGAGAAAAAAAAATGGATGACACTGAGAGAAAGGTTCAAAATAAGTAGAAGTTTCTAACTCCATTTGGTCATCAAAGAGGTGGGAGACAAGTAAAAGAAAAAAAAACTTAGAATAGAAAGAAAGGCTTAGGGTTGGTAAGGGAGGGGGCCAGTCAAATTTCGAACCAGAAGAGTGTTGTCAGAATAGAGGGGGAGTTGACAGGTAGGGAATGCTACTCCGGATGAAAGAGGAGAAAAGCTTTACTGGTTCTCAAGGGGGAAAGAAAAGGTTGGCTGGTTGTGGAAGCGGGAAGGGCGGAGAAGGAGTGATATGTCAAAGTGTAAAGAAGCCTATCATGGGAGGGTTCGGGGGATTTCACTAATAATTGCCAAGATAGGAACGATCTTTGGGGGGGGGGGGGGCCAAGGGGATCTATCGGAGGAGAAGGGAAAAAGTTTCAAAGCCGCCGACTTTGTGGGAGAAGAGGAAAACAGAAAAAAGGAATCTCGCGGGTCGAAAGGAAAACAGATTTGAAGGGATCGAAAGACATTCTGATGGGGGGGATAAGGAAGGGGTATATTGGAAAGGGGGGAACCAAAAAAAAGAACATGAAGAAAAAAATTTGACAAAGTAGGGGAGACAAAGGCGGTGGTTCTAGTCACTTGAGTTAGGGGGGAATAAAGGAGGAAAGGATTGGTTAATCTCGGGGCCGGGGGGGGGAAGAGACCAAGGGGGAAATCCACGAACATGAAGGAAGGTCAAAGAGAAGACGCATACAGCTGGGAAAGTCTAAGGACCAGGAGGGTCCTAATGGTCTGGATAGGCAAAATCATTAAATGTCCATGAAGAGGAGGTTCCAAGCTTTGGAGTTTATTGGAAAAACGGTGGTAAAGCACGATTAAATGGGCAAAAAGGGTGTATTGAGGGCAGGGGTCCCAACTGAAGGCACTTCGAAGATCAAACCTTGGCGAAGGTAGAAGTTCGTTGTTGAAGGAGTAGGCCTTTAAAAATCCAGAGGGGAGGGAGAGGAAAGGGTGGAAAAACAGTTCAGTCTATGGCAGTGGAAACGAAAGGTTCAGGGACGGAGGGGGCCATTCCATGAAGTCTTGAGGACGAGGAGGGAAGCGAAGTTTAGATTAAGTGCATAAAATAAGCACAAGGGGGAGGAAGGAAATGGGGAGGGGGAAAGGGTTACCAGAAGACTTCAAAGTGGGGAGCAGGTGTGGGAATCATGGGGGGAATGGGTGGAATCAGGGGGTTACGCAAAAAAAAGCTGCAAAAGGGGGGAGGTGGGGGGGAAGGAGGTGTGGAGGGTGAGATGGAAGGAGTGATAAGTTGAGTGGTTTCTGTTCAAAAGGAAAGGGCCACCAGAACAGAGAAAACAAAACCTCCGGAAAAAAAAGCCGGAATTTCAGATAGGGGGGGGTACAGAACGCTCTTTCAAATTTCTTCAAAAAAAAAAAGAACCAAAGGAGGGTCAAGGTGGGGTCATAAGTCAGAACATCGAAACCCTGTGTGGGGAAGGAAGCATCGTGGAAAGGGGGGGGAAGGGGGAACGTCCTCCGTCTCTTCACAATGACATAGGGAATAGTGGGAAGCGGTCTTGGGGGGGGGCCCGCGCTCAACCGAGCCGCTTTCTGGGGGGGGAACCGCAAATGAGAGTTTCGGGACAAAAATCAAAAGAGCATTGTATACCGTCAGGGGAAAGGTCTGAGAGAAATGAGAAAAGGAGAAAAATCCGACGTAAAAGAAAAGAATCATGAAAAAAAGGGAAAAAACCGAAAAAAACAAGGAAGGAGATTCATTTGTACAAAAAAAAACTGCTCTTGATTCCCCAGGAAAAACGAGGTTGACATATTGCAAACGTAAAAAAAAAAAGAGAGGGAAACAAACGGGGACAGGAAAACGTCGAGAGACCAAGGGGGAGTGTTTACTCAAAAAGCAAGAACGACATAGGGCAGACATAAACACTGAGCAAAGGAATAAAAGGTGGGGTTTTCAGGAATGTGACCCGATTCCTCCTCCAGGATGCCATGGCCAACAACCGGGGAACTTGGGGGGAAAAAGGGAGAGGGAGGAGGAAGAAAAGAACGCCTGACCACTGACGGCGTTTCTGCCCTATTAAAAGGAAAGTACACCAGGTAATAGACAATCAACTTCTCATCCAGGCAAAACGGAATAAAAAACAAAAAGGAGAACCAAAAAACCCAACGGAAAGAGGTTGGAAACTTCGACTCAACGCGGAGGAGGAAGAATCAGGCAATCAAAGGTTTAGAGACAGGGGAAATGAAACTTGTAGGGAAAAAAGGGAATATGCGGAAAAACAACCGCCACCATAAAAAAGACCGGACCCAAAGGAACTGTCGAACAAAAAAGGGCATCTCCACAGAAAAGCCATGAATAAAAGGCGCTCAGAAAAAAAGGAGGTGGTCCGAATCAAACAGGAAAAAAAAAAGAAAGGAAGAGCAAGAAAAAAACGTAACCGATCAGGACGATAGAGGGTGGGATCAAATCGGGAGAAAGGGGTGAGGTCTCCTCGCTGAATGAAACAGGAGAAAAGGGAGAGCACGGAACTGGTTAAAAGGGGGGAGATCATCCAAAACAGAGAGAAAAATGGAAAAAGGACACTAATGACGAGAAAAAGAAAGACTGGTAAAAAAAAAGGGGGGCGTACTGGACGAAATAGGAGGGCTGAAAATAAGGGGGAGCCTCTTGGACATTTAACTAGTCGGCACAGCAGAGAAAAAAGGGAAGGGGAAAAAAAAAAAACGATATTCAAGGAGGAACAAAAAGGAATGCCGAGAGGAGAGTTTAAATGATCTTCTTTAGGACAGATACAAAGACATCAAACGGGCCCAGCGAAGAATAGGAAGCCTCAAGTGGGGGAGGTCTCCAAATCAGAATGGGTCAGAATGGAGGGAAAAATTTAATTCTAAAGATCTGGATGGGGTAAAAGTGGCCTATGGTGGGGTGCCCAAAAGGAGGTCCCATCAAAAAACTTAAAGAGGACCCTTTAGAGATCGAGATGGTCAGAAAAGATGCGAAGCTTCAATAAAAAGGAAGAGGAAGGAAAAATCACGGCCGAACAAAAGGAGAAAAAGGGTATACTCCATTAGGAGGGGGGGGACAACACAAAGTAGGGTGGCAAAATAGATCATAAAAAAAAAAATTGAGGGGGGGAAGGCAAGAGAGAATAGGAAAAAAGAAGGGGGGAACGAGAGAGTCCGGATATCAGTGAGTCATCTGGGGGAAAAGAATTGATGTCAGGGAGCAGAAAAGGGGGAGGAGAATGGATTCTCAGAGGGGAAGGAGAGGAGTCTGAAAGAACTGGGGAGAGGGAGGTTTTGTGTTAGGGTGCCAACCAGGGGGGGAAAAAGAGATCTGGTGAAAAAAAGAAAAGGGCGAGGAAATTAAGAACGGGCCTCCCCATTCAGGGCTTGGATGGAAGGGGAAAAGTGTAGGAGGAGATTTTTACGGACTGGGGGGAGTTGGGGGGGGAGGGTATTGGTGGAAGAGGCGTAGCAAGGAGAGGGAATCTCTAGCCGAGGGGAGGGTTTCGTGGAAGCCTGAAGACTATAAGAGTCAAATGTTGATTAGGGGGAGGGGAAAATGGGCCCGGAAGAGTGATTCCTTAGTGGGGCCGGAAAAGAGGTAGATACTGATCAGGACCGGGGGGGTCCTGGAGGGGTTCTGAAGATGCTGGGCAGGTAGAATGGGGTTCGGGGAGCTAGGGGAGGCAAAAAAAACCTTGTAAAAGTGGAAATCAGAGCCGGGGACGACCATTGGGACTGCTATCGAAGGGAATGTGAGAGGATGATAAAAAAAAGGAGGAGAGATCGGGCGGGAGGGGGGGTCTTGGGGGCGACGAGGGGGTTACCGGGGGGAAAAAAGGAAAGGTTGGGGATATCAGGGGGGAATAAGCATGGCGCTTTAATTTAGAGAAGGGTTGGGGGCGACAGGTAATTTAGTTGCTGGGTGGGGGTAAAGGGGGGTTGGTCCGCATCTATTGAAAGGACCAGAAGGTTCATTTAAAAAAAAGGGTAAGTTTGGCGAGTAGGACTGAAGGTTGTAGAGGGGGAGGGGGGATACTGAAAATGTACGTGTGGTTTTTGGGAGGGGATGGAGGTTGGAAACGGGGAGGCTCTTTTATTCTCATGGAGGTCGAAAAAGGGGGGGGGAAAGCAGGGGGAAAAGAAAAAACTCCAGGGATGTAAGGGTTGAAGGGCGGGTTACAGGCAAAGAAAAGGAAGTGTCTTGTGAAGGGAACTATGCACATCAAACAGAAAAGATAAGTGAGAGGTGAGCATGCTGGGGGGTAGGGAAAGAGGAGGGGGGGGTGATTCTTTTTGGAAAAAAGGGCGCGAGACAGTTTGATCAGAAAAGGGCCTAGGGGGTTGCAGGGAATGTTAAATATGTAAAAAAAAGAGGGGGACCCTTTTGGGGGAAGTAAAGAGAAGCCGGACTAAGGGGGTTGGGGAAATAGAAAGGGAATGTGGGGGTAGGATTAAAGGGGGTGGAGAGGGAAGGGAGGAGGGTCTTTAAGTAGGGGGGAGATGCTAAGGGACGTAGCTGTCGAGGGGATCAAGGTTATGGGGGGGAGGGAATCGAGTTGAGGTGACCAAAAGCGGAGGAGGTGGAGCCAGTTGAAAAACCGCTTAAAAAGGGGGAACTCTGAAGGTGGTGCATAGGCAGGAGAGTCACTCCTGGGTTAAAAGGAGGCGTTAAAGATTGGAGAGGTCGGTGAGTATTGGGGTGGGGGGGGTTTTGGGGGGGGGTGGGGTGGTTGGTGGGGGGGGGTGGTGGGGGAAAAAAATTCAGCAATGGGGGGGAGGGGTTTGTAAGAAAGGGGTTAAATAGGTCTTTGATTGCCCAAAAAAAACAGAGATGAAAATAGGAGTCAGGTCTTCTGGGGGAATATTAAGATGTCTTGTGGGAAGGGACAGACTGGAAACTCAAAAAGGAAAAGGGGCCCTCCGGAAAAACTAAAAAAGGCAAACTGACCAAAAAAAAAGGAAAGTTTTCAAGGGGGAGTGGGTGACTTCAAAAATAAAAACCGGAAAAACAGGGGAACAATGCGCTTGACAAAGGGTGGCAAGGAGGAGGGAACGGGGAAAAGGCAAACCCTGGTCTGAATTTCCCTGGGGGGGGGGGAAGGGATGGCACCAAACTAATCTCAAATCGGAGGAAGGGGGGTAAGAAGAAATGAGAAAAGTCAGAACTAGGAAAGGGAACGACAAAGACCCGCCCACAAACCAAACAGGGACCCGCCGAAGGGGAAGACTGGGGAGCACATGGGAAAAGGACTAAGCCAGATTTAAAGGAGGGGCAGCAGGAAGAAAAGAAAGACTGTCAGACAGGGGAGGGGAGGGGAAAGAAAAGGTCAAGGGGGGGGGGGGAAAAGGGAAATCCTCAAAATAGGGAGGGGCCACTGAAACTAGGGAGGAAAAAGGGTAAGAAACGAACAAATGAACGGAAAATAAAAAGGAAAAGGCACCTGAAGTATTGGAAGGACAAGGAAGGAGTAAAACCGAAAAGGGGGAGAGGGAAAGTTACAAGCAGGGATGGGTCTCGGGAAACGCACAGTTGTGGAAGGGAGGCATGGTTAGGTATTAAACCGTGGGGAAGAGGAGGAAAAGAGATTGAAAAAAAGAATTGGGTCAAAAGAGGGAGGAAAGGGCAAGGACCGAAGGAGCCCACAACGGGGGCATTGGGAATCAGGACATGGGAAAAGTCGGGGAGGTCAGGTGGGGTTGTGGGAAATCACCAGGAAGCATCTAAAAAAAGGACATCCTGAAGACATCAATCAGAGACTGGAGGCAAAGAATAAAAAGAGGGGCTCAAGAAGATTGGAAGAGGGGGAGGGGGGGGAATATCAGAACTCAGGGGGCGGATCTTCCAACGGAGGAGGCAACCCTCCTCCTTAATCAAACGGAAAAAAAGAAGGGACGATTCGGGGAAAGGAATTATTCCATACAGTCAAGAACCAACAAAAAAAAAAAAAAAACTTCACCCCAAGGACCTTGATCGCGTCAGGGAAACGAGAGCTAGGACGGAGCCAGGACGGACTCCCGCTAGTCAGATCAACAAAGATACCAAAGACAAGAGGTCAAACCTAAGAAAGTAACGATGGATCTAAAACAGGAGATGATCTCTGGGTTCACAGAATCCAGCTATCTGTAAAAAGGGCACCACGAGCTTGGGAGACACGGGGGGCAAAAAAAAGATGAAACAAGCGAGGAGGTAGAAACGAGAAAATTGGGGGGGAAACTTGCATCTCTAAGGAGGGCGACAATAGAGGTAAGGGAAAAGGAGGGAGGGCCATTCTAATTATGGGAGGGGGGGAACTCAGCTAGACGACGGAATAAATGTCGAATCGGAAGTAATCACGAGAAAGAGAGAGAAAGCATTCCCCTTGAAGAGAAAACTTCAGGGTAATCTTGGACCTTAGGGTCTTTGAAGAGAAGGGTGATAGACCAATCTTCTTAAGGAAAGAAAGGGGGGGTGGGTAATGAGCTCCTCATTTAAAAAGAAGAAGGAACTAATATACTAAAAGGAGAATCTAGAACAACGGGTAAATAATAAGGAAGAGAAAGAAGCTGGGAAGAACAATTCCTCTCTGAGAAAAGAAAGCGAAAAATGCTGACCGAAGCCTTGGGAAACCAGGAAGAAGGAGGGAACTTTAATAAATACTCATTGGTTGGAGGTTTTGTTTGGAGGGAGTGCTACTATTTGTGAAGAAAGAGGGAAGAACACATAAAATCA
>Ga0179593_1333929_pt1 | contig 10899 bp, 14 predicted proteins | sample CZODoug2_1_08_16_FD_185931 | JGI IMG/M metagenome (GOLD analysis project Ga0179593, IMG submission 185931) | Vadose zone soil fungal communities from Angelo Coast Range Reserve, California, USA - CZODoug2_1_08_16fungal (PacBio error correction) | ecosystem: Environmental > Terrestrial > Soil >...
GCCCGGGGCAATCCGCACGCTCTTCGCGGAAAAAAAACACCATTTTCTTCAAAGAACCAAGGTGGGGTGGGGGAAAAAAAAAAAGAAATAACACCAACCCCGCAAAAAAAAGATGCGATCGAAAAAACCTTGAAAATCGCCGTGCCGGCGCGGTTAAGCGGGAACTGGCAGAAAGAAGTTGGATTCGACATGGGGGACCACATCATTGAAAAAGAGTGGAGAAAGAAGATGGTCGGGCAGACGCAACTGCCACTGGAAGGGGAGCAACCAAGTTAAAACAAAAAACGGGAAGGGCCGGGGTTAAGTTCATTGAAAGAAAAGACAAAAAAAAGAGGGAACAAGACCGACGGAAAAACGGAGAGGAGGGAAAACTGGACAAAACTGTAAAAAAGAGGAAAATGCGGATAAAAAAAGAATAAAAGGGACATTCTTGAGAGGAACCTTCGAAAGGTCTCAACTAAAAAGGGAAGAGATAGATGGAAAAAAGGGCCGGCGAGCTTAAAAAAACTGGGGGGAGGGGTCAAGGGGGGGGACAAAAAACTGGAAAGGGGGGGGAAGATCTTGTCAAATGAGGAATGTCAGAAAGAGTGAATACCTAGTCCCACCGAAGAAACATGGGCCGGGAAGCGTCAAAAAAACCTTCAAAATAAAAAAAGGTGAAAGAGGAAAGGGAACTGGGTGGTTACACAAGGGGGGGGGGTTAGTCTCAAAAACACGATAAAAAGAGGGTCCAAACCGAAATTGTCCCGAAAGTGTCCTGACGCATAGGAAAAGCCGGTTTCGGCCCTGCCCCTGGAAAAAACGTGAAAAATCGTCAAAAGAGGAGAAAGAAGGGGGAACTAGGTTGAAGAAAGAAAAACAGAACAGGAAAAAAAACGCCCCTATACTAACGGAAAAAAGAGAAAGACTTCGGTCGAGACCAGGAGCGGTGACGTCGAAAGGGTCTCGAAACAACCAACAACGGAAGGAGATGAAAAAGGTTCAAAAAGCGACAGCCTCCTAGGTGCTGCCGACGACAAGCTCTCAAAAAGTGCCCCGACTCGATAGCAAGGCGCGCACTGAAAACATTGCCTCGTATAAAAAACATCGGGACCAGTATATAAAAAGAAAACACCTAAATTCACTGAGAACAGAAAAAACGCCGGTTTAAAAAAAAAGGGCCCTACGGGCCTCTTCCCCAGGAAGAAAACACTTTTCCCCGAAGCGGGAACCCCTTAAAACAGCGAAGGACAATTGCGGAAGAATCCCACACCCCATAAACCAAAACTGGCGCAGGAACTCTTGGAACGGGGTGGGGATTAAACGACGAGCCAGGCCACCAATGCGGCTTGGTGCTTCGGCACGCGCAAAAAAAAAACCCTCCGAACAGAAACACGGGCAGATGACGAAACCTTCCTGGAAGCAAGTACATCAAGACCACTTTGAAAGAAAAACACTTGGGGGTTCAAGCTTCCCGATGCCCCTATATCGAAGAGACTACAAAAGGACCCCGATCCAGAAACTGGTAAAGATTGAGCAAAACAAGGGAAAGACTAACTCCACAAAATCCTCTTGAAAGCTTGTCACCCCAGTCCTGACCCCCTAATCGCTTGTTAAAAAGGTCATAGTAGGAAAATAGAAGAGAATAGGGGGGCAGTCGGAAAACTAACGCTGAAGAAAACTGTAAAAGAAAAAAGGCCGAAAACTGAATAGGGGGGTTGGTGGAAAGTGTCCCTAACCCACGGATGGTCCACGGTGATGGACGTAAAAAAAAAAAATAAACAGAAAATTCAGTAACGTTACGATGGTACAGATTGGCACCCAGAATAAAGCAGTAGTAAAAAAAGGTGCCCACAAATGGTTACCCTTATGTAAAAGGGAAATAGACAAAGAACGTTGGTAAAAAAAGCAAACAGCAACTGGAGGCTGTTGTCTAAAGGAAACTGAGGAAGAAATCCTGGGGGGGAAAAAAGTGGAGAAAGCAGGAAAAGATTTTCATGTGGACAGTGACAGGGAGCGGAAGAGAACAGCCCCTGGCGAAAGAAAAAAACAGTATGATAAGACCGAATAGGCACCTGGCGGAGGAAGTCCACTAAATGGGCGGACTCTTCGAAGGAACTTGTCTCCGGGTCGCCCAAAAAAAGAGTCAAGAAGGTGAAACCAATCGGAGGAACCATATCTCCTAAAAATGGTGGGTGGCCAGGGGGGGTGGGGGTCGGGAAGAAAAACCGGAAAAAAAACTGTTGGGAAGGGAACTCAGAGGGAAAGCCCGGAAGGTCCCCCTAACCAAATCCAAAATCCCGCACCTTCAGCATTTCCGGTCCAAGAAAAAAAAAAAAAAAGTCAATCGAGGTGGGAATTGTTTAACCCTATTTCGTTGGGTTGCACTTGACAGGGCACGCCAGGGTGCGAATCGTGGATTCGCCTAACTAACGACGGTTCAGACTCCGGGAGTTTTTTTCCAAAAAGGAACTTAACGAAAAAAAGGAAAAAACGGTGCCTTTAAGGGGTAGCGCCCAAATGTGAAAAACAAGACATCCAAAACTAACTAACATTAAATAGACCACTCTGGGGTTTTAAAATCATAAGGTAGGCGAACTGAGGGTACGAATGGTCTCTAAGACGAAAATCCACTTCTAGGCAGAAACCAGGACGTTGGCCAGGTGGGTTTTCCGGAATCTGGTCACCGAGCCAAAAAAAACAAACAGGTGAGTGACGGTGGGACGTGTCGGCGTGTTGGGCGAAAAGGCAGCTGCACTTGGGAGACACGGACCAAAGACAGGGTGCTGCGCGAAAAATACCAGGGAAACACAGAACGTCTGTTTGCAGGGGTTCCGCCGCAAGGATAAATCGAGCCAAACTCGTCGGTCTAACCACACAAAAAAATAGGGGTCCAGGATGGAAAAAAAAACAGTCATGGCTCGAAAGGCCCAAGACGACCAAAATACTCCAGCGACAGTTTTTTTGGGGCAGTCAGCGGCCGTGTCCGACCTGGGAACAAGTAGAAACGGGGGAGGTGTTAAAAACGACACTTCTGGCAGGCTAAGTGCGCACAAACCCGAGAAAAGACGACCGACGTAAAAAACGACTGCGGCGAAGACGTTAACCGAAAAAAAGGGAGGTCCACCTCCCGCAATACAAAAACCTCGTCACGATTTCGCGGCCAACGCCCGCTCAAAAATCCTCCAATCTTCGCAAACCTAGTGCCACAATGACTGCAAAGTATGCAAAAAAAGTCACAACAAACCCCTGATTATGGAAAGCAACTTACCTGCCAACTCGTTTGCGCCGTCCGCAACGAAAGCGCTGAACGAGGGGTTACCAAAAAAACCGCCACGTCCGGCGATAAATCTGGTGGAGTGGATTCGCGACCGTCCTAATTCGAATTCCTCCTGGAAAAAAAACGATGAAGGAAGCCAGCCAGACCGCAACGTAAATCCTCGCAAAAAAAACGCCATGGGTGAGGGCCAGGACAGAATTGGAAACGCGGCATCAAACAAAAAAAACAAACGGAAAAATCAACAAGAAAAAATGGGTGGAGTAGGTTGGCAGCCAAGGCAAACTCCTGATTCGAAACGATTGTCTAAGAACTCGCAAATTGGCCAAGCAACCAAAATCAAAAAGCCCCCACTGGGTGAAAAGTGCCACCACCACCGACACAGATTCGATCAAACAAATTGCCGCGGAAAAAAGGCGCCGGAAGAGATGGATCTACTGACAGCGCCGAAAGAAAAAGGCCAACCAGAAAAAGCCGGCGGGCCAAAAAGAAATAACGAAAAAATGCCCTGCTCTGCGGGGAAGGGGCGGAAGGTCATGCAGGTACAATGGAAACAGACGATCTGGAAATCACGGTGAGGCCAAATCGAAAGGAACCTCGCGGGGCATGCGATCAACAGCGAAAAAAGCATGGACGCGCTGCTGTTGGGATGGCGAACCGAAAAACCTCGAACCAAACCACCGGCTATTGTCGCCGCGGCAAAAGAGGTATCAGATTGCGGCAAGGAGGGGGGACGAAGAAACTCCGCAAAATGTGAGCGCACGGGTTGAACGGTTTCGCTAGTGAACGGAAGCCGCGATCACAAACTAACAAAACCCATTGAAAAAGTCTTTTCGGGAAGTCTGAAAGGAAAAAAAACGCGCTTGAAGCGATTGCTCCGCTTGTTCGACGAGCCGCGAAGGGCAGATCAAGGCCAGCTGCAGGGCAAATACCGCCTAGAAGGGGAAAAGAGGATTCATTTGGCACTGAAAACCAATTGCGGGGGGGGGGGGGGAATACAAGCACGAAGGGAAACGCGTGGAGCGTATCAAAAGGGTACGTCCTTTAAAAAAAAAAATTTTATATAATGAACCGCTCACCGCGCAAAACACAAACACCTAAAGAGGATCAGAACTGAGTTTGTTTTGAATGCTCCAACAAAAGGCGGCCCAAAAAACACCAGCGAACGGCTGGACCCATACGTCAAATAGAAACAAAGGTGGGACCCAACAAGGTACCGAATGGTAAAAATGGAATTAGCGTTGAAATTTGAGGTCCACCCCGTTACAAGCAGACAGGTAGGGCAGGAAAGAAAGTAAAAACCACATCAAAAAGCACTGATGAAGGAAACAAAATTAACCGACATCGCGAAAATGGTCCGTGGAAGGGAACGAGCAGCCGTGGGGCGTGGGCTGCAAAAAACGAACGGCATGGGGGTCAAGGACTTCTCAAACCGAAATAAGACGTCCCCGGCGAAATCCGGGCTGGCGCCGTAACTCCTTTCCTCCAACAAACTCAAAAACCAAACCGTGAAGAGAGGCGGACGCCAAGAAACTAAGGGGGAAAACAAAACCGTCTTTGCAAACGGGGAGGGAAAACAAAAACAAACAAGGCCGGGAAAGTAAAATACGTTCAAAGGTAAACAACCGGCTAGCCAAGTTCAGTCAGATCACAGGCAAAGCAATACGTTTCCGATCCGTGCGAACAGAGCCTCAGGGGGAATCTCGGTTTTTTGTGGGGCCAAGGCCGCCACTGGCCCGGCGCACTCAAAGAACCAACAAAAGGGGTAAAAAAAAGATGAGTGAAAGGGGAAAAGAAATAAGTCGCCGAATTCCATCTCAAGAAACTGAGACAACCCGGGTCGGGACCCCGACGGCAGGAGATGTACGAAATAATGGCATGCGAAACGCACGAGGGTTCGAACAACAAAACCAGTCTGAAAACTCTGGGAAAAAGTGGTCATCTGGTGAAAAGGAGAGAGTGTCAGCTGACTGAATGGAAAAGAAAAAAGATCCCAAAGAGAAAGGGGGTTACTTTTTAAAGACTCTAAAAAAGATGGGTGGTGGGAAAAAAAAGAATAGAAGTCACTGCAAAGAAAAAAAATAAGGAATGGAAGACAAAGGCATCGTTCAAGGGGGAGCCTGGGCAGGGGGGGAAATCGCAACTCTAGAGCGGGGAGAGGAGGGGAGAGAGCGAACGCAGCCCACAAAGATAGACTAAAAAAAAACAACGGGGAATAAAAAGAGACGAAAGGGAAAAGTCCAAAATTCCTCGTCCGAGAAAAAACAGGTAAACCCCAACTTAGGGGACCCCTTTGGGCAATCCGGCTCCCACTTGACTCGAGTGGTGTATTTGAAAAATTGAACTGAAAGAGGAAAAATCCAATGGGATCGGAAGGAAAAAAAAGATACAACCGGACGGAAAGGGGAGGGAGGTTGTGTTTGAGGGTACCCACGTAAGAGAAGAATGAAAGGGGAAGAAGATAAAAAGAAATCAGGGGAAAAAAAAGAACAGAGGATGGGGGTCCACCTGTCCTCGTAAAAAAAGAAAGGGAGGTAAGGGAATCAGAAAAAAAAAGAAAAAAAATAGTCGGTCACACGGGCCAGAGAACCCAAAGCAAGTTTTCCATGATCAGCGGAGGAGGGAGGGTGATCTGGACCAGCAAAAACATTAACTCATTGGGACAGACTAACCTAGGGGAGGGACCAGGAGGAGAAGCCAGTGGAAAAGGGAAGGGGTTCAACTCTTAGGGAATGCGGGAAGAACGGAAAAAAAAAACCAGCAAGGGTGAGAATTAGGGGGGGTAAAATTTGGTTAGGATAGATCAAACAAAAAAAAGGAGGGTGGGATGGGAAAAATATAGATAAGAAACATTGTGGTGTAACAAAGTCAGAAAACTGGGAGGTAAATTGGGGGGGGTCTTAAACTTCCGGGAAAAGGACCGAAACAAGAAAATAAACAAAAGAAAGAACAGGAAGGGAGAAATAAGGTGCCTCAAAAACCAGAGGGAGTGAGCAACGGGAGGGGAACTTGTTGGGGAGTTTCAATATCACGCCCGAAAAAAAAGAAAGGTAACAACTGGGGAGGGGTGGCCAGATGGAGGAGGAACAGGTGGGGGGTTGGCGAGAAAGAACCAAGTCACAAGGAAGATGGAAAGGTTAGAAAAAAGAAGGTTTTGTGTCGGGGAAAACAAGGGGGTGGAGGAAAGGGGAAAACGTCACCTAGGGGAACTGGTAGATGAGTTCCGGGGAAAGCCAAAAAAGGGCGGGAAAAGGAGAATTTTTTCCGGGGAAAGAATAGCCTAGAAAGAGTGGAAAGGACAGGGGAAAGCGAAGGAAAGGTGGGGAGACAAAGGGGAAACAATTTTGAAAACAGTTCGAGGCTATGACGATTGAATGGCGGACGGGAAGCAGAGGGGATCCGGGCCGTTCGGAAAGGGGGTTCGATCCGGGGGGGACAAAAAGACGAGAGTTTATGGAAGATAGGTACTGGGACATTCTCCCAACAAAGGAAAGGGGCCGGTAATGGGGAAAAAAAGAATATTGGGAGATGGGGCAAAAAAGGAATGGATGCAATGGTTCTACGGGGGGGCAACAAAGAGGGGGTTGCATGCTTGGGGGGTACAAACGGACCTTCAAGCGGGGGGAAAAGGGGGGTGAGTCCCAACATCAAAAAGAAAAAGCGAGTAAAAAAAAAAAACAAGGAGCAAACACGGGTGGGTGGGTGGGGGGGGGGAGGGTAAAGATTGCTCGGGGAAGGGAGCGGAGGGAATCTCCTGCAGGGGACCCGACACAGGTTGGGGGAGAAAACTTCCGGTGAAGGGAGAAGGCACTGGGGAGAAAGTCCGACCAGGGAATCAGGGTCAAGGGGAGTCGAAAAGTGGAGAAAGGATTTAGGAGGAAACAAGGAAAAAAAAAAGAAAAGAGATGGTCAGACGGGTCGAGTGTCGCAACGATAGGAAAAACACTAATTCAAAAAGAGGGGAAGGGGAAGACTCGTGAATGTCCGCGAAGTGAAGAGAATTAAGGTTTCGGCAGCCATCAAAAAGACAGAACAGGCGCAGCCACACCGCTGGGGAAGGGAAAAAAGTGAATCGTGCTGAAAAAAAAAAGAAAAAGAAGTTAGGAGGAATTGGCAGGGGGGGAAGAAAAGAGGGGGTAACAAAGAAAAAAAAAAGGGTCCCAAATGATCGAAAAACTCCCGGCCGGAGAATTCATCAATCGGGATGTACTGGTCACTAAGGGAAGGTTGGCCAAGGGATTCGTTAATGGTAAGAACGTCTTGGGTGTGGAGAGTTGGTAGGAGAAAATCGGTCTATGGGACTTTTCCTTGGAACTAAAGGGGTTGAAACCAGATCATTCCAAAAGGGGAGAAAAAGACATGTAGACAGAACCGCGTGGGATTTGGGGGGGGTACACTGGGTCCAAGACCGGTACGAAAAAAAGAGGGGTGTGTGAAACTTCAAAACAAAAAAAGGAAAAGAAGGTCAGAAGAGAGGGGGGACGGTATCTTCAAAGTTTAAAATCTTCCCGGGGGGAAGGCAGACCGCTCAGGAGATCCAAAAAGCAGGCAATCGGGGGAGGGACAGTCTACAGAACAGCATCAACGGGAGTTCGTCCGCAAAAGCCATGGATGGGACCAGGAGGAGGGGGGAGGAAGAAAACACTGAAGGAAGGAACCTGAATAATGAGGCCCGATATAACAGAAGAGGGAGGGGGGGAACAGAGAGAGGACATTTCATTTTCAGAAATTCACTTCGGGAAAATGCTGGCGGGGGGTAAAAGCGAGGGTGAGAAGAATATACACCGTCACCACTTCCGGGCATCCCCAAACCAACAAGCCAACAAAATGAGAGGGGGGAAAAAAGGCCTACATGTAGTGAACACATTCTGTAGATCAGGATCGGCCAGTGCACCGTAAAGCCGTTTTCTGGGGAGAGGGAAAGGCGAAACATAAACAAGAGAGTGCACAGAAAGCAGCCCTGGTAAGGGAACGAAAAGAAATGCAGCAAACCTTAAAAAGAAAATGGGGGGGACAGAAAAGGAAAAGGGGGGAGAGTAAAGATCTTTATCGAATTGAAAAAAAAAGAACGGCCCCAAGACTAGCAGGAGGGGGCGGGGGGACCGGTGGGGGAAACGGGCCCTACAAAAATTTAAAGGACGATAGAAAGATAACGATAAGAACGATCCATAAAAAAAAGGGCCTTGAGGCCCCTTAAATGTGGCCGGACTCGGGGGGGGAGGACAGAGGGGGTGTGCAACTTGCAAAAAAGCAGCGCGGAAGGCAGGAAAAACAGGCACAGGAAAAATAAAAAACAGGGATAACAGGGGGTGCGCACAGGGGGAAGACACAACCCGTTCAACACAAAAAAGTCCTTGGAAACTGGGAGAGTAAAAAAAAGTTTTAAAGGCTCATAAGGAGGTTTCAAAAAAAAGCACAGAAACCCAAAATCAAACCTCGGTCGGAGGAAACATCAACAGAAGGGGGCAGGTACTACTGCTCCTGAAAAAAATCCTGTCGGTTTCCAAGATCGAAAAGGAAAGGGGGCGATGAAAAGAAAAGGACTTTAAGTAGGAAGGGGGACAGAGTGGCGGGGCAAGGTACCAAAGTTTCAGCGGTCCAGGAAGGGCGACGGATGAAACAAAGGACGTTGAAGGAGCAACAAAATATACAAACTGGGGGAATGTTACGTAAAATAGTGCGGACTTGCCGTCTCGACAACGGTAAGGGGTATTGACGTAAAAGAAAGGGGAGTTGGTGAGGCGCGCTGGGGGAGCGAACGGGGAAAAGTGAGTAGACTGAGAGAAGGTGAAGGGGGCACAGGAACTTCCGGCAGCAGGCGCGAGGGCAAAACGAGAGAAGAGGGCGCACTATCATCTGGAAAACCGAAAACCAAAGCCTCCATGCCACGGGGGGGGGGTGTGACTAAGAATAAGAAACTAACGTAAAACTGGCATTATCTCAGCCCTAGGTAATTAGTACAGCCCCAAAGGGACAAAGAAAAAAGAGTAAAAAGAAATAAAGAGGATGACACTATCTCCTTTAAACGGAAAATGAACAGCCACATAATAGGAGGGGGTTGGAATGGGAACCAGCGAAAACAAACCCCCATTTTGCTTTAAACGGGGTTCTATACCTTATTTTCAAGGGGAGTGGGAAAAAAAAAACGCCAAAAAGAAAGGGAGTCTGGGTTGAAACTATCCAAGCCTATCTTGGCGGTAAAACACGATCACCGTCGCGGCAAAAATAACTTTCGAAGAAGAAAAAGAGGACAGAAGTATCAAGGGCATCAAAAATTTTCGTAGGGGCGGGAATGGGAAAAGTCCAAATGCGGGCGCCGTTAAAAAGAGACGGCCGGGTCCACCAATTGAAGAGGGGTCAAAAAGTCATGAAAACGGTTTATCTAAGCAAGCTCCCCAAGAGGACTTGGCTGTCTCTCGCCGAAAACACGCCCTATACAAAATGGACCGGGAGGGGACTAAGGACAAGAGAAAAAAAAACCCTGGCTTTCAGTAACGTGCCGGGAAGTCCAAGGGGGGGCGATCAAGGCCCTGCAACGGCGCGCAAAACAAATTTGGGCGGAGGCCGACAAACGCAAAAACCGTGTCGGCATAGCGTCCGGGACTGGGACTTCCAAAAGGGAAGTGACCACAGGGCGGACCGTCCGGGCTGAACACCCGCGGCGAAAAAACATCAGGAGAATGAAAAAGTTGGGGGGGGGCCAGGATAAGAAAGAAGAACGGTGGTCGCGACGGGTCGGGCCCCCGTAAAGCCGCCAACGGAAGCCGGCCCAGGTGAATCAAAAAACAACACAAAAGTCGTGCGATGAACGGCGCACAAACGTGAGGCAGGGAGATAGACCACGGAGAACCGCAAAAAGTGCCAGTAATAACGGGTCAGCGGCCAATGAGGGACTCAGGAAGGGGAGCTTGGGACGAAAAGCCAGTTCAGCTGAGTAACGGCTTGGGGGGAACGGCATAAGACTGCGGCGCGGGAGGGGACCCATCAAACCACACGAAAGGGCGTGGGTTCGGCGTCCGTCGACAAGCTCGGGGGCGAGCTCAAGACCGAAAAAGACAAACGGACAAGCCGATAGATTCGGCATGACCAAACGGGAAGCGAGGCAGTTCCGTAAGGGCATCAGCGTGAGGACGGGGGTCTCGGAACCATCGACCGTACTCTGAGGGACGGCGGAGCGGTACATCAGGGGCTCGCGCCAAAAAAAACGTGGTTCTTGCAAGGACTCACGGGGAAACGGACTGGTGAGGTAGGTTCCGGAGGAAAAAGGGGGTACGAGACGTTCCACCATCAAAAAAAGAGGGGTGCCCGAGGCCGGCCAAGCACGCGTGAGCTTAGAAAAAGAACGTGGGGGGGAAATGGTGTGATTTCCTCATCATCGCGAGGGGAGCGGGCCCCCCCAGTCCGGGAAAATTGGGTCAAAGGGCAAAATAGGAAGAGCAGTCATGCAAAAAAAAAAAGGGGACCCGGGTTCCCCAACACGTCAAGGGAAAATGAGAAGGAGGCTTATAAAACGATGTTTGGGGCCTCGAGGCACATGTCAGCAAAGGAAGTGCCCGAGAAAAGTTCGGGCAGAATGAAGAGCTGGAAGGATTCCGGCCGAAGCAAACCCGACAGGCAAGGGGGGCAACGGAAAAACGAAAAAA
>Ga0179593_1348554_pt1 | contig 10899 bp, 13 predicted proteins | sample CZODoug2_1_08_16_FD_185931 | JGI IMG/M metagenome (GOLD analysis project Ga0179593, IMG submission 185931) | Vadose zone soil fungal communities from Angelo Coast Range Reserve, California, USA - CZODoug2_1_08_16fungal (PacBio error correction) | ecosystem: Environmental > Terrestrial > Soil >...
AGGCTTCACCTTCAGAAAAAAAAAAAAAGGCCCGTAGGCAAGAGGAAAGGCCTGAAAGGGGGGAAAAAAACGGGGGGAAACAGAGGCTGGTTTTCCCGAAAGCAAGGACCGAAAAGACAAGGGGAAAAAGCAGGTTCGGAAGTACGGAAAAGGTTTTAAGAGCTGGCGGACGGAAAGGAAGGGGGCAAAAAAACCCATCCGGGAAGAACCTATGACGCAAAAAAGCTCAGGTGGAAACGCAAAGCTCGCTTGGGGGGAAGGACTAGAAAAAGGGACAATCGGACTGGAGGAACGTAAGAGAAAGACCAAAAGGATACATGAATGTACTAGGGGAGGACGCACGCAGAGTAACGCCCCAAATAAACTGGAACGGGGAAACGGCAAAATGATAAAAAAAAAAACAAAGAGGAAACAAAAGGGAAAAATCCTAAGAACGGGCGTTCTTCAAGAAAAACAAGAAACCAACAATGGGACAAGTACCTTGGAAGGCACGCGCTCAGAAGAGTATCAGTGTGATCGAATCGAGTAGAAAGACCAAGGGGAAAATGGGAAAAAATCACCATGTGCGGGAATCGAACAGGAGGGAAAAAAAATCACGTGCGAGCGTCCGGGGAGCAGCTCTGCAGAAAGCCGAAAAAAAAAAAGGGGGGGTGGGGGGAAAAAAACGGGACACGGAGGGGGCAAAAGAAAAAAAGAAAACAGAACCGAGTTCTATCAGGAAGGGAGGGAAAAAAAGCCTTCAATTAGTAAAGGGGACTCAAGGAAACCCAACATGGAAAAGGGAGGGGGAGGAAGAAAGCAGGAAACAAGCAAACGTTCAGGGAAAGGAGGAAGAAGGACGCTTTGGTGAAAAATCACCCAAATACCGGGGAAACAAGAAAAAAGAAGGGGGGGGAAAGAAAAATGCCGCACATGAGAATGAAAAACCGACCTGGAAGGGGGACCAAACTCCGAAGGGAGAGGCCTGGAGATGAAATGGCTAGCGTAGGAAAGAAAAAAAAACCCATTATCGGCAAGGAGAGGGAAGGGACAACGAAAAAGCTAAAAATAGGGGAAAAAAGGGACCGGATGGATCGGATGTACGAAGGTCTTGTCCAGGAGGAAAAAGGGCAAAAGTGAGAAAAAAAAAAAAACGAAAGGTAACAAGGAACAACATCAACTACAAGGGGAATACTCTAGAAATGACCAAATGGAAGGGCCCCTCAAATCCAGCAAGCCGAGGACACGAAAAAAAACTCCAAAACAATGTAAAGGAGGGAGTAGGGGGTAAGGAAAAAAATCAAACGGCATGAAAGGGCGAAACCGAACAAATTGGAGGCCTTTCCGAAAAGAAAAATTGGGCAAAAAAAAAAAGGCACAATGCCGGGGGGGGTAAAAAAAAATCTAAAGACCTACTAGCCTTTGAACTTACGACAGGGGAAAAAGAAAAATGAAAAGAAGCCGACGAAGTCCGAAACGGAACGGGGAGAACAGCCAGCAGATGGGGGCTACAAATCAGGAAAGAACTGGGGGGTCGCATGGAGCCACAAAAACCGCATAGTACGCAAATCAAATCTAGGAAAGTCACTACAAAAGCGTAAAAAAAACAGATGGAAAAACAACGAGGGCATAACTCGGGGGGGGAAGATGGGGAACAGAAAAAAGCTTCTCAAGGGGGGGAGAATTTGAAATAATCCCGTCTCGGACAGGATCATCATCAGACAAAAGGAATTTAGAAAACCACGACCTTAATCAAAGAAAAAGCCGACGGAGGAAGTTGGGGGAAACTAGTTACTTTCCAGACGAAAAAGCTCACTCATGGAAAAAAGACAACCCCCCACCTGTTCGGGGAAAGGTTTACCCCAAGACTAGCCGGTTCTGAACATGGGGGGAGGGGAAGCAGGAGGAAAAAAGACGCACTGCCGTCTCGAAAGGCATAAAAACGAAGCAAAAAATGTATTAAGAAACGGAAAAGAAAAGACGAGACAGTCCGTATTAAAAAATATAAGGAGTAACTCGCGGGGGGGGAGACACTACGGGCCAAGGCGTTAAAGGACCGTTGAAGAAAATACGTACAAAAAGCGGTGGGGAAAGACCGCGTACGACAGGGAAGGTCAAGGGGGTACCCAGCCTCGGGAAAAATTGATTGAGCGAGAAAGTGGACCCAGGACCCTCCAATGGAAAGAAAAAGCCGCCAACAGGGAAAAGTGTTCAAGAAATCTGGGGGGTAAAGGTCAAAAAAAAAAGCAGCGAGTAGAAAACTCCAGGGACCGGAGCTCAAGGAAAAAACTTCGTCAGAACGTCCCATCAGGGAAAAAAGCAAATATCAGAAGAGAAAGTCTCAACAAAAAAAAAAAAAGAGCAAACAAACGGGAAAAAGTATTAATAAAGAATAAAGAACGGGGGGTAGAAAAAAGTCTACAGGGGTCTATAGAAATCGCCAAAAAGGATTTACAACGGAGAACAAACTCCCGTCTTCACGTAACAAACCGAGGGAGGGGTACTTAAACGGAAGCTTGGGGAAGCGAACCGGCGGGGTGGGGGCAAATGGAAAAAACCGGTTACAATGAAAGAAAGAAGCCGGGGGGACTAAATAAATTTGAGAATCGGCGGGGGGGCCCCCGCCAAAAAACTTGCGGGGACGGACAACATAAAAGCGAAAAGAAAAGGGGAAATGGGGGTGTGGGCTACGGGCAAGCCTCGTGGGGTCAAGCCAAGCGGAAAAATGTGATCCATGATGGGGGGGGTGGGTGCATGGAAGGTCCTTGAACGATCGGCCAGAGGGGCAAGTAACAAGGGAGGGGGGAAAGGGCAAAACGGGAACGCCCCCAAACACGTAAAGACCCGGCAGGAAACACCTCCACGCAAAAAAAAAATCGAACTGTTGAGAAGAGAACAAAGAGAAAGGTACCATTCCTAACTAAAGAATGGGGGGGGGGGGGTCCCGGAAAAAAAGAAAAAATACAGAGTTTTGAAACTTTGCCCTGAAAATTGTGGGGAAATTGGCTGAACGAGCCGACAGAACCCACAAAAAAACAGCCAGCAGGGGGAAGGAATGGGGTCGTTGAACAACGGGGAAGGGGGACTCAATCCGCGTAGGGGGGTCGAGGCACGAAAATAAGCTCACCACTATTGAAAAGAGATCAAAAACTAAAAAAAAAATATCGAACAGGGCACCCTCAGCATTCATACTCTTTAAAGGGTCAGGTCTCATCAAAAAACAATGCGCTGAAGAGAACTCCACAAAGCCGGACAGAGGACTTGCATAGGACGTATGAGCTAATCATCACGAACTGAAGTATTGTACTCAAAGGGGAAGTACCTTTCAACCCTACAGGGAAATGTAACTCTCACTCGAATCAAATGGAGCCTTGGTCGTATCACGGTTGTAGAAGTGCCGCTCAAAATTTTTTTGAAGGCGTGAACGCGGGACGAACAGACAGTAGGGGGGTCCGTAGTGAGGTTCAAATACCCAAGGGGGAAACAAAGAACTGGAACATTGACACGGCAGGCAGCAAAGAAGTCCAAATGAAAAATAGGCCCGTGGTCTCAATGAAACAGGAGAATTGAAAAGAGAAAGTTTTTAGTTGGGAGTTCTGGTTCAGCACGGCAAAAAAAGAAGGGGTGCAAGGACGGGGTGTAAGGGCAGAAAAAACAGTGATGGTCGCAGAACCGAAGGGGGGAGATCGAGTGGAGGGGGTGTGAAACAAAAAACTCTAAAACATTGGGAAAAAATCAAGGGGAACCAAAACCGCTGGTACTCCTTTCAAGGGAACTTAAAAAAAAAGATCATCAGGACGCGTACATTCAGAGTGGGACTGGGAAGCCTAGCCGCGAAAAAAGACAAAAAAGACGCCTCAATCCGCTTAAGGAAACTCTAAACAGGAAGAAAGCCACTTGACTACCCCGGAAAAAGCGGGGACAGCAGGGGGGGAGGTATCCCTTGGGGGGCAGGAACTTAACACGTGAACAACAGGGGACCCGGTGTAAGGGGCACTGAAATGGTAGGGGGGGGGGGGGGGGGCATTTCAAAATCGACGAAGAGCTGTACAAAAAAAAAGTAACGGTTGTGGGAAAAAGCCGGAAAAGGGCCTCCGAGGGGGGCAGGTGTAAAGGACGGTAACCAAAGAAGCTGCGTCCCCGGCGCATTCAAAAAATGGACAGTTAAATAACTGAGGAAGTCTGGTTTTAGGGTGAGGGGCCGTCAATTCGGAGAGCTGTATGGGCTTTTAACCGCCTCGTGTGGGGGGGACACTGAAATCGGAGTTCTGTCACCCCGGATATGAAAAAGATCCGCCCGTGAATTCAAAAGTCCACCGAGGAACATCTCAGACTGGGGGTAGTAGATGCACACTTTGAAACGAAACGGGACGATTGAAAAAGAGGATGGAGGCCTATGTCAAGTCAGTACAGGTTCCTGATGGATTCTGCGCCACTGATACTTAGAGAACGGAGCCTCGATGGGGGGGAGGGAAAAGCAACATAACAGGTAGCCGACGGCTTGGGTGTAGTGGGAAAAACCCTTCGGGGCTTGGGGTCGAAGGAACAACGCCCAGGGTGAGCATGAAGCAAGAGGGAAAAAAAAAGCCATCGGGGGGGAAGTCCCGATAAAGGTGGGGTTACAATGAACTGCATTCGCCCCAAGGTAAGAAACACCGGAGAGGGGGGAAGGAATAGGAACTCGAAGAGGGAACCCCCTCAAACAAAACGAATTCCCAATCTGCAGATGTGCCAACAACAAAAGGGAAAGGTGGGCCAGCGGTCACCTGGGGGAAAAGCGGAAAAAAAAACGAAAAGAGGGGGAAGAACTCTACAACATTCCCTCCCTAAAAGACTAGGGAATTGTAGGTGATGCTTGACGCAAGAATGTGTACCTTCAACCCCTCGAGTCGGGGGTACTGGCAAAAAACGCGAGAAGTGAGAGGGAAACAAACTGGTGTAGGAACTTGACAACGCCAGCGGGGGGAGGACCGATTTCATCCAGGCGTAAAAAGGTCCCAGCTGTGGAAACTCCCAACTGGGGCTGTTCGCAGGGGTGAAAAGTGTAACTCTGAAAGGGATCATAAAAAAAAACATGAAGTGAATAAATAGGTTTTACAGGGCGGGGAAAACAACAGGAATCTAAAACAACTGAAAAATAACCGCGGGGGGGGGGAAACATCGGCAATCGGCACGGGGACAAAAGTGGTACCAACATCGGGGGGGAGGTTGCAAAAAAGAAAACTACCGCGCCCAGCCATCCGTATGAGTTGAAATACGGTTCGAATGGCTTAAAGGGGGGAAGAAAGATCCCGGAAAAGATAACCTCAAAGCAAAAAAAAAAAAAAAAGGCCACTCAAAGAAGGTGAAAAGCGGGGCAGCTAAAGACCTTGGTTGGGAAAACTTAATCCGTGAGCTAGCCAATACAAACCGAAAGTCCTCGACATCCCAAAGAGAAAAAGGCAAACGATGGAAACTGAAAATATGACGACCTACAAAAAATTCAAGCATTATGCACAGAGCGCAGGAAAAAAAAAACTACAGGAACCGGATCTAGCTGGTGGGTGTCTTACGAAAAACGAAAAAGGCAAGAAAAACCAGCTCGGGGCAAAAACACGGTGACGAACCCGGGATCAAAAAACAAAGATCAAGCGAGTGGACGAGAAATTCCGTAGCGCACAAGGACCGGCCAAGGTAGAGAGACCGGGGAGCACGAGAAGAACGGACGAAATTTGCGGGCTCGTAGAAAACAAAACAGCTAACAGGGGGAGAAGAACAGAGCCAGCGAACAAAAAAGAGAACAGATCATTGAGGACCATGGGGAAGCCGGGGGGAGATCCGGGTCGTTTGTCAAAGAAAAAGGAGCTCAAATCCTGCGATAAAGGACGGAAAGGGAAGTATGAGGAGGAGCGGAGGGTCGGGGGAAAAGATCAAAACCAAAACGACATGTGGGGGAGGCCCTAAAGTCCTGTGGAAGAGGGATAAAAAGAGGACTGCAAAACCTATGACCCTCCTCCGAGAGGTGGGGAAACTGAAAAGGAGGGAGCCGTGGAAGCACATTAAGGGATCTCACAAAATGCCGAAAAGGAATGCACGGCTTAACCATCAACGAGAAGAAAAAAAAAACCCGGCACGAGACTAGGGGTCAAAGCGGTGCAGGGGGGGGGGGATATCCCCCCAAAAAAAAAAAATTCAGACCATGTGTGTCATTAAACGACATCACGACGCCTGAGAACGAACATACCAAGAGGGGTCTGGAACCAAGAGCCCCCCCCAACACGAGGGGGGCGGTCAGAAAACAAGAAACTAAACCTAAGAGGCGGGGTTTAAAATCTAACCTCAGGGGGGGGTCAGCCCAAAAGGTTCACTATAGCAGCGAAATGGTACATTCCATAAAAACAAGTTTGTCACAGGGGGGGGAACCACGTCGGTCCGTATCATCAATGAACGCCAAAAAAAATTCACACGAAAGTTCTTCCAGGGGGAAAGAAGAACATTACGCTCGACTGCAGTGGCCGATATACTCGAAAAGCTGGCCGGCCGAGGAATAAAGGTTAGGCACGTCCAAGGTCCCCTTCACGTACCAAGGGAGGGAGATCAAAAAACGAAAAGCCATAAACCTCGGCAAACGCAACTGTACTCCGGGTCGGGGGGGGATCAAGGGAATTTAAAAATAACAGCTGGTAGGTCCCTCCTGCAGAAATGTAAGGGACTGGACGAGGAAGCCTGGAATACTGAGAAAGAATACCGGGGGGGGAAAAGGAAACCGCTGACTCAAAATACCGGGGCACAGGAGGCGGCGTTCAAAGCCAGAAGGGTTCACGGTCACTCAACCGCCAGGGCAAATCATTGGTTGACTGGGGGGGAAAGCCCACCACGCTGGTCCTGGGGGATGGACCACACAGCGGTCGGAGTTCGGAAAGTCCGGGCGGGGAACGAAAGGAAAAAAAGAACATGCTTCGAGTAATAACTGGAAGCGACGGCATTATGTGCGATCTTCCAAACCGTCGAGTACGCAAGGGGGGGGGAAAAAAAGGCGACACACAGGGTACAAAGATCATGTGGGGAAAAAAACAAGCCAATGGGAAACATAAGGGAGAAAGAGTCTTAAAAAAAAAAAAAAAAAAAATTACGTGGGCGACCGAGGCACAAATGGTCGTCTAAAACAGCCCGCGCAATGGTCCATGCTTACTTTGGGTGGGGGGGCCAAAGTAAAGGACATAGATAGTCCCCCCACGGGGGAACGCAGGCATTAAACCGAAGATAAGGGGGCACAGGGAAACGCAAGGGGAGATAGTACATCAGAAAGAAAAAATTCCAGAGAAAGGAGGAAACTGAGGGCACCGGGCTCACAGGACAAAGCCAGTCGTAAGGAAACTAAACACGTAGGAAGAAAAAAGGGGGAAAAAAATACCTCTCGGGACGAGACGGTCTAAAAGTGTGCGGGGTCTAGGGGAAGGGAAGGGAAAAAAGGGTGTAGGGCACACCTACTGGGGGTGCGACACTATGGGCATGGAGGGAGGTGAACTGCCGGCGGGCGGTAACGATCAGGGAGGAGGTTGGGAAAAAAACCAAAAATAAAATCAGAAGAGCGAAGAGAGGGGGAGAAAAGAGCAATCTTCGGACGCGCTGAAAAACACAACAAAGGTATAACGGGGGGAATAACTCGGAAAAAAACACGTCTGTGGGCGGCCAAAGTAGGGAAAAAGCGACAGCCGGAGGGTTGGGTAAACCGGTTTTCCAGCGGCGTCGATCCGGGCAAACACAAGAAACAGGCGGCAAAGTAACTGTGAAAGGATTTTGCCTCACGGAGCGGGACCCTAGAAGCCGGGCAAGCCCCACACCGACCGGATATTGAGACCCTGCATGTCTAAAGGGGGGCCTAAATTCTGACCGAGGTTGGGGGGGTCCACCGTCACACCGAAAGACGTGTGTCTTGGGTGGTCAACCATTAATTGCTGAGCTGGGGGGAAGGGGCGGGACAAGTAAACGTCGGGGGCGCACCGCATAAACGCCGACATAAGGCTTGGAAGTGGGATTTCCGGGGGGTCAGGGGGAAAGTGTGGGAGTTGTGGGTGCTCAGCTCAATGCCTCCAGTAGGATAAAACGCTGCCAGGTTCAAATCGAAAGGGGTTAAGACAGGGTGTCCTGTTCGCCCAAAAAGAATAACTCACAAAGAAAAGAACAATCTCCCCGCTCGGACCCACAGGCATACTATGTGAAATCTGGATGGTCTTCGATGATCACAAGGCCTAGGCCGGAAGAAATTGAGGCACTTTCAGACCTTTAAAGGACATCGCAAAACTTTGACAAACAAGCTTGTTAGGTAGGGGGAACAAGTTACAGATGGCATCAACCACGTTAAATTCGATGGTAACGATCCCATGGGTCACCGTTCAAACGTGTGGTACACCGACAGGAACCGCGGGGTGCGTAAGAGGTAATGACCCTCCACCTGCATGTAAAAAACGCCAACCCGGGTTGTCTCGGACACTGAAACACAGAGGGGAGTAGGTATACATGGGGGTCGCATAGGGGCTTGGGGGGGTAAAAGGGAGAAAAAAAAACATTAATGGCAAAAAAAAACAAAAAAGGGGTTGCTTTTTCGGGGGGGCCGAAAACCTGGGGGGGGGGGGGTCGAATGGAAGGGGGGGAAAAAGAAAACATTTTCCATGTGGAGGGGGGGGGGAAAAAGGGAGCGGTTCCAGTGCCGGGCCGGTAAAAACAAAAAAAAAAAAAAAAAAAGAGGTGAAGGGTTTTTCTGGGGGAAAAAAAAAAATTCACAACCTGGGCCCCGCGGGAAATAGGGAGAACGTACCATGGGGGGGGGGGGGAAGAAAACTGGAACGCTTAAACACAGAGAACCTCTTCTTGTGAATATATTGGAACGTTCGGGAGCTAGACTATCGTGCAGAGCAAAGCCGAAACGACGCCATCACTTTGGGAAAAAAACATGGAATATGAAAACACAAACAGCACAAGGGCGGGTGGACCAATGAGGGGGACGGCAATCCCCCCTGAAACGTCTACTGTTTCCGGCGGGGTGATGTGTGGGAATAACCGTGAAGGGGGGGGGGAAACCTTTCCCATATGGTCTGGGAGACTTTAAAAACCGAGAGAGGTGCCGCCATGCGACAGGGAAATGCCAACGAAGGCGTGGTGTTGGGGAAAAGCCGCACCTCCTTGCGGAAAGGATGGGGAAGAAGAAGGGAGTATAAAAAGCGAAAAAGGGATCGCCGTCTAGTATGAAAAGGGTACTTAGCAAATGGGGAAAAAAAAATAAACAACTGAAAAAAAGCGTCTGTGGTGGGGGCTTTGGACGATTGGGTGTCAACGGGGCGGGAAAAACTCTGGCATTTCGATAGGGGGGTTGTCCAAAGCTCAAGCAAAACCGTTCGTCACCGGGATCATGGGGAAGGAGAAAAAACGTTCCGATGGGGGACGAAACATCATGAAAAAATTGTTGTAAAAAAATCTGTCGATCCAACCCTCGGAGAAAGGAAGTGAGAACGCGGGAGGGGGCCAAACAGGGGACTTGCCAAGAGAATTGGGTGTAGCCCCGGGTGTGAAAAAAAAGGGGGGGGGGGGCGGAACAGACGGGAGGAAAGGAGGGGGGCAGGTGCCTGTCAGGGGGGAAACGCGCCGGGTTTCCGGTAAGGGGAGGAAGGGGTGTTGTCGGGAAATGGAACTGCATGGGGGGATCAAATGTAGAAATCACTACGTGGTTTGGGGGGGGAAGAACGGAAGCAACGAATAAGCACAAAAGGGCGCACCACGCGTCGGTTGGGGGACACACACATACTCTAATGCCTCTTCAAAAAGCTGGGGGGGAGACAGGTGGGCACAATAAAAGCCACCGAAAGCAACGGCTGGCAGAACGAGAGACGGCGACTGGGATGCAAAAAAACAGTCAACTGAGGGGGGGGGGGGGTTACAGAAAACGGGGCAAGATGCCAAGCTCTCCAAAACGGGGCAGAAGTTGGGTAATGGCTAACCATCGGCGTCTAAGAAAACATTAAAGCCCTGAAATGGAATTCCCCTGCGTGCCCCTGGATAGGGTCGAGGAAAAGTATCCCGTTAAGGTCCGAATAACTTGAAGAAAAAAAGAAAAAAAACACGGATAGTTTAAAAAAGAAGAAGAATTTAAAAAAAAGAATAGGGGCCGACCTGAAAACAAACCGTCTGCAAAGAGGGTGATAAAAAACATACAAAAAAAAAAAAGTCAAGTTGAACGGTAAAGGGAAAGCGTTTTCACAGAGCAAAGAATTCGAGAGCCGAGGCCAAGACTCGGGGAACGTGAAGTACGAGGGCGAACAAGAAAGGTAAAAAAAAGGACAGAGGGGGAACCCACAGCACGGGAAGTGCCAAAGCAACATGCGGCCCAGATACCACGTGGGAAAAAAAAAGGACTTCTTTGGGGGTTTGTACAATCGGACATTGAAGAGGGGTCGCCATATGCCAGCAGACAAAAGTAGGGAAACCGGAGGGGTTGCTAAATTGGTAGGAACTACGATTAAGGAAACAAAGAAAACTTAAACGTGACACGGCAACCCGAGACGCAGTCAGAGGGGGGGAGAAAAGCACTCAAAAACCCCGAGGGTTCTAAAAGCAAAGGGAAACAACCCAAAGAGGAGGGGGGGCGGAACTTTTCAAAACGAAAAAAAAACAGCAGAATCAACACCTATCGGGGGGCCGGCGGGGATCTACTTACAAAGGGAGGGGGGAACAGGAAACAAGGATCATTGCAAGCAAAGAGGGAAAAATCCTAAAAGGGGAAAAAAATACGAGCATGGCAGCAATCCAGAGACGCATGAAGAGACAGCAGGAAGGCTTGCAAAAAGAACCAGACAAGAAAGAATTTCTTAGTCCCAGGTTCCAAGGGACAGGGGAAAGGGAAGATACTGTGGCGGCGGTTCACGGGGAAAAGAATTAGGGGCCTAC
>Ga0179593_1385161_pt1 | contig 10899 bp, 7 predicted proteins | sample CZODoug2_1_08_16_FD_185931 | JGI IMG/M metagenome (GOLD analysis project Ga0179593, IMG submission 185931) | Vadose zone soil fungal communities from Angelo Coast Range Reserve, California, USA - CZODoug2_1_08_16fungal (PacBio error correction) | ecosystem: Environmental > Terrestrial > Soil >...
CGGAAGCTCAAACGATCGGTTCAAAATCTTGCATGTGGCGTAGAGCTGCCCGTGGGGAAAGTTAAGGGGTTCATGAAAAATCCCTCAGAGCTCCTCGGGAGGAACAGACGGCGGGGCTAGCGAGAGGGAAAAAGAGGACCCGGGCGGAGATCTGGGGGAGCTTTGTTGGGGTTAGAGGAGTCAGGCAGTATCTGGGAAAAAGACAGAACCTAAAAAGAGAGGATCGCGGGCGAACCCGACGCTTCAGGGGGTCAAAAGGTAGTTCTTCTGTAGAGGGGGGGGAAAGGAAATCGTGCGAGGAAAGATAGCCGAAGAGGCAATCTAAAGAGGGGAACAAAGGCAACGAAACCACTCAAGGAAATCTGCTCGACGAGGACGCCGATTAGGTGCTCTGGGTGGAGTATCCTCTTATACAGAAACGGCTCAGAAACAATGCGGCTCGAGGAAGGGAAGGGGATCCATCAGCGTACTCCGAGCCTTCTCGAATCTAAAAGTAAAATTTAGGGTCGTTCGAGCTGAAAAAAAGCAAAACCGACAGACTCCACACAATGCAAGCCGGCTAGATCAAAATGTCCGGAATCGCGAGTGCCCGATAAAGCCGGCCAGGGAAGAGGGAAAGACAAGACGAAGAGGGAGAAAACAAAAGAGCTTAACGGAGAAACGAATCATCTCTTGGGAAATCAAAATGTGGGACTCCGCTTCCTGCCATTCCTCGGAAATAAAACAATGAAAGTTCTTGATTCGCACGAACGCTCGGATGAAGAAGGGAAGAGAACGGCCGGTCATTCGAAATGGGCGAAAAAAAGGGTATAACTTGGGGGAAGGGCCGGTTACTCTTGATCGTTTAGCGAGCACGAAATAGATGCTCGTCGAGTGAAGAACCCTAGTAATCTGCCTGGGGGGGGGAGGAAAAAAAAGGGCCCCTCAATTCGCTAAAAGGGAGTGGGGGAGGAAATCCTCGAAATTAGCTCGATTGTCGCTAAGCGAGTCCACTTTCCTTCGGCACTAGGAAGGTGTAAAATCGTCATCCGCACTCGTCGAGGTGAGGAGCAGAAAGAGAGAGACAAACTAGTAATCAGGAGAGGACCGTAGCGTTGGGATGAGAAGAACTAAAGGAGGTAGGGGGGGGGGGGGGGGGGGGGGGGGGGGGGGGGGGGGGGGGGGGGGGGGGGGGGGGGGGGGGGGGGGGGGGGGGGGGGGGGGGGGGGGGGGGGGGGGGGGGGGGGGGGGGGGGGGGGGGGGGGGGGGGGGGGGGGGGGGGGGGGGGGGGGTTGGGGGGGGGGGGGGGGGGGGGGGGGGGGGGGGGGGTGGGGGGGGGGGGGGGGGGGGGGGGGGGGGGGGGGGGGGGGGGGGGGGGGGTGTGGGGGGGGGGGGTGGGGGGGGGGGGGGGGGGGGGGGTTTGTGGTTGCGGAGATGTGGTGGGGGGGTGTGTGGGTGTGGTTTGTTTGTGTTTGGGTCCCCTCTCTCCTCCCCCCTCTCGCTTCTCTTCTCTTCTCCTCCTCCTCTACTCTCTTCAACTGTATCGCATCAACTGAATAGTCATTCCAATCAGCTTGGCGGGGAGCAAAACGCAAAAGGAGCGGACGCGCCGGAGAGGGGAGGCAGGTGTCAGAACAGAGAGTAGAAGGGAAGTATAGGCAGAGGGGAAAAGTCAACGAATCGGCAAGAGGAAGCTCAGGGTTCCCTCGGTCACAAGCGGAGACGAGGAAAAAGGTGAGGAGTTACCTCCTGGAGGCTTCCCCGAAAACGAAAGAGGGGGGCAAAAAAAAAAAAGGCGAAAAAGGAACGTCACGACGAAAATAGCCAAAAAGAAGGACAGAAAGAAACCGGAACGACTCCTTCCGTTACGAAGTGTGTTTTCACTCGGGCAAGCATGAAGGAGAAGAAAGTCGCGAGTTCGCTCTTTGGGTCAGCGAGGTCGGACGACTGCGGGTGGAACCGGCGCAGGTAACAGCTTCGAGAATACTCTCAAAAAAAAAAAAAAAGGTAGGAGGACGGTAGAGGAAAGAGGGAGAAGTAGGAAGGCGACCCCTGCGAAGAGAAAAGAAACAGAGGAGTCTCTACTAACCGCTGAAAAGAGAACTCGCGCACTTGTATCTCTTCATAAAGCGAAAACCACAAGGGGAAAAGGAACGTCGCTTCACGGGCGGGCGAGAGCAGAAGCTACGAAAGACGAAGAGAGAAAGATTCGAAAGATGTGGAGAGAGAGGACGTCATCTCGAGAGAAGGAATTGTCTCCTAGTAACGAAATTTTACCTCGCGATCAGCGCTGTTTACCAGACCAAGCGATAGCAAAGAACTCGAGGGAAGGATTCATCTTCAATCAGGGCACGCTAAGCAATAGGCGGGGGAGATTAACACAGTTCTCCCGCCCCGGAACGTCTTCTCGAGCGTGACACCGACCCAAAACAAAGGGAGGCGATCCGGGGTCCAAACGACGAAAAAGGAAAAATTGACGCGAGAGCAAATGGAAACGGAGGACTCCGAACGGAGAGAAGTGGGGTAAAGGAGAGAGAAGAAAACCGATCTTCAGGGAGAGGGTAACCCCTACGACGGCTCATATGCGAATCGCTGCGCTGGCTTCTCGTACGACAAAAACGAAATTCTTGCGGGGCCGGAGATATTGAGGACGAAGGGAGAGGGAAGTTAAGGGTTCCGGGAGGGGGCATGGGCTATGAGGGGAAAACCAAAGGGGTAGGACTAATGCCGGGCCCCGCATAATTACTCCGGTCCGGACTTCAAAAACTAAGGAACATCGAGGAAACTTCCGGGCTCGAGAAAGAGAAGAGAAACACAGGAACCGCCCCACTGAGACTCCCTTGGGGGGGAGGAAAATCTAAGAAAGAACGGTCGAGGCGTCTGCATCCGCGCGTTTACGTTTGCTCAAAAGAGACATCTCAATAAGAAACTAAGGTGGGCCATGGCGGTCGGGTTGGGGTGTCTCAGAAACAGAGATCACACTCCCCTTAGAGAAAGGAATCGGGAAAGACGCTCTCTGATGCGCACGAAGGTCATCTCTTCCTAATAAACCGGCCACTGCGGTAGAGGAAAAGAGAGTGGCAAGGGCACGAGAAAATTCTGTATAAGTCGGGCTTTAGTTCGGGGTTTCTCTTCGCAAACCGCATGTTGGCAGTCAAAAGTCCGAGAATCTCTAGTATCTGAGCGGGGCGGAGGAATAAATAGGCAGTTAAAGGGAGAGGGTTCTCGGGCTAGGAAAGCAATGACCAGAAAGAACACGTGTCTATCATCGATGCTGGCCAGCTTCTTCTAGGTAGTCTGAGATGCGGCATATTGTCAACGGAACAGTCTAAAAGAGGTCGGCAGGAGGAGACTCGGAAACGTTTCTCTATCCCACACTCGAAGAGGCCCTACGTCCGGTGACGACCTACATTCGGGGAGGGGGGAGAACATATGCTATTCGCTCCGCGGGAGAGAGCGTCACGAAAAAGAAGTCCTCTGCAAGAAAAAAAAACGAAAACCGCTTCGGGCAAAGCTCGAATGGTCGAACTAGCGGGACCTAGCGTAACCTCAGAAGAGACGTCAGATGGATCGGACGCGCTCCAAAGAGGAGCACAGAGGAAGGGGGGGGGAAGGAACAGACCCCAAAAGACGGGTCAAAAGGAAGATGCTAATAGAAAAAAAAGGTTTGGGGCGTACACGATCTGTAGCTACCTTGGAGTCATCTCTAGCAGAAAAAACTGGTGGGGGGTATAAGATTCGCGAGCAAACGTAGCGAAAAAAGAGTGGGCCGCAAACTCTTCTGTAATAGCTTAGAGCCCCTCTTCCGTGTCAAGGTCGGGGTTCTTGACGATGCCCCGAAAACTCCTCGGAGAGAGGAGCCTGATCCCGGAAAAGGCGGGAGGATTCTATCGTCTAGTAGCGCGTCGAAACACGGCGAAATCTGGGCGACGAGGGGGGAGTGAGGTCTGAAAAAAAAAAGGACACTCTCTAGCCTCAAAGGAGCAAGTCCGGGCACACCAAGCAAAACCGCTCTTCAGGTTCAATCCCCTATTTGAGGTGGGAGGGGTAAGGATAGGTGGAGAGAGAACGACGTGATACTAGACTCCAGAATGCTATACCGTGTCTATCCAAAACTCAAAGGTTACAAATAGGACGAACAGCTGGATCTACTCCGACGGGTTAGGGGTCACATAATTGGGGGTAAAAGAAAGTATCATGGACATCCGACGCTCCATAGAAAAGACCGTAAGACTATTACGGAAGGCGAAACGCTCTGGGAGCTAATTCTCTGCAACAGGCATTGCCGTTTCGGAGTCTAAAAAAGATAAAAAAAAACAAAACATCAGAATTCGCCGGCTAGAGAATTCAAGGGAGCCAAGTAAGAGGATGGAAAGACCGCAGCAGAGTGAGGCATGCGGGGGATCGCCCTCAGCTGAATATATCAGAGAGAACTTTTGCGCCCAAAAGAGACAGTGGACTTTCGCTGCCTGCGTTTAGAAAGGTAAAAACAGGAAAAACCAAGGAATTCACATCCATGCTCCCCGTATAGGAGTGAAGGGGCATGGGGAGCCTTACGCTCGGATGAAAGGAGGACAGAGACAAGGCCTCAGGGCGAAAACCCCCGGGAAGGTATAAGGGGACGGGGTGGAAGGTTGGACAGAGCGATCGTTAGGCGAGAGGGACTTATAGAAAGAGAGCTGAGAAAAGGAACACTAAAAGTGGAGGTGGGGGAGCCTTAATTCGTCCTCAATTGGGGGTCGTCCCGCAGAAGGGACCTTCTTCTCGAGGGAACCAAGAACGATTCAAACGGAGATCCGTTCCAAAAGTGGTTGAAGCAGGGGAAGCTCGTCAGAGGTATCGCACTAGCATATAGTATCGGATCCCGTCGGGTGCGGTTCGAGAAAAGGAAGGAGGCTTTTCCCCTGAGATGAATAGCTAGGGGGAGCGTTCAAGGTACAAAGGAAAAGAGCGCTATCAGAGACGGGTATGAGAGGATAGAACGAATCATCAAGCGAGATGGAGGGGAACGAATTCAAACTCTATCATTACTACTCCGGGAGACATTTGGGAAGGGGCTCAGACTATGCTGTAGCGGAAGATAGAGGGGAAAGATCCAGAGAAATAAAAGGTCGAGGCGGTCGAGTGCCCTCGTCACCAGCATTAAAGGTCACCTCGATTACTCAGGGAGAAACGATCAAAAAAAACCGAATGCAGGATACACAAACACTACATTCTAGCATCCCGTTCCCTACAGAGGGGGAACGGGAGGAAAAAACTAAAAAAAGGAAATAAGCGGTGGGGCCCGCACTCCGTTTCGGAAGCGGTCCGCCGTTACGAAGTGTGGGTTCCAGCATCGCTACAGGGTCCCAGTGGGCGAGTCTTTTTTCAAAGCGGTCGAGAAGACACGTTGTATTCTTCATAGACCTGGTACCTCTCGCTCATCATCTCCAAACAACTGAGGAGAAGGGGAAAGCTATAAGGAAAGAATGTAAAAAGGAAAAATGACGGCTGACGAAAAGTCGTCGAAGAGAAACGCTGACAAAGAGCCGAAATCAGGGGTCCTAAAAACCTTAATACATCGACCTTCTTTAAACCCACAAAAATTCTGAAGAGGAAAATGGAGGGCAAGCGAAAGGAAACTCTCTCCATACAAGCTGCTCGCCCCTTGGAAGGGGTGGCCTATTTCTAAAAAGTGGCTAAAAAGTCTGGCGCTTCATTGCCGGGAAGAGGGTTAGCGAACTTAACAAGGTGAAACTAGATCCTCTCGTGGGGACGAACTATACCTAAGAGGAGTCCAGAAGGGGGCTCTCCGCTTCAATAGACCAGCGAGGGTTGCAAAAAAAACGGTCTCCCGAGCGCCGGCGCGTCAAATGCTCGAGCGGTGACGGCGAACACCCAGGCGTACTGGATCGACCGATCCCGAAAGAAGACCTGTACTCGAATATTCCTCTTCTTAGGCTACTGGGACCCACCCCTACGTCTCATCGAGCGAGTTGACGAAGATCTGGAAAAAAAGGCGGAGTCTCGATCCCGCCCGCCGAAACGGCGCTATGATGGCAGAAATCGCTTAAAGAGAGACCGGATAAGACCTTAGAGCAGTGCGAAATGCCGAATTCCACACTCTTAAGAAGAAGGAGAGAAGACGTTCCTGGGCGCCATCAGAGAGAAGCATGAGGAGGGCTGGACTACCACCCTCACCTTTGATTGGGGCCTCCTCCCTTCATTAAACCGGTTCAACTCTGGCCAGAGAAGAATCATCATTACTAATCCCCTCGAGTAACGAGAGGGAACGACACGGAAAAGGACAAAAGGAGACAGGGGTTCGGACCACCAGCAGACCGGAACTTTCAGCTGAAGCGTCGATCAGAGCAGGGGGATTTACTCCATCGCAGCGCACTCCCACTAGGGCGCAGGGGGGGGCGTTAGAGGAAGGTTCAACTCATAGAGTCCCCACGCCCCTGATCAGGCGAACGCGAGCGCGGAAAGGTCCGTCACTCTGATTGCGCCCATCCTCCGCCGGTCTCCCGCTGACCGGCCAGTAGAGGAAAAGAACTGCTCCACAGAGGAATGATCAGCCGGCTATTAGGGGGGGAAAAGGCGTCTTCTGACTGGGGTCGCTGGGTTAGCAGCCGACCCGAAATTGGTACCTGCGTGCCCTCTACTTCCAAAGATCTGTTTCGGCTCGTTCCGTCCTCGACAGGGAACAGGGCAGAGGAAAAAAAAGATGCCCGGAGATCAAAAATCACTACTGGGCGCGTCGGAGGTCGCGCAGATTAGAGTGCCCGCTTACAAGGTGCTCGCCACGATGTCTGAGTCAGGGGGTAAAAAAAGGGCAGCAAAAGTCGGAGCTCACCACCCCCCGAGATTAAAAAACAACTCTTACTACCCTGACTCGGGTTACCGGGAGCTCTCGGGGCGGAGGGGACTCAAAAGGGAAAACCCGCCGTAAAACCCTTACGCAGAAGCCCCCATAGGCGCCCAGATCTGCGCCAGAAGCCCGCTACCGCTAGGAACCTCGTCAACAAGTCTTGGATGTCTCACTCTCTCCCGAGGGCCTCTTTAAATTCAGGAGGAAAAAAAGAAACCTGTTGGAACCACGTTCCGAGGGAGGCCCGGTAAAGGAAAAGGGTTCAAAAAACACGAGCGGTGGAGCTAAAGGGGGCTCGGCTCTCTAAAACAAAGGAATAAGAGGATGCTCGGCCTGATCTTCCACAGATTCGGGGAGAAAGGCACTCTTTCTTTCAGCGGAATCACCCGCGCCAGGGGGGGAAAACATTGAGGGGGCCCGGAGAAAAGAATAAGAGCAGAGGGAAAAAAGAAAAAAGGCAAAGAGTTCGATCCAGAGAGGATAACAGAGAAGATCGGAGACGATTGGTCTTTAGGAAATACAGAGGGGGAAGAAATAGAGCCCGAGAGAGAAAAGAGCATGATAGCTTTTCGAACCCTCTATCTAAGGCGGTCGTCAAACCTATTTGTGTAAAAAGCCGGAAGGGTTGGAAAAAAGTACTCGTGCTCGCAAGAGATCCCTCAACTGCTCGACCTTTCTACACCTTGGAAAGAGAAACGCTGCGAACAGGTCTACTATCTACTCAACTCGTCGCAGATTTTTCTAGCATCTACGCCTCCATAGAAACGCCTGGCGGAGGAAGGTAAAGGGGAAAAGGGAACGCAGGAGAGGACGTAGAGCTTATTAGGCAATCAGAAGAACACAGCAGGTCCGAGGAAAAGCGAAAGAAAACTCAATCAAAGAGTGGATCCTTCTATATAATACGTACCTTTTACCAAGGGCTTCTTGCCGAAGTACCGCCGGGCAAGAGGTCGAGGGGAGTCAGAGAATGGGGCGCCCATCAATATCTGGGCCCTCTCAGAGATCAGGGGGGAGCCCTATCAGTCTTTACTCGTCGGGCCTCCGCTGAAAGAACACTAAAAAAAGGAAAAACAAATTAGTTGAAGGGAGGCGCGGCGATGGAGAAAACGAACGTCTCTATGACACGAAACGACCTTCCTTGAAAAGGGAACTTTTTAGAAAATTGGTAGACATTTGTTGCGTTAAGTGGGTCAAGGAAATGGGGGGGTAGGGGGAAAACGGAGTAAGGTGCTCTCGATGAGGAAGGGAAAAGAGTAAATTCGAACCGGAGAAGAACAGGAATAGTCCTCAGGGTGTCCAGGGAAGCAATCGACATCTTAAGACCCAGTATGGTTTAATGGGGAAAAAAGTGTGGGGGTGTTAAAAAGAAAAGGGAAAAAAAGGGGGGAACATGGGGGGAAAGGTTGTGGGGGGGCCTCCTTTTTGGTGGGGGGGGGGCCCAACCTGTGTATGAAGTGATTTGGGGTAAAAAAAAGGGGTGGGGGGGGAGGGGAAAGGGGGTGGGGTGGGTGGTACGGAAAAATGGACCCCCCCCACCCCTTTGCAATCAAAAGGTTGTCTTTGGGGGGGAACCCCCACGTTTTGGTGTAAGAAAGTAAAAGGCAGGGGGAGAGTGTTGGTTGGAAGGGAAAAGGGAAAAATAGGGGGTTTTTGGGGGGGATTGAAAACCTTACCCTTCCGCACGTCAAAAAAAATCGAAAAGAGGTGGGGGAAGCGGAATAAGAAACAAAGTCGAGTCGTACCGAGCAGCGAGAGGAAACAAGAGGTAGTAGCGGCGGATCGGATCGGGTGGCCCCGCGCGCACACGCCTCTCTTGATACTTAGTAGACTACAGAGCTTCCTCTCGCGTCAGGATCTCTATGGAAAGAAGCAGGGACCAAGCGTGGGCGGCAAACGCTCGAAGGAGCGCGGCCGCGCGGAGAAAGGTTTTCATGATGAACCGGCGATGATGTAAGAGGAAGCGGATCCTCCACGGGAAAGGGCGAGCATATACTAAGGACCGATTCAACACGGCTCGACGAGTTGCAGGCAGGGTTCCTCCTTAGAAATACAAGCAAACGATAAGACAAAGAAAGAAACGACAGGAGAGAAGTCCCTTCCCACAGCGAGACGTCCACTGAGCGTCTGATCAGAGCTGGCCGCAGCCTTTGTCTAAGGACGTGTACCAGAAAGAAAGGGTTCCCGGGGCTCATGAAGGTTCGAGATACAATGGCAGTTCGTCTCAAGGGGGTCAGACCGGTGAGAGTCAGGCGAAGGCGGGTGGAAGACAGCCGAGATCGACGTATGCACCCTCGTCGCTCATACCTCTCAACACAAAAGGGATTCTGAAAGATTATATTATAAAAATAATAGCAAACTTCTATCCTTCTCTGACGAAACTCCAGGAAAACTCGGAAAAGAGAAATGAAAGGAGACGAAGACACTTGGTATCTCGAACCTTGAAGGAGCGAACGCGGACCCACACTTCTCCTGTCGGCTGAAAAGAGGCCAAAGCCTCGATCAGACGCATCTAAACTCGGAGCGACCGAGGACTTTCGAGGTCTTTAGTGTCGTTTGGCTCGGCGGAGGGGCAAAGGTTGGAAAGAAGGGAGAGAAGGAGGAAATCGTAAAGGTTGCCCATAGTAGGAAGCTGATGGGAAGAGTAACAACACCCTCTGCGATCAATCTCTTCCGTGGACCGCTTCCTCTTCCTCTAAAAGAAAAGATAGGGGGGGATCCGGCTTTCTTCTCCCGCGCGCCGGAGGCAAAAGAGATCAGGTGGAAGAGGGAAAAAGGAAAAGGTAGCCTCCATCGTGACCAGAATACGCAGCGATCCGTGTACAGACGATAACCGCTTCTTGAGGAGACGACCGAACTCAAAAAATAATCGAGCGAGTGGTGGAACTCGTCTCTCAAACTCTCTGATTCCGACGCTATGCGAATCGGGCTTAAAAGAACTGAACTCGAAGAGCACATAGACGATGATGAGAGGCAGATTTTTCAAAACTAGTATTGGCCGAAGATCAGGAAGCGGACTTCCATCGGAATAAGGGGGGCATTTCACAGGGACCAACCTCCATTGAAATGCCGGGCCTTAACAAAGGGAAAAAAGGGTCCGGGTTCCAAGGAAAGCGACGAAGATCTATATAATGCGGGAGAGAGAACCAGATCAAATCAAGCGAACGGACGTACCAACGAGGACCCCGGTGTGCACCGGACGCCCTGAACGGGTCGAGGGGGAGAGTGGAGGAAAGGCATCAGAGTTACGTTTGGAGGAAAGACGCCAGCGCACAAGCTCCACCTAAGGTGGGCGCATGGTCGGGAGATGGTGGGTTGAAGGAGAAGAAAGAGAGGTAACAAGACCTGATCGGAGAGATGAGCAAAAAAGCAGCTCATTGGAGCCCAACTTCATCCAGAAAATCTACCGCCCGGCTGTATCTGCGAGACAAGGGGATACAAAAAGGTAGGGAAAAGGATCTAGAAGGAGAAAGGAGGTGATGGAGGATCCTTAGGGTCGCTGTGGCGCTCGAAAGGCACTGGGATTCGAAATTTCCTATAAGCTCCGCGAATGTTCTGCTCGCCGTCCTCTAGCCAGTTAAAGGGGGAGGGAACCGAAAGGTAAAAAAGAGAGGATCCGGCGCTCGAAACGGTCAGGAAGAGTCCGCGGAGTCCTTAGCGACATCGCTCGAAGAGTGTAAAAGTGCTAAGGGCTCCAACTAGTCGAGGAAGTCTTTATATCAGCGGGTGCACTAGTTTCGCGCTACACAAAAGGGGAAGGGGGGAAAAAAAAACAACGGAGTGCGACCTGAGAGAGAGCCGGGTTAGACCGAGATCAGTATTCGGACTTCGGCGCTCGATCGGCCCGCTACTGAAGAAGACTCAACTAAATAACTACAAGCGCCCAGTCTGGAGGAAAGGGTCACTAAAGGGGAGGCTAAAAAGCTCAAAGAGAGAGAACTAGCCATAGGGATCAGGATCCCACGATGAGCTCCAAAGCTGACAGACACTCGAGGGGAACAGTGATCAATGCCCGAGACAAGAGTTGCGGACAAAGAAAAAAAGACTTTGGAAAAGGGGTGGTCATAACGAGC
>Ga0179593_1549628_pt1 | contig 10899 bp, 14 predicted proteins | sample CZODoug2_1_08_16_FD_185931 | JGI IMG/M metagenome (GOLD analysis project Ga0179593, IMG submission 185931) | Vadose zone soil fungal communities from Angelo Coast Range Reserve, California, USA - CZODoug2_1_08_16fungal (PacBio error correction) | ecosystem: Environmental > Terrestrial > Soil >...
ACGAATCTTCCCGCCCGAAGAAAGAGGTGTCCCTCCACTATTTCATCAGGGTAGGGAAAAGGAGGGTACAATACTACTTTCGTGAACTGGAAAGAAGAGGAGTCAAGAGGTTTCTATTCCCTTTTCCCAGTAAGAGGGGGATCTTTCTCTACCTAGGCAAAAAAAGAAAGAGGAGAGTTCTTATATCGAGAGCCTGGTTCAGCAGGCGCAGAGGGGAGAGGGGGATCCGTGGAATCACTCCCACCTTCTGGCGACGGTCCTCGGGGGCTGAGAAAGGGGCCTCGTCACCGATAGTCGGGAGAAGGGGGGCTAAGGCGCGCTCGTCGGATTTTACTGAACTCAGAAGAGGCATTGTTGATATGAAAAGAAGTTAGCTATCGACCTAGTCCCACAGAATGGAGAGGGAAGAAGGAGAGAGGGCCTCCTCTCCTCTACCCACCCTAACAAAAGAAGGTCCTGACGCAGCGGGGGGGGAGGAGAGATTTTGCTACCTACCATTAACTCTGGAGAGAGAAGAAGAAGGAATTCGAGGCAGGAGCTTTCGCCAGCTCTTCGAATGCTCCGGACACCGTGGGCAAAAGCAAAAAAGATCGTGGCATCGTGCTGCAGTCGAAAGAGAAAAAGGTGCGTTTCCTCTGCTACTCTCTGTGGGTAATGGGGTAAAGGGGGGACAAAAACGGAACGTGCCTTACGGGGCGCCGCATACCGGAAGAGGGAGGGAGGGAAACGTGCAGACGTCTCTGTCGCACGGAAGGGGAAAAATAGTAGGGGGTCGTTCTGCCTCATACCCATTTCAATGGAAAAAAAAAAGGAAAAAAAGAAAGACGGAAATAGAGTAGATACAGCCTATTCGTTCTACTATTCGCCGGCGGCGGTGGAGGATTCAAAGGGGGAGGGGAAGAGGGGAGCGCGGCGCGGTGGTTCACGAGGAGAGAGCATCTCTCCATCTTATCTTCCTGTTCTGCAGCGGGAAAAAAGGAAAAGAGGGAGCGGGAACGAAGTTCCAGAACAACCTCAAGCATACATGCGGAGGGAGAAAAAAATAGAGGAAAAGAAGCGAAAATCCTCGTGCGAGTGCGAAGAGACCAATTATTGCCTACACCCTTAGGGGGAGACCACGGAGTGGTCATCGAGCAATCGGCATATCGATCGGTTGAGGGAATAAAAACGAAAGGGAAAGCGCCCCGAGCAATCAGGGAAAAGAGATATTCCAATTTCCGATCTCCGACCGGAAGAAGAAAAAAGGAAAAAGAGAAAGGACGGAAAGAAGGAGGCTACCTGACGCCGATCACCGGTCCTTGGATGAAACCCTGAAGAAAAAAAAAGAAAAAGGAAAGGAGCGGCGCATCCAGATCGAAACTACATCAAGACGGAACGTCCTGTTCTCAACACGAACTAATCTTCCCGTGAAACCAAGGGAAAAAAAGAAGGAAAGGAGAAGAAAAAAAAAACCGGAAGGATAGAAAAAGGAGATATCGAAGGCAGAAAAAGGAGAAAAAGAAAAAGAGGTGGAAGTGTTGCGCCAGGACGTCTTCTTCGACGGAAAAAAAATCCTTGATTGTCGTCTCTCTTGCTGAAGAAAAAAGGAAAGGGAAGAGGAAGGGGGAAGGTGCCGCAAGCCGGTGATCTTGTCAAGGGAGCTCAGGAAGAAAAAAAGGGGGGAAGAAGACCCATTTGTCCTCCTCTACTCCGGCGCGGAGATCTTTGTCTTTTCCGCGACCCGAAAGGAAAATAAGGGGAAGCCTTGTTCAGATCAACGAGGCGAGAAAAAGCGAGATGAACGTTCCGGATTTAGTTAAGAAACGGGAAGGGTGTTGTGGGATGACTGCCCTCAAGGGAGCTTTCTTAGTTACGCGCTCTCAAAGGGGTGAGAGAAAGGATTGAGTTGTTCTGGTGCACTGTCGAAGCGCCGCCGACTCGATCTGACCTTTTTGGAAAAGGAGAGAAGGGATGGGGCGATGATTTCTATCTACCCATAGCTTCGATCAGCAGGACCCCAAAAAGAGGGAGGAAAAAAACATCATGTTGTACCCTCGCTGGAAGAGGAGTATCTCCGAACTCGTCGTGGAAGGAAAGCGGTGAAAAATGCTTTATTGTGGAAGGCGCGGCCCTCCCCTACTACCGGACGGGAAAAAAAAGGGGGGGGAGAAAAAAAAGAAGACCAGGAACGTCCTTCCGTTTCCAGACCCGCTCTCGGCAACCTTTCGTAAGGCCCGCTTCTTCCCGGCCGAACGGAAAGAAAACCAGTTCCGCCTTGAAGAAAAGAAAGAAAAGGCACAAGGGTCTCCTTCCGCCGCTGCCCCTGTTGTGGGAGAAAGAGAGAGAAGGTGAACTCTAAGCCTTCGAATCGAAAAGGAAGGGGACGACTCGAACAAAATCTTTTAATAATTCCGAGGGGAGGGAAGGAGGGGTCCTCCCAATCGCTGTTCGGAAAGGGAAGGGATGAGGACAAGGAGAAGATTGTTTCCGTCGTGTCGTTCAGGGGAGCGTGCGACGCTATGCCACCGCTCGGACGAGAGAATGTGGGCCTCGTTCGCTCCTCTCCCGGAACCTACGGTAAAGAAGAGGGAGAAGGGAAGTCAATCCTCCCGAGCGTTGGCAGCACTTAGAAAGGATCCGTTGAACGTCGCCCTCCTGGCTCACAAAGAGAGGAGGAAGAAAAAAGAAAGAAAGGGGAATGATCACCTTACGTCCGGTTCCACGCAGATCGGGAAAAAGAATAGAGATCTCCGATCGAGCGAAGGGAAGAGACACGGCCTGTTCCGCTATTATTCCCGGGCAAAAGGAAAGAAAGCTTAATCTGCCCTCCTTACAGCTTCACGCCCCGCGCGAATCCGGACCGTAAAGAAGGAGAAAAGGAAAGATTGCTCTTGGCCCGGCGGGCAAGAAGGGAGGAGCCTATGTCTGCGCCCGGCTGAAGGGAGAGTGCGATAGTGCCTCCTAACCGAGCACGGTCAACTGGGGCAAAGAAAGGACCGCGGAGGTCGTTGCAGCGGGAATAGCGTGCCTTCAATCAACCCAAAGAGAGAAACATAGAACCGCAGCAGCCAATAGATCGGGGGGGGAGAAGGGCCCGTCGACGAGGAGGGAAAAAGCTGATGTCGCAGCAGGCCCGGGCTCCGTAAAAAAGGACGAAGGACCCGAGTCACTCCTATCCGGGAAGAGTGCGCATGTTCCCCTTGACGAAATGACCCGGGGCTCGTTTAAGCGCGTCGTGGACTAAAGACGCGAGAAGAAGAAAGGGGAGAGGGGACGGGTTATTTGTCTAGTCCTGTAAAAGAGAACCCCACAGCTCTCTCAAACAACAAAAAAGGAGAGGGAAGTGTTGGGGTGCGCGGGTTATTGTTGCGTGTGGAGAAGGAGGAAAAGCACCCCGCCTCGAAAAAGGGAGTTGAGTCCGACAAGAGAGAGGGGGGAGGGACACGGTCACCTTCCGCGATGGCAACTGGAGGAGGGGAAAGGACAGGGTTCCTGCGGCGGAAAGGGGACTAATCCCGGGCTTGTCAGCGGTGTCTCGGAACTAAAAAAAAGGGGGCCTTCAAGTCCACGGAAGGCCTTCTTCGGTTAGAAAAGAAGGATTTGTTTTGATGGAAGAAGTCCGAGGAAAGGACCGCTAACTACGCTCCGAGGAAAAAAATGGCTGCTCTTGCCCCCATACTTGGCTAAGGGAGGAAAGGATAGAACAATATCGCCTACGGCGCCGGGGAAGAGGGAAAGATCGAAATCGGCCGAAGAAAGGAGGTTTCTTCGGTTTTCGGTAAAAGAAAGAAACGTCAGGCGATCTGGGGCTTGAAGCTTTGGTACTGCGGGGAGAAAGGGGGAGGAGGGCCCTTTCCATCCTCAGGAGAGGCGCGTTCTCTACTATTCTACCACTAAGAAAAAACGGAGAGCGAGAGCCTTTCAGCAGGCGAACAGAAAGCGGGCCGGACTCCGTGAGAGGGGAGACGTCCTCCTTTTCTGATGACGCATAGGGGGAGGCCGGCGTCACCTATGCCGGACTAAGAATAATAAGTGGGAGAGGGAAGGGAGGAAGGGAACTTAGCTGCCTCCTCCGGCTGCAATTGTGGGGGATCTTATCTACCGGAAAGAGGGAAAAGGGCGACGTCCCCGAGCTTTTGGACCTCGGTCTCTGCAAAGGGGGGAAATACAAAATGAAAAGAAACAGACGTAACATCCAGAGGACTCGACTCCATCCAGCCAGAAGAAGAGAAGAGAAAGGAACACTGAGGCACCCACGACTTAACCTCTTTCGAGCCGGAGCAAGGAAAAAGGAAGACTTTCCACCAGTTCTAGGAAAAACACGGCTTCAGGCTACAGCCCCTTTCCGCAAAAAAAAAAGAGACGAGGAGGGGGTAATTTACTTCCTCGGGGTCCCGACGTCAAGAAAGAAGTCGGAAAGTCGTATCGCCTAACCGGGTCTGGAAAAAAAACGTGCATTTTCCACCGTTCGCCCGGGAAAGGGGGGGGAGGAAGGGGCAAAACAATTTCTACCTTCCACGACCTACAGAGGTTTCTGGAAAATAGAGACCGAGGATTCGGCTACGATCGCCGGCGGCGTGAAAGAGGCATCTATTCTTTGATCGAGGGAGGAGGAGGAAAGGGGGTTGTGATACTCCATAGCATCGCTCATCCTGAAAAGAAGGTGGCAGGGGAGGAGGGGAACAAAAAGGGTACGAGAGTCTTCAATGCGCGGAAAAAGAAGGCCTCGGCCCTTTTTATCCACCACTAGAGAGAGAGGAAGAGGAAAAAAAGCGGGAGTCCCCCACAACCGCGACCAAGATTAAAAAATTCGGGAAGGGAAGCAGACAGTATGCAGACCTATCAGACTCGTGGGAACGACTTCATCGCCCGAGACAATAAGTAGAGAGAGAAAAAGAAGATAGGGAAAGGTAGGAGAAGCTCCGCCTGCGTCCAGCCGAACACAATGTTCTATAAAAGAAAGGAGGGAAGGCTGAGACATTGACCCTATCACCGGCTTGCCGGAACCCGACCCAAAGGGGCACATACTTCGGGCAGCAATCTCGACGACAGCAGGAGGTAAAAAAAAAAGAAAGAAGGAAACGAGGCATGGAGAAACAACGCAACTATCTTCCCTTTCCAGCTGTCTCAAAACTCGAGATATCTCATGAAGGGAAGAAAAAAAGAAGAAAGAGCGACGGCGCTGACAGTCTGGAACGGGAAGGATAGGGGGAGGAAAAGGCACTTCTTTCTCCTATGCCAAGGGTGTTAGAGGAAAAAAAAAAGATGACAGGCGGGCCGTACTAAGTAAAGCTAAGGAGAAAAAGGAAGGAATAAAGGTATCGGGTCAATGTCGCAGGTACGCGATCGGCATGTAGGGCAAGGTCCGGCTCTACTCGGCGGGAAAGAGGGGAAGAGGAGCGGTGGTCTTTGGCCGCGACCTGAAAATGCGCTTCGAGGGGGTGGGAAAAGGGTAAGTAAAACCGAGTCTGATAGGCCCGCAATCCTCGAAGAGATTAGTTAAAGAAAAAAAGGAAGGAAAGGGGAGGGCGTGTGGTTGATGACGAATAAAAGGAGGGTGAGCGCGCCTCGTATTTGTGGATAAAAAGGAACCTCATCTGCTGAGGGGGGGAAAGAAAAGAAAGCCTCAACGGAACTTTTGTCCCTGCCGGCACAAAGCAGCATGTAATGGGGAAGGAAGAGGGAGACGGGAAACACCTCCTCCGGTCCTCGACCAAAGGAGTGACATCATGGGGGGGGAAAAAAGAAGAGGAAAACCGCACGGCGATCTTCGCCCGCTAACTCTGCTGGATCGATCTATGTCAAGAGGAAAGGAGGGGAGGTCAGGGTGAAATTTCTAAATGGTTAGGAAACCCCCTACTACCGGCAAGAAGGGGGGGAGGGGAACAGTGCCGTCCATCTTCCCGTGTCCTCTGCCGGGTTCATACCAGAAAGAAGGAAGGAAAGAGGGACGATTAGGCTCCCGAGAAACTCTTACGTACATTACCGACGACCAGGGAAGGGAGAAGCCTCTGGGCGGCCAGGTCGCCTGAAAAAAAAAAGGTGGCGGAGGGGTAGGGGGGGGAGGGAGTTTAAGTCGGAGGATGGGGAGACTCGTGAGTCCCGTCCAGGAGCTGGCCTCAGACAGGAGTCTAACTTCTTTTAAGTGGAAAGAAGATTTCACTTTTCAGGTAAGACAGAGCGCGGTTTTGGCGAGACGAGCAACGGAGGCAGAAGAAGGAAGTTCCGTGCGTTGTGGGGTGGGGGGGTTTTTCTAGTGAGGTACCTCTTCCCACCGGCGAAGGGGGCGATCATGACTTGTTTTTTCCTCTGCTCGAACGCCTCCCGGTGGAAAAGAGGTACTATCATAGTCAAAGGAATAGGATAGTGTCCAAAGGTTACACCGCAAAGGAGGCATTCTTCGTGGCTGGCCCTGCCTCGGGGGGGAAAGAAAAGGGATCACAAATATGCGATCAAAAAGAGGACCGAGGAGCCATCCTAGTTGGGCGTGCGGGAGGGAAAAGTCCCTCAGTCAGATCGTCAAAAGGAGGACACAGCTGCTCAGAAACGAGTCTAGCGGCGGGGGAGAAGGAAGCACGAGCACTGCCGGGTCGCGGATGATGGGGAAATTTCAAAAAAAAGAGTAGCTTCCCTGGACGAAGCCGCTCTCCTGCGCCGGGAGAGATATGTACGACTTCCGGTAATACTCAGGGGAGAGTTGTTCCCTGCGGGCGGAGAAGTTCGATCTCTTCCTAGGGAAGGAGACAGTCTTTCCGTAGTGCGATATTGGACTCTAGAGGGGAGAGGAGTACATGGGGCACGGATCTCCATCCTGCGCTGAGGGAGGGGGAAAGGTCTCTGTCCTTCAAGGAGAAAAAGAAACACCCCTTCCTGCGTCTGGTAACTTATGGAAGAAGAGAGGGGCTATCGTGGAGGGAATCTCTTTGAAGGAAGAAAAGGGACCCTCTCCCAGAAGCAAGGGAGGGGAAGAGAAAAGGGCCTCTCAGGACCGGAAATCCTTCCACTGCAGGGGGAAAAGGGATGAACAAGGTTCGAAGGTGACCTGTTAGGGCATTTACCGGAAAGGTCGAGGGGAATCTACTGAAAGCTTGTAGGGGGGGGGGGGGGATAGTCTGTTGAATAACATACCATACCCCTCGCAAAAAGAAAAAAAAAGAAACAAACCGGAGTAGTAAGTAAAATAGATATCCTTTGGGGGGGAGGGAGTCTCAACATACATATTACCCCTCACCCCGGACGACGTAAGGAGTACCGTACGAGGGAAAAAAAGGCGTCCACGGTCACCTTCGACTATGTCAGAAGAAACTACCCGCGACGGAAGGGGGAACTGCTGCGGCCGGGAATCACATGCTGGTTCAATCGTTCGGGGAGAAGACCTATGGCAAATTTTCCTGCAAGGAAAGAAAGGGGACAACATGCACTTCTGCGGTTTAAACCAAAGAAGCAGTTCCGGTTGTTGAGGGGAGCTGCCCTCTACTGGGGGGAAAAGAGAGACTCCCTCCGCGCCGGATGCGCGCGGTGACCAGTACTTGCTCCTTGTTAAAAAGATCTGGCCGCCAATAGGAGGGGAAAAGGAAGGGGAGCGACGAGCCGAGATATGTCGGGAAGGGAAAGGACAACGCTGGACGAGGGTCATACGTTGTCGTTCCAAGAGAATATAAAAAAAAAGACAAAAAAAAAAAAAAAAAAAAAGAGAAAGGCGTCAATCTTAGGCGTGAAAAAAGCGTGCCGGAGGGAAAGGGGGGGCCACGATTGCCCGGGCCATCCGAGAAGGAGCTCGACTATGCGAACCAGAGAGGAGAAAAGACGCGAGCCTGTTGCAGCAGGGGAAAGCGAAAAAGACCGGACGTCCGTGATCAATCGCCCACCGGCGGAGGGCTCTTTTATCCGTATGGACGGAAGGGAAAAGGGAAACAACAAGTGTACTCCGAAGAATTGGGGCTCACGCCGCTCGGGGAAGGAACAGGCCCACTCTCCGATCTGTGCAATTGATATGAAAAAAGAGGAGCGACCGAGTCCGCACCTATCTCTAGCGTAAAAGAGGCATCGGTCTCTCCGCTCCCTCGACCCAATACAAAAGAGAAAGGGGGAACGAAAGGCCTGACCACGTTTGCTCGACGCCATCGCACAACAAAGAACTCTTCTCGCCCTGACTTAACAATGAGGGACAGACTCGTCGAAGGCTTCTCGTTTCCACAAGGAATTCAAAAGGAAAGAAGAGACCAAAAAGAGTGAGGGTCACTCGGCTCCGCGGCGGTGGTCATGTAACCGCGGGGCGGCCTGGTCCCTACTTGCAAAAAAGATGTGCTTTCCTCCTTTACTCGTTGTCGGCAAGGGGGAGAGGGAAAGGAAGGCAGGGCCACCGGTCGCCCGCCCGGTTTAGGGTCGGAAGGAAGAAAAGTGAGACAGATAACAAGACCTCACCGCATTTCTTCACACGAGGAAAAGCTAACGGATCTCTTCGTCTTATTCTATAGTTCCACAGAAAAGGGGGGGGAAAAAAAGAAAAGTCGCGGCCGGCTGCGGGGTTTCACGCTGAATCAAGCTATTTGGGTCTCGGAAAAAGAAGGACAGTGTGTGACACTACGCCGGTCCAAAAGGTCCGAGAGTCGTAGGCGAAAATCTGCTCTTTTTATCCACAACTACTAGAAGAGGGAAGGAAAAAAAGGGAAAGTCATCCAACACCGCGACAAGATATAAAAAAAATTCGGGGGAAGGAAGAGAGGAAGGATCGGTCCTATCTGTACTCGTTGAGAGAAAAGAAGAGGCCCGAGCATCATTTCTCTTCCAAGACCAGATAGAGAAGGAAAAAAAGAAGAGTAGAGAACTACCCCATGTGCTACGGCAAGGAAGGAACATGAGAAAAGAGGGAAAGATGACAAGAATCCCGCTACGGACACTACCCTAAGAAAAAAGAAAAAGGACGGGTCCTCAACTATCTCGACATCATGGGAAGGGAAAAAACTAGCGAAGACTCTTCAGGGCGCAACACCGAACATCTTCCCGTTCCAGCGGTCCAGCGCATCTATATCATCTAGAAAAAAGGAGGAGAAGAGAAATTCGGACAGTTCGCGGGCAGCTGTAACGGGGGAACAGACAGTCTGCGCCGAGTGTGAGGCCATGTGTGGCTAAAAAAGGAAAAGGAAAAGAGGCCGATACTTGAAAAAGGGGAATAAGGGTAGGGTTTCCTCAAGGCCGTGATCGGGGAGAAGGAAAGACCCAGTTTGCCTTAGCGCCATTGGGACGGGAAAGAAGAGCAGGAAACATTGAATATTATGATGTGTCTGGAAAAAAAGAGGGGCAGCTTCCGGGTCGTTTGGGGGGTCGATATGAAGGAGAAGGAGGGGAAAGGAAGGGATGGAGGTAAGAACGGAATGGGTGTCGTAATCCTTGGTCGAATTTGGGGAGCACCTAGTATCGTCCGTGCTGGGAAGAGAAATAGGTTGTGGATCCCCAGCCAATGTGAGTGAGATTCTGGGGTAAATTGAAGAAGAAGAACGCGGACGGTTGGCGCCCTCCGTCAGCAACATCGAACGAAAACCACCATATCTCTATCATCTGAAAAAAGAGGAAAAGGAGAGGAGGACAGGTGTACCACCTTCGTTGGCCGACAAAAGAAAGAAGAACTCACGAAGAGAGACGTAGTCGGTATTCCCCGGAGGAGATTCGTGTAAGGAGAAAAAAAAGGGAGAAAGACCAGAACCTCCCTTGCCCCTGGCGACCCGGTGAACCACTTGCCAAAAAAGAAAAAAAAAGAACAGGTGCAGACCAGCTGCTACGGCGAACGCGTCGCGTTGTGCGGAGGACGTGACCACTCGGCCGTACAAGAAAAAGGAGGCGTCGACCTAGTACACGCACCCGCGGGGCGGCCATTGCCAAGAGGGAAAGGAGGGGTTGGGGATTTTGAAATGAAAACGCTATGCCGCGGAGAAAAGGAAAGCTGTCTCTTCTCTGAACTCTGTTAGTCCTGGGTGGAAGCTTTAGAGAAGGGGGGGGGGGTAAAAATCGGTTGGCGATGAGCGTCGATCAAGCCGCTGGGCTGCTGGGAAAAAAAAGGGGAAGGAGGGAAAGACTTGGTCCTGTAAGTAGGGGGAGTCGACCGAGGCCCCAACTCTCGGAGCCGGGGGGGGCGGGGCATAGGTGTGTTCGCTCGTGTCTCATCCCTCAGACCTAGAGAAAAAGAAACTCATATCAAATTTCAGCTCGGGAGAGGGGAAGAGGCGAGCAATTCTTCTTTATCTTCCCGTCCTAGAAAGAAAGAAGGGAAGAGACACAAAGATGCTATACGCCAATAGAAGGAAAGAAAGGGGGGGCGATTATCCACGGAGACGGGGGGAAAGGGCATCAGATCTTCTATCTCGCTGCGGAGAAGGAAAAAACAGACAGTCAGCGAGCTTTTCCGCGCTACTACAGCACGAAAAAAAAGGAGGAGGGACCGGGGCAAATCGGGGAATCGCCGGAAAAACGGAAGTAGAAAAATCAGGCCTTGTACGCGTCCGTAACCAAGTCATGAAAGAGGGCGAGTTGGCAAGGGCTGCGGGGGCCGGGATGGAGTGAGGAGGGGTGCGCCCTGCTTTGCCTGTAGGGAAGAGAGACCGACAGGATCACTTCTTGGGCACGAGCGTCAGTCCGAGAAGAGGGAAAGTCGCTGGCGTCGGTCGGCCGTCATCACAAGAGAGGGAGGGTAGAACCAGTGCAGCATCAGTTGTCATCGGGGATGAAAAGAAGACGAGACCAGACCCGCGGCCCAGGGGACCCGAACGAGCGAAAGAGGAAGGTACGCTGGCACTTCCGAAAAGGGTGATGACAGAGAGAAGTTGACCTTGAACGCACTGTGAAGGTGGGGCGCCATACGGGTGAGAACTAAAGAGAGGGCCGGTTGAGGGTTTCTAGTCTGTGTGGAAAAGAAAAAGGAAAAGG
>Ga0179593_1580597_pt1 | contig 10899 bp, 12 predicted proteins | sample CZODoug2_1_08_16_FD_185931 | JGI IMG/M metagenome (GOLD analysis project Ga0179593, IMG submission 185931) | Vadose zone soil fungal communities from Angelo Coast Range Reserve, California, USA - CZODoug2_1_08_16fungal (PacBio error correction) | ecosystem: Environmental > Terrestrial > Soil >...
CAGCAGAGAAAGGGGGCTCATCTCCTAGGCGGAAGGAAAAAGGGGGCAAAAGAAAAGGAAGGTTCTCCACTTTTATCGGAATGCAAAAAAAAGAAAAAGAATGACCCAGGAAATGGAAGGGCAAGATGGAATCTCTCCTGACCGCACGTTGTTGCGGGCTCCAGTTTCAGCAGATCCAAATAAACTGCTCTTGAGAAGGCGAAAGAAGAAGGGGCGGGGTCGTCGTAGGAAGAATGGAAATCGCGGTCACCTTCCAAGCAGAATCGGGAAGGGAAAATTGCAAAAGGAAGAGGTGCTGAAGGGAGGAAAAGGATAGAAATTTGGATCTCGGATGGGGGATAGGAAAAAAGACGGAACCTCAGGAATAGTTCCGCCGGGATTCAGGACCAGTGCTTAGTAGGATCGGTACACATTCAGGAAGGCGCGAAAAGAGAGTCCTGAGATGAGACGAGAGATACCTCGAAAGAATGGGAACGCGGGACACCATGCAAGACGTGCAAGTTCATATCCTAGGAAGGTGCTACGTTAAAATAAGAAGGGAAGATGCTCGAAGGTTCTCGGAGAAGAAAAAGGGGAAAAAAGGGGAAACGTGCTCTTCTAAAAAAAAAAGACAAAAGAGACACGGAAGGAGCAGGACGGCGGTCCGGATATGAAGCTCGCACATATAAGGGGGGGAAAAACAAAAGGATTCTTAAGACATACGCAACAGTGTGGGGGGACTATGATCTAAACTAAGTAAAAAGTTTTAAAGGAGCGTGGGCTGCTCATTGGTACCGTCCCATAAGAAAGCGCTCTGAAGTCGGCGCTTGAGAAAAAAAAGGGGGGGGGAGGGGGAACGTTTCCTGAAGTTATTCCTCCCACCGAAGAAGCTATGGAGCTCGAAGCCCAGCAACAAGGAGAAAATGAACAATAATTTGGCCCTTATTGGCTAACTATCAGAATGGAACAAAGAGGATGTCGATAGTAAGAAAAAGGGGGAATAAGGGTCCTGCAAATTGACTCCTATAATAAAAATCGAAAGCGGTTAGTAGGGGGGGGAGTGAAACGGCAGACAAGTCTCTCTGCAAAACTAAACTACCTTCGAAAAAAAAGGGAAGTAATCCCGAGGGGAGTCGGATTGAGAACGCTTGGCATAAAACTAAGATCTTTGGTTGCATATAACATTATTAAGAAAGGGAAGGGAAGTCGAAATGACGCAGAATCAGGGGGAGCTAAGGGATCTGACCGGACTTGAATTCTGTTTCCCAATGCATGAAGCTGATTTAGCAGAGGGAAGGGCCCTTTTGGTTTGTGTTTAGGCCTGCGAGAAAGAAAGGAGTTCTTATAACGCCGATCACAAGGCTACCTCCCCTCGGACTATAGGGAAAATAATATGAAGTTGAGGGAAGGGCACATGCCGAACCCTCTCCCCCAGCCTCCTTTCCCCGCCGACTCCGTTGTGGGAAAGAAAGGAAAAGCTTGAAAACATCACACCTAGGACGTCATGAGCTTCAAACGTGAAGCGAAGCGATGGTGCTATGACAATGCATCCTGAGGGGAAAAAAAGTCACACCCAAAGCCGGCTGGATCAACGGTCGCCCTCCTCTTCAGGGAAGGGGACGTGAGATTGGGCACACATGGCGTCATAAAAATCTGGACAAGAAGTGGTAGAGAAGAAAAAAAAAAAGTTGGAAAGAAAAGAATCACAATTCGCGAGCCCCCCCTGCTGAAAAAAGCTTCTGTACCGGGGGTGATCCAGAAACAACTCATCCGTCCTAAAGCGTATGACGGTTACAAACAGAGGAAAAGGAGGCTGATGGGGCGTGGGGTCTGATTCCCTTGGACGGGGGGGGGATAAAGCGCACAAGAAGCAGGGGGGGGGGCCTCTATCCGTGCCAAATCGACGTCTGAACAAACAGCATAGACAAAAGCAGAACGCTGGGGGATTGTTGGTGGGTGTGGTTTTTGGTTTTTTTTTGTTTTTTGTTTGGGGTGTGGGTTGGGGTTTTTTTTGGGGGTTTGTTTTGTGTTGGGTGGGGGTTTTGTTTGGGGGTTTTTTTTTGGGGTTTGTGGGTGTTGTTTTGTTTGGGGGGTTTGGGGGGGTTTTTTTGTGTTGTTGTTGTTGGGGGCTTTTTTTTTTTGTGTTTTTTGGGTGTGTTGTTGGTATTTTTTTGTGTGTTTTTTTTTTTTGTTAGTTTGTTTGGTTTTGTGTTTGAAGAGCGTAGCCCCCCGCCGCCCCCCACCAGACCCCAAACCCAAAACAAAAGAAGCACCCACCCCAAGCCCCCCCAGCCGCCCAAAAAAAAAAGAGCCCCGTGGTGTTTGATTTTGTATTGTGTTTTTTGTTTGGTGTTTTTTTTGGGTTTTGGTTGGTGGTTTTTTTAGGGTTGGTTGTATTGATTTTTTTTAGGTGGGGGTGGGGGTAGGGTTTGTTGTTACGGTGTAAGTTTGTTTAGGTAGGTTTTGAAAAATTATAGAGTACGTCCATAGGAAACCCTTGCCCGAAGTCCGATATGAAGACAGTGCTCATTTTAAGTTGTCCCGGGGGATGTGCATGGATTCCAGGGAGAGGTTATCTTACTAGAAAACAAAGCCTCTTAACTGTCAAAAAAAAAAGAAATGAGGAGGACGGAATGGTTGGATGAGCGGGGGGGGTTCATCATTGAATGAATTCTCTCAAAAAACAAAGAGAAAGAGAGTCGCATCGATGAAAGATCCTAAACTCCAGGAAGGCCGCGGCAGGTTCCTCGGCAGATTCGAGTCAAAGCGGGGTAATCCTATAAGGGTCAGGGGAAAGACGGCATTTAATGAGCAGAATAGCCTTCCAGGACATGAATGCTGGGGGAGAAGTAAGAACGCACATGAGATTGGTGGTGAGTAGACGTCTCGGGCCACTGACCTCCCCCAGAAACTTGATCGGAAAAACATGGGGCGGCAAAAACGGAAACACGAGACGTATAGCGACATGATCAAAAGCGGGGCAATAGTTGATGATCTCGGCGTATGAACAGTTAGGCCAGAAAACTAAAACGCCGTGTTCTCGCCGAAGTGTCCAGACCTGAGAACTAAGCGGCCGGGGTCGATGAATGCAGAGGTCGTTCGGCGCACGGTTAAGACGCAAAAACGAGGGAAATTTCCCCGTTTCTCAAAAAGACTTTAATTGTTTGTCGTTTAAAACTCGCCGGGCCCCCTAACTCTGGAAGTCAAAACCTTTTCTCAGTCCCTCTTGCCTCTCCTGCGGCTCGCCATTTCTCTTGATCGGGGGGACTTCCCGAATCAAAAATCCTTTTGTGGAAGTCGGGGAATGTGTGGGGGCGTGAGTCCCCTACGCGAAAGAACTCAGGTAGAGAAGTAGTGATCATCTTCTTAGTATGAAGCGGTATTGGACGGTGATAGTCGAGACAAGATTAGGGGACGAAAGGGAAGACCAGTGGAGTTCGTTAAATACATTTCGACAGGTGCAATTGGAGGATGAAAATGACACATTTACAAGGTGTGCGAAAGTTTTAGAGCAGGTTAGACTTGACCATAGTTAACATGGTATAGAAAAGTCGTGTGTGGGGATTCCAAGACTCACGGAAAAAAAAAGAGAGGGGGCTCAAGGTTGTGAAGTGGTCGCTTAGTTCGGGCTCGAGCAAGAAACTTGTATGTGCGGGAAGGAAATCGAAGAAAAGGATAGACTTGAAGGATTGCATAGGAAGTCTCGTACGAGCGCAGACGGGGTCTCGGAAAACAGCGAAAAAGCTGCGGAGGGGGGAATGAGGAGAGGGTGGCAATAATGCCGGCGCTTGATAAATAGGAGTTGGGGCCGTCAAGAGAACGTGGGCGAAGAAGTGGTAGACGATAGCCCCAACGGAAGCATGTTGTCTAAGCGCCGAGGAAGAAGCGAGGGAAGAAGATCAATAAGCAACGAGATTGATCCTGCAAGGGATTTCCTAATGGTTCTCTAGAATAAAAAAAAGGTGAGCAATCCGCATCGGGGGAAATTATAACAAATGTAGAAGAAAAAAAATCATATGGAAAGTCCTTGCCAATGTGTGATTGGATTGGGGAGGAAGTCGGGAAAAGGGAAAGGGGGGTAAGTACTGTTGAAGAAGAAAGCCCAACAGCGAGAGTGAATGCATGTTACAAGAATATGCAAACTCCACTGGACATGAAGGGGAAAAAAAGCGGGATCACCCAAGATTTCAGCAGGAGGAATGGTTTATATATAGGGGGGGATTGCTCCCAGGAAGGAGGGAAGCGGCGGTTAAGAGTTTACACGACCTACTAGATCACCATGTACAAGGAGGTCGAAAGGATTGTGTAGTGTCAAAAGACGCTGAGAGAAAGCGGAAAGACTTATCTTTCGCAATGGAAAGCCCTCATCGTTCAACATTTGGGGATTATGGGGTGAAATATCGGAAGTGCTCGACCGAGAAGAGGTTGCCAGGGAAAAAAAAGAAGACGGTTGAGGATTCGCGCCGAGGAAGGTCCCTAAAGAAAATTCGCCTCTGGAAGGTCGACTCTGAAACGAAACGGGGAAATGCGCAGTAATGACTTGGGATGGGGGACAGGGGGGTCATGCATGGGGTTGTTGCTAACAAAATTGAGCAAGGTGTGAATTTGTTGCGGAAGGAAAAAAAAGATCGCGCACTAGGAAGCAGAGGAGGGGGGGGGGCGGAAAAGACGCTCATCTATTAAATATCTCACAACAACCAGAGGGGGAGAGATAAGCTCTAGCAGGATGAAAAAACCCTCTTGCGAGAGATTAGAAGCAAAAAAGTGCAGTGCTAGGTAAGCTGCGTTAGGAAAAAATATACCTCATGACAAAAATCAAAAGGAGGCCTAGATCTCACTCAGGGGGTTTCTGAAAGAACAAGGTGAGGGGCAGTGCTGACTTGGGCTCAATTGGGCTACTTGTCCTAGATCTTCTGAAGACGAGGGGAAATCAACTCAAAGGGGGAAAGCAGACAGGGTCAAGAAGCATATTAAAGAAAAGTCAGAATAGATTAGCTCCTGTTGAGGGAGAACTGTCGCGCCAAATTGGGGAAGCGCGATTAAAAAAAGTGCTCGGGCCCTGGAATCCCTAGAAAGCGCTCCAGATTGCTTAAAAATGAAGCAGAAGGAATCGTGTAAGGAAAAGAACTAGGCAAGAAAAGTCCTGGGAAATCCCGATACTGCGAAAAAAGACGAAAAGAGGAGAAATGCAAAGGGGGCACGGTCGCTTCCAATAGAGGCAGGGGAAAGAGAGGAGCGGTGCCGGGAACATCACCTTACGGAAAAAAAGGACGGCTTCTGGAAGAAGAAAATACGGGTGGGAAAAAGAGGGAAACGTAAAAGCATTGCTTGACCCTCGAAGAAATAAAAGAAATAGGAAACGAAAGCAAACAGGTTGCTGATAAGTGGGGCAAAACCGATGAAAAAAATACGAAAAGGGCTAAAGGCGAAAAAACATCAGAAAACAAGCGATTCAAAAGTGGGGGACGAGCGTGGTTGCAGCGAACCGAAAAACGGCTGAAAGAAAGACACATGAGGAATGGGGGCTCGAGTTCCTGGGAAAAAGTATCAATGTGACAAAAAGAACGTCCGATGCAAACACCGAGGAAAGGGGGCCTTACTTGGGGATAACTAAACACATGGAAACAAGGAAACGCGGTCGCTGAGACCGAGAGGGCGTTGCAAAATTTGGGAAAAGCAGATTCAGAGACCTTCTAAATACGGGGAGGTGCGGGACGAAAACACACAGAGCGGGAGCAGACAAACGAAAACAGGCTTTAGAAACAGTTAATGCAGTAAAATACCGATCAAGATTGGGAAACCGTCTTTGGACATCAAAAAAGGGTTTTTGGGGGCGGGAAGGACATTGGGGAAGACCGAGGAAGGTCGGACAACGCTGGAGAATACAAGATCTGTAAGGAGGGGCGGCGGGGTGATCCGCAAGTGAGACCTTGTCGCTCGATGATAACATGTAGTAAAAAATTTTGAAAGAAAGAATTCTTTTTCGCGAAAAGAAGGAGAGACCGATTAATAAGAGATAAAGTTGGGAGGTCAAGGGGCTATCTTTTTGATCTATTACCGAAAATAAATGGGCCAAACCTAGGGTCTTGGGGGGGGGAAAAAAAATGAAAACTGTCCATCGACCGTCTTTGACTTCGGCCCAGACCATTCCTGCGCGAAACGAGTGCGAAATGGCTGAAAGTCACTTAGGGAAAACGGGATGAGGAAACCTTCACTATTGCCCACGGTTCGAATCTAGTCTTCGGTCTTTAGGACAGTTGGGGGGGCAAGGGTAACGGGGAAGGGCTCGACAGGATGCAGCTACAACGCTAAAGGCAGGGTGGGTTGATATGGAAAGATCGCGCGGTGCGGGAAAAACACCACACACCTTCGCGCCTGGGAAACCACACACTAAAAAAAGCTTTCCCGCGCATCCTTCAAAGAAAAGGTCAGAGAATCATCCGAGAGGGAGAGTATACCGAAATAGTAGGACGTCTAGGAGGTACGGTTTCGGGTCTAGTCCGACGAGGGGCGCGAAAATAGCGTACAATCTTTCAGGGGCACATTAAGGTAAAAAGAGAAGCCTGAACAACGATGGAAAAGGTGCGCGTTGGCGGGGGAATAAGGAACCTTTCACTTATCACTGCCGAGCGTCGGGAAAAAAAAATGGAATGGGGGAAGAACGCGGGGGAGGGGGTCAAATTGGCCCGGGGAACAAAAGGAAAAGGAACTTTTCCAATCGCCCAGGAAATCTGCGAAAGTCAAGAGGAGCGAGATGCTGAGGGAAATCGAAAAAGGAGTGGAGTAAAAGAGAGATTACCATGCATGACAAAAACCTAAGCCCGCATCTGAATCAAGCGGGGGAAGGGGACGGATAATCCGAGCGGGTTGAAGAGAAAAACAAGGGGAAAGGAGCAGACGGAAAGGGAGAGGGAAAGGTAGGTTGAAAAAAAGAGAAGTCATTAACAGCAATACAAGCGTAAAAAAAGAAGGCATGTCAGAAGGGACAGTAGCCTCAACTTGACGTCCGGGGGAGGGGTAGGAAAAAAGGGCTCCAATGACTGAAAGCCCCCGAACCGATAACAAATCTAGAGGCAACTAGAAAGGGTGGAAGTAGTCACTTCTACCTTATTTTCACGGGTTTGGGTAAGCGCCGACTCGAAAAAGGGGATCTGCTTGGGGATGCCGAACGCGCAGGGACGGTAAAAAGAGAGGTGTGACGATGTCGACTACGAGGGGAAAGAGTTTAAGAGAAAACAGCCGCCCGTAAAGACCTACGGATATTGGGGACCGTTATAGGGTGAAGCCGCATCGAGCAAGAATTAAGAATCTCATTTGCATCAAGCGCCGGCTGCGAAGCAGGGAAAAGAAAAAAATTGGAAGAGCAATCTTTCTTGGCATATCCACGCAAAGTGGTGCAAGGTTACTATGGATGGTCAAGGATAAACCGACGCAGAGCCATGCTCTGACGAAAGTGATAGGTGCGAGTCGCTAGTGGGAAAAAAGGATAACGAGGATTGAGGTGAAAGAAAAATAAGGAGACTAACCATGGCACATGCGTAGCGATAAGCCCTGCTGAAAGCAAAAGCAAGAAAAGAAGGGGAAGATCGTGTGATCTCATAGGTCCGGAAGGAAGCCAGGAGGAGGGGGTATAGGGCAAAAAAGATCTTGGGTTGCAAAAAACGGTTCCGCAAAAAAGGACAAATCGGGGGGAAGAAAGGAAGAGTGGTTGAAAAAGGTCTCGTATTCGGGCTCGGCGAACTGGGGGGTGGGGGGGAAAACGGTAATTCGGGTAGAATGGAGTTTGCATAGGGTTCAAGTTCGGGGACGAAGCGCAAAGACGGGGTCTAGTATCTAAGCAGTCCATTGGGATCTCAGGAAAAAAGAGCTTGAAGGACCAAAGGCTTGAAGTACAATCGGCCGCGTCGGGTTGGAGGCGACAGCAACATCCAGAAGTAGAATACTTGAGCGAGAAGAAACGCCGCATGGGCTCAACGGGGAAAGAGGGAAAAAAAGGAAGGACCGGTAGAGGAGCAAACGCTCGTAAGTTTGGAATATCCTACGGAGGTTAGAAAGCAAAGAAGCGACGGAAGGCGTATGAGCGGCTCAAATCATCTGTTTGACACTGGGAAAAACAAAAGGGAAGCTAAACCGGGCTGGGGGACAGAGTAACGTGGACAAAGAATCGTCACGGGAAAAAAAGATATTGGCACCGTATGAAAAAAGGGGGGCCAAGAGGTTAAGTTCGCAGAAATGTTGACAGAAGGGGGATCAGAAGCGATTGCAGAAACTGTCTTGCAGGCCGCGAACTCTGGGAGCAAAAGGGGGGGGGGGTGGTGTAGGGAAGAGATCGGTAGGGGACAAATGAAAACTTTTTCGCGTATATCTTTCCTGAAGACGAGAATTAGAGAGGAATCAATGAGATCGGGAGGGGAGCCGTCGAAGTGTTTCAAGAGGGCCGATCACCTTCTCAAGCTTGCGGCGCGAAGCGATTGGGAAGAAAAGTACCATGGAGCTTAAGGATAGGGATATCACGAAAAAAAGATGAGGGAAGGTTGCCAGGGGGGGGGGATTCAAATAGGCCGAAGGGAGGAGGCGAGCAGCCCGAAAAGTAAACACGAGTTCGGTCAAAAAACATGAAGAAACAAAAAAAAAAACCGTGCGGGGGGAGAATGCGCAGGCGGCCATGCGTTGTGAAAGGGTGGATGAGCAGAAGAAAATGGCATGGTCTTTGAGTTGGACGGGGGCAAAAAAAGAGAGATAAAAAGGGATGGCATCGTTCGGGAAGCAGTCGCGCGCATCTATGATACTATAGGACAAAAGGAAGGGAAGGAAGAGCAAGCTCGATCATCAAAGAAAAAGACCAAAGCAGCAGAGACTGAAAAGGATTGCCGCGGGGCCGCAGGCAAAATCAAGAACAAGGTGCGCCTACAAAAGGTTAGCAACTCTAACTCAGATCCAAGAGGGGAAGACCTGAGAGCACGACTCACGTTGTTGCGTGAGAAAAAGGGTCAAAAACAGTAAAGGCTATGCTGCTCAATTTGAAGGTCGCAAGACACGAAACGGCCTATGTTTTGAAGCATGGCAACCGGCCATCAGACGATTGAGGACGCTTGGAGAATAGAGGGATCCTGGGGAGGCAAAGAGGGAGACCTGCGACGCTCAATCACATTGGATCGAGGAAAAGGGAAAAAGCCAGGAAAATCCCGAACGGACGCGCGGATTTCCGAAGCTTCAGGACGCAGGGGGATCTAGTAGGAGTGTACACTAAAAGCGGGGCCGAGGCCAACAGAAGGAAGCCTACGACGAAAAAGAGTACGTAAGGGGGGGTGTCTAAACGCGGGTATCGCGACAATGCACAGAACGTGGCGCGGGCAATCTCGAGGGAAAAAACGCACAGTACGGCAGCGAAGACGGGGGGATCGGAAAACAGGACGAGCATACTGTGCCCAGTAGAAAGTGAATGACTAAGAAAAAAGCATGCACGAGAGAGAAGAATCGAACATGGGAGAAATTTGGCAAAGGATTCTGGCTGATCCGCTAGCGGAAGTGGAAAAGATCGTTTCGAAAAAAAGCGCTCAAAAAAAAGGATGTCAAAAAGAGGTTACTAGCTTTTGCTGCTTGAGGGAAAACGGAAGAAGTCTAGGAACGGGCTGAGGGAAAGAAAGACACATTCGGCCGGGATCTTCTGTGAAGTAAAGTGAAGTGCGTTCTATAAAGGCCTTAAAGGAAACGGGTACTCAAGCTGCTGTTGACTTATTGGAAATTAACGGGAGAATTAAACAGTAAGTGGGCGGGGAATAACTACAGGGGATTAAGTCATTTCCGCGACTTGGCCTATGGCAAGAAATCCTAAATTAGGTTCGATAAAATTTTCGAGGGGGAAAAACAAAACAAGTGTCGAGGGCACCGCGCCCCTAACAAATCGAAGTCAAACAGGGGGTCAGTTAATACAAGAGTAGAAAAGAAGTGGATTTTCGGGAACGATCATCGCGTTGGGTGGCATAAGAAATAGTTTTGGGGTGCAGGGAAAGAAAGGACCGGAAAGTAACACTGAACGCCTCAGGAAAGGAGAGGGAGCTTGACAGAAAAAAAGCAAGAGACCGGGGAGAACTTTGTCTGGAAGGCAAACGCTTTCAAGGCAACTGGCTTGTGGGAGAATTCAGGAAGGATCCGGGAACTGCCACGATCGAAAAAGGCCCAGCAAATGAGGACGCCTAGGGCGCTTTTCGGTGAAGGAAAATCCCAACCAAAGGACACGATGCAAAACCCCCTCCTTTTGGTGGAAAGCCCAGAAAGGACACCTGTCTCCTTAAAATTGGGAGCGCCCCCATCTGACAGAGGGGGAAATCAACCGGCGTTGATGCTTGCTGAAAGGCGGGAAGGGGGAGAAACGGGGAGGGGAACTCACCAGTGTTTCACTGAAGGAAGTCAGTCCCGTTCTTTACCGTATTCTTCTGAGAAGAGCCTCATAACGAAATGCAAAAGAAATCAGACCCGCGCCATTTCTTTTGGAGTTCTGTTGGGTCACTATCTGCAGGAGACAATCAACCGGTCAAGAGGGAGGATGAACCCACTTCTTCGGTTTACCCGAACCGACAACTTTACATCCTTGGACGAAGGGGGTTTAGCCCTCCCGAACAATGCAAAAGAAGGGTCCGATGTTAAGGCGAGGAGAAAGATTGGGGTTGGGGGTGTCTCGGTCCTGTTCTTCTTTGGGGGAAGCTTTATGGCTTGTGATCTAAGTACATCGCCTAAGGTACGCGAAGGGTAGCGGTTGGTGGCGGGTTTACTGATCTCCATCCTCCTACCTGCGCATGACTATCGAAGTGAACGAGATTGAATTGCCCGCAAGGGGCGATTGGTTTCACAAGTCCAGAAGTACCAACCTAGCGAAGGTGGCCAGGGGAAAAAAATGAAGCTTCGGGGTGTCGGGGTTCA
>Ga0179593_1669546_pt1 | contig 10899 bp, 9 predicted proteins | sample CZODoug2_1_08_16_FD_185931 | JGI IMG/M metagenome (GOLD analysis project Ga0179593, IMG submission 185931) | Vadose zone soil fungal communities from Angelo Coast Range Reserve, California, USA - CZODoug2_1_08_16fungal (PacBio error correction) | ecosystem: Environmental > Terrestrial > Soil >...
TGTGGCAAGTCACCGTCAACTTGCAGTTCTCCAGAGCTGGATTTTTTCGCGGACCAAAAAAGTCATACACGTAACAAAACGAAAAGGGTGAAGAAAAAAGGGAGAAACCTTGGGATCGTGGAAACATCTCGCCATTGGTGCAGACGGTCAGTCTGCGCGTTGCTCAATTCACTTTGCCTTCGCAAGGGCCGGCCGACAAAGATCCAGATCGGGAAGGTAAAGAGAACAAAGGAAATTAAACAAATTATAGGGGGATTATACAGTAAATGCCAGTTCTAGTTTCGCGGACGGGAGTGTCCCCTATGGCCGCGGCCTACAACAGTTCCGGGGGAAATGGCAGGAAGGGAAGGAGAGGGAAGGAGGGAAAGGGGAGAAAGTAAGACAGAAAAGGTGGTGACAAGAGCTCTTCGTCGGGCGGTTGGTAGTCGCGACTTGTCAGACGTGAACATAGGTACACGGACTAGGGGAATGTAAGGTAAAGGAAGAGAGGAAAGGGGAAGGTGTGGGCACCGCTTTTGCCTTCTTTTTTCCGCGCGACTGTGACCGCAAGTAAGTAGTGCGAAAACTTCGAAATGTAAGGGGGGAAATACGGGAATGAACGGGATGGGCCCGCATTTTGCTCCCAAAATAGGAGGCAGACGAAGAAAGGGGAAAAGAGAAAGACGAAGAAAGAAGAGAGAGAAGGGGGACTTTTCCAACGAACCAGCGTTTCCGGTTCGAAGTCGCCATCCGAGGCGCCTTGACGCAGGAGGCTAATGGAAGGGAGGCAGAAAGCGGGCGCCAGAGAGCGCTACGGGGGGGTTTTTTATGATTCCGAAGTTCACCACAATATACGCGGGCGGGAAGACAAAAAGAAGAAGTAAGGCAGACAGAAGAAAAGGATCGGCGCGATGGGCGCCTTCGCTCTTCCCGCGTGCTTTCCTCTTCTTGCTTCACTCGTAAAATGACTAATATTTAGTCGGTGTGGAGCAGAGACACATAGCAAGAGGAAACACAAGCGGTACGAGGTAGGGAATCGGTTCATCATTCATCGGACTGACGCAAGCTTCGAACAACTACTGGCGCAACAACATTTTGCTAGTTCCTGGCGGTAGACCTGCACTACGGAACATGACTAGGGCAAACCGGTCGAGAATAAAAAGTAGAGAGAAAGAGAGAAAAGTAGGCGAGGGTGCTAGGGAGCAACGAGCACAGGCTGATACACCATCCAGCCTTCACCTAAACACATGCTAAAAATTTTATGCCGTTACCAGAGTCTAAAACGAAAATCAGCAGAGAACGAAACGCAGAACAAGTGTGATTAGAGAGGACAGAGAAAAATTAAGAAAAGGGAGCAACAGAGAAAAAAAGGCGCTCCGCGCCCTAATCATTTATTGTGGATCCAGATATCGGAGCTAAAGCTCCGCAGGCTTGCTCGGGCACAACCAATGAGAGTAAAACCAAAATATGGAGGGAAGGAGGGGGAAGGGCAGCGTAAGTGGGAAATAAAACACATATCTATGTCCCGTGGAAAATCTTTCCGAAATCGTTTTCCAATTCCGGCTAGCTCGCCTTGCTTGCTGAAAGGTTAAAATATTAGAGAAAGGGGAATGGAACAAAGCGAGGGAGGGTAGGGTGGGGATGAGGGAGGAATAGGGCGCAGACCCCTTCATTGTTTCGCAGCGCGTCGATTTGCGCCGAGGGGAACCGGGGCGCGGAGTTGCTGAACAGAGAAATGGAAAAAAAAAAAAGGTCCAAACAGAGTAAAAAGACCTTTTAGGGAACAGCTGACTAGTACGGCAAATGCGCTGTACCTAATCGCCCTGTAACATCGAGCAATACGCTTCCCTTGTTTATCAGCCTGGGCGCACGACTCGCAGAAAATGCAGCGGCTAAGAGAGGAGGGAAAAAAAGGTAAAGGACAAGAGTTACGACAGAAAAGAGGGGGCGGAGAATAAACGATCTTGCGGGCTTTATCTTTTAATTTCATTTTACCACTCTCGCCGGCGCGCAAGGTCCCTGAATCAGTGAAGAGACGGAAGAAAAGGAGGAGGAAGCAGAAGAAAAAAGAAGAGAAAGGGCGCTCGGCCCAAACCCATATAACGACTCTCGATCTCCTTCATCACTGATAAACAAAGTGCGACAGGGGGGGCTGGAGGGGGAATAGGGGGGGAAGGCCAGGATGTAGTAAATAAGAAGGTCTTTCTCACCTATCTGCGCCCATCTTTTCTTACATTCCCTCCGCAACGCGCCGAGGTCGCCTTCGATGGCAGTGTAGAAGCGGGAACGACGAGAAAAAAGAAGAGAGGGAAAGAAAAATACGCAGCCAATTGATTATGGACTGCCTCTTCTCCACCACTCCGTCACAAATGGGCACGGCTGCGAAGATGAGTCGCATAGAAGGAGGAAGGACGCCCGGCGAAAGGGGTGTCCTAAACACTACCCGCTTTGTGATTGTGATCGCGTCTTATTCCTGCGGGATTCTTGTGCAAACCGGCGGCGTGAGCGGAAAAGTGAGGGGGGGGGGACAGGGGAAAGAAAAGAGGGACTAAGGGACAGGGAAAATCTCTTTTTCTTTTGGTCACGACGGGTATTATTCTTTTTCGTTGGCGGGAATTGGCAAGCAAAAGAGCGCAATGGTAATGCTCGGAAGCAGAAGAAAGGAGGGAAGGAAAGGGGGGGGAAAGGGGGAAAAAAAGAAGCGCGCCCCTCCCGCACCGGCCGAGAGTGCCGATGCGCGATCCTGGTGCATAGATGGCAATATCGTCAAGCGGAGAATAAAAAGAAGGGGGGAGTCACAAATACAAAAACATAAATTGTCTCCAACCGCTGATCGGAAATGGGGGATCTCTAGGAGGGGGCGGGGGAAAAGAGGGGGGAAGTGGAAGGGAAAAAGGTTCTGAAAATTATCTTTTTCTTTCACCACTCTTTACGTCACAAGCCAAGGAACCGTGAAAAGAAAAAAAAGGGAAACAATAAAGTGAATAAGCGTCCTTCTATATTTCCTCTATTATTGTTTACGTGTACGGAAAAAAATAAAAAGAGAGTAACAAGGGAGTAAAAAGGAAAATCGGCTCAAATCCTTCTTCGAAATTCTTAGCCACCCTCTCTCAATCATGGCGTACGAGTAATGGAACACGCGGTATGCGAAAGTATACAAGACGGAAGAGGGGCAAAGGAAAGGACAAGGAGAGCAAGCGCTTTCGATTTGTCTCTTCGCATGAGAACCCCGATCGGTAACTGTAGAAACCTACGAATACAGGGGGGGGGGGAAAAAGGAAAGGAGACGAGAAAAGATACCTTCACAAAGTTCTAAAAATGTCGTGCTCCAAAATCCAAAAAGTCGAAGCTGGCGGCAGGAACAACGCGGTAAGGAAAAGAGGCAGGGAAAAAGAAAAAAAAACGACGTCACTCCGACCCTCGGTCCGTTGGTGGCTCCCCCCTTCCTGTATTTGGCCGCGCATTCTATTAGTGTAGGGAAAGTGGGGAAAAAGAAAAAAAAAAAGACAGCAATGGGGACGGCGACTGACGTTTTGGGCCCCTTACACCACTCATATTTGACCGATCATTGTGTCTGGTTGGAAATGCCTCGTGGGGAAGAACGAGGGGGAGGAAGGGGCAGAAAAAGAGGGGGAGAGAAAAATGGAGCAAGTGTAGGAAAGCAGTCATTCTGTTCCAAGTAATGTCCGCCATCGCTGTCTCGACCTTATTAAGTCACGAGGACAAAGGTGATCTGCCAGGGAAGAGGAAGAGGGGAAGAAAGAGGGAGGGGAGGACAAGAGAGAGGAAAGCTTCTCGTTTTGATCAGGATCGGCTGGGATATTGTATACGTTTTCGCTCGATCAGTTGAATTTTAGTGCCGGCGGCTGGCTCCAATGTGCAAAAAAAAAAAAAGGGAGGGGGGGCTGGGAGAGGACGGAGGGAGAAAAGGGACAAGGGGTGAGGAAACGAATAGGCGGTGGCGGCTGCTTGAGTCGATGCTCAAACCTAATTCTCCATTCGAACGGTTGCGACCTTCTTTCGGATGCGCCCATAGAACAGAAAGAAAGGGGAGAAGGAGGGAGGACTTTTAAATCCCCCGCTAAATGTCTCTATCGTGACCGACTTTCTGAATCGTAATCGCGGAGAGAGAAAGGAAGGAAGATACAGGAATCAAAGAGAGAGGGTGACCGACCTCAGCGTGAGCTATGTGCTTTTTTTGCGTTCACTGTCGTCTCGACAAGCCCGCCGGGGGGCAGGGGGGAGGAGAAAAAGAGGGGAAAGAAGACAAAAGAAGAGGGAAGGATCAATCGATGGCCTGGTCGCGGCTCTTAGCGGCTTTTGACGTTGTCTGATAGAAGGGTCAAATTGATGCGGATGGCCAGTCGAGAAAAAGGGAGGGGTGAGCGAAGAGAAGGGAAAGGGGAGGATTTTCCATGTAGTCGCATCGCGACACTGCGCAATCTCTCAGGAGATCGTCAATCGGGCGACGATCAGGCAATCGCTGGGGGCACACACGGGAAAGGGGTAGACGAAAAGGAAAGGGGAGCGGGGGGAAGCTAAGAGGGAAAAAAAACGCAGGAGAAGGACCGAACTAGTCCACTGTCGCTCCCCCCCTAGCAACACGCGCGGCGGCAGACAGACCGTTCGGCTTTTTCTATATAACGCGTTCGTGCACCCATCCTCTTCCAGCATGAATGTAACGCCCTTGAGGGAGGAGCAAAGGAAAAGAGAGGAGTTAGACACAGAGGGGGGAAAGCAGGGGGGGGAAAAGGAAGAAGTGGAACCTGTATCTAGTCGGCAATTGGCAGTGGTTGCTTTTCGAGGCACAGACACCCAACGGTGGAGAGAACGCAAAAAAAAAAAAAAGAAGGGGGATGAAAATGGACCAAGGAAAGAGACGGTGTCCCCTGTTGCCGCGAATTCACTTGTCCAATGTGCCGGGGAAGCTCCTTCATACGTCAATTTCTCTCATATCAGATGCGTGAACCGGGCCTGTCCGCCAGCAATGTTGGCGACATTCACTGGAGGGTGGAAAGGAGTGAGCGGAAGGGGGGGGGACAGAAAGGGGAGATGGATGCAAGGGGGGCGCAAAGAGAAAAGGCGCAGCGACTGTTCTGCGCCGTTCTCTTGTTTCATTATATGTTAGCGCCATGACTAGTGTCGGATACTGACGCACTCCGCGAGATAAGAGAAAAAAGAGGGGAAAAGTAAGAGAAAGGATAGGAAAGAGAACCTGCTATATTTCTTCTACGCCCCGATTGTGACGCTCTCGCTTATATCTTGTCGCCGTGAAAACTCGAGACAAGAAAAGGAAAAAAAGAAAAAGGAAAAAAAAAGCTACCTTACCCACCCATTTGCGCACGGCCATCGCATCATTTTTGATTCTATCGACACCTTCAACGCCGCTAAGAGCCAACGAAGCCAAGACAAAAGGAGGGGGAGGGTGAAGGTTAAAGAGGGGGAAGCAGCGGACAGGGGCGTCCAATCGCCGGGATCGTACTACAAATTTCCCGGCTTGGCTTGTCGAGCCACAGTGAACGCAAACAAAAAGGAGTCACACAAGACAATAGAACAAGAAGGAAAAGAAGGGCGTAGAGCAGGCTGAAGACAGTATGACTCGCTGAATTCCTCGATATCCAGCAGAGCGGTCACGATCGAGACATCGCGGGGCTTTCAAGTCGAGGGCCAAACGGGAGGAGGGAGCGGGAAAACACAGTCACCCGAGAGACAGGGAACATCTCAAAGCAGGTGTCCGCAACCGTTCGCCTTTCACTAGATATTCGGGGATTCGACAGAGGCAATACGCCACGGTCAAAAGCAAAAAGGAAGAAACGGGAAGGGAGCAACGGACGCCGGCGTGGCGGCGCGCCCAAACTCCTTTCAAGATCCTTCGCGCCTGTTCCGAGCGCCGCTCCCCAAAACTCAACAAGAACAGGGGGGGAAAAAAGAAAAAGAGGAGTCAACTAGATCGAGCGCCCACTTCTCCAATCTTCCCCTCCGATCCTGATCCAACAACGAAGGCTTGAAGGGAATGCTTGCCAATGGGAAAAGAAAATACAAAGCCGTCCCCTAGTCGAGGCCCTGGCAGATCACCTTCCGATAGAGCTCAGAGTCGAGACCCAAGCAAGCAAAAACCGTCAGTGGAGGATGCGCATACGGTGCGAAGAAAGAGAGGGGTAGGGCGGACGGGAAAAAAGAAGCGAATGAGGACAACCAGGCTGGGTACTGGGGGGCGCATCTATCTTGCCCTTACCTTTCTTCTGCGAGGCATTTCCAGCGATAGAGAAGGGAATTGAGAAGAGAAGGGAAAAGGGAAGGGAAAAAAAAGCACAACAGTATCGATAGGGAGAGTCACCTCTGCGGTTTGTGTATTGGCAACCCGTTTGCACACCGACAGACTATATCGTACACAATCCACCGATAATATCCATAGAGAAGAGGGGGGAAATAACTAAGGAAAAGGAAAAAGGACAAAGAGGGCGAATGGGAGCGGCAGCAATGGTGAAGAAAAATGGAGAGAACGTACCGCCTTGTCGTAATGTGAACGCGCGATGGTCTGTAATAATAATCGTGGCCAACAGATGAGAAAAATCATATGGGAGCTTAGAGGTGCAGGGAAAGGGAGAGGGAGCAACGGAAAAATACTGGTCGAATTTTTGATTTTGGGTCGGCCGCCATTATTTCGGACCTGTGAGTGACTGTGAGGTGAAGAAAGGGGAAAGCAACAAGAGTAGGGCCCACACAGATAGTAACGGGAGGACAAGGAAAATGGAGCGGGGACAATCGGAGTAGATCTGGGTTCTCCTGCTAACAGCCATCGACAGCGCATTGCCATCAGCCAAGCCTTGCGTTACACGATGCCAGTCGCAGAGGGAACGACCAAGGGGGGAAGCAAAAAAGAGGAAAGGAGGAGAAGGGAGACAGGGTAGCAATTGATTAGCCGAGGGTGTCTAATCATTTCTAAGCAGTATCGTACTGCTTCCTCCTTGTCTGAGTCATCTACAACCGAAACCATCAGCGGCAACTCTGAAGGAATGAAAATGCAAAAAAAAAAGATCCGCGAGATGAATACCGGACCTGATTTCTCCCGCGCAATGCTTCACTGTTCGTTTGTGAACGATACAGCGTATGGTGGCCCGACCCGCCGAATAATTATGAAGAGCACCACGCGGAGGAGGCAGAACAGGGGGAAAATGGGGAGACGACCAAGGTACTCCGCATTCGCGGTGGATCACACATCGCGATGGTCTTTTCCCGATCGCGCGAACGATCTAATGAAGAAGGGAAGAAAAAAATAAAAAGAAAAAAGGGGAGAAAGGGGAATCCAAAAGGGGGAAAGAGTCTCGGCGGTGCGGAGTCGCTCGCTTCCTCCAGCGCTTGCTGTCATCAATCCGAAGGGGAAAAAAAAACGAAAGAGGAGGGGGAGAGGAGGGGAACAAGGAGGGGGAGGAGACAGGTCATAAAGACAAACAGCGCTTTCTTGAACAATTCCCGCAACGCCAAATAAACTACCGTCGTGACCACAGAAAAGAGATGGCGCAGGCACACACCGATTGTTCTCGCGATTTTAGAGGCGGGTGTGGGGGGAAGATGAAAGGAAAAAAAAAAGGGAACCATTTCATGAAAAAAACTCTCTCACTGGGAAGCCGGGACCGGGTTATGATGAAAAAAACAAAGAAAGAACAGGAACGAAGGCGGAAACGGAACCAAAGATTGAATACGCGTCAGCCAGGGACTCGAAAGACTTTTTATTGTTAGGGCCATCGCGTAATCTATCGTCTCCTCCCCCGCAGCCATGTGCCCAGATTTTACATTTCCAATGAGTAAAAAATGAATTAGCCAGAAGGCGGGGGAGGAGAAAGGGGAAGGCAAAGGGATGGGGGAAGGGACGCCAGTGTCCTGCTCAACTACACTTGGCCCTCGGAGGGCCTTGTCCTTCCGACTTGAATAAGTCACAAAAAGAGGAGGGGGAAATCAAACAAAGGCAGAAGGAAAAAACCGAGACGGGATCCTGGGAAAACCAGGAAGGAGCTACCTCTGCCGCGTTGCTGAGTTATGTATACGACCAGATGGGCGCGTAAAGTCGGAGGATCATGAGACAAAGGAAAATGGGGAACGGGGGGGGCCGGGAACAAGGTAAAAGAAAGGGATAAAGCTCAGTGATTAATATATCGTATCCGCGTTCCTTTTTTTTGTGCCTCTGCGCAAATTGCCGATTTTGAAAAATACCCGCGCTTCAGTACGAAAGGAGAGAACAAAGGTGATGGGGAGTAGGGGCAGCGGGAAAGACAGAAGGCATCGTCTGGGGTCACACAAAGGCGAAGGAAAAGGGGGAAGGGGAAGCAGTTTTGCAAGTAACTGCCGGGGGTCACTATACCTGTGCGACTATTTTTTTTTCCCCCGCCCACCGCGTCAATTAACGAAATGAATTGCGCTCCAGTGAAATGGTGTCGAGAGCGAAGAAGAGAGGAGGGAGGGGAAAAAGAAGGGCAAGGCGGAAGAGTCCGTGGCGCCCTTATGAAAAACCATGGACTCGTATTGTCTTTTTCACGGGCTATTAACATTACGCGGACTTGCACCATACACACGTGTCACGGAAAGAGGAGGGAGGGAAAAGAAGGGGGGGGGAGATAGAAAGACGAAGCCCTGGGCTTCTGCAAAACCTGCCTCCACAATCAATCTGTTCGGCAAAAACCTGCGCCGAAGCCAAAGGATTCCACAATAACGGTGAAGGGACGAAAAAAAAGGGGAGACACAAGGAAACAAGGGGGAGGCTCGAAAAACGAAATACGCCGTTTCTTGCTCCGCTGTAAATTCGCCCCCTGCGTACCACCTTTTTTAATTTATTTTATGGTGTGCACACGCTCCGAAAAACTAAGAACAATCGACGAGAAAAGGGAAGGAGAGAGACGGCAGAGTAAAAGCGCAGGGAGGTGTAAAACGCTTTGGTAGACTATTTTCACTGTCACAGAATCGAGCATTACAGTCCGATGGGACGCAGGATGGTGACAGAAGAAAAAAAGGGGGGAAAAGGGGAGAAGAAAGGAAGTAGATGGGCAGTGGAATGATGTTTTACTTCAATTCGTTTCTTCTGTTCCGAAAAACGAGAGCCAAGGCACAGTGGTAAGGCACAGCAGGAAGAGCAGGGAGGCAAAGAGACGAAGCCACGGTAGATCGACAATGTAGTTCGCGGCGGGCAGCGCAATTCCCTTGCTCAAACTGGCGCAGAAATTCACTCTCCATCTCTAATGCAGCAGCTTAGTTGTCGCAGAGAAGGGAGGAGAGAGGGGAGGGAGAGGGGAGAGGAGAGGGAGAAGGGGTCGAGGTGGGGGGGGATTCGCCTTGTAGGTGAAGGCTGGCTGTGGAATACCTCTGGGCTATCTTAGACGCCATCATCCGTTCTCATCGGGGGGGACTATAATTTAATTATGCCGACCGAGCGCAAAGAGAGAGGAGAGGTAGAGAAGAGAAAGGGGGGGGGAGGGAAAACTAAGAGTTATCGAGATGAAGAGCAAGACAAGGCCTCGCCCCTTTTGTTTTTCGCCCCAGCGTTCGACGCTTTTCTTCCGTACGATCCGGCCGTTCGCGAGAGATTGATAGAACATTATTTGATGTCGAAGGGAAGGAATGGTGGAAGGGGAAACAAGAAAAGGGGAGTATAAAAAAGAAAACGTACAGAAAAAGGGTAAGTGAGATCCCGCACGACGCGGACATCACGCTTTAAGAAGCGAATGCCGCTCGCTCAAGTGGAGCGGAAATAACTAATAGAGTGGCGGGGCAAGCGTATGGAGGTGAACGAGAGGAGAGAGCCCTTAGAAAGAAGTCCGCTCTCGTCTAACTTTTTTCGCTTTCTTCCGCCAAGTACTAAAGAATCGCGCGTTTCAGGCGCAGCAAAAAATCGGATGGCGCACATTCGAGAACAAAGGGAAAAAGGGGGGGGAGAGCGGGGGGGGGGGGGGTGGGTGAAAGTGGTAGTGGGCCGAGAGAGAAAGAGCTGGCGCGGAGAGATAGCTGTATGCTCTTCGCCCATTTGGGAGGCAACATTTCGGTACTGCGAAACTGCGACAGGACTCCAACAGGTGAAGGAGGAGAGGGGGACAAAATCACAGGGGAGACGTGGAAGTAGGTCAGTGACGGTTCCATTCCTCTCTGAACACTCCGTCAGCTTTTTAGCACTTAACTTCAACATCCTTACCATCTACTAGGTATGGTTTCGCTATATCAAAATAATCCCACGAGAGAGGAAAAAAGAAAGGGCTATGGGGGGAAGGGGACTGGTAGAAAAGAGGCAGGAATGGAAGCGACATCAACAACTATATTTTGACCCACCGTCCCTACGAAGAGCGTACTTATTGTAAGTAACAATACCTTACGGGTCGAGTGGTGGGAGGATAGGAAGGGAGGAACCGAAGAGATGAAACGCAGTACACTGCCCCGCAGAAAAAAATCTCATGTACTTCCGGAAAATCCCCCCGGAATGTTTAAGGGTGCGTCGCAGGCACAATAGGAGCAAGGAAAAGGAAGACATGGAAGGTGGGACACGGAAAGTGAAAGATATCACTGTCCTTCCTTTATCCTCCAAATTCTCCGCGTCATCACCACGGGCATTCGCAATCAAAGAGGCGAAGGGAACAGGAAAAGACAAGAAGAGGAAGCAGGGAAGGGGAGACAAAGGATAATGAAGCAACGATGGTGAGCCCCTTCAGTCCTGACCGTCGGCCCCAATGGCGAAGTCAAAGCATACATCTTTGCGCGGGAATATCGTTCGCGGGCCAGTGTCGACTGGGAGGATAATGTAGGAAAGAGAAAAAAAGGAAGAGAAGGGGGGAAGGAAAGGGGAGAAGGGGGCGGATTGCAGCAGAGATTGCAACTCTTCTCTTCAACAACAACAACTTATGATTATTACCTAGCAGATATTTATGGCGAAGTCACCGGCAC
>Ga0179593_1687038_pt1 | contig 10899 bp, 8 predicted proteins | sample CZODoug2_1_08_16_FD_185931 | JGI IMG/M metagenome (GOLD analysis project Ga0179593, IMG submission 185931) | Vadose zone soil fungal communities from Angelo Coast Range Reserve, California, USA - CZODoug2_1_08_16fungal (PacBio error correction) | ecosystem: Environmental > Terrestrial > Soil >...
CTCCTTTCTTTATCTGCGCTAAAAATTATGGACACCGAGAAAAAAAGGGCATGCAAGAAGAATGAAACGAGAAAGGAGAAAATCGGACGATATCGCACTCTTAGGACCGCAATGGGCGGAAACTAAATCTTCATCGGGGTTCATTCCGTCCATTCTCCAGGTTAAAAAAAAAAAAAGTCAGGGGGAAAGGAACAGTTTCGAAGAAGGTGAGGCAGGTAAGCGCGAATTCATGTGGACGCGCATTTGAAAAGGAAGAATACCGCTTGCCTACAACGAAAAACAGGGAAAACTTTAACCTATTAATAGGGCTCGTTTAAAATGAAAAAAAAGAACCAACGATGCAATGCAGCGGGCAATTGGCGAAAGAGGCGAGAAGTCGCCATGGCGCCTAGCCAAGGGGGAACTTACTCTAGTGGAAACTGTTGAGGGGGTTGAAGCCGACATGCTTCTTACGGAATTGCGGAAAAGGAAAAAGAGCCAACGTCAAAAGGGGTGGAGATTCGAGGGGTGTGGAAATTAGAGGGGGAAGAAAGACTGGTTTGTGTGGACCTCTGATCAAAAGTAAGCCTGCTGGGCGCGGGGGCGAACGGAAGCGGGAAGAACGGACCAGGCAAAACCAAGGAAATGGCAGATGGGATGGCGCAGAAAAAAAGAGTTGAGGGGGGTGAGGGGGAGAAAATTTGGAAGCCGCCTTTTCAGGGCAGAGGGTGGTGCCAGAAACGAAATTAAGAGGCGGAGGATTCCTCTCCTTCCAAGGACGCAGAAAAAAAAATTTCAAGGAGGAAAGAAGGGATGCGCCCCGGTCTTGCGGTCGGTGCGCACGCGAGGACTTGAGAGAAAGGAGAGAAGTTGGGAAAGGAGGGGGCGATCGCCTTGGAACGCGAAAAAAGAGGAAAGAAGAAGAGAGAGCAAAAAAGTCAAATATGAGAGGGAGACGCAAGCAGGTACGGATCGGATCGCGGCGCGATAGAATAGCGAGAAGAAAAAAGGGGAGTATTTCCTAGTCCGGGGGAAAAAGGAGGGAGTTCGAAAAGAAAAAAGTTTCACAAAAACGTTCCACTGGGACAGAAGGGAAAAAACCTTGTCAGGGGTCGCTGGAAACGGGAGGTCGAGAGAGATCAGAGAATCATTGTAGAATAAGGGGGAAAAAAAGGAGGACCCGTTCGATCAAAGCGTCACCAAGCGCGGTTGAGGGAGAGGGCGGCGATTATCCCGCCGGTATGGGAAAAAAAAATCGGAACATAATAAAGAATACACGAACTTGGTATAAGGAAGGGGGGAGGATCCAAAGGTAGAGACGGCGAAGAATCGTAAGTTACTTATTGACACCAGCTTATTAAACTAATGAAAGAAGGTTCCTGGTGTAAAAAGTCGAAGAGGGGGGACAAAGAGACAATGTCTCATAACCAACTCTCGGGGGCTTAGAGAGTTGGGGGGCCGGCGAGGAGGAGAAAGGTATTCGGTTCGCCACTATTGAAAAGAAAGGAAGCTGAAAGGTCGGGGAAGGCAAGCTAATCGGGAGTCTTCGGAAGGGGGGGAACAAGGAGAAAGCTTGGGCAAGATCTAGTTGTCGCATAATGATTACGCAGGTTGGATGCCAAAGGGAAATTAAAAGGTCAAAACCCGTTTCGAGCTTTGAAACTAGGGAAAAAAGCCTGAGAAGAAACAAGGAGATGGAAGAATGTTCTGATAATTGAAGAGCCGAAGCCTTTCGGGCGGCATTGAAAGACGTTTTTGCGGAGGAAGGCAAAGGAGGGGTCACAGAGTAAGATGACGGACAATGAGGGAAAGACGAAAGAAGCTGGTCGCATTCAGGCAAGGAGGCCTGCGGCTAGAAGGGGAACAAGGGGAAAAGGGGGATGGTAACGGGGCATTGCCCAGATCGGGCAGAAAACGAGGCAAAAAGCTGGAGGACTACGGCCATTAGATGCTACTCAAAAAAGAGGAAAAAAGGAAGAGAGTGAATGTCCAGGAGAGGCAAAATGGGAAAAAGAGGGCATCGAGCCTGCGATCGCAACAAGGGGAGTAAAAGCTAAGTGGCCAAAAGGGGTTAAGAAAGGATGAGCGCCAAAAAAACAAGACGCCAGATTAGAACATCCCTTGGGCCAGATGCAGCACTAAGAGGGGCGAAAGAAGGACGGTCACTCACCCTAAGCCAACAAGGTCAGAACCTACCAAAACCGGCTTCGCTGCTACAGGGAAGAGAGGAGATAGAAAGCCGGATCCTGCGAGACGACGGCTGCCTGGAACTACGACAAGAAGGAAGAGAAACAGAAAGACACCTCCGGACATAAGACTTTCGATGGGAAAAGAAGGGGTCTCTTCAAGAAAGAGAATCGGCAGCCCTGAAAGGACTTTGAAACCAGGAAAGCCAAAAGTGCATTCGCCCAGGAGAGCTTCATGCAATTAAATGGGGGAAGAGGGGAGAAGAGTCCTCGTTAACAACGCAAGAAGAAAAAAGAAAGGTTGCTGAGGAGGTTCGATAGTTCACAAAAAAGGGAAGGGTCCGGAACAGAATATCCGCTAAGCGACGGGCAGTGACCGCGGGGGTGCAGTAAGATCGGCGTAAGGGGACGGAGAAAGGGGGGAAAAGCCAGAAGGCAAAAAGAAAAAGGTCGGGATCTGCGGAACGAAGAAGGAACAGGAAGGGGGATAATCCGCAACTCAGGGGAAAGGATCGGCAAAGGGGGAAGAAACGGGTTTGCGCCGGGTAGGAGGAATTTTTGGATCCCGTTCTTCTCGAAGCACAAGGAGCACTAGGGAAAGACGACCCCTGCCAACGGTTTGGCAATAGAATGCTGAAATGGGGAAAAAAGAGTAAAAAGCTACAGACGCCGCCTCCCGCAAAATAAATCTTTGCCCATCATGCGCAGAGCGATACTGAGGGAAGGAGGGGCGCTCGCGCTCCGCTCTGGAAGTGGCACAGGGAAAAACCAGGAAAAGACATTTTATTGCTAGATAATGGCAGTGAAGGGGGAAAAATAAAGGCCTAAAGAAGCCTCAGATATGGATCAGTGCAGTGGGAGCAGATTGGAACAGACCGACGCACTGCTTCTCTAAGGACCGCAAAGAGGAGGAAACAAGAGGACGCCTCCGATAACAGGAGTAGAAAAAAAAGAAACCAGGGAAGTGAAATTCCCGCTCAGAGGAGCAGGGACCGACCAGGGAAAATGTCGCCTTCTGAAGAACCAGCACGTAAAGAAAATAGGAAGAAAAAAGACCCTCTACGTCGAAAAGATCCAAAGAATAAAAGGAAAGACGTGTATAATCTAAACAACGCGTAAAGACTCCACAATGCTGGAAGACTCAACACAAAAAGTAAGCCCCCAAAAGAGACCTGAGGGGACCGAGGGAAAAGGGGGTAGCTAATTATTCCTTCCCTAATTTAAGAAAAAGGAGAAAACAGTTCCATCATCTCACTTCAGTTGGAACTAAAAGGAAAATAATTCTCCTCGCATAAGAAAACCTTGGGGGACGCCAACAGTTGGGGAGCATTTGTGCAATAGTGTTACTGAATTGACGAAGAACGTAACTACCAGAAGGTAGGAAAAGTTTTCTGCCCTCTGTTGAGGGGGGGGGGGGCATGGGGAGTGGATATCAAATAGCAACGCAGATTCAGGAAAGCTAAGAAGAAATGAGAGGCGAACAACTCTCATTCACCGGAGCGCCGCCTGGGGGGGAAGCGGGCGATCTTCTTCGCCAGGAAAAGGGGTCTGGAGACAAAATGCCTTGCGCTGCTGAGACGGAAGGGGACATACCAGGAAAATGGCAGGCAATAATGAGCTTCATCGCGTCCTCAAGGGACTACGACCAGGGAGATGCTGAAGTCAAGCTCCTTGAGTTTCGGTAGGGGAGAGAATTCCTGTGGAAGAAGAGAATAAAGAACTTCGCTGAAACGTGGTCCGAAAGAAAAGAGGGGTGACCGACTCTCAACCATTAATATCGACCTCAGCTAAAAATGGGGACAGAGGAGAGACGGGAATTGTCCTTTTCCAGAACGATGCCAGGGATTCAGGAAGGGAAAAGAAGAGGGAGGAAAAGAATTCAGCGGAGGATCACGACAAGAGAAGAGAGAGGCAATCTCGCGCTCGCCCTGAAGACAATCGCGGGACCGCGTGGTCCGCGAGAGAGCTCAAAAACCAACTGAGGAGGGAAGAAGAAGAAGGGATAAAAAAAAGGATCAAGTGGTTTCCATGAACGGCGAGCTGGCGAAGAACGAAGAGGACCGGTCAGGATCGCACAGACTCGTGGCACCTGACTCGACATAGAAGGAAAAACAGGGAGGCAAGGTCTCGCCAGAAGGCCCACCGAGATGAAGGAAAAGAAAGAATTAGGAGTCGAATCCGGGCCTATAGAAACAGGTCGGAGACCACGCGTCTGAGGACAAAAGCTCCGTGAGAGAAGGACACAACCGGGAAGAAAAGGCAAAAAAATGCACCGGGGAATGAAGAAGGAGAGCAGCAGAAAGCTGAGAAGGAGAGGCAAGCATCTATGGAAGCAATAATCAACTCGAAAGAGAAATGGCCGTCTAAAGGGATGCCGAGAAATCGACATTAAAAGCCCTCCATTCAGTGGTGAAAAAAAAACTAGAGGATGCAAGGAAGCAGCGAAGGCGATGAAGAGTGAGAGACCTAAGAGGTGTGTACTATCCCTGCGGCGCATTGATGATAGAATCCAAACAGGGTGCCGACAAACCGTGGAAAAGAAACGGGAAACAGAGTTAGATGCTCAGTAAGGGGAATAGGAAACAGAAAGGAAAATGGAGGAAAATCAGACAAGCGCGGGGCGGCAAAGGTTTGCAATCGCCAATTAACTCGGCAGGACAGAAGGGGCCTGCCTGGGTTCCCGGGAACTGAATCTAAGTTTGTAAAGAAGGATGCGTAGTCATCCTTGCCGATCAGAAAGGACTTCGTCAGGGAACGACGGGGAGGGGGGGGGGGGGAGGGAAGTTGGAGTTGTGTGGGTCGCCGGGTATCGAGGGGAATAGGAGAGTTTGTTTTGGACACATCCCTTACTCAACCATCGGCTGAGTTAGCCGAGTGGGGCTGAGGGGAGTCTTCATCTTTCTCAGGGCATCGGGGAAGAATCTCAAAATAGAAAAGGGCAGATGGGGGAGTAATTTGTCGCTCTCGAGCCAGAGTGGGGGGGGAAAAATGGGTGTTCTTTCTATCCTTTGCAGCTAGGCCTGGCATTGTGCGGAAATTGGGGGGATTCTAAGGGATGAAGATTCAGTTGTCTACGCCCTTAAAAGGGGACTAGACGGCGCCCTTAAGGAGGGGGCTAAAGGGGGGGCTTGTAAGTGCAGAACCTGACTAAAGAAAGCGGAAAGGACTGGGGGAGCGTCCGGTGAACGGGGTTTTCAGAAGCCGGAGAGCAGAAGTCAAAGATCTTCGTGGGCAGCCAGAAAAAAAGTTAGGTAGGCTAGCGGATCGGATAGGGGCGAGAATGGGAGAAGGTCAGATTGTCAAATAAGGATTAACGCGGCTGGGGAGGGGCGCTTGCTCCTAAAACGTGGAGCCCGGGGGGGGAAACAATGGGACTTGGACGGGTCGCTTTGGGGGCGTTAAAAAAGGGAAAAGGACCTTCAAGAAAAAAGGAGAAGCGGCGAAACCTTTCGTCCCCATCGTCAAACAAGGTGGGGGAGGAGGAGTACCCGCCTTGGAACTGAGGAGAGAAGAAGAAGAACTGGAACTCAAGTCAAATTGGAGGCAAGCATTTTTTTAAGTCGCAAAAAAAGGCCAGACCTTAGGAACGGAGTGAAAACAAAAGTTGGAGGCAAAGGTCGGATGTAGAGGGTTCTGGGGGGGGGGAAAAGTCTGGGCTCCTGTTACCGAATCAAAAGCGCCGCTTTACTCGAAAAAGCCGGTTATCTGATCGGCGTTTGTCAACCCGAGTAGAGGCGACAGGTTCAGGCACGAAAAAGGGGGGAGGGGAAAAGAAGCGAGGAAAGGAAATTAGGTATCTTGGCATGATTCGGGTAAGGGGGAAAAAGAAGGCAGTCTTGCCTATCTGTAAAATTACTAGGCGAGTCCGTGGGAAGGGAAGGAGGGGGTTCTCCGGTAAGGAAAAGTCCTGACGAGAACGGCGGAAAGAAAGCCGTCGTCGGAGAAGAGAGACGAAAGAAGGTTGCTGATTCCCGGCAAAACCTGGGGAGGGAGTGCATGACGACTACCGTTGTTGGGCGGAGAGGTTGAAAAAGGACCCTGCTGTTCTACCCCGAGAAGATGCGGACAGAGAGCGGGGAAGGGAAATAAAAGTCCGCCTCGCTTGCGAGGGGAAGGAGAAGGGAGGGGAGAAAAAAAAAAGCAGGGGGGAAGTCAAAGGAACCATCTGAAAGGAGGGAAGAAGGAGGAAAGTTGCTGGCCCAGAAAGAGGAGACCTATTTCGGGAAAAAAAGAAGCAAGACCCTCACAACAACAGGATTCGGAGGGGGGAAAGGGGGGGAAGAAGAACCATGATCACAGGAGGGAATCGTATCCCTGGAAATCAACTGAAAAGAAAAGGGATAAAAACTGAATTTTCCATGGTGTGCGGGGAATAACAACGCGTCAACAAATTAGGGAGAAAGAGACCAGGTCTTCAAGCCTCGGGGGAAAAGGGGGGGGAACTCGGGGTCAAGAGGACGGTCACGGCAAAAACCAACAACTTTAGGGCGTAACCAAAAAGTAAAGGGTCAAATGCTATCAACAAATTCGAAACGGGAGGACGCAAAGTTCATGGAAAGGAAGAATCAGGGGGCCTTCTACAGGCACTTGACAGCCTCCGAGACTCCTAGAAGGGAAGCGGCACCGATAATAACATCGGGGGGGGAAGACCAGGAGGACCCAGGACGAACAATCCCCATCGCAAGTTCCATGAAGAATAGAAGTCTGTAGTCAACATAGTGGCGAAACTGTCGGGGGAGAGTAAAACTAAGAGGGGGAAACTAAATATAAGCCCCGAATAGGGGGGAAATGCTTTGGGAGGGAAGAAAAAGTAACTGCGACGGGTAAGTACACCAGGTATCGCTAGGAAATGAGGAAGAAAAAGTTGGGGACTCCTCCTATCCTTCTTAAGGGGGACGGGGGAAGGAGAAACAAAAAAACAAAGAGACTAATACATCAAACGTTCGTGATAGGGGAGCATTAAATCTCGGAACAAACGGGGAAGACTAAGGAGACTCAATATTCGATTGGGGAAAAGGAAAGAAATTTTGAAGGGGAAAGAGGGGGAAGACCTTTAAGTCTCGAAGGAAGAAAGAGAGAGGTCAAGCGACCCCTTCCAATTGGCAAGGTCGTCCCCGGCGGCAAAGTTGGGTAGAGGGAAACGAGGAACTGGGTCCGCCGCGGCACTAAAGTCGGTGACCAGGGAAAAAGCGGAGAAAAAAAAAGGGCATTCCGAGACTCAAGAGCTCAAGGAGGAGGGAGAAATGGTTTCACTGATAGCCACATCTGCCCGTAACAGCCGATCGGGACTAACCGCTTTAAACGAAGACCTCTGCACCGGCGATCGGCAATCCGGAAGAAAAAATAGATCAGTGGAAGGAGAAGGGAAAAAGGGGTACAGAGCCCGCTCATTTCTCATCACAACGAGAGGCTTCGAAAGGGAGAGAAACCGGAAGGTCGAGTACAGGATGCCCACCCCCTAAAAAAGAAAATCCTCCCCAAAAAAAAAGTTGAATTGGCCATTCCAAGGCTTCAGTTCGAAACCCCCCCATATACGAAATTGTAATGTCTTAAATAGCAAGGTCTACTCTGTGTATCCTTAATGCAAAACAGCTACAAGAGGACTGCTAACACGCGCCCATCATAGAACCAGCGATGGTATGGGGCAGTTAGAGCACTCTATCATTCAGAACACCCAGGAGGAGAAAAGAGAAAAAAAGATAAAAAAAGGGAGGCAAGGGGATTCTTCCATGACGCAGAGGAGGAATCACAGGATTCTGTCAAAAATGACACCAGGTGGCCAACGTAAAATTGAACAAAATCAATGAAGGGTATTCGATGCGTGAGCCTCGCAGAGCGATGACCAAGGTCCGCCAGAGCCTGCATTCAGTGTAACTGTGTCCGTGCGCCAGGAAAATTAAAAAAGGACCTCTCGGAAGATGTAAATTGTTTAGGAGGTGCCCCTTTTTGGTCATGCGGCGGTTGAGGGAAAAGGGGAGTCTCCTCAAGGCACGGAGGGGAATGGCTGAGTTAAAACAGAAAAGAGAATTCGGCATCTACAAAACTCTAGAAAAAGGGAGTACGAATCGGGTCAACTTTCATCCTCGAGGACAAAGAGGGACCTAACCAGGCGCATGGCTTAGGAGGGAAAGAAGACGCGGCGCAGGCAGATCGGACCTGCATAAGTCGCCTGAGTGAATGCGCTTCCCTCGATGGCGCCGCCGATATGAACTCGTGAAAGATACCACAGTAACTCCTCTTTAGTGAGGGGGGAGAAGTGGGACGGAAAGAGAAAGGAAGCGCTTCTTGTCCTAAGAAGCGTGGAGACGGAAGAGAAGCCGTGAATATCGTCCTCTAGAGGAACGCCAACGCCGAATGCGCACGGGCCTTGTCCTTTGCCGAAAAGGACATGCGGGGGGAAGCCAGGGAAATGGGGAAGACCACAGGGACGCCGAGGAGCCCCAGTTAAGGAAGAGGAGAGGGGTTTGTAGGCGGCCAGCTCGCTCTCTCATGGAAAGCCGGAAGAAAACCGCAGTTTGGGAATCTCAGGTGAGAGAGCACATACGGAGGAGGATAAACTATAGAGAACGCATAGGGAAAAGGGAAAGCTGGAGAAGGAGAGGAGAAGACTGGAACGCTACACAGTAAAAGAAAGGAGAAAGACATCCGGGATCCCAAAGCGGCTCGGTGCGCAAGTCGAGGGCACAGAGGGGGAAATCTGCAGATAGACTCGGCTCAAGGACATTCCAAACGTCAAGGGAAAAAAAAAACAAACTTCTTTCTTGAGACTCCGAGAAGGGGGGAGAGCAACACGACGAGTCCGAGCAAAGCGGCGGGGACAAGAGCGAAGTTTTGCGTTCTCAACCATGAAACGGCTGGGACGGAAGAAGAAAATGAAAAAAGGGAATCAGAAGGAAACGGAGGGAAAGGGCAAGGAATAACTAGTCACAGCATCTTCGGAACGTGTCCGGCGAACATGCTGGGAAAAGCGCGGTAGGGAAGCCGCCATGCTCTGGAGCCGCGAGAAGAGAAGGGAAAAAGTAAAGGAAGGAGGGAAAAGGTGTCGATTAAGCTGGTGGTCGAAGGAAATTCGGGAAGGTAAGATCCTCATGCGTAGGTAGAAAAGAAGGAGAAAAAATACACCTCGGTCCTCCCAAAAGAACCTACTAAACTGGAAGAGAAAAGATGGGAGGGGAGAACCGGAAACGGACAACGTGACAATGATCGAGAGCTGACGAAGAATACGTCTTCTCAGCCGGGGATAGGGGCCAAGGGAGTGGCCGAAGTGACTGGCTTGAAGGATAAGGTGAAAAAAGCTGCTTGGCATCCTTGAAGATCATCGCCGGCGAATTAGAAAGACGGCACGACCGTGGGGTTTTCTTATTTTCCAGAAGGGGTGGTCCGGAGGCAAAGGGTGGGCCTTAATCAAAAGGAGGGAATACTTCAGGGAGGGGGAGATCGTCAGCGGGGGCGCTGGTGCTCGAAAAAGAGGAAGGAGCATATCTGCCCATTGCAGCTTTCTAGGCGGACGCCGGCTCAAGGTCAGGGGTGATAGGGGGGGGACTGGAGGTGTGCCCGCAATACGCAAGGGGGAAGGAAGTACCGGGGGCGGGAGAAAGAAAGGTCGTACGCCGAGAAGTTTGGGGAGAAGGAAGATAGCCTGTCAGCGAACGCCGGGACGGGGGATGCCGAGCGGAGGGAGTCGGAGATGACATTATCCCATAGGGATGCTTAAGGGGAAGCGGAAGAGGTGTCCAAATCGGGACGAAAATTCAGGAGAGAAGAGTCACGTCTGTTAACGGGAGATGTTGTCAGGAAAACTACTCGGAGTCGGACGGAGAATTCAGTCTATGAAGGCAGGCGGGAAAAGGGGGGAGAAGAAAGGGGGGGAGTAGGGACGAGGGCTGTCTCTCCACCTAAAGGGAAAAGACATTTTGACAAACCTTTGAAGGTCCCGGTGTTGACGGTAGAGTAGCGGAAAAAGAAAAAAAAATAAGAAGGGAACCCGGCGAAGGTTTCGAAAAAAGCGTCAAAAAGGCTATTGATTGGGAGGGGGCAGATTTATTAGCTGACGGCAGAGATTCTTCAGGGACCCGGTTACAGAACTAACGGGGAAGACCAGGGTCTACGAAAAAGTCGCGCCGCGCCGAAAGATCGAAGAGGACCAAAGTTGGAGCCATTCTATGCGATGGGAATGGGGGAGGAGGGAGTAGGTGAACGCCTCGAAAAAGAAGTTCGCTCGCAAAAAGGAGGAGGGCTAGCCTGATCTTCTTTGTTTTCAAGGACGCTGCAAATACGAGGAGGTTCGCCACGAGTTTGAGAAAGCTCCAAAGAAAGGAGAAGAAAAGGTTAGGGGGAATGGGTCAAACTGGGCATCAGCTTGGAATGTCTCGGAAATTCTCAATAGAAGCAAGGGAGGAATAGGAAAGATGTATGCTCGGGATGGGAAGAAGGAAGGCCGGGGGGAGAGGGAGTGCCCTCGGCATCAAAGCGTCGAAAAGGGGGGGAGAGAATGCCGTACTTAACTTCAGACGAAGCAGGTAAACTTCTAAGGGGGGATGATGTCGGGTGCCGGGTCGTAAGGGAGGGGGAAAGAACGAGGAAGAAAAGTGACTTACCATCGAAAGAGTCCGCGTACAATCTTGCGCGGGCATGGGACATCTAGGGGAATCAGTTATTCGAAAAGACAGAGAAGGAGGAGAGGACACTGGTCGGCCCAGAGAAGAAAAAGAGCGATGCCTATACCGGCTTAGAC
>Ga0179593_1275587_pt1 | contig 10898 bp, 11 predicted proteins | sample CZODoug2_1_08_16_FD_185931 | JGI IMG/M metagenome (GOLD analysis project Ga0179593, IMG submission 185931) | Vadose zone soil fungal communities from Angelo Coast Range Reserve, California, USA - CZODoug2_1_08_16fungal (PacBio error correction) | ecosystem: Environmental > Terrestrial > Soil >...
GCCTGTCCCTTTAAACCAAAAGAAAATAGGGGGGGAAAAAGTGGGCGGAAACCATCCCGGGGTCGCACACGTGGGAAAAACTCAACACGCCCACCCGCTTTTCCTTTTCCCATCCCCCTACTCCCCGAAAACCGGGGAATCTAAACACCTCAAGATAAAAGCCGCAAAGCACCCAAACCGTAATGTGAAGTGGGAGCACGTTAGGAAAAAAGAGGGCCAGAACGGTTTTTCGAAAAAAAGTCCAGGTCGGGGGGGAGCGTGAGTTGTTCCAAGAAGACCCGCCTACAGAAGTGGAAAAAAAACACGGGGGTTATTGGCCCAACACAATTCGCATGCTCAAAACAGGGCCTAACACACAAAAATTACTGGACGCGATTTACTGAGGGTCGCCTCCTCGTCTCCCACGGTGGTTCTATGGGCTAACACGGAAAAGAGAACGCTTATCCCGACGAATTGCCCCTTACAAGTCCCAGACCCTCGGCTGAGCACCTACTTCCCTTTACCACAAAATTTACGAAAGCCTCCACACTAAGAGAAGGGTGTTCCCCACCCACTTGGGGTTAGCTGCTGTTCTGCCAAAAAAGGTGAACGGGATTTGTATTTCTGGCCGAAACAAGAAATCAAAAACCGTGGTTGGGGGGATGGGGTATCAAAAATCAAAAAGGCGGAACAGGAAAAGACAAAGGAAAAAAGTGGGCCCTTGCAAAAAAAGGGGTACCCGGGTCGAACAACTGGTGGGGAAACGACAAACACTTTTTTTTTGCTGCAAAAAACAAGTGAAGAATCTGGGGCTCTTGGGGGGGGGGGGGGAGATTTAGGTAGAGGTCAAAAGAAAAAACCTGAAGCAGAGGGGACAGAAGCGACCCAAAATCTACTAAACTTGGTTTTTTGTTCCGTGAAAAAATGGTTGTGTGGACGAACTGTGAAGTCACGCTAACGAAGAAAGTAACCCTGAGTGTTGAGAAAGGGGTGCGGGTGGGGGTACAGGGTTAATTGATCTCCAGGTACACCGAGGTGGGAGGTGGTTGAAAATTAAAAAAAAACCAAGTGGGTGAAGGTGGAATTGGGGGGACGCGCACAAGGTAAAATCCCGCTAGATTGTGGGGAATGTGAAAAATTGGAAAATCAGTTGGGTCACCGGGTTCGGAAAATGAAAAATCTACCCAGTAAAAATTTAGACTAAAAGGGGGGGGACAAGAAAACACCCTTAGGGGTCCAGCCTAACAGAAGACCGCACGGGGTCCAAGGCCCCCTACCTCCTCATGGAAAAAACAGGCGCAAAAACAGAAACAAAAAGAAAGGGGGTGGGGACTCTGATGGAATCGGACGAAGGGGAAGTGATCAAAATCACCGAGGGAAAAAAGGAAAAAAGGGTTGCACCAAAAATTCATGACGTTTGGAAAACAGATACATACAAGCGGGGAAGAGGAACGCTGGTCAGGGGAAGAAAGATGCATCGATCCGTAATTCTTAAACCTTCCCCCACCAGTAGTCATAACCTTGCCTTGACCCCGCGCAACTTGCTCACCTCCGACTCACTTTATTATGTTTCGAATTAGAGAGATACCAAAAAGGTCATTTGAGCCGGGGAAAAGTTCAAGGGGGGGGGGGGGGTGTACCAGGCCATACAGTGGGTTTGGGGGGGGCGTGCAAACAGGGAAAAGAGCAAAGGGGGTTGGCCCAAAAGAGACATATGACTGAACCCGTGGAAAAAATCGAAATGCGGCCTTTGGAAAACATGGTAAGGGGGGGGGTTTGGTGGTCCTGAAACTTTGAAAAATTTAGACGGTCGGGTTCAGCCCTCGATGAAAAAAATCGATTTTAGAGGGGAAGCGGAGGGGACTGCGGTTGGCTGAACGGTTGTATCAAAAACAACTATAAAACCAACCGGCAAGTGGCTGAAATAACACCAAAAGTGTACAAATGGGAGGAGACAACCCAAACCGCAACAGCGAAAGAGGGGTCGAAAAGGTGCCCCGCCAAAAAACCGGCTCACCGAGATGGGTGGGCCAACTGGGCGAAGGTTACAGAAAGTACCCTCACAAGGCAGTTTAAACATATGGGGGAGTTTCATTCACGACCAAAACAAAACTCCCAATTTAGGGGACCGTCAACCCCAGACCATCGAGGACCCCACGGGGGGAAAAGGTGTGCTGACAAACGAAACTCGCAATGCGTGAAAGGTACGCGAATGCTCTAAGCCGGGGGCGAATCGTCTCCCTTTGGGTGAACCAAAGTACAAAACAAACAGTGATTACAACTACACTACAGACCAGAATCCGAAACGTTTCGGACGGAGGCTTCTAATGCCACAAATGGAAAAAAAACCATTTAACGAAAAAGGGGCACCAGAAAAACCCCAAAGTACGAGGGGAGTCAAATCAGGGTGGGGCACCAGGGTGTGTACCGAATTTGAAAGGGTAAGTTTTCTTGGTCAGGGGGGGTGGGGAACCAGGAGTTCCTAAAACCCACCATAAAACCACCTGAAAGAGGAGGTGAGAGGTGACAAGACCGAATGGAGGAACGGAACTCTGTCGCCTCGGGGGGTGGGCCCCAGGCCAGATGTGAAGTGGAATTGGGTTTTTGTTTTTGTGGACCCAATCCACCACACCAAACCCCAATACAAAAACCAATTCAAAAGTGGGCACCCAACGCGGGTGGGGGAGGATGAGAAACGAATGACTAAAGAAAGGCCTTTCCACGAACTACGAAACGCCGTAAGGTCACACCCAAACAAACAACAGTACCGCTCCAGGTTCTCAAAGAACTTAGAGGGGTCACAAAGTGGAAAACGCTTCCAAGAAAACAACTACTAATGCGGCGGCCACGGACCAACAAGAATGGCGGAAAAGAAACCGTAACCAAAAGGTTGTAGAAAAGGTCCGGTGAGAATAGAAGAAGCAAAAAAACAAAATAACGAAGCAGCCAGGCACAACAGGAAAGGTTTTTTTTTTGTCAACACCGGACCAAAGGGGCCAAAAAAGAGATCCCTGTCAAATCCACAGGAAAGAGTTGGGCGGGGGGGGAAAAGCCATTGTTGACCTACAGAGAAAAAACGAAGTAACTTTATGCTACGAAGGGAAAAAAAATTTAAAGAAAAGTGTGAAAAAAGGGGTTCCATCGGGGTTAGGACAAAAAAAAAGGCATAAACCAAGTTATTCAAACAGTATCCTTGGAAAAGAACCCCATTCACACTCGAAAAAAAAAACTACTCAAAACCACATTGACAAAATTGATGTCAAAAAAGCGACGCAACGGTAAAAAGGGACTCATTACGAGGGGGAGAAAAAGGTCTACGTCTGAACAGATTCAACAAAAACACCATAAGATTTAGGAATAAGAAAACAACAACAAGGGCTGATGGGGGGGGGAAAAAGAGAGAGAATACTTTACGGGGGGGGGTTTGGGTTGTGGATGTTGAACATAGTGGGTTTTGGAACGGCGAACCTTCAAGAAAAACAGGGACCAAGGGAGCCAAAAAAAAAAAAAAAAAACAAAAAAAAAACAGTGCAACCACGCCGGTTAGGGTAGAGGGGGGGGGGTCCGTGGGTGTGGGGGGTAAACCGTTACCTTGGGGGGGGGGCAAAATAAACGGTTGGGTTTATGAGGAAGGTTCAAACCATAACCCAAGCGACATGTTTAAAGGGCAAATTTGAAAATGTCAAACACTGGAACGCGGGCAGAAGGTGAAGTGGTTTGTGGGAAAACGGGGGTGATACGGAGGCAAACCGGCTGCCCATACGGGAAAAACCAATTGATCAGCGGGGGGCAAATGGGGGAGGGGAGGTAAAAACTCAATTTCCCAAACGGGGTGAACAATTTCATTGTCCTGGGGAGTGTAGAAGGATCCATCTGGGGGTTTTGTTAAGAGGGCAAAACTCGGAACAGGAAAAGGGGAAGGAGTTTTAAACGGTTGGATGGTCCTTCGGAGCAAAAGCAGGGGTGTGCACCATCACTATCGAAAGGGTTTATGGAAATGTTTTTGGCAGAGGGGTATAGGACAAGTGAGACGGGCCTCCCCTTGGGAAAAGGTTGGTGGGGGGGGGGGGTGGTGGTGGAAGGAATCTGGTAAGAATTCACGTTAACTGCAGAGGGGGATTTCCGTTATCCAGCCTCCCGACTTTACAGGAAGTATTTCGCGTGGTAACTCTCAAAGAAAAGCCCCAGGGAAAACCCCCAACAGGCTGGGGGGGTCGAAGTATCACGATTCTTTAAATAACGCGCTGTCAGGGGAGTTTTTAGGGGTTTAGTCACTCCCACAAGGGGTAAAAGACATAAGAAGAACTGACAATAGGACCACACCATCACACAGAAAAGGGAAAAGCTGGTTGCAAAAGAGTGGGGAGGTGTGAACGGGAAAAAAGAATCGTCAGGTTGAACAGGGTAAAGTAGGGAAAGGACGGAACTGCCGACCTTGTGCTTCCCTCCCAGCCGTTGTGAGAAGGGCTGGTAAGGCGTGGAACACAAAAATTGGTAGAAGCACTCGGGGGTGAGAAGAGGGAACCATTAACGAAGGTTGACTCCCAAAAGGAAGCCTGGGAATGGTAAAACAGCAAAACGGAAAAAAAGGGCCAAACCTATGGGGGGGGGATCACTGGGAATGTGCCTTTTGGATGAGGGGGTGGGATTAAAGCAGAAAGGTCCTGTTAGGGGTGAAAAAGGAAGGTTCGAATGGAAGGGGGGGGGGTGGTAGGGAAAAACCACATCCAGGCGATCGCACCAAAAAGGGTTGCGAAAGAAGTGGGGCTGGGTGGGGGGGGGGGGGTTGATGGGCCTGTAAGTCCATTTGTGTGACCGGAAAAAAAACTTGGGTAACAGGCGGGTCAGGGTGGGTAAAAGGTCGGTTCAAGGAAAAAGCCCGAATCAAGAGAAGGAGAAAAGAAATTGCACTGTCTAGACCCGCCTCAAGGGAAATGGGCCAGACACGCCAAAAACAACCCTAAAGGGGGGGGAAATGGGGGAAAAGGCACCGATTAAAAAAAACGGGGGAAAACGTAACGAACTGCATTTGCTCGCGCTAACGAAACACAAAAGCCCCAAAAAATTCTGGTTGAAAAAAAAGAGAGGGAAGACGCGTTTTGCAACTCACAAACCGTCGGGGTGGGGAAAAAAGTGGACAAATGTGCAGGTAACGCTCTGGGCAAAATCACGGACGGGTCCAGGTGAGCCCGCAGGACGTATTTGGGACACGGGGAAAAGGGGGTGCCAAAATTGGGGGGGGACCCTACACAGGGGGGGTAAAAGTTGCCGAGACTTTCAGGAAAAGCAAGAGAAAATTTATGGGGGGTCAGGGGGGAAACGCAGGTCGTGTATGCAAAGGGGGTACAAAATGGTTGATTGAGTCCCCAAACCAAAAGGTAGTTCGGCCCAAAATATTTGTCTAAAAAAGCTAATGGGGGTGGAGGGAGGGGTTCACCGCCCAAGAAAAAAAAAAAGGGGGAGGGTCAAAGTTAACAATTCACCCTGAGAGGTACCCAAACGGCGAGCAACAAAAAATAGGGTTGGGAAATAACCCACAACAAAAAAAAAAGTTAATTCGATCAGTAAATTTAAAACACGGCAAACGAAGTGGAGAATTGGGAAGAAAAAAACCCAAGCGAAATCAATCCAGTCAAACGGACAAAGGTACCAACCCCGTATAATGGGGGGGGGGTGAACGAGCCAATAACATAGAATACAAAGGAAAGAAAAATAACCTCAAATCCTACAAAGAGATCCAAGAAGAGCAGTTTGAATACCCGGGGGTTCAGGGGGGTTGAAAGAAAAAGGTTTCGGACTTCCACAAGGGGGGGGGAGGGGGGGGTCTGTCAAAACGCGGGGATTGGGGGGAAGAAAAAAGGAATTAGGGGAGGAGCCCAGTTAGGAAAAACAGCACTGGAGACCAACATGCAAAAAAGGGGTAACAAAAAGGGAAACTAGTGGCTGGGATTGCACAAGTCTTGGTGGGTTTAAAAAGTTCGGCAAAAAGTTCAAGGTGGGGGGGAAGGAAGGGGTTCGGAAATAGAACAGTTGGTCAAGGGGCCCTTGGCGAAAGGGCGCATTTTCACAGAGAAGGACGTTCCTACAGTAATTTGGTGGGGGACAAGCCAGACCAATGGCGAACGCAAAAATACCCTTGGTGGGGTTAACTTCCAAGTAGGGGGGAACGGGGGCAAAAACCGGCCCAACGGGAAGAGGAGGGGGGAAGAACTTGTGAAACGAACGAATAAAAAGGAAGGGGTTGGCATGCCGGAATTGGGTTGGTTCTATCAAAAAAACACGGAGGGGGGAACCACTGCAATGGGGAACGGGGGGGGGGGCATGTTGTCAGGGAAGGGCGGGGGGGTGGAATCAACCTTCCAAAAAAGGGGGAAAAGAGGAGATTCCACCCGGCAAGGGAGCCCAGGGAAACCCCGGGAGAGGTTGCGAGAAAAAAAAAACCACCTTTGAGTTTATATGTCTTAAATGTAAAAATGGGGCATCTTGGAGTTACGTGGAAGTATGTCGAAGGGATGCGAAGAAAAAAAAAATGATAAAAACGAGGGCTGGTGAGGAACATTCAACTGTGGCAAAGGAAACTTGCAGCGAGGAAAAAAGGGGCCTAAGTGGTGCGTTTCCGGGGGGTTTTGGGGAATAAACGTAAGAGCAGGGCGAATTCGTGGGGGTGGGGGAGAAAAAAGGGGAAAAAGTGGCCAGGGGCGGGGGAAACATTAAAGGGAACTAGCCAGGGGTTGGTAAAATAAAAAATTGGGGAGGGGGTGTCCTGCACGCACTTCACGCCGCCGACCAAAGAAAAAAAAATTGGGGGGGTGACCCAGTTTCAACGGAGAACGGGCAGGGGGAGCGGTGTGACGCGACGGAGTCCCCAAGGGGAAAGCAAGAGGATTAACTCAAAGAGAGGGGGAAAAAGAGAAAGATATTACGGGCGTCTGACAGAAAAACTAACAACGGACAGGAAAACCTCTGATCACGAACTTGAACACAAACCAACACCGGTGTTCAGCGCTTCTTGGGAAAAAAGACCCGCACGCCAAAAGGAAGATGAACAACTTCAGTCTCGCCAATGAAATGGTGAACCAATCTCCCTCCAACCGGGAAAGGAAAACCTCAAACCCAGAAAATTAAAGACGAGACCTTACCATCTTGGTTGGGGGTTTCAAAAATACACAAAACAAAACGACAACTGCAAAAAAAAAAAGGACCAGGTGTAACTCGAGGGGAAAGGGTTCCCCTTGGGGGTAAGAGATGGGCAGAAAAAAATGGAAATTGGGGGAAGAAATGGGAGGAAAAACGAGCCCTAATGGTATCCGCAGAAAGACCCCCAACATGACGGCCCGCAAACAGGTACGGACCCCGAAAAAAACGACGCTGATCGGAAAAAGAAAAAGGGGTCTCCAAACCCTAAAAAATGGGGGGGACTGCCTTTGCCCGAACTTGAGGGGAAATCCCGGAGTTAAAACCGCTTTGTGACGTGCCGACAAGCCCATGACGAACAAAAAAACCATCCAAAAAGAAAGTTCCCTACACCACGCAAAGTACACAGCAAGAAGGGCTCACCCAAGCAAAATTGTGCCAAAGACCTGGCAATTCAACAGGGAAAAAGCCCACGGCCCCCAATGGTTTTTTGTGATCCGTTCTAAAAAAGACTACGGGGAGGAAAAGTCAGCTCTGAGAAATTGGGGGAAAAGAAGCACCTAAACGAAGGGTTACACAAGGTGGAGTGGAAACGCTCTGTTAGAAGGAGAAGGGTTCTAACACCAAAAGGAAAAAAAAAGGTGTCGCCGGACGAAGAAAATCCAACTTTCGGAAAGGAAGACCAGATGTGGCGACAAAGGAAAACAATCGAACCTAGTGGTCTCATACGCATAAATACCAGTCATCCATGGAATCCGGGACCGCCGTTGCAAAAAATCCAGGAAAAAATAAGCTAAACGCCAAAAGGGGGGGGGGAAGAAAAACCCAAACTTTGGGCGAAGGCTGTTTTCATTCCCCAATGAACGGGAAAGAAAGGAGAAAGCACATCCGTTTGGACCGCCAAAAAATAAGCGACGGCCACTGCATTCCCAAAAAGGACAAAAACCCTGGCCTTTCACGTAGGACACGTGAGAAGACTGGGGGGAAAAACAACAAATGGAACACGAACACGGTGGTAGGGGACCCACCATGGGGGGAAAAAAAGGGAATGAATGGTGGGGGAGGGAGGAGGTTATCAACTACGATGGGAAAATGCTACAAAAACCACTACCACCCGGGGTCCTTACTTACGATGGAGTGCAGAGGGAAAAACACAAGAAGACCCCCTGGGAAAAAGGGGGGGTAAATCAAGTTGGGGGGATTGTTTGGGTAACGGTTAAGGATCGAAAAAGGAAAATTGCTTCTTGTCAAAAAAAAAAAAACTTTTCATATGGTGGGGGACTTTAGGGGAAAGGAAGGGGCCCTTCTTCTTGGGAGAACGGTAAAGTTGTAATTATAATTTTGGCCAGAGGGGTCTCATAAATCGGGGGACAAAAAAGTGTCCTATGTGGGGGGGAGATGGGGTTCAAATAGTGAAAGAAAAAACGTGACTCGTTCAACGTGGCAGACAAAGTAACATACAACTCGTGGGGACAGTGACTAAAACGTGAAAAAAACCGCGTAAAAAAGGAAAAGTTTGCAGGCAAAAGGCTACGAGACGAAAGAGAGAGGTGGAAGAGGGGAACGGAGTAGAGAAAAAAGAGGGTGAAGATGATGCGGAGAAGGAGAAGAAAAGAAAGGGGAAGGAAAAGATAGGGGGAAAGATGAAGACGCGTTAGGAGAGAGAGTGAAAGTGGGGGGAAGAAAGGGGAAAGATGAAGAAAATCGGTACGAAAACGCGCTCCCAAGATCTAGTCCTTTTGTCCCCGGAGGCCCTGGATCGGGAAAGGAATGCAAAAAGAGTGTTCCGACGTGCCTTTTACAGGGAACAGGCGCCATATGGTTCTCAGCCAAGAAGGACTAGGACAGAAAGCGGAACACTAATGAAGATAGTAGAGTAGGGGAGAGGAACTGTGGACGAGGAGGAGAAAGTTCGTCCTAGCTAGAAGTTTGACCCCTAAAGACGGGGGCTCAAAAAAAAAAGCACGATGTCATTGGGGGGTTGAATGCCAGAACACGGAAGAAGCGATTCCGAAGGGTTGTGAACACACAAGGTGGGGCGGTCGGAAGGACTGCGCCCAAAATTCAAGGGGAAAGAAAAAAAGTTAACGACCCGTGAAAAAAAAAGCGACCTCTGAAAGTACTGGCTAAAAGTTTCATCAAATTTGAGGGGGGGTGGGGTGTGGAAGGGGGGGGGGGGGGGGGAAAAAAAACGCTCGGGGGAGTAACTTCAAGGCTGTCGCCTGAACGAGAAGTTCGCATCGGGTCGATGAGGGGGGGAAAAGAGATGCGGCCGGTGGGAACGGTTGGAGAAAAAAATCTCGACGAAAAAACGGACCAGTGGGGGGGTGTCCACAACAAAAAAAAGGGCAGGAAATTGGGCGTAATCCAAAAACCCACACAACAGCCCACCAAGTGGGGAGTGGCGCAATTGAAAGCGGAAACTGCCGGAGGGATTTGGGTTTAGCAAAAAACGTCGAATGGGGAAAGTAGGGGCCCCTCACAAAGGACTTATTTCAAGTGAAAAAACCTCCAAAAAAAAAATTGGTTTCCATGCAACGGAAACCCCTTCATCAGGTGCACGTAACCCGGGGGTGACAACCCTAACAGAGGCGCATTCCATACAAAACGGAAATAGCGAATGCACAACCAAACAGAAAAAGAAGGGGCAACCCCATTGTGTGTTTTGTGTGTAGCAGAACAAAGCCCCACTTATAAAACAAACTCTGGGAACAAAAAGTTACAGACCTGATTGGGACTCCGGGTGGAACGAAACAGCTCGAAAAGGTCAAAGGGTCCCCCATAAAGAACGGCACCCCTACGCACCAACCGGGACCCAATATGCGAACGAAAAAAAAAAAAGTCCCAAACATTTTTTTAGGGTGGGGGGAAAGAGGGGGATTTTAGGGATTCTGGCTTTTCTCTGGACTTGGGTGAATGCAAAGAAAAGTGTGGGGGGGAAAACTAAAAACAACCCCACAGAAAAAACGCCCCCCCCCTGCCTGCTTTAGCAATTCAAAAAGGGGGGAACTCGCTGAGGGGGGGGGGGGCTGAGTCAAAAATCCTTGGTCCGGGCTCTTTGTCAAACAACCACTACACCCAACCAAACAGCGGCAAAAATACTCGGGAACGTTAGAAGGGTATAGTCATCCAGAGGAAGTGACACAGGGACTCGGGCCCGAGAAGTTTACCCCCAAAAACCAACAAGGGGAAACGTCGAGGTTGGAGGAAGTAGAGAGGTTTCTTCAAACGCCAAGAAAACCAAAAAACAACAAACCACGAATAAACAACCTGATTCCCTTAAACATCGACAAGGCCCCAGGGCCAACTACCTATTTGAACAAGGGAAGGATACCCTTGAAAAATACCGATTGGTAGACCGGTTCCGGATAAATATAAAAAAGCCACCAACACGACGCTAGGCATCCAACGGTTTACCCGGGCATAACGCGTGGAAAAGAAAGGGGAAATCCGTTACCGGAAAGACTTGGCGCCCAGTCAATGGTCCCGGGAAAAAACCAGGGTTTCCTAATACACCATTTTAACTCAACTCGGCCCGTCAAGGGAAATAAACTCGCCTCTGGACGTAACAGGGGGAATGGTCCAGGCGCAGTGGTTTAGGGGAAACTGAAAAGGGAAAATAACCAACACCTCGTTTGCCCAAACCAACGTGTCGCCCCTGGAACCAAACAACGAACCTAAAATGAAAAAAAAAATTCACGAAGGAGACGGGACACCTGTTAAAAAAGGGGAAGAGCTCCTAGGAGAAAAAGTAACCTAAAAATAAAGCAAAATCAACAAGAGAA
>Ga0179593_1337004_pt1 | contig 10898 bp, 13 predicted proteins | sample CZODoug2_1_08_16_FD_185931 | JGI IMG/M metagenome (GOLD analysis project Ga0179593, IMG submission 185931) | Vadose zone soil fungal communities from Angelo Coast Range Reserve, California, USA - CZODoug2_1_08_16fungal (PacBio error correction) | ecosystem: Environmental > Terrestrial > Soil >...
TAAACCCAAATCCTGCGTCCGCCGCGGAAGAAGCCGATCGGATAGTCTTGACCTGCCATCCAACCCGGCAGAAAAAAAAAATGGGCGAACAACTGCTGACAGACCGCTAATCCTGCAAACCGATGTAGAGGCGGGTGAACGGGGTGGGGGGGGGCATGGACAGGGCACAAGTAGGATCATACCTTATAATTTGCCATCACGCAGAAAACCACAGGGGGTTTCATTCACGGGGAACACCGATGGCTCACAGACATCTAACAAGGCGCAATCCAACATGAAACGAACCATTCCTCCTGCAGGAGGGCAAGACTGTTGTCAAATTCCCATCAGGAAAAGAAAAAAAAATTTTGGTTGCTGTCCGCAATATCCAGGGCTGCAAGGGATGTTGGGTTGATATGATTAGTACAGGATTAGGTCCATAAAGGAAAATACTGTGGGGGGACGGGGAGAAGGCGTATCATCAGGCAAAGACGCAACATCAAACGTCAAGACTGGACGAATCACAAAAAAGGAGCCAGATCAACACCGGGTCGGATAGCACCGTTCTCAAGCTGGGAAAGACCGAATAGCTGCCCGAATATAGGGAATCAGCCATTGATAATCGGAAAAGATAAGTAGAGGCCGCGAAAGCGAGAGGGGTTCGGGGAGCGCTCCCTAAAACCCACTATACATAGGTATGAAAAAAAAAAGGAGGGCGTGTGCGCATTTTAAACATCCATCACATTCCTCAAAACATAAGAAAAAAAAGAAAGGAAAAAGCGTGTCTCAAAAAGAATCACCAAATAGAAGGGGAACTTCGCCGTTCCGACGCCTGTTTGATCAAGAAAAGATAGTTAGCTGGCTCAAAAAAGCTCCCAGAGCCATAAAACGCCAAGGGGGTAGGGGATTAGCATATCATCAGGAACGGTCTAATAGAAACAGCGAGAAAAAAAAAACCAGAAGAACTTCGCTCATGAAGGGTGAGAAGAATTGGTTTTGTTGGGGAAAGCGAAAAAAACCTCTTTAGTTCCTCGCTTCAAAAAAACAGGGCTTAATTAAACCCCACCACCCTCTTGAAGAAAAACAGGGGCCTTGGGGAGCAAGGCGGACCATCCGTAAAGGGGGGGGAACGAAATGTGGGGGGCAGAAATATTAACATATTTAACAGGGAATCCCCCTTCAACATAGAATGCAAAGAAGACGGAAGGTTAAACCAGGTAGAAAAATGTTAAAGTAACTACTAAGGGGGGGTCCTTTTCTTACCAAAAAACCGATGCAGATGTCTAGTCGAGGGTTTAAGAAGGGTAAGTCACCTTCGCAGGACTTGGAAAGCACGGCGACAGGATGGGGGGGGGGGGGTTCCAGAGGGGCCACTGAGCACCTTTTTGGAGTGGTTTTTCAGCCTTTCTCTCAAACTGCAGTTAAAATACCGGATGGAAAAGCAACATTGGTGTCGGAGAAACAACTAGTTCGAGGGAAAAACTTGTGCGTCACTTGAGATACTGAAGTGCAAAAAATTTACTGCTGGGGGAGGGAAACTGAGAAGAGACCCATGGCTTAAGATACAGACCGACAACTTGAGGGAAGCTGAGTACATATACCAGATTCTAGGCTAAAAAAAACTCCTAACATAGGCAAAGCGCTAGTGTAAAAGGGGGAAGACAGGTTTAAAGAACAGAACTACAAAAATGGTCGACGGGGGCAATGAAAAAAAGAGTCTTTTTAGGATTCAAAAACCCAGAGATAGTGAAGACGCACAAAAATCGAAAGGAGGGGCTTGCGGGCAAAAAAATGGGAAAGTCCTCTGCCGGAAAGGTCCGGCCGGGTACCCCATATAGTTGGAGATAAGGGTTCACCCCAGAAGTCTAATAGGATTCCTTGAGGAAGGGGATGGTCCATAAGTGCGGAGGGACGCGAGGGGATTCCGTCTGTAGAAATTCGAAGTTTCGGCAAAAAGCGCCGGAAGAAAAGCTTGGTGCTGGAACCAAGGTGCAACAATCCTCTCAAGGAGAACAGCTGCGTCACCCATCAAGGTGGAACGATATCGAAGAATCCTTTCTAAAGGAACCCGGGGGGGGACGTCATAACCTGAGGCAAATAAGGGCGAAAAGGGGGCTCAAGGGGATGAGGGAAGCCAAGAGGCAAGAAAGGACATTTTCTCTGGGGAGTTCCACGGGTCGAAGAGATAAACATTATCCCGAGGCAGGGGAGCGCGGAGTAAGGAAGGCATACCTTCAAAAAAAAAGTCCGGAGAAGATCAACAAGAAAGTGAGAAGGGGGTGCGCTCCAGCGCCGGGCCGGCACTTCTACTATCGGCTCGAAAACAGGGAACACGACGTCTAAGGTTGAATTGACGAAATGGAAGGGCGCGACGAGATCGAAAACACACGTCTAGGAGAAAAGATAAGTCTCTCCCGCCGAACGTCAAGGGTATCTAGGAAGAGGTAATTCTGGACTCTGAGTTCACGGACAGTCTCTTAAAAAAAAAACGAGATGTCGGAGGGAAGCTTAAGGGGGCTGCTTTCCTGACCCAGCGCCGAAGGGTAAGAATGCGAGGTACAGAACGCTACTCTTAGACCAGGAAAAAAGAATCACGTTTAACGCTTTCCTTGGGAGACCATGCCGATATCAGGAGCAGCACGCAACACCGGCGGGGAAAGGGGAAAATGGCATGGGTCGGCCGTTGCGTTTTCCAGGGGGAAGTTAGGATCTTGTCTCCAGTTACCACCAACAGAGAAAGGGCCTTGATGAGGGGTTGGGGGTGGACAACCATTGGGAAAAAGGAACTGAAGGCGCGGGCGGCCCAGCCAGGGTTTGCACCAAGCGAAGGCCTTCATCTGCAGCAAAAATCAATGGACCTATCTACGGAGGAATCGTTATGTGACTGGATGGCGAACAGGGAGCTAACGAGGGTGTAGCGGCCGTTTGAAAGGAGGGCAGGTCGGTGAACGCAACGATCAAAGAGAACGCGATCAAACCCATGCTGAATTCTTTCGAGCAATTACGGAGCTTGACGGCGGGGAAGCGTGGCTGTCGGGTTCAAAAAGACCTCAAGCACGAGGGGATAGTGATCGATGCGAAAAAAAAAGTTCTGAAAGGGAATCAGCATGGGGTTCTCTGATTTAACGAAACGACCGGGGGCTTGTAGGATCAGGACATGCTAGCTAGAAGGACAAGCACCGTCAAAAGGGTGGCGGTGGAAACTGCATCAAAGAATTGAACGGAAAGGGGAAAAACGGTTTGGGGCGACCCCAATTTGGGACGGCCTAATACGCGCGCTGGACGAGGCCATTCCCACAAAGGAAAGAGGAGAACTTGGACCACCAATATGTAAGGGGCCGGGTGGGATGTATGCAGCTTTTCGACTGTCAAAAGGGAACTTCTACAGAAGGTCTGGGGGTAAACGAAAAAAAGGGTTGGGATGTAAACAACATTTTCTAAAAGGTGTTCCATCAATAAAAACGCGGGGGGAAGTTTCGAAATTTACTGAGGAGTTTTGGGGCATCAGGGAAGTTATTGAAAAAAAAAGGCGGAACTACTTCGGTGCTTCCTGATGTAACGAAGCTTGTGGGTTGGAAAGCGAACCGTGGTGTTCAGGATCTGCTCCTCTGAGCGGCAAAAACACAGAGATGTCTAGGAAAAGAAATCCGTGAGCGGTGATTCAAAGTTCTGCTTACGACTGCAGACCGATAGATCATTTCCGACAGGGTGTTTAGGGAAAAGGCGGGATAAGAAGTCGGGGGGGGGGCCTACACGGCCGGGAGTGGGGGTGGTTTGACTCCGTTTTGTTTAAGGGGCGTTCTAGGGGGGGTAACCGGCTATTGTTGGGACCTCTTTTTTGGCTAAGATTCTTTTTCCTCCTCTTGACGAAAACTGATTGCGACACCTTGGGCGAAGCTCACACGCCATGCGGGGGGAAGGGAAGAGGAGGGGGGTTTGGGCGGGGAAAAAAGGAAGATTGACTTAACCCAGAAGCTGAGGCGAGGACTCGGCGGAAAAGGGTCCGAAGCAAGGGCGACGGCCACGAATTCGGGGAGAGAATTGAGGAAAGGTTTGGTTTGGAAGAGGGTGGCTCGGATACGCTCCCATTAGGGAGGGGAGAGATGGAGGTTTTGATGGAGCGGAGGGGGCATGGGGAACGTCATCTGGAGCAGCGGTACCGCAAGCATCGAAGGGGGAAGCTGTCCGCCGGCCAATTGCCTATTCAGTCCCAAAAGAAAAGCGCGCCGATAGGGCAGGGGGAGACCTTACCGGCGCTCAGGGGGAAAACAGGGTGGAGGGAAACGCCACTCTCTGCACTGGGCGGGAAGGGATGAGTGGGGAAAGGACAAGGGAGAATGGGGGGGGAGCCATAATCTTCGTAGGAAGGGAACAAAACAAGTTCCTTCCTTTTTTACTGGTCAACCTGAAGGTAGCATCTCGACATTGCTCTGGGAACGTCGACAATAACAAAGCCACGTGAAAAGAGACAAAGTTTGCGGAGTTGGGGAGGGGGCATCTTGGGTGTGATCAGAAGGTGGAGGGGCGGCAAGCTAGTTGGGAGTGTTCGAACGGCTGTGGACAGTTGCGGTAGCTTTTGTACGGAAAGGGGGGGGGGAGTGGGAGACAAAGGCTTAGGCGTGGGCGCCTTCAAAAAGGTACAGTCCAAGAGAAATGGGGAAAAAAAAATCATGTGGAAACGGTTCTCGTTATCGAGATGGGGGATTCTCATGGGAAAGCACATGTCTTGGGAATCAGGAAATGAATATGGGCAGAACGTGGGGGTCCCAGGGAGGGGGGAGTCAAGAAAAAGTTCCGTGAAAAAAGGTTTGTCCTGGTAAATCCGCCACACCACGAAAGGATGATCAAGGGAGGGTCCGGAGAGGTACCTCTGCAAGGAAAGCAAGTGGGCGGATCTTCCCTACATGACGGTGACTCCTGGGACTCGAGAGGTCAATCTTTGGGAGGGGGGGTGTTGGAAAAAGGTTTTGACCGTCCACATTAATACTAGAACCTCCTTTCCCTCGAGAAATAAGCGGAGAATGCAATGGTTTTTACCGGCTAAAAGGGGCGTGCTGGCGCATCGTGGGCAGGTCTCATTGAAGGGTTTCGAAACAGGAAAAATGGGGGGTATCGTCGGGTTCACACAACGCGGCGGTAAAGCCGCTTGGAAAAGAGGGTTGTAAAAGCGCTGCCACTGAAAAAGGCGGCGGTGACCATGAATAGAACGCACCAGGACCGAAAAAGCGAGGATGGTTACCTAAAGGAGAGGGTGTTATTGCCGCGAACCGCGGTCCGTCCCTCACCATCGGGACGGGGGGTGGCTCTTCCATAACGCGAGAAGAAAGTCCATTCGGGAAAAAATAAAAAAGCATCAGAAAGGAGGGGGAACAGGAGCAATGACGGACGTGTAAAAGAAACCTGGACGTTTGTGTTATCCACGGAGGAAAAACGGAAACCTTCTATACCCGAGGCGCGTGGAAAGAATAATCTGTGCAAGCTTTAACAAAAAGGACATATGGGAATGAAGAGACAGACCAAGGAAAGGAGGCCATTGCAGGCCACGGTCAAGCCATCCAGACAGTTGAATGGGAGCGAGGCCTTCGAGTAGACTTCCTAGTCAGGGTCAGGGGGGGCGAAACTGGGTGTTTCTCACAAAAACGGTTGGAACATGGAAATGTTGTAAATTGGGCAGAACGGGAGATAGAACGCAAAGAGCGGCAGTTGGGCAGGAAAGAGATAACAAACGGGAGTTGGGGGGAAGGAAAAGGCGAAAAAAAAAAAAAAAAAGGGGGCTGATTTGACCCGAAAGACAGGATAGATGCTGGCGAAAAGCAACAAAGCACGCAAATGGCAAAAGTGGCGACACCATGCAAAACAAAGGGACCAGGAGGGGAGGAACGGACCGCTGCGCGAACCTTAAAGGGAAAAACAACCTGGAGGGGGGGGGGAAAAAAAAAAGGTTTAAAAGAGAGATTTTTCAGGCGGCTAAGCGAAGTCCCGAAAGCATCCCATAACTATGAGTGACGTGTTTGACATGTGGAAAAAACATTGGGACTGTTGGAAATCTGGGGGCTGGTGACTGGCGACAGATCTATTACTGGCGATAGTGGCAAATCAGCATTCAGAGGAGCTAACCCCAAGCCGGAAGGAGGAGGGAGTTTACTCAACGTATTTGAAGAATCGGACCTACAACAAAACCAATTCCCCAAGAACGGGGTGAAGGTGTAGGCTAGCTTCTCCATAGGTCAGGGGGAAAAAAAAAATAAGAACATCATTACTTCTGAGCGCAAAGGGCGAAGTTAAAAGTCACGTCGAGCGCTTGAAAAAGGGGCTTTCCACGTGGCAAGTAGCCTTTGTGTGAAGATTAAACCAGGGGTTATTCATCTGACCTCCTTTGGGAACACTCTCATTCATCTAGGTGGGCGGGCACTCTCGAGGTATCGTCCTTAGGAAGGGAAAAAAAGGTATCACCAGGAGGGGGCGGTCTGTCAGGTTACAGACAGTCCTGCGGAAATTGGGCTGAAATTAACCCTTCGAGAGCAGGGGTTGCTCCCGCTGGGGAACTCTCTCTAATGTAGGCCTGGAGGCAAACCAGGATGGGAGAAGGGCTACCGGAGGCCGATAGTTAAAACAAGGACACCTCGCTGAGGGAAATCAAACAACCCGCTTTTTAGTGGGGGCCTGGTGAGGTTGAGTGACATGGTTCACCAGGCGCGGGGAGGAGCGGCATCGTAGTGCTATTTAAACGCTCATCAGGAAAGGGAAAAAACTGGCTGGGGGGACATCTAACAAAAATAAGGGGTTTTTGTTGACAAGGGTAACCTCAGCGCAACGCCACACGATTGGAGAAAAGAAACTATCAGTAAAAAGTCTGGTGCATGTATTACAAAAAGAGAAGGGCAAAGAAAGGTCGTTACAAGAGGAAGGATGTTCGGTCAAAGAAAGATACAAACAGAAAGAAAAACAGAGGACCCAGACGCTGAAGACTGAAAAGTAGCTGAGGTGAGTCTACTGGGGGAATAGCGAACTTTGGGAAACTTCATAAGCACCGTTCCAGGGGGTGGAAGACCTCAATGAAGTCATCGCTTAAAAGGGTGGGCTCATCCACCGAAAGGAAAAAAATTGGGGAGAACTTCAGCAGGGTGGCAAGGAAAAACGTTAGTGTTAAAAGTCGTTTAGGGGAAACCAGGTAGAATACTCCCAAGACAATGGGGGCACGGGTTAGATCCAGCTGAATGAAATTGGAACACAGAAAAGCCCCATTCCTCTTCAGGGAAAGTCCTGAGAAAAAGGAAAAATTCTAAAGACTATAAGACAATCGGTGCAATCACGAAAGTCCATCCCAGCCAGAGAAAGACGAAAAATAAATATGAGAAAGCTGAAAATCCAAGACCCAGAAAAGGCGAAACAGGAATGCATCGCGCAACCTTAGTAGACTGTAGGGGGAAAGGGTTGGTTGTCGTTTTATTGACTACTTGAGCACTCAAGTTAGAGGTTGGACGCTGCAGTAAGGGATTCCACAGACACAAACTCGGAGGGAGAAAGTGTTTGGGAAATGTTAAGGGGACGAACGCGAGGCTCACAAGATCAGACCCGCACGATCAGGGAAAGGTGAAACGCTCACTCTCCGGCACGCATTAAGAGGGGGGAAAGGAGGGGGGGCAACCACTTCCCCAAGGAAAAAAGAGATTTGAAGTGCTGACAAAACTTCACGTATCCAGAAAAGGAGGGAATGGTTTGGTTGGATCTGATGGTTAGGCAATGTCTTAGGAAGGGGGGACCTCCGAAATGATGGACGGGAATAAGCAGAAAGCATTCAGTGAGCTGGAAAAAAGCAACGTCAAAGAGAAGATCAGGGAGCCAGCAACCCAGAAAAAAAGGCAACAGAAAGGGAGCAAGGGCAAAAAGAATAACAACTTGGCCGAGGCGAAGATGCTTATCCTTCCAATAGGCACCATTGAGAAGACGGAAGGGTCATGCAAGAACAAAAAGTAAATAACGGGGCTAAAATCTCCGGAAAAAAGAAGCTGCCGAGGGAGACACAAGGCTGCTGTGTATCAGGAAACAAACCCAAAGGGAGACGGTAAAAAAGAAGAATTGGAGACCTCTGAAAAGGATCCAACAACTCAGGGGGAAAAAGGAGACCACGACTGCTTAACCATGACGGAATGTGGAGAAGCCGTCTAAAATCAAAAAGAAAACCAAAGGTACAAGTAGATATCTCCGTTAACGAAAGGGAGTCCTAATTTACGCGGATCTAAAGAAAACCCAGATCACACTATGAAAAATTGTTGCCGAAATACAGCAAGGTAGGTGTTGGGGGGCCCGCTACAGAGGGCCGGCCCTAAAAACAAGAGGTTATATACAACCACCAGGCTGAAAGGACCCCAGTTAAAACAGCGCTCATCCAAAAAAGGTGAAACGATAATTATGCTAAGAATCAGGTTCATGCAGGTATCCTAAACGGAAAGGAAAGCACACCCCTAATTAAAAGCCATCTGCTTTCTGGAAAAGGGAGAAAAAAGTCTTGGTACGGAAACACTTTGTGGGGGGAGGGGGGACACAATAAGGCATAGGAAATACATAAGTAATCACCTTCGATCCCGGACTCCTGGGGATTACTTACATCACGGGAGGGGAAAAAAAATTGTGGGGTGACAAGGAGGCACCTGGGAATTGACTCCTCTGGTACGTCGACGGGGAGAAAGGGGGGGCTGAAGAACATTGGGTTTAGGAAAACAACAGACACCTTTCGAGGAAAAGGGGTGAAATGTAATAAAAGGCAATTAAAAAAAAGAAGGAGGTAGCCAAAACAAAAATACGGAGGGGGGTCCGACGAGGGAAAGACCCGGCATCTGAAGACGGCAAGACAAGCCTTAAGGGGAGGATGGAAATACCGAATAAACTATGGCTGGCAGTTCATTCCCCTCGTAGGAAAAAAGGGAGGACTTGTTGAAAAGAAGTTGAATCCCATAGTCAAAAAAAAAAACCTTGCCTTCCAAGAAAAAAGGGCTTCTACGCATGGGAAGAAGGCTTCACACAAGGAAAAGATGTGAAGCCATAACAGAAAACTATTGAAACGTGGCAGGGTTTGCCAACACGAAAGGTAAAGACCTGTTTTAGGGAAAGAAAAATCGGACCCCTATAGGAAGAAGTTGTAAAATTTGAACCGCCGAAAGAACAGTCCGAAAAAGTAATTCTAAGGACGCCATATCAGTCCTAAAAAAAAGAGGGTCTTTCTTAAAAGATGACGTCAACGTAATGTAACTACTCTAAAGGTCGTCCTGAACTCGCCGTTTATGAGGAAAGGGCATTGGGGTCAACAAACACAAAGAAATGTCCTCATCTTAACCTCTGAGGACCTCAGAAGAAATAGAAAAACCATTGAGAAACTCGCTCTATTGGGAAAAAAAATAGCATAATCCCCCGGAGAAAAAAACGGAGTGAGGGTTACGTTGCGCGGCTAAAGGATCCTGGGGGGAAGGATCGGGTAAAGCCGTGGGGAAAGCTTGTTTCCGACGTGTAAGAAAGACACCAATCAGACCCGATCAAGAGAGAATGGAGGTCCGCGAAAGCAGCCTGAAGCAGCCTTCTGATTCCTGTAAGGACTGGGAGACGGGGCTCAGGGAACACCTGCCGGAAAGGATACTCGCTGCTGCGTTACAGAAAGGAACCGTGGCCGCTAGTAACATTGAACGCAGGGCATTGTCTGGGGGGAATCGATATCCACACAAAAAGGATATAAAAAGAGAAGGTAGTCTCAATAACGTCAGCTGCGAGGAAAGGTGTAGAAAGCTAGAAAGAGACACTTGACTGTATGGAGGGCATAAGAGAGTACGTTCCTTAGGCTGCTACTGAGCTCTACCTCGGAGGGGGTCTTAGGATTATCAGAAGTAAGCAGTCCTGCCGTAAAAAAAAAAAGCAGGGATGGGCATAAGGGGCTGGGTGAGCAGGGTACTAGAGAACGCCCCGGGCAACAGCCACGCACACGTGAGAGGGGGGGCGATCGGCCCGAAAAAAGGGGGGGATCCCTAACGTATGACTCTCAAGCAGTCCTGGCACCCGAGGGAGGGAAGGTTATCGAGGGGGAGGCGAGATAGGGAGGAAAGAAATTCTCAATCGGGAAAAAGCAGGGACCGCCCTCGCCTGACGAGCGGGGGATGTGACAAAGGGGCAAAGGAAAAGAAAAGGAGGGACGTTCGGAAAGAGAAAGGGTAAGTTTCCCTCGAAGGGTGCTTATAGCGGAAAAACCCATACCATAGAGGGAAGGACAAGTAGGCTCTTAAGGGGGGGAGTACTTGAAGGGAAAAGAACGTTCGTTGGAAACTATCCAACGGTGTCCGATTGAAGACCTTCAGGAGAGGCATGGGGGCCACGCCAATCACAAAGGACGAATTGGAGGGGGGGGGGGGCGAAAAAAAAAGAGGAGGGGATTCTAACTGAGGGGAAAAGGAGCAAGGGTCACTAAGCCTGTTAATCTCAAGGGAGGGGGGGGGAGTAGGGCGGGGGGACAAATTATCCTCAGGGGGGGGGATACTCGTGTCGGATTAGACCTGGCTCCAGATTTTTATGATTGCAGAGATCCACCGGCAATTCTTTGAGGCGGAGCTGGTGCATTTCATAGGGCGTCTGTTTCCAGGTAGGACCGGCCCGCGGGTGGGGGGGGGGGGGAGGTTTGCAAATGCAGAAAATGTAAGGGGGGGTATAAAGGCCATTAAAGAAACTGGGGTTTGGGTATCTACAGGGAGGGCACATTTTCCCAGAAAAGGGGGAGAGACACGTAGGTTCTACAAGCAAAAAAAAGTTTAGGCAAGACTTGGAAATTCCTGTTTCGCGTATGGGGAAGGGGGGCAGACTCGAAGTTGACGTACCTGATGGATTCACTTGAAGACTAAATGCTGATTCAAAGTATGGTTGGGTAATCCAAGTAACCAAAC
>Ga0179593_1435305_pt1 | contig 10898 bp, 14 predicted proteins | sample CZODoug2_1_08_16_FD_185931 | JGI IMG/M metagenome (GOLD analysis project Ga0179593, IMG submission 185931) | Vadose zone soil fungal communities from Angelo Coast Range Reserve, California, USA - CZODoug2_1_08_16fungal (PacBio error correction) | ecosystem: Environmental > Terrestrial > Soil >...
TACGGGAAAGGATAAGATAGAATTACCTCAGTCAAAGGGACAAGGAGGAGAGGGTCAGGGGGGGGAAAGAAGGGGGGGGGGGGTGTGTTCAACGGAAAAAAAGGAACACGGGACCGCAAATAATCGGAAGAAGAGCATTTCCTCTGACGCCAAAACACGGAAGGCGGTTTGAACGGGGAAAGTCAATTGCTAACGGGGGGAAGGGAGGGTCAGAGAGGGGAAAAGCAAAGCTGAAAGGACACGTCCACGAGGTCAGAAAAGTGCATGCCGCCGCAACGTGTGGATGATCGGAAAGGGAGGAAGAAAAATGAGACTAGATAAAAACGTGGGGAAACTAGCCATGGGAGATGAACCCGTAGGCGATCAAAAGCAAACGGGAGCTGAAGAGGTATACAACCCTATTGCAAAAAACGGGTCCAAGGAAGTGGGAGGGAAAACGTACAACCACAAAAAACAAGAAGGAAAAAAAGGGCGAAAGGGGGACGAAAACTGGGGGAAGGGGGTTCTGAGGGGAGACAAAAGCTGGGGTGGGGAGGTGGTTTCGTTGTGGGGTGAGAGGTCTAAACGTGCGGGGAGAGGTCCGCGGCGTGGAAAAGAAAGAAAACCTGTGGCTGATGTAGGATGTCGGGGGAGACCGGGTAAGAAAAGGCCAAGTGGTCTAAGAGTAAAAAAATGTTTGTACTGCTGTCTCTCTGCTCGCCGGCTAAGGGCGGGGGGTATGTTCTGGCGCTACTGCTACGGCAGGGCCAAGGGAGGGATGTCTGTTCTGTTTGTCTGGGGGGAAAAGAATAGCAGAATGGTGTGAGTGTGCCACTTCGGAGGGAAAAGAATGGGGGGGGAGTGGGGGGGGGGGGATTCGCGTGGGGCGTGTGGGGATGGGGAAGGGGAAAGGAGGGAAGAAAAGGGGGGAGGGGAAAACTGGTAAAGCGGACAAGGGAGAAGTATTTGGACGGCATGGATTTGACATGGCGTACCTCTCTTGAAGAAACAAGGTGGAAGATCTAAGGAAAACAGCAAAAAGGTAAGAGGCAACCAAAAACCAAGAAACCTCTGATAACTAAGGAAATCATGGACTGCGGCGGACCCTGTGCGGGTTAATGGGGGCTGAGGGGGAGCGGAGAAAAAGGAAAGAAAGGGCAAAAAGGGGGAAGTTACGACGGGAGGGGATCGATACGTCAATCATGGAGGTCGAGATGGTGTGTTCGGTAGTTGCAGGCGGTATTAACTGACTGGAGCTTAAGAGGGGAGGACTCAGGACGCGGAGTAGAGTCACGAAAGCGATGCTAAGAGGTAGCGTGGCAACGTGCGCTGGGGAAAGATACTCACTAGCTTTGAAACAGTTGGGGAGCACAGGGGGAACGGCGAGCTACAAGTATGGGAGAGCCGAGCAAAGGGACAAAAAGGGGAAGGGAAAGAGACGTGCTTTGGTGGGATAGATCACGCAAGAGACTCCAGCGAAGAGTAGAATCACGGGAAGCAGTCCAAAGAAGATGTAAATAAGGAAAAAGGTCAACCTTAAAGATAGAACCACGTCCGGTGTGAGAAGGACCACTGGCGATGAACAGCCAACCGTCGGAGAGGGAGGCGACTTGAAGGAGAGGGATCGGCCAGAGCACGTCCTTAAAAAGGGCAAAAGAGCGAACAGGATCGGAACGTAAAGGGGCAACTCGGGAAGAAGGCGGCGGAAGGGGATGTGGAACAAAGAGGTAGAGAGGAAGGTGAAGAGGGGAAGTACCAGCGCGGTGGAAAAGGGGAGTCTAGTCCGCGCAAACAAAAAAACAAGCTACACAGTACGACCCGAGGTCCAACACGCGCTGGAAGCGGATCTGGGTAGATCTCGCAAAAATGAAGAGGAAGCCGGGGTTACGCGAGCCGCCGAGGGGAAGACTTCGAAGGTCGACAGGAGGGGAGCTCTTATCCATGCAGGAGAGGGAAGAAGATAGAGGAACGGGGAGATCTGTTCTTTGGTGGGGGGGGGGAATGATGAAGACCGACTGGGTCCCCCACCCTTTGCGGCGGGAGATAATCTCTGAGCATCTGTAATTGGCTTCTGACATTCGATTGGAAAAGAAAAGGAACAGCCGAAGATAGTTGGCACGAGGTCTACGAGCGTGCGGCGGCGAAGGTCTGGGAAAAAACCTACGGTGGAGGGAAGTCCGGAGCTTCGCTCAACGGGAACTTCGGACGACATCACGGAAGGGTTCCGAGGAAAACCTCGGGACGTCTGTTGAACGACAAAGCATTTCTTCTGGGGAGGCATGGCGGAATAGAGGAGTTCATTAACAGCCGTTGTCGTCTGTGGGAAAGAAACGTCAACATCCTGCACAGCTAAGAAACGATGTTGATCTGAAACTCAGTAACCATTCTCCTCGAACTTGAAGGGAAAACGCAGGTCTCAAATCAGTGAACTGAGAAAGACTTAACGCGGTGAAAGACCAGACGGGGGCAAACGCCATCTGGGTAAGAGTCCATGAGACTAGGGGTCGGGTTGTTGCAAACGGTGCGGGCCGCCGTCAAAATTTCTGAATACGTCAAACGTCGTCTCGTCGGATAGCATGAAAGACTGCACGGTGAGCAAGAGAATAGACAGCTTGCTGTGGTGCTTCTTCATGGACCGTGAAGGGGTCGGGTGCTGGGCACTCGAACGTGGATCGTGCACGGGAAGAGAAGCTTGCCACTTGAGGGGGGGTCCGCCGGGGTAGAAAGCGGCATGCTGGGCCGGCGGAAAAGGAAATAAAGGAGATGTAAAAGGAGAGGTCACAGGGGCGACGGTAAATTGAGGAAGGAATAATCACAGTTCGCATAGAAAGAATTTTAACGCCGCGGAGAAAGGACGGGAAAAGTTCCGTAGGAGGAGAAGACGTGATAAAGAGAAAGGAAAAGTAGGTGGCGCGGCCACCGAACGAAGTGGGGAGAATCAGTGTACAAAAACAAACGGGACCATCTCGCGCCGAAATGGGTCTGAGAGTCGAGAGATGAGAGTGGGGGGGGGGAGGGGGTCACGTGCATCTAATCTGACCCAAAGGGCTGAAGAAAACATAGTCCCTCCCCGGCGGAAGGAGCGAGCGGAGAAGTGAAGCGATGGCCAACGAGTTACACTGGTGTTGTGACTTCACGTCGAAGTACTGGTGCGTGAAGAGTGAGGTTTCGAACAACCAGAGGGAGCGAGATGAAGGTGATCAGCCAAAGCACTAAACGCATCGGACCTTGGGCGTTTGCACGAACGCCCTCCAAATCGAAGACCGGGGGACACATTACAACAGAACGGCCGAGGGTGCACCCCAGGGAAAACCCACCGTGGATTAGGAGTATCACCCACAAGGGGGCCACAGGGCGACCCAAATCAAGAAACACCGAGGAAAAAGAAAGCGACAAGAAAGGCGCGAGTGGCGCCCACATAGACGGCAAATCGAGGAAGGGCTGTCGAAAAGCGAATACATCAGCAAACTTACCCGTGGAGAGAGAATGAGCCGAAGCAGGGGATGGTCCGGACTACGGAGGCGGATATCACTGGGTCAAAAAAAAAATAAGAAAAAAGAACACATACTCTTCAAATAAGGAAAGCAAGACATCCTGAATCGAAAAGGCTAAAAACATTTTAAGAGGGGAACTAATAGGTCGAAGGAGATTAACAAAGGGGGACACGGCGTCATTTATAACCTAAAGTGACATAGAAAGGTCAAAGCTGTTTCATAAAGAGGGGAAAGACGACAGCAGGTTGTGGCAAATCGCAGGTGGATCAGACATAAAAATGAGCAAGTAAAAAAAGAGCTACTGCTAAGTGAGGCACCAGGGTAGACCAGTTCACGCTCCGCCGGGGAATTAAAAGAGGGGTCGAGAAAGAACTGAGAGATCTAAAACCAGAGGGAAGTGCCTGTTAAAAATCAGTGACTGTCTCCGAACGGGAAAAGAAACTTCGTGCTAAGAAAAGGAGCAACACCAAAAGTGCTGAACAGACGCCGTTCGGCTATCAAAGAGAGACGACGAAAGGAAATACTCGTGAACAAGTATATAGAACGCAGCGTCAGGGAATGGTCGAAGGGGAAGAATCGCTAGGACGCCGGCTGCAAAGCCGTGAGTGAACTTCTCGATTGTGATGTGAGAAAGGACATGGGGCAAGATATCACCAAAAAAGCACATATGTGCGACGGACCCGTCGAAGGCGGCGGTTTAGAGGTGAAGAGTAGGTCTAGTACTCTTATTACGACTTTTGATCCGTCGAGCAACAAAACGAGGAGGACCCCTACGGAAAATGCAGGGAGGGGTGGGACTTGCGAGGGGAGTCGCTGGTGGTTTTGATAGAGAGGGCACTCACGGTAGAAAGCTAAGAGAGCTGACGAATCCCCCCGGGGAAGGAATCCAGTTGGGGGGGTAAACTCTAGAAAAGCAGGAAAACAAAGAAACGCGCGGAAATGTCCGGTAGAGGTAATATAGCAATTGTCAAGGGGGGGGGGGGGGGGCGCGGATGGGTAGAAAAGGAGGGTGTAGCAAGGGGGGGTTTCGTCCGACTCGAAAAGACAAGGGGGTTATGTTCTACAAGTGTTAACGGGACCATCTCTTCCAAGGGAATCGGAGAAGGCGACGGTTAAAATAACAAAAAACTGGGGAGTCCTTAAAACACAGAAAAGTAATCGACCAACCGTGGTGGTTCGATCATTCAGGGGAACGAAACATTCGTCGAAAAGACAAAAGTCGAACGATCACAAAGCAAAAACGGAAGAGAAGATTCAAGGAGGGAAATAAAAACCTCAGGAGGGGCCTTGATTAGCATCGCGAAAAAAACTAACCGAAACCGTCGATACAAGCCACAGAATGGGACTTCGGCTCCTACGTAGCTGGTGAGGGATAACCGGGGAACCGTTCGTTCGTTGGGGGGGGAGAGCGACAGACTGTTGTGGAAGGGACAGGGGGCCTTGGGTTACGGGAGACACACTGAATCTCCTTTACCAAAAAGGGACGGACGCAACTCTGTAAGGGCCAACAAAGAGCAGGGGGAAAGACAGCAAAAATAAGTGAAACACGCAGAAAAAATGAAGAGGAGACCCCAGTACCTATCGTTGGTAAACCAAAGCGACATAGTGGTGGGTGGGGGGGGGCAGGGGAGGTGGGGGCTTGTTATAAAAGGAAAGGTGACTACAGTCAAGACAAGGGATGTCGATTCTTAGAAAGAATCACGGAAAAAATCCCTCGTGATGGTCCATCTATACATGACCGGAAACCGTTGCGATGCTGGGGCGTGTCTGTCGGGGGGAAAAAGAAAGGGGGAGGTGAGGGGAGTGCGGCGGATGGCGTTGAGCGCATGTAGTGGATCAAGGGTCGTCATTTGGCGTGCGGCTGCGAAAGAGTGTGCTGGGTTTGGCAGCGGACGACAGCGCACAGAAAAAAAAGAGAGTGACAGGGTCAGACCGCACAGGGCGGCTAAGGCTGTGTGTGGCGTCACGAATTCGTGATTCGTACATCATCTTTCTTCATACCGGTTTAGAAAGCCGAACGAGAAAAAAACTCTAGGGCTGCGTGGGTACCTGGGGGGTTATAGTCGTTATTCTAGTCGAATTCCTCAAAAAAAGAAAAACGAAGGAGAGGTCGTAGGAACGTGTGCGAAGTGTGCTTGCTGTGTACTGTGTGCGAAAACGGGAAGTGTGGATGAAACTGTAGCGCTGTAGGCAACGCAGGATGTGGGATTGGGGGGGGTTTCACAACGTGCCGGTGTGTCGAAAGATGCTCGTGAAACGCATTCTGACGGGCCAACACGACAGAAGGGGGGATGTCGGGACGGCCGAAAGGTTCTAAGAGTGTCAGGGGCCCAGAGGCACGAACGAGCCGGACGGGAGGAGAAACCAAGGTCGTGTCGGGGTGCGAGAGGTCGAGGCTTAGTGGGCTGATCTGGAAACGGACGGGGGAAAAAGGGCGCAGGTGAGGGGAACGTGAGATGAGCGCATGCGGGCAACCAAGAAAAAAAAGAGCATCCCGCGACAATTCAACACGGGGAAAAAAACGAATTGAGGACAAAAAAGGGGTCGGAAAAGAACCAAACACACAAAGTCGCTGGGGGGAACACGATGAGACGGTGTACGACGGTGTCAGTCAAGACTGGTGGGGGTGGTCGACATGATCGCGGGGGGGGCAGGAAGTTGCGGGACGGAGGGAAGCGTTGACACCAAGAGAGTATGAGGCTGGAGGTCCCGTCCCCCGGGCTGACAACAACATGGCGCTTCGACCAAAAAGACAACCAGCCTTTTATTACTACCCGCAGGGAGGGCAAAAAAGGACGCGGGGATTCGAGACCGGGCTCGTTTTCTGGAGTGAAAGTACACGGCAGACTGTGGAGGAATGATGGGGAGTTGATGGGGTCCCGCCGAGGGCTTTGAGGAAAGGAGGTTGAGGATGGGGGGGGGTGCGCGGAAGGAAAGAAGTTCACGTCGAAAGGGAGTGAGACAGGCAGAAATTGGGATAGGGGGGGGAAAAAAGGTGGGAGAGATACGGTTTTGTAACGTACGCCACGGGAAGGGGGTTGGCGGAAGACCGGACTATCCGAAGGCGCCACGCTGGACCGAACCTGGGCTCTCAAAACATCAACTCGGAAAACAGCGTGAGGAGGAGAAAAACAAAGTAAGGACGACTTCTTCAGAGCGCAGGGAAAAGAGGAAAAACAAACGGTGGGACCGATAAATCATTATCGTCTCTGGGGGGTCAGACTGCCGCAGATGAATGACAAAGTGGATGCGGGGAGGCCTACGCGGTGATTGTTACAAATAATTAAACATCGAATAGAGCTAGAATAAAAACAAGAGGCGCAAAGCGGCCAAAAGGTGGGAAGACGAACAAACGTCCGAGCGGTTTCCAGAAAGGGACCCCCTATGGGGGGCGGAAAACGAAAAGGTTGTCCATCAAACTAGAACACGATCCACGCAAAATCCCCACCGAAAAAGGGGCGCTTAAAAAGGGGCTGGGGATCTTGAAGCCAGAGACAGCGTCGTCCGGGGGGATGGGACGCCTCGCTAAAACGCAAAAAAAAAAACCCCTCTCGGGGTCACAGGGGGGGGGAAGAGAGACTCAAGAGATTGACCCGGGAAGCCGGAGGCCGCTCCCAGAAGAAAACGATCGGACAATCTCTGTCAAGGTATGGTTACATCGCGTTCCGAGACGTCGGATGCCAAGAAGAGAACACCCTGAAAGGAATACTCGTGAAGAGTGTCCATCGCACAGACGGGGGGTCAAGGAGCGGGAACCTAAGCGAGGGGAAATCGCTTCTTCGCTATTTGAAAAAAGCAAATCAGGGATGAGGATGTGGGAGAGGGGGGTGCTGACACTTAAGACTACGCGGTTTGGACGGTGGTAGCCTTCGCCGATGCAAAGAAGAAAAAACTACTGAAACAAGACAAACAGAGACCGCCGGGGAGGGGGGAAAGACACGGGAGAGACGTAGGGGAGGAAAGAGGAGTCTGTGTGTTGGCTGTGTCGGGCGTAAAGTGCGCCTGGGTAAGACTACGTGTGGAGAGTAGCAAGGGGGCTGTCTTTGCGCGGGGTGCGTCATGAAACGTCGTGCTGTGGTCTGAGGTGGGCCCGGTTCAAAGTCGGTGAGGGGGAGATGGCGTGCGCAGTATCATGGGGCTGGGGGGGTAATGCTGTATGAGCCCCTGGAACCCAGCTGCAAAAGAAGAAGAAAGGAAGGGAACTGAGGGTCGGTAATCATAACGAAGAAAAGTCTTCAGGGAGGCAGTAGAAGCGCCGGCGCTCTTGAAATCTAAACGGCTAAAAAAGGCTAATCACCAGAGACGACGAGAAAAAACGGACCACGTGCAAACAAGTGGCGCCCGGAAGGGAGGAGGAGGGGGGAAGAGGAAAAAAAAAAGGCTAGGCATCAATAAAACGGAGGGGATACACGTCCATCACCATCGGAAGAAACTGTGAACAGAAACTCGAGAGCACCATGGCTAAAGAGGCGGCGCGTCGAAGGGAAAACTATGAGGAGAATAGACAGGGAAACGGAAACGGTCAAGGAGCCGCGAGCGGCAACGAAGTCTCGTTGGGTGCCGACGCAAGGTGGAGAAAGATCAAATGATGAGTTGGCGGACATTATCAAGAAAAAGATAATCTTAAGGCCTCTCGCCGCCGAAAGCAGGTTGGAGAAAAGTATGGCAAAAGCATTCGGGCGGGGTCTGCCGACAAATGTACGGTCGAGAAAAAACGAAAGGGGAAGGTCAGGCATCTATCAGGTTAAATCGCCGGGCGAGGTGACGAGTGGGGAACTGAAGACAAAGACGTTTAGGGCGAAAGGGGGATATACTCTAACAAAAACTGATAGGATTAAAGAAAATCGGGTAAGAAACAAAGTCTGGGAAACGCCGTAAAAGTAGAGACTCCTCCTACATTAACTCCAGTGCTGGGGGGTCTTCTCCAGAAAGAGTCGCCGGAGAGTAAAAGGATAAAGAGGGGCGACAGAAGTCCGCCCAAAGAAGGTCTTATCCATCGCGGCTCAAAATCGATTGAAAAGGGGCGCGTCCATATCCCAGGGAAAGAGCATCTCCGAACAAAAATCTATCCAGAACCACGGGCTGAGCACCTATATCTCGGAAGGACTCGCGAGGTACTAGACGTCTGCGCTTTCCGCAGGTCGTCAATCCGAATTGACTAGTTGTTCAATAAGATGACTGTCGAGTCCACATGTGTAGCGCGTAGCTCCCTATTTTTCTAAAACATGGTGGTCATGACGTTATGCATGAGGGGATCCCCAAAAAGACAGCAAAGATTTGAGAACGAATTAGAAAAGTTTGGTGCCCGGGCCTTTCACCCTCGCGCCCCTCGCCATCCAAGGGGGCTCCAGTAAAGAGGTGGACGAGTCCCACGCCCCGCCGGTATCAGAAGAAAAACAGGGGGTTATTCTAACCGTAAGAAAGGGAGACACGAGGCGAAAAGGAGAGCCGAAGCGAAGAGAGGGAAAAGCTGAAGTTAGGGAAGCAAAAACTAGGAGCTACTCGAAATGCGGATGACCAAAGAGAGCCAAAAAAACCATGATGAGCCGAAGGCAGGGGGAGGGAATCAGGACATCAACTTCTAGGTCAGGGCTGATTCCCAAAAGAACGCGAACAATCTTTCCTAGAGCAGAAGCATAATGTAGAAGGAAAGAAGACGATGGGAGACATGGAGGGGACGACGAGTCGATCAAACCTCGTTAACAAGTCAAATGAAAAACTCTACTATCGGCAATTATACAAGAAGAAGTGCCACCGAGGGGCTCGGGTGGACCAGCGCGATCAAGAAAAACTGCCCAGCGAAGGCAAAATTCCAAAGAGAGACGGGACAGGGAGCAACGAGAAATCCGCGTCATCGCTAAAAGTGCGTTAACAAGAACGTCCTAGAAAATATAGGAACGAGCTGCATGCCCCGACGGGGAAATGAGACTCGGATCACTGAAGAAGAAAAACTTCGTGGAAAAAAAAGACGAACCGAAAATAATTAAGCACCGAGGGATTAGCGGCGGACGAAAAGAGGGGGGCATGAAGGCATTGAGGAGATTCAACGCGAAACGCGGCCAAGGGAAATACGGGGGTGTTACCAGGATGAAACACAAGGGGATTGACGACTCTGCGTCGAAGGATGTTACGAGCTGCCATTATACAAAGTGTCGCAAAGGGGGGGAGGGAGAGTTGATGCATAGGTGAAAGAAGGGAAAGAAAGTTAGCGTCGCCGCCACGGGGAATTCCAGTGCATGACTTGCAGAAAACTTGAGACGGTGAGCTGTTTTTTTTAGCAAACATGCAGGGAGGGGAATGGGGACGCGAGGGGGCGTTTATACCATAAAAGACGAGGTAAGAAAGGTTGAGGGGGGATCTAAGGGGGAACTCACAGCGGAAAGAGGTACCGATTGACCGGAGGGGGAGGTGGACCGAAGTTTATCTTCTGTTCTAGAGCAGGAAAGTGGTGGTAAAAGAAGGGTTGTCAGACGAAAAAATATTGATGATTCGCGGAAAACGTGTTGCCAGAGCGGAGAAAAAGATGAGGCTCGAATCCATAAAAAGGGAGACTGCGGTCACACAGACATATGAGAACAACCGGGTTGCTACTCAAGGTTGACGGAAAGAGGCAAAAGGAAGGGGAACCAGGAGGGGACCGCTCGCCATCTCAGCAAAACAACCGAGTCACAACGGAAGGGGGGCGGCCAGTCGTTCCTAAAAACGACCCAATCCGTTCCGTAATTTCGGAAGAGAAAAGGCACGGGGAGCGCGTCTTCTCGAAAAAAACATAGTCCAAGAGAAAGGTGATAGGTCGTTCATAAAAAGGGACGTGAGTCGCTGGTCTTCCGAAAATGGTGGGGTGGGCAAAAAAACGGATATCATCATATGCTTGGCTCATCGGAAGCAAACGGGGTACTCGCACCATCTCAAAAAAATTAGGGGGGGGGAAAACGGAGACAACTACATCGCGCAAAACGGCCTATCGGGGAAAAATGTGGGGGGGGGGGTGGATGAGGGACGTGGGGACCTCATGCTCATTTGCCTCAAGTCAGAAGAAGGGAGGTCAGAGCGCAGCGAAAGCAATGATCCCGCATGGTTATGCAGCTCGAAACTGGGAAGAGCCTCACCGCATCTCTGGCATCTGAATGAACTCCAGAGCAGAACAAAATTGGGACGGCGCGCATCTGACCATTGTGAGGAAAAACATCTTGTCTTAAGGAAGGGAGGGCCGGTGAAAAGGCGAGCCGAGGAGCAACCGAAAGTGGACTGGGGGTCTGGACTCAAACAAGACCGGCGGGTCCAAAGGAGTAAGAAAGTTCGCTACAAAGCAAGGGAGGGAGTAAGCTCTTGACACCAAAACAAGACACCCGCACTAGCCCCAAAAAGGGACACCGTCCTTGGCAGAAGGTGGTCACAGGAGGCCGACCGTAGAGGTGACAGTCG
>Ga0179593_1440880_pt1 | contig 10898 bp, 17 predicted proteins | sample CZODoug2_1_08_16_FD_185931 | JGI IMG/M metagenome (GOLD analysis project Ga0179593, IMG submission 185931) | Vadose zone soil fungal communities from Angelo Coast Range Reserve, California, USA - CZODoug2_1_08_16fungal (PacBio error correction) | ecosystem: Environmental > Terrestrial > Soil >...
CTTTCATGATGAAATGTGCTAGGACGGGAAGCAGGAGTACTACGGGCAAGGGGCCCAAAACTGATCTCCCGATCAGTCAATCCATCGCCAGGACCAGGGAACTATATACAACAATGTCGCAAGTTACAGAGTGTCCCACACAGGATAGTGGAGAAAGTAGGAGGGCAGGATATCGTAGGGGAAGTACGGGGGGCGACCATCGTCGCTAATCTCGTAGTGTCTTATAAACAAGACCAGACGGGGAGATGTACTTGGACATGTCCCATTTAGAGCATAGAGAAAAACAGAACAAGGAAAGGCCATAAAGCTACGCACCGCAATTTCACCGGTTCCAAGAAAATTTGGGCGATGGGAACAACCGAGATAAATGGGTAAACCGAATCAGACGAGAGATCCATAAGAGGGATAGAGATCGAATTCACCGTCACGAGCTCAGGTTGTGGCTGGCATAGGCTCGCAGAGGGGGGTAAGCAAGCCAAACCCGCACCCAGGAAAGCCCACCCCAACCCCAAAAAAAACCACCCCACAACCCAAACACACCCACACCAAAAACAACACCAAAAAAACCCACACCCACCCCCAAAAAAAACAAAAACAAAGAACACACCAAACAAACCCCCCAAAAAAAAACCAAAGCAACAAAGAAACCAAAAAACAAACAACACCAAAAACCTGTACCAAAGGCGGGGTCAAGCTTGGGACGTCAAAAACTCATCTACTAACCATGAGGGGGGAAAACGCGATCATTACCCCCGAGTTACTTTAGAAGAAAGGGTAAACGAAGGGTGAACGGCGACAAAGGAGAGAGCAGGGCAACACCCGAGATGGACTAAGGGACGTCGATTGTAGGGGAAGGTTAAGGTCAATTTGAACAAAATCAGATACAACGGGGACGAACGAGAACCGGCCTTTATGAACTGAGGGGGTAAGTGGCTCATTGGCATGAAAGGGAGAACAAAATAACCTAGAAAAGAAAAGACAAGCCTACCATTAAGAGAACTGCAAAACAAGTTCACCGTAAGAGGCCTCGTTGAGAAAAAAAGCAGGGAGGGGAGCAGAAATCGGGCCCTTTTGCGACGCGCAGGGGAAAACGGGGGTCGGTCTGGGGGAGAAAAAAATGAACCGCAGGTTCGGATCAAAAAGACGGGCCACATGTAGGGAAGAGGGGAGAGAAAAGAAAGGACAGATGTCTGGACTGTGGAGCCGGAAAAGAGAACACTGGAACCTATCCAAGCGAAGGGGAAAAAAAAAAAAAGATAAACCCAAAAAGAAATTGGGGCGGGAAGAAAAGAAGACTACACTAAGCACCGGGAACCGATTGTGTGAAAAAATCAGGAAAAAAGGGGAAGGGACGATCGGCCGGAAGAACAAGAGCAGAGGGGTAGCAAAAACTATATCGGCAACAGATTACCATATCGGGACGGTGGGTTAGGAAGGCGTGAAATGCTGTCCCATGTGACCAAAAAGAACGAACAAAAAGAATGCCGGGGGGGGGGGGTTTTCAGGCACACGGTTAAACGTATTTCCTCGACGTTGGGCCGTCAAAAATAAGCTGCAAAAACAGAAGGGGTTGCCAGGTAAAAAAGGGGAAAAAATTGACCGCATTAAAGGAAGAAAAGGAGGGGGAAGACTAAAGCCGGGGGGGAAATAATCAAAAGGGTTGGCGTAAGTTGGGGCAAAGAAAAGAAAAAGAGCATAATACAGGCTTTTGCTGTTCAAACCAAAGAAAACATGAGGTAGAATGGTCGACTGGAAAGTGCGTCCGCCAACCTTTGGTCAATGAAAAAAGCTGACAGGGGTTTCTCCACGGAGGGAAAGAGCAAAAGTGGCTAAGCCATCTGTTCCTCAGGAGGTCCGGAAGGAGACGCGCTTAAATGGGGGGGAAAGATCCGCTAACGAGGAAAAGGGCGGGGGGATTAAAGCGAAAAAGGTTGGTGTATCTCGTCCCGGAAAAGAACCCAAAAAAAACATGAAGATTTCAATCTCCAACACAACAAGGGGGGGAAAGAAAATAGGTAGAACTACGAGAGAACGGGAAGACTCGGCTAATTTGACAACGGAACATAAAAAACCACCTACACGAGAAGAAAAAGCAAAGCGGCGGACCTCGAAGGTCCTCAAAAGTCGGAGGAGGAGGACGGCGATGAAAGCGACACGGAAGAAAAAAAGGGGCACCGATGGCTAAAGTGAGGGGACGTGCTCGTGGCAACAAAAATTGTCCAGAGGAGGGAACTCATGTACGGCGAAGAAAAAGCGATATTTACTAAAAAGAAAACAGGAGAACAGTTGTGGAGGAAGTGTGTTTGCAAAATTGCTAAAATAGAAGCTCAGATAGAAGGGTGCGGTTGAGGGGGTGAGCGCAAACTAAATGAGTCAAAAAGGAGGCGGGGGTGAGTGTGGTCAGGGGGCTCAAAAAGTCGAGAAACCAGCATCGCGCATTTCTGGGGTCTAAAAGAATAAGGCCAGCTTCGCGAAGCTTTCAACGCACGGTCGAGAACTACGTGAACAAGGGGGGACAGAACAAAAGAAATTCCATAGGGTGGGGAGGGGCGGTTGCACGGGCGCAGATGGGAACGTGTGGGGGGGAGGGGGGAGGGGGTTAGGGTGAAGGAGGGATGGGGGGGGGGGGTGGTAGGGGGGTGGGGTGAGGGAGGGGGGGGGAGGGGAGTGGGGGGAGGTCTCAGGGGCAAAAGAAACCGCCACAGGCCCAAGAAGATGGATCATCAACGGTGGGGAAAGATCAATAGAGTTCTCAACTCATTTCGGATTGGGCTCTTGAAGGGATCGGAAAGCTGGATGTTGGGAAGAAAGGGATAGGGGAAAACCTTACCTGAGGGGGGAAAGGTATGATTGTGGGGCGGTTCCATGGTCAGGCACGCCCAATTTAACTGTTCAGGGAGGAAGACCTCTTTTGATGAGAAGGTTTTTGACACTTTGTGAGAAAAAGGAAAGAGAACACAGGGATCGGGCCAAAAGTCGATACTCTTGAGTCTAAAAGAGGGGGAGGCGGGTGGAACGCAAAACAGAGGCAGAAGGATAAGACGAGCAACTGCGGGAGGTACCGCGACGCCAGGTATCCCGAGTCAAGGGCTGTTGAGAAAAGGCCAAACGCTCTCTCTCGAAGGTGCCATCTGGGGAAAGTTCAAAACAAGACGGGGAGGCAGTGGGTCTCTGTCAGGGGACGGGGTCTGGTGTGTTTCATGGCAAGTTGAGGGGCCCCAGATCAACCAGCCGGGATGGAACGTCGCGAAGGGGGACGGCAAGAAAGAGAGGGTGTGGTTCCTGGGGAGGGAAAGAGAACCTGCCTAAGAATGAGACAAGGGGGTGAGACACAGGGGCCCAGAAAGAGAAGTTTTTGGAAACGCAAAGCGAGAAGATCGAGGCAAAGCCGGGGTGGAAGGGATCATCAGGACTATTGATTTTCTTTGGCTAGACACTGGGGGGGGGGAGAATCGTCTTGCGTGAAGCGGATGAAGACCGTGATTAAAAAAGGGGGTGCGAGCGGTGAGGATTTCTACCGCCGAGGAGAAATAAAAAAGGGGGTCACTGAAATTACGTGAAAGCGAGGGTGAGAATAGAGTAAAGAAGACGACTGGAGAACCACAGATGGATGAAATAGGGGACTTTTCCATTTATGGGTGGAAGGGAAGAAGGGGGTCAGGGCCAACGGGGTGGGGGGTGGGGGGGGTCGGGTGGACAAGAGGAAAACCTTAGGAATTGTTTGAGAGCAGCCGTGATTTCGGACACGGTAACGAAAGGCGAAATATACCTTGGCCAGTGAAAGGGGGGGGACCTTTAGAGGAAGGTGGCGGGGTGGAAGAAAGGGAAAACGAAGATCGCGCGGGATAGAACGCTGGAGCAGGAAATCAGGAACGAGCTCGCTCGAAAAAAATCATTTGAGGAGAAGACGCCGATCAGGGGGCGCAAATCCAGGCGGGAGAGGGAAAGGGGTTGGATAAAAGTTACAAGGGTGGCCATGGTAGGGCTATTTTGAGTTGGGCAGGAAGGACTAGGCCTGTTCAAACGCAACGACGCCAGGGGTGGGGGAAAAAGGAAAGAGGTCGGGGGGCGAAGTGTCCTGCTCAAGGCGACATCTCGCAAAAAACAAACAGTAGAGGAAGGAAACTAACTACGCGTGAAGAAAGGAAGGGGGAAAAGAGACGATCATTTGACACCGGGGTGGCGAGCTCTGAGGAAAAGAATCTGGAGAAAGAACCACAACAAAATCGCCAGTGCTGAAAGAGAATGGCAAAAAAAGGTCCAAAAGACGGAGAATAGGTTGCAGCATGCCTTGTCTCGTCGGGGAAAAAGAGAACGAGTTCTGAGAAGAAGAGCAGAGAGGAACAAACTCAAGGCGGGGAGTGTGGTAGACGTCAAAAAAAGCAAGGATGGAAAGGTTACCATGCCCGGGAAAAAACCAAAAGGGAGACAGGAAACTCAACCGAAGGCCATAACAACCGCCAAACGAAGGAAAGAATGGTCCAGATTGACCCAGAGCAAGGGGGAGAGAAGAACGGAAATAAAGATAAAGGGAACCCTGGAACGAGCGGGGGCAAGTTCAAGCTGGGTACTCGAGGCAAGATGCCACAGTAGAGGGAAAAATTGTCGGGGGGAGAATTGGGGATAGGGTCGAATAGGAGGGGTGAAAAAAAAAGTATCTTCTGCACAGATGTAATCAAAAGGAGGAGAAGCGTTCTAGAGATATGACGCAGAGAGCCTTCACAAGAAACAAAAAGTGGGACGTTGAGACCGACATGTGAAGAGCGAAAAGTGACACGCGGCGCGAAGTCACCGCGCGGTCTCTTGGAAGAGAAAACGTAAACCCGCTTGAATAAAAAAAGATTAGACGGTCTACTAAGAAGAACAAAAGCGCGCGACGACAAAGATATCCTGTAAGACGGGGGAGAAGAAAGCTTGAGGAACAGGCACATGCCGCAAAGGAGAAAGGAAAGTCGAGAAGGAAAAGCTAACTCCAAACCTCAGAAACTGGCCGCACAAAGTATTTGAACCGTACGGAGAAAGAGCGTGTCTTCAACAAGAAGCTGGACAAAAGAATTTCGCCAGGTTTCTAGAGAGGGTACTTAGGCCCCAGGTATGACAAACTCTTTCGGATAAACCTGGAAAAGAGGTCAGTAGCGAAGCGCCGGGACAGATACAGATGGGCTCTTGATAAAAAGAAAAAAGGGAACCGTGCAAAAGAGCACTGAGAAGAAAATCGAACCAGAAAGGGGTGTCGTCAGGGAAGAAAAAGAAAATCCTGTTAGGAAGAACCAGGGCGGTTGGACACCATCATCCAAAGAAACGGGAGAGAGCAACCCTCGCATATACGGGAGGAATAGAGATCGGCACCGGTGACCATTATACGCGACGGGGGGGGGATGATGAATACGTGCGCCCAGAGGACCGGGACAAAGCCAACGAAACTAAGCAAAATGTCGGACGGCCCCGGAAGAGTTACCAAAGGTGAGAGCGCGGGCAGACCATCGCCTAGCAGCGTGGGCACGGAGACGGGCAGAAGGGAAAAATGCCGAAAGGAAGAGGGAAAAAAAGAAGAAAAAAAGAAGGCAAGACTGTAGTGGGGAGACCTAAAGTCAAAATAGTAGGAAATTAATGTGAAGACATGAAAACAAAAAAGCCAAAAGGAGAACAGGCTACGTGAGATGTGGGGCGGGAAAGAAGAGAGCGGGAAGAAAAAGGGAAAGGGAGAAGAGGGGATTTCGCCACGAGAAAGGACGAAAAAGAAGAAGTGGCGAGAAACGTCAGGAGAACCCGGGGGGGGGGGGGGGGGGGGGGGGGGGGGGGGGGGGGTGGGTTGGGGGGGGTGGGGGGGGGGGGGGGGGGGGGGGGGGGGGGGGGGGGGGGGGGGGGGGGGGGGGGGGGGGGGGGGGGGGGGTGTGGGGGGAATATAGGGAAGGGAAGGATAGCCTGTTCGAATACAAAAACTAGTCCGCAAGAGTTAAAATGAGAGGTGAAAGACGGGAGGGGGTTGGTGCAGGAAAGGAGGAAAAGGGAAGCCCATCATCCGACAGCGTGGGGATAGATCTAAAAAACCTGAGAGGGAAAAATAGAGAAAAAGGGAATCGGACAACTAATCGTCGGCGAGGGGGAGACCTCTCCTGTGATAAGTATCTCCTAAAAAAAGGGGAAAAAAGAAAAAGAAAGCGCTGACAAAACGAAAAAGAAGACAAGGAGGACGCGGACCATACAGTGAGTACGCAATGATGGAAAAGAGGGTGCGGTATAAAGAGAGGATAAGGAGAGTGTCTACAATGGCATCAGAAATCATTGAAGGGGGTGAAGGTAGCTAACAGCTTCGAGATAAACAAACAGGATACAAAGTACCGTTAAGCTGGAGCCGGTGGGGTTAAATTGCTACGGTGGGAGGTATGGTCAAAAGGGGGGAAAAAAGGCCTCTGGGAGGTAGTTTTGGGCGGTGAGTCTCAGGGGGACATCCGTCAGCCCATTGTCCAGGGACTGTAAGGAGGGAAGAACAAGAGCTGACTAAGGGCAACGGTGCAAATCGCGGGACCAAGAAACATCTGGCCTGAACCGGCGTTGCCCTATCCTGGTAGCTTGGGGTTCGGGTAAATGGCGTTGACCAAAGGCCAGATGGCAGGCGCTGAAAGGAAGGACCGACAACGTGGCGCGAGGGTTCTTTCCGACTCTAGAATTTCAAAAAAGGAGAGGAGAGGTTTATAAAGAAAGAGTCATCGTAGTGGAGGATGGGAATCTGCAAAGAGAGGCCTCATGAGTAGGGTGGGACTTCCAAGTGGAAGGGGGTCAAACGAAAAAATTTATTGTGAGGGGAGACGAAGGTAAAATAGTCTTTTGCTCAATTGTGGTAAAGGGAGGGTTTATAGAAAAAAATGCCATTAGAATCTGTATCGGGGGTCTACGGCTTAGAAGCTGTCGCACTCCGCAACTGATCCAGCAACAAGGCGTGATAACACGAAGAGAAAAAAAAGTCTTGAGAAAGCGCGAGAGTGTCCACTGGTGAAACGAGTTCTGTCTAACAGATCTGGAGATATCGGAAAAGTGGTTCTGGCGTTAGGCAGTAAGTTCTTCAGGGAGATTGTAAGAAGAAGGAGTCGATGGGTGAACGTCCGTGACATCAACCACCTTTATTCAAGTCGGTGGAAGGGTGGGGGGTACTGAGAGAGGTTGATGTGGGAGGGGGGGACATCGATAGGGCTTAAAAAGAAGGACTTTCCTGAGAATGAAGTTAAACGAGGAGGACTTAAGGGTTGGTTGGGGTGAAAAAGACGGCTGGGAAGACGCTAACAATGCGGGATGAAAAATCGTGGGAAAATAAAAGGAGGGATGCGCTGCTTTTCATACTTCTATAGATGCGGCAGAGGAGTACGTATGACCCGATCGTGCAGGAAGAAGATAGGTTTCCAGAAAAGGGTGGGGGGGGGAGAGACCGTAAATTATTTCAAGGGTACCTAAGTGCTGTGGTGACGTGTCAAGATAACGGGGAAAATAAAACAGGTAATTGCTGTTATCTGCTGTCGAGCGGAGACGTAGTTCTAAGGTAGGGGGGGGAATTGGTTTGTACAGTCGAGAGGGAAAGAGGTGAAGTCACAGCTCTAAGGGGAAAAAAAGGAAGACGGGCACTCCCTTCAGATATCTTTTTGCGCTCAGCAGGCGTCGAGGGTGAGGCGGCGAAGTCTCCGAAGGGATGAATTATAAGTTGCCAGGTTAGGTCTAGTTAACAAGGGAGATAGCCCAGTGTACCTGTTTTCCTTTTTATAGGAGAGAGAGCGAGAAGGGTTGTGGGGGGGGTGTGGGGGGGCACAGAGGCTTGGGAAGTAGGCAGTCTGTGAAATGGGGGTGGGCGTGTTGGGGGCGAGGGAGGTTATTGTCTCTTGGGTCACTAGTGAGTAGATCAGTGGTCGTGGGGGGTCGTCGTAGAGGTCATTGAGGGAAGGGGGGGGGGGGGGGGTCTTGGGAAGTGTGAGTTTTTGACTGGGCCAACTCTGCAGTAAAAAAAAGGGGGCGGGTGGTCGGTCTGGATTTAAAAATTAAAGAAAGAGGAGACTTAGGAAAGACACTTGAAAGAAAATCGCAGTGATTACTGACCAGCGCTCAAGATAATGGGAGGAGACGAAAGAAGAAAGATCGGATTCGCGGCACATCATCCGAAACATGGGAACGGTTTGTTGACAGTGGAACTGGTGGTGGATTTCCTTTAATGTTGGGTGGAGTTGCGTAGATCTTTAAAGATATGAGACAGGCCTGGGGGAAGCAGGGGCGGGTGGGGGATGGGGCGCCTTGAGAGCTTTGGGGGTGAAAGGGCTAAAATATGCTTAAATGTGTAGTGTTGTCTTTTAAAAATCCTCAATGTAATATAATATAATGGCTCCTCCGTACCTCTTTGTTCATCTGTGTGTTTTTCTTTTTTGTCTTTTTTGTGCTTTTTTATACTAAATTGCAAAAAGAGATAGGAAATAGAGAATTAAGACACATATATAGGCTTTTTGAAAATATCAAAAAAGAGCACGCAAAAACGAGGGAAAAAACTTAAACAAATAACAGCAGTGAAGGAAATTTGAAAGACCTTGGGGAGAGACTAACTGCTTGTAAAGAAGAAGAGGGTTGCGACTCTAGACAGTAGGCAAGTCTAGGAGATGAACTTGGAATACCAGAACAAGTCCCTCGGGATGTACACGAAGCCAAGATGAATCATGATCTACGAACAGGAAATCAGGAACGGAAAAGCCTCCAACCCGAGGAAAGACTGGGAACATGCCAACTCAGATACGAGGGGACGATAGCGCATCCGTGGGGAAGAAGAAAGGGGTAACAGATCGTGATCGCCCTACTAATAAAAAAAAAAAAAACAGGAGAAAAGAGACAACAAAAAAAGAAAAAAAAAAAAGAACAAAAACCCAAACAAAAAACCAAATAACCCCACACTCTCCCCCCAGAACACTTCTACCACAGAACCAAAAACCACACACCAAACATCTGCCCCAAAAAGCGGCATGTAGAATCGCGGTCTGGAAACGGGATCCGACGATTAAAAAATCCTAGTTGGCCTTGCCTGAAGGGGGTGTCTATAGAAAGGCGTGGGGATGCCACTCAAGCCATAGTCTTGCATCGATAGGGTCATAACGGCTTAATTTCGGGAAACACAAAAAAAAAACCAAAAAAAAAAACACACAAAAATTGAGACCAGGAAGAGAGAAGTACCACCCGACATGGGAAGGGGAAAAAGGGCATTTTTTCGGGGTCAGCCGAAGTTAGCCGAGCTGCAGAAGGCGCGAATTGAAACAAAACACTTGATAACTGTGTGAACGACACCCCCTCGAGCGGATAGTTGGTAGTTTATACGTCCATATTGGAAAGAGACGAAAGCCGAGCGACGAAAGAGGAGCACGAAGGGTAATGACCTGGACTGTTATATGGAGCAGGGCCTCTGCAAGGTTAAACTTCTCGATGAATCGTGCTCAGAACCGCCTACGCTTTAGAATGAAACGTGGAAGGTCAAGAAAGATTTTGAAAGGTAGAGAGAGGAGTTGGGAGGGAATGCAAATTCTAGAAACCGACGGTGCAAATACACCCCTTGGCTCTCAAGAGGGAACGCACGTAAGTCTTAAAGAAGGTACAAGGGGAAGCCGGAAGGGGAAGGTTTTATGACAGCACGGGGGGGGGAATTCGGGAATCTCATCCTTGAAAAAGAGAAAGGTGTGAGAAGGGAGATGTAAACACGAAAAAGGGAAACTGGGGCATCTGGGTGATCACAGAAGCAGGAATAAGAAGACCTCGAAAAAAGTGGTTCAAGAAAAAATTAAAAACAGGAACAGCCACAAGAATCACCGGGGGAGAAAATAGGCATTGTGGGGGGAGGCAAGAAGGCCAATACTAGGCTGACGATCGCGTTTAAACGTTGAGACCAAACGTCGAGATCGGCCGGATGATGACAATATAGAAGAAGGTTTGCGGGGAATTTGAGAGAAGGACGAACGCGATTTGCCGTCGACCAAAACAAACGGGACAAACTATGGGGGCAAAAGGGCCGTTAAAAAGAGGTCACAGGGTGAACGCGACGTTCGACAAAGTCGCCGAGGACTAAACGTTCGAAAGAAGAGGTGGGTACGGGTCTACTAAGGGGGAACAAGGGTCTAAGATGAAACTGGTCACCGTCCAGAGGAAAACAAAGGACAGGCAGAACTTTGTGCGAATTAGGGGGGGGGGGACGGGGAGAAAAAGAAAAAAACGGGGGGGGGGGGGGGGGGGGGGGGGGGGGGGGGGGGGTGGGGGGGGGGGGGGGGGGGGGGGGGGGGGGGGGGGGGGGGGGGGGGGGGGGGGGGGGGGGGGGGGGGGGGGGGGGGGGGGGGGGGGGGGGGGGGGGGGGGGGGGGGGGGGGGGGGGGGGGGGGGGGGGGGGGGGGGGGGGGGGGGGGGGGGGGGGGGGGGGGGGGGGGGGGGGGGGGGGGGGGGTAAGGGGAGAGAAGGGGGATGGAGCTCAGAGGGGTCTCGCAAAAAAACAACATCTAACATTCGGTCGTGGGGGGGGTTAAAGTTACGGAGAACGAACGTGTAGTAACGAAAAACAAAACAGGAGGGGGAAGGCCGGTCTGATGTTGCGCCAAGCGCCGGGGGGGGGGGGGGGGGGGGGGGGGGGGGGGGGGGGTGGGGGGGGGGGGGGGGGGGGGGGGGGGGGGGGGGAGGGGGGGCGGAAAAAAAAAATAGATTACCCTCAGGGGAGCATTGATAATGTAAGCTAATGATCGAAGAAGGAAGATTCGCAATGGTCAGGAGTGTTCTCGTTTTATCGAGGAAAAGAGGGTTGTGGGGGTATGTCGCGTCCAGTAGGTCATATCCGAAAAATCAGCCAAAAGAAAAAAAAAAAAAAAAACCACACCCCCCACAAAAGCGCATGTTTTAAAAGAG
>Ga0179593_1469994_pt1 | contig 10898 bp, 12 predicted proteins | sample CZODoug2_1_08_16_FD_185931 | JGI IMG/M metagenome (GOLD analysis project Ga0179593, IMG submission 185931) | Vadose zone soil fungal communities from Angelo Coast Range Reserve, California, USA - CZODoug2_1_08_16fungal (PacBio error correction) | ecosystem: Environmental > Terrestrial > Soil >...
TCAAAGAAAAAAGTCAACTGTTCAAACTCTGGTAAAACCACAGCGGGCGAGGCGCCGACATCGGGGGCGACAACAGAGCTCTCCGATCATCGGGGGTCACGGTCGAGGAAATCCAGGAGGGTCGTTCAGGAAATCAGAGCGACTAAAACGCAAAGATGCGCCGCAGAAACGCGAACCAGACCAAAACATGACAGAAGAAAAAATGGTCATTTATAAAAACACGCCCAGACCTAAGGAGGAAGTAAACATCGAAGACTCGAAAGCTTCCCTGGAAACCTCCTGACAAATGAGGTGAGTTGGCCGTAAATGTCAGAGAGTGGCCCGTAAAAAGTGGAAACTGGCCGCTCAACATTTCTCCAGTGGAAAATCAAGATCCTCCACATCCTTGGTACAGCCTCTCGCAAAATACAGAAAAAAAAGAGGCCAAAAGAAAACAATCGCTGGGGGCGCCAACCAATGGGCCCTGTTAACGGGACTAGTGGCATGATAAAAGAAGTGCAGTCGGGCAATAAAAAAACGCAACCTCTCGTTCTTAAACATCACAGGATCCTCTCCACCCTACCCAATGCTCGGGTATGCTCAAGCTTAAAAGCATCTGCGCGTATTCTGATTCCACACTCCCAACTCTGGCGTTGCATCACCGTGTAACGACTGAGAGCCGAACCTATCAAACGAAGAAACCAATCCCGGGAGGAAATAAGCCGGTTCGCCTCGATGCGGTGGCGGGTCCAAAAAAAGCATCACGCTCGATGATGCAGCTTGCCAAAAGTTAGAGAATATCATCGCATGCGGAGATAACGGTAGGAAAAGAAAAAATCAAGCAAAGAAGACCGTACAGCAACTCTAGACCTCCGCGGGAAACCAAAGCGAGGCTATGAATAAGGGACGGCACCTGGCACGCCTGCTGCAGCTCGACAGAAAGAGGCAAACCACGTCTGGCGCCAGAGAACCACGCAGAACGCTTGGTCAGACGGGGGGAGAGCGACACTCATTCAGAGCAGACGCTTAACAAAGAGCGGAGTGGGGGGGCAGCTCTACCTCAAACATATTCCAGAATAAGCGTCAAGCCGTAAACAAAGCGTCGGTGCAGGCACGGAAAAGAAAAAACATGAACACGTCGTAGCCTGGGACGAGGGGATTCAAGCAGATTGGCTAGGAAAACAATCTAGAGCGCACAGAATTTGTGGGGGTCGGAAAACTGATACTCGCTATCAAAAAACGCGTGCTTGGTGACGGGAAAAGTCAGCTCCAAAAAGGTATACACGTGGTCAGCCTGACTGTCTGGTTCCGGTCAAAGCACGAGGTCAAAATCCTATAGAGTGAAAGAAGGCGGGACCGCCGTCCCATCGCAAAAAGAAAATAAACCACGGCCGGTGCGGAAGGGTACAGACAACCCGTCTCTGTGACCATGAGGGAGAAAAATGACAAACAAAAATCGAAAGTCCGGCGCAACTAATGATTATTCTCCCTTGCCGTAGCCTCACTAGGGGGCGATATCCAGCCGAGCCTAGCTTCGGACGATTTGGTGGCGCAGAACTGAAGTCTGTTGGACCGCTCATTCATACCCCATATAGCGAGAAACGAGGACTAAGTGGGAGGGGGAGTTGAAGGTTACGCGCTGGTTAAAAATGCAAAACCCGCGTAAAGAAGGTCAATATCCGATACCGTAGATCCGCTGCCGATCAGTTGAGCACTAGCCTCCTCCATCGTCGCGTGCTCCAGCAATACTCGCACGTCAAAGACCGGATAGAGCCAGGGGGAGGCGATCTTCCAGTTTACGGCATAACACCTCCGAAAAAGTTCAAGAAAGTGGCCACGGCCGAGCGGAGGGTACGGATCCAAGGGATGCGGAGGCCGACTGAAACTTCATCGACAACCTGTAAATTGCAAAAAACAAAAACAGTATTATAAAGAGTAGAAGGGGCCATCGTAACGCGACGCCTAGAAACCCTTGTTCTTGACTTCGACCCCTGGACCGTCACCGGGCTGGCACTGGACAGGACAGGGGGTTCCGCGAATGGGAGAACTCACCGGCATCCAAATGAAGGTGATACGTGAATTGGAAGAGGAAATTGGGGAGGACGCGTCTATCTGGCGCACGCTCGTTATTTCAAAGCTAGTGAAGATGGATCACGTGAGGTACACCTGAGAGGGAGGACGCAAAAATGTGAGCCCGTGCGGGGTACAGAAGGAGGTCAATGAATGGGTGGAATGTCTTGAAAGCCGCAGCGGAGCTGCCGCAAACCCTAGAGAGCAAGGAAGGCTACGTCTGGATATCGCAGAAGAGAGGCCGCAGGAGCCATGGGGAAGGCGGGACGATTGACGGGGGTGGCCACGAAAGAACTACATGGAGGAATGGTCTGCTCCTCAAGCCGTTGGTGTATTCTTCGCTCCGATGCCTGCTGTCATCCCAGCGGAACGGAGATAGCGTCAACAATGATCGTGCTGGTGACAGGACCAACGTAAGGGCAGACCCCACGTGTACTGGGGTCGTCTGGCAGGCAGTCACCCAGATTCGCAAAAAGTGAGAACGAGAAGTATCACTTCGTCGGGTCAATCACCATATGAATTAAAGATCGCAATGGAACTTCGCCAATTACTTCAGAACACAAGGGGGAAAGTGGAAGCATGGCGGTGAAGAATGCACGGCGAAAACGCATCGCTTGGGGCCGCTTGAATGGGGCATCTTTGAAATCGAACGGCAAACCCTCTGCGCGGAACGGCTGAAGGGAGGTGAGGATTAGAGCTGAACGCGGTCAATGCGGGGGATCAGGAAAGCCAGCGGCAATGTGCGCCGGCTTTTCGAGCGACCGCAGACGGAGAAAGGCGCCGCAGGATTGAAATTGGAGAGGAAAATTTTGTGGAACGGAAAGGACGGGTGACGATCAAAAAAACGTATGGCGCAAGAGGTGGAGGGGGCCTCTTGCCGTGCATTTATTGCTGACCTCGAATCGGAGGGGATTGGAAGCGAGCGGACGGAACAGGGCAATGACCCCAGCTCGCTCGGGGAACGAGGGGTCTGATGATGGAAGTTAGTTGACAACAGAAAGAAATGGGAGCGGAGACTGGGGAAGGTGAAACGACCGGTGAACAACAGAACAACGATGGAAGACTGGACCGAGGATAACGCGATAAGACGGAGGGCGGCGAAACGGGTCCAAGCTGTTTATCAGAGAGGACCGGGAGAGGGTGTCCCGACTGCAACTGACGGTCAAGGTCAAAACGCGAAAAAGAAAGAGGCACGCTGTCTGGGCGTTCTGATCGGCGGACGGGCTGCGAGGTTGCTTCTCGGGGGAGAAGAAAGGGGGGCGCCGGCTTAAATTGCGGAAAAAGGGGCAATGCCATGCCACAAAAGAACGGAAAAAAGCCCATGGGACAGGGGTTGACGCGAACGTGCGGGATGGCAAGTCGCAGGAGGAGGATGCGTCGCTATCACGCCAGGGTGTTGGGTCCGGGGATCAAGGGCGGTTTCTCGGACGGACGAGACGGAGGGTCAAGATTGGGCACGAAAATGTCGAACCAGAAGGGGGGGGTCTTACCCATCAGGAGAAGGGGCCAGCGAAAACCTCACAATATTTATTGACCGGCTGTACTTTGGTTGGGCAAAAGATCGGCGCGGAAACCAGTTTTTTAATAGTAGTTGTTGCCGGAGGGGCGTCTTTTCTACAATTCAGCAAAAACAAAAACGTATGAGGGAAAGAAAGAAAGGGCGATACTCGAAAACATCGGAAAGTAAGATCAAAGCCAACAAATAAGAAAAAGAAAATCAAAAACCAAACGAAACGCTCCGGAATTGAACTTCCGTCACGGTCGCGGTAAAAAAGCCCTCAAGAGAGAAGCACAAGTTCGCTCAAAGCCAAAAGCGCCAACACGTGCATCGCCGGAAAAGGCGGGGCTAGCCTCGATCAGGTACAGAGGACTGGGCGAAGAACATAACCGTCCGAGCCCGTGACCGGCCGACAACTTTTGGAAAGGTCCTTCAGGTATCAAGCTCCAGGCCGGTCCTGAACCGCTGTAACTGGTCAGCAAAGGGAAACCAGATAAAGAAAAGCCCTAATTAGGAAAACAGACAACGCGAAGGGTCCCGAAATGACCAGCTACAATGCCAAAGGAGTTGCGGCATCCCGTTTGTTCCCGACCATCGAAACCGGAACGTGTGGCAGTAGCCTCGAGAGGTCGGACTGCATTCTCGAAGTGGCCGAAAAAATAGAAGCCCAGATCGCGTGTAGCAACAAGCTCTATAAGTAGGGATACGTAGATACTGACCAACTACCTCGAGGCGGTTTCAAGTCCACGGCCGCCACCAATTCCAACATACTTCACAAGGTCAGAAAAAGGGGATAACCCTGAGAGGTGAGGTCAGTCCCTATCAAGAAAAAGAATAAAGCCGCTACTGGACATAAAGAACAAGTAATAATAAACTGGATAACTTTCCAGGACTATTCACGTGTCCCGGCAACCGACCCCGCTTGCGACAGCTAACTAGAAGGAGTGACCGTCCACGTCACAGACCAAAAAAGCTATTAAATTTGATAAGCCGAGAAGCCTGTGTAGAAGCTCATAACTCATTCCAACCAGCCATTAAAAATCCCAAAGCTCATACCCGTCAACATATCATCCTACAAAAATGGCCGGCGCACAAATGACATAGCATCGGAGAAGTTGGGGAAGCGGCAACAAAATCCCATTCATGTCAGGCGAACCGCACCGTCTTCTCGGGGACGTCCAGTCAGATCTCACTCCCATACACGTCCAACCATGGCGGAATCTAGAGGGGGAAAGGTTCAAGGCTGCTAGGCGCACCTGGAATCGGGTGCCGCGATCTGACTAGTCGGATCCTGGAACCGGGGGGCGCTTGCGGGAAGGCAAGCGACCAGTATACATCGCTGAAGGACGTGGGTCCAGGAAACCCGGACCATGTCATAAACAGTAGGGCCCATCTTTAAGTGCCGCAAAGAAATTAAACAAGGCGCGCATAATCGAACACAAGGCCGGCCGCGGGGGTCGAGTATACGCTACACCTCCCAGGAGCGATGGGGCTTGAAAAATGGACAGCCTGCCAGCGACCGAAGAATGACCCGTCCGAGCGGACATCAAAAAGGTCAAGCGAACTGACCAGGAAAATCATAGAATGATGGTGCAAAACGGCGGCCGGTTGAACGAAAAAAGACTAAAAAAAAAAAATCGATAGCGGGGGCGGTAAAAGGTCTGAGTTGGATGGACCGACGCCGGGTTCGCCCCGTGATAAAGAGGTCAAATACATAGCCTCAACCTCCAACGCGTAAGCCTTATTCCTCCTCCAGCTTCAAAAAAACAAACCAAAAAAAAAGGGGGGGGGGTGGAAAGGAAGGAGAGAAGTGGGTGAGTGCTGGCTTGGCGGGTTCAATGGAAAGAGACGTCCATCCAACTCATTAGCCCCAGTGGCCATGCCACCCAGCGCCTGGTGTAAACTGATCCTGGTGAACCAGGAAAAGTAACTGGTCCGAGAGAAAGAGGTCGCACTGAATGGCACATCTCGCTAAAACAACACGAGGGAAAAGAAAAATAAAAAACAAAGGGCGACGTACGGGTTCGCCAGATAGGGTACTAACAGTATCCGGGAAAAACCGTGAGGCGGGGGGAAGTTAATACTGTGCGCCTGGATGTGCGTGAAGAGTTAGAACGAAGGCAAAAAGTCTCTATCCGAATGCAGTGCAGTGAGGAATTGATCAATATCTGGGGAGGACGCACCGCCAAAAGCATCGGGACGGTGCCTAGGGGAAGGCTGATAAAGCTCGTGGAAACCAGGGCAAGGACACAAAAAAATCGAACCATTCGAAAGCTGTGACTCTAATAATAGGGGTTTGGGGGGGGGGGGGGGGGCATGATGCGCCGCCTCACGCTGGCACTACGCATCACCCAGAAAAGGGTGCATATCTTATGGATATCGCAGGAGAAGGATGCCCAGGACAGGGGCGCATGGAGTCGGGCGCGGAAAGATGACAGGGACAAAAACTCAAATGGACGAAAACTGGGGGAAAGGCGGGTATAAGAGACAGGAAAGGGCCAGGTGGGGACGTAAGTCAACTTAAGGTAAAGGAGTGGGACACTCGCTTATAGGCCCGAATGGGAAATCGGGTACACACCGTCAAATGCAAAAAGAAACAAAAAACCCCACGCAGGTGGGGGTCTTAAATAAAAAGAGAATGCGTCACCCTCAAGACGTCAGTTTTCCGACGATTTAAAGCTACTTAAAATAAATCACAGATCAGGGGGCGCTCGGGATGGGGGCCGAAGTTAGTCCAATCTGTTCGCTCATACTCAAAGGAACAATTACGACGGGCTGGTGTGAGATCAGTGACCGAACCGCAAGTCGCGGGGGGCAGCTCTGCACTGGGACTCTTGTGCGGACGCTCGCACACACTAAATGAGCTGGAAAAACGTGTGAATCGACTGCGCCGACAGTGGGTTATATGACCGCGATGCCAATTTGACCAGGAGAGAAAGAGCAAAAGCCGGGGAACCAAAAGCCGAAGTGGAATGAAGGTGGTCCGTCGGACTGGATCGACACGTTGATGTAAGGTCGCTGTGAAGGGTATGCCGTAACCTGGGGTTACGACGGAAGGGGAAGAAAGATTCGGAAAGAGGTCAAACTAGAGGAGGTTTTGAGAAGCATGACCACATGGGGGGGGGGAGGGGGGGGGAAATGGATCTCGCCGGAGGTTGAGAAGAGGGAGATTTTGACGCAGGTCTCAGGGAAAAAAAAACTGGCAGGGATCGGTAGGCCAGAATAGAGTCCGAGGCACGATGTCCGCTATGCGAGAGGGGAGGTTGCGAAAAGGCTCGAAGGAGGGAGACAAGCACCGGGGGGGGTATTTGCCCCTGACGTCAGGGTTCTGACAACGGGTCAGCTGACCGGCGGACAGAGGCGCCGGGAGTGGCGGTCTGGCATGAGGGAGGCAGGGACGGGCTGCGCAAAGATGGGGCTGACTGATCCAATGGAGAAAATCTGCAGCGTGACATGCGGCGCTGCGACCCTGAGCACCGCACCAGCATGTCTTCCAGAAGAGGTCTGCCGTCTAGGGGTGCGGGTTCTTCTATTCTTCTGATATTAGTCTCCTAATAACCGCCATTTGATCATGTTTGCGACTTGGGAAAAAAGAGTCTAAACTTCAACAGTCGCCAACGAATGATATTGCACTTGAAAAATAGCTGTTAAGAAACGTCCGATATCATTATGCCGGCGTGTAGGTTGTGTTAAGTCAGGATTATCTCCCGTCAACCTGGTGGAAAGGTTTGCCTCGGCAGTTGAAAAAGTGCCGTTTCTATGCATGAGAAGCGAAAGACGCTCAACAACCAAAGGAAACTATAGAGATTCGCTATCTGGAAGAGAAAACATAACTGAAAAAAACGAAACTGCGGCAAGCGGGTGACAACAACAATGTAAGGAAAAGACCGAATCTCTACAAAAGTACAAGTGAGTAAAGGAGCAGAGGGGGATTGTCGAGGGGAGACCGCTTATACCATCTAAAGAGGGAGACGAAAGTAAAGTAGAAATTCGTTCCTGATGTAACCAAAAAACAAATGCATCATGACAGGAATGAGGGATGAGAACCAAAGACAGAGAAGAAGTCCATGCCAACAAGATTCGCGCAGCAGTAACGCAGATGAGACCCGAGGTTCTGGGAAAAAATTCGGTTCATGGCTCTCCAGTACCTTCCCAATCAGAGGGGAAAAAATCCATGTGAGGAAAGGTCCGCCCAATTCGTCGCATCCCCTACGAAAAGGCGGATCCACATGCATCAGATCCCAGGGCGCAAGGTCCGACCCTGTGCCTCACTAAACAAATGGCATATGAACCTTAAGGGCAGTCTTGCATAACCTCACCGATAAATGCGTCCATATCAACGCATTCGCCGCCCGGGCCTGGAAAGAAAGGAAATAGTCATGCGTAGCCGGATCTGTCTTACAGGCAACTAAATCGTGGTCTTAACCTGCCAAATAGGAAGGACAGACAGAGGAATAGAATACACAATAGCAAACAACCTCGGCCGCTAGGAGTGGCGGGAACGAAGGGCCGAGAGAGAGGGTCAAAGGGCTTAATCTGACTATCCGTAAATACTGCGGCAAGCGAACACCTAGTCATAAAGTCGATAGCCCGTCCGAGAAAAAAACAGCAGTCACAGGCGTGAGCTAAGAAGACACGCGGGCACTCGTCAGCCTGCGCAAAGCCCTACAGCCGAAAAAAAAACCCAGAAACCGGAGGAAGAGACATCCGCCTCCCTTTCCAGAAGGCACCGTCGTTCTCGATTTTTGGTGGGGCAAGCTCCGCAAAAAAAACAGAGCGAAAACAGCGAGATTCATTTTAAAGCACGGAGTCAGCATATCAGTCCGATCCAGGTTGCCAGAAGGGTCGAGCATGGGAAAGTTCGCCAGAGAAAGGACTGGGGGTGTAATGCCCTAAGCTGTACTCTAGGTCCTACGCCTGGGACGATCAATGTACGGGGAAGGGCAAGCGACCACAAAAGAGGTACGTATTGGGGGGCGTTGCGGCTGCGCGGGCTGCCTGGGACGGTCCAAGATACGCTGGGTCAAGAGCACAGCGCCTTGTCCCGCTTGTCAGGGAGACCGCCGTCCCCGTCAAGCACCGTCGACACCACGGCAAGGAGAGGGAATATTCTAAGAAGAACAACCGAAAAAAAAAAAAAAATGGGGGTCGAGTGATCGACCTACTGCCCGACACCGCCAAGGGACCAGTTCTGAGAGAACACGTCAGACCGAGCCATGATCGGGATGCTATGATGCTGCGCAACAACGTCCAAAGGGGACAATCAATACGCCAATCATAGGCGACACAAGTCAGTCTGTCATCGAAAAATTTGTGGTGGAGGGCCAACTGGGGGTTCCATCGAAAGAGAAATGGATAATATTCAACAGAATAGAGGAGAATCTCTTGAGAGAAACCTTGAACCTAGAACGTCGAATCCTCAGAAAAAGACAAGCAATCTGCCACTGGTCGGACTGCCGAAAATAGATCATATGCCGGTGCAACCATGGAGGAAAGGTCACCGAACACAGCGCAACGGCACCGTGGCCAATCTGCAAAGTTGGGAAGCAGGATCGACCCGGCCATAAGGTAGAGACGCCTCTGCCCCTAATTCAAATCTCAAAGGATGGAAGGGAAAAAAGGAAGATGTACATTTAGGGAAAGAAAAAACCTGCTGTCCTGCCGACAGTTATCCTTGTCACCCAAAAACAGATGTGCCGGGGCGACATGTTAAGCCAGAGTTGGCTGTTGGACGATAACGGGAAAAAACAGACCGGCTATATCCCCAGAGCCAGGAGGATACTATGCGGAGGAGGACGACCGAACGGCTCAATCGGGCCAGCGGCATTTCTTTGAAATCTGCTGCTGTCAGGGGAAAAGACGGAGGGAAAAAAGAACCAAAACTACGCCAGGCGGCAGCTAGAAGGCAACACAAGGTGGGGGGGGGAGGGGAGGAGACCGCCGAACGCAGCTTGGACCGCAGCCATCACCCTAGCGCAAAAGAATCTGAGATTCGGTTATTCGCGAATTTCGAAAAGGAGTTGAGACGGAGGGAAAGGAGGGGGGCGAGGGTTGGTGATTCCAGCCCAGGATCCATCAACAAGAAATGTGTACGCGGTATCACCGAGTGGGCGCGGCTGGTCGATTATCTGCGCCTTGGACTGTGGGAGGCTTCAGGAAGAGTGGAACAAGACTGGTCTGCCCAAGTGAGCGGTGGAGAACGGGAACACCGTGAATACCCAATCTGGTATAAGGTTAAGCTGGAAAAAGGGAATGAGACTACCCGCATCGCTCGAGAAGATTAGCTCTGAGAAATCAAATCAAGGTGATCGCAGGGGGGGAAGGACTAAGCCAAGTAGGAATCGCTTCAGGCAAAAGATGAACAATGGTCACGTAAGTGACGAGAAACCTAGAGCGGATGAAGTCCATTACGAAGCTGTTGGAGGGAAAATTAAACTCCGCTACCTCAAAATCAGGCTTAGAGGACATGGGGGGAGTAATTAGATTCGTTCTGAGGGGGACGAGCTATGGGGTCATCTTCAGGGGGCCTATCTTCAAAGAGGACAAGCTAAACGGACGGAATTGAGATCGTGGTCTGGACCGCGAGGGGGATCTACCCGTTAAATGCTGCGACTAGGCGAGGGGGACCGCTGGTCAGAACCTTATCGGGCGGAATCCCGCTATGAGGTTAATCATTGGGACCAGAGAGGAAGGCTGATTTTTGCTCGGGCTGACCACAAAGGAAACTGCGAACGCGGGAATAAGGTGTGTATGTTTGTGAAGGAATGTTAGGGAGACAGCGATGGATTCGACCAGAGGTTGGCCAGCAAAAATCCGACCTACGAGTTACCCATACCTGGGCGAGAACGAAACTCGGACTTTGGGGAAGGATACCGTCGATTTACCGAAGGATCAGGTTTGTGCCGGGGCGAAAAGAGGCGCCCGAGGGGGGCAGGTCTGAGCATGTTGGAAAAAAAAAAAATTCTATGAGGAGGGGGGTCGGGTCGAAAAACAAGAGATGGCGGATCTGAAAAGGAAAGGCAAGAAGAAAGAAAGGCCCTGACGAAGGGAGAGACAAATGCACCTCACCCGCAGTTCAAAAACTTGGGTCTGCGCGTCTGGTTAGTCAGTCAAAAATCGGGGGAGGAACGGGGCGCAGAAGCCGGTTTTCCGAGGAAGTGCATGTGGTGGGCAAACAAGGGGAAGGGGCACTTGCGACATGAGAAGCGCGGTTTACTGGGAACCAAGCAGGGCAATGGCCGCAATGTGACCGACGAAGATTGACTGACTGTGTGAAAGTACGTCTAAGAATGTTGGGGGGACCGGGGAGTTGGGCCGGCCTGACGTGCAAAGGGTTACGAATGGGAGGCGC
>Ga0179593_1504241_pt1 | contig 10898 bp, 14 predicted proteins | sample CZODoug2_1_08_16_FD_185931 | JGI IMG/M metagenome (GOLD analysis project Ga0179593, IMG submission 185931) | Vadose zone soil fungal communities from Angelo Coast Range Reserve, California, USA - CZODoug2_1_08_16fungal (PacBio error correction) | ecosystem: Environmental > Terrestrial > Soil >...
GGCCTTTTTTTCACAGTCAAAAAGAAGGGAAGTCCATCTTTGGTGAGGGTCGGAGTAAGGAAATGGTGGGTGTGGACCCTGGGACAAAGGAAATTGGCATGGAATCGGGTAGGGAAAAAGTATCAGTTAGCCAGAGAGAGCTGTGAAGGAAAGGGGGAGAAAAAAGAGGGAAAGAAGTGGGGGCACAGGTCGTCTCTTGCCTAATTAAACTACTAGGGAAAGGACATCGGGGAGGAAAGGGCGCTAGCAAAACACTCGAGGGAGGGGGGAGAAAAACCACTGGAGGGGGAAGGGTCGGGATTTAGCCACTAGGTATCGGGGGGGATAACCGTGGGGGGGGGGACTGTTTCTCATGTTCACTTTCGGTCAGGAGGGGGAAGGGAAAGGGGCCCAGGGAACAAGGACTGTAAAATGATCGAGAGCTTTGAGAGGCCAATGTCCTCCCCTGACAGAAGGGAGGAAGCAGGGAGGGAAAACGCACTAGCTGATAGGGGCTTGGCGAGGGAGAAGTAGAATGGGGCAGGAAGGAGCTGGAAAATGCCTATGGTCCACTAAAGAACGTCTGGACAAGGAGGAAAAAAGGACGCACCTAGAAGGGGATGGGGGAGATAGGAAAAAAAAAATAGGCGGCTCGCTCCTATACAAAGGTCTCTTCTCTCACCTCGAAGAACGTAATCTAAGTGAGGACAAGAAAGGGAGAGTTAAAGGGAAGGGGAAGTGATAGAATCTCACGGGGAGGTCATCGGGGGGGGAGTGTGGACCTCCCTAGAATTCTCTTCTGGCGGGATCGGTAAAAAGAGGAAGGGTTCAGAAAAGAATTGGGAACTGGGGCTTAGTTCGCTATCTTATTCCGATCTTCAACGGTGCAGAATTCGAAAGACTTGAGGACAGAGGAAAGACGAACAGATAGAGGGTGGATGCGGTCCAAAAGCTTTGGGTAACTCAAAAAGGAAAGGCGCATTGGTATGCTAGATTATTGACATACGAGGAGTGTAGGGGTAAGCTGGGAGGTAGAACTTCCCAATTGGGACTCAGCTGTCTTCCAAGGGGACTTACATGAAGAGATAATCTCTAACTGAACCGAGGACACCACCAAAGGACTCGTATTCGTCCGGGAGCAGTTCTTCAGACTTCACGAAGGTGGGAGGAGGGGAGGAGGACAAAACTGGGGTCGGGGCTTGTCACTTCATCCATGCTATCAGAGCTAGACGCAAGGGGGGGCCAGAGAGTTAGGGTAAACATCGCAGGAAGTTAAAAAAGGCGACGGGGGGGGATGGCTCAGGTGGCAAACCGGCCGGGAGGGGTTCTTGAGAGTCACTCGAGGAATGTTTAGAGAAGGTGAAAGGAAAGGGTGCAGCTACGAAAAGGGTTCATAGGGAGGGGCGTCGCAAATCTGTTTGGGCAATGTAGGGGGGGGGGGAGGGGGAAAGGTCATACTAAGGGGGAAGGGAGGGGTTGGCCAGCCTAACCGCCGTCAGGAAGAGAGGAGAGGGAATCGTATCTCTCTTTCTAAGAGAGTCGGAAAAAAATAAAAAAGGGGTGCTTCTCTCCTCCAAGGCCATTAGAGGGGGGGGGAGAAGAAGGGGGGTCTTATTAGAGCGATCTATCTTCAGGGAGAGAGAGAGGATGGAAGGAAAGGGGGGAAAATCTCCTAAAGTTCAAGAAGTCAGAAGGTCGATAAGCGGGAGGGGGGGTGGGACGCATGAAAAGAAACTAGATGCTGTACAAAGGCCTATATGGAACCTCAGAGAGAGAAAGAGGGGAAAGGGGAACCCAAGAAGAGGACTAAGAGATATAGGAAAAACAACAACTTATTATGATAGAGGTTTTAATTCTCGGGATTTGGGATTGGGGTAAGAGAATATTTTCCTGTCTAAGACTGGGAGAGAGACCTGGGAAAGTTCTACACCGGGGCTCTCTTGCGGGATTTCACGTACGATCTTTTGACAGGGAGATTGAAAGGAAGACGACCCAACGACCAGGGGAAAGGGGGTCCTGACCCACAACCTCTAGATAGGGGAGAAATGAGAACACTAGTGGCCCGTTAAGGAATGGAAAACAAGAATTGGTAGGGGGTACTTACTAAAAATCTAGGAAAACCGCAGAGGCTATAGTCTACTGGCTGGAAGGAAAGCAACGGTTTGAAAGGGAAAATGGGGAGCAAACTTCCTCTCCAACAAAGTAGTTGGGAGAAAAACCTGTTGAATCATACGACTAAATGGGGAGGGGAGGGGTATTCTAGGAAAGTAAGTTACCGTGCTAAACACCTAACATCATACGGAGCTGGGGCCGAAGCAACATCTTGAAGCGGATGTAGCTAGAAAAAAAAGAGCAGGGGATGCCGATACACATTCTAATTTGGTTGTCCCTTTTCAAAGGGAGGGAGGGAGATGGATGGGGAGGTACTGAAACCGCACGGAACCTGACACGTCCGCCAAAACAGGGGTAAGGAAAAGGCAGGAAGCGAATGTAGACGCAAGAAAAATCAGCTTCCTCTGTGGGGGGGGTAATGTTCCATCCTTAACTCATGCTAATCTTAGGAAATCATCATAGCGGAAGGAAGGGTCCTGGAAAAAAGAAATAGATCCTAAACAAGTATTAGCAAAGGTAGAGAGAATGGGAGGATAAATATCTGTCATTCGCATCTCAGTAACGTGGGGGGAAAAAAAAAGCGTATCGGGGGCTGGGTTCATTACCCCTTCCTTCTAAGGTAATCCGGCCAGACGAACAGGAAGGGATCGAATTAAGGAAATGGGAAAGGAAAGGGGGGATGGGATTGACTGATCTGGAAGCCAGAAACGAGTCACTGTATCCGAGAGAGGGCGGGGAAAGGTTAGAAGATGGATTGCTTGCTCTTCCTTCAAGTAATTCGCTTGAGCTTGAAGGGATAAGGAAAGTTCCGGTATTTGGTCAGGAGAAACCTGGGATGCCATATTAAAGGGTCGAGAAGTGTACAAAGATAAATACTGGAAGGTGGGAGTTTGCAGAGTCCGGAGGTTCATTCTCCGTGGGAAAAGATGTGGAACTCAGTATTATCTAAGTCTCATAGGGAGGGTATCTGAAAAAAAGGTCCAGAGTCACCCTGGCCCTTAAGGGGTACAGCAAAAAGGTTACTATCCGGATGGATTGAAAGAGGGTAGGAAGAGGAGAGAGGTATCCCAGGTGCATCTTTTCTCCTTGTGGGTCCCCCAGGGAAGACTGAATACAGCCCTATACTCATAATTATAAATCATTACTATCTAATTGCCTGGTCGGGAAAGAAGGGTATCATCGCGAGCAAGGTTATCGTGGAGCCATTCACGAGTTAAAGTAGAGGGGGGGGAGCAGGTTTGGGGGGGGAATCACTAGAACGATTGACCAATATGTCCGAAGGGGTAAAGCCAATCTTCGAAGATCTGCCAAGGAAATGGGAAGGTCAGACCGGATTTGGGTAAAGAATGGAAGGAATAGAAGGAACAATTATGGAAGGAACCGGATAACATCCACCGCGGGAGAAAAAACGTATGTATAATTAGGAACTAGAAGGTTAAAGGGGGGAAGGGTGTTACAGCCGCATTGAGGGATGAAGGGGGTGGGAAACTAAGGTCATGCCACATTGGCCGATATAAGAATATCATTCTATCTTGGCTGTATGGATGACTGGAGGACTTAATAGGCAAAGTCTGTAGGATTACAGGGGGGAGGGTAACCTGACTTTCCCGTTAGAATAAAAAGGGGGGAGTCTTTTGGACCAAAGAAGGGGGTTATAGGGGAAAAGAGGAAAAAGTTTGTGGAAAGTACACAAGGCATGGTGAATCGCCTTTTTAACGGGGAGAAAGGGAAGGGAAGAATCGGGCGGGGACTTGAAAGGTCCAATTACCCCTCGAAAGGGGGGAATAGGAGTCAGGAGAAGTTACGTATAGCCTTCCAAGTTTGAACGGTCTGAAAGGTTAAAGGTCTTGTGGGAAGGAAAGGCAAGGAAGTGTTCTGTAAACAGGATGTGATGGATTTGGAGACTTGCCTATTGAGAGGAGAGCTATTCCCCAAAGACGAAGTTGGAAAACTTAAGTTCGTTACTACGTAGATATAAAAGACAAGGGGAGGGGAAAAATGAAAAAGATATAAGTACGGTCGGGGAATACTGGTCTCATATCCGAGTGGGGGGTCAATCGGTCTTCTGAGCCAGATTAAGAGCGTGAAATTACACTAAAATTCCTTAGGATAAAATACACATTCTAATTCCGGAAAGGAAAAGTTGGCCTGACGCTAAGTACAGGTGATAAGATTGCTGAGGCTTAGTTAAAAATCGAACTTTCCGAAAGCAGGTTATACGTGATTGTTCCCGAGACGGGGAGAAAAAATGAAAGGGGACTGCGAGTTCCGACCTGCAGATTGAATAATTACGATGAAGGGGGGGCCTTTTAAATAGAATCAGTCATTACCCTGGGGTAAATCGGGGGAAGGAAAATAAAGAGCGATGAAAGCTACTGCCCATATTGCAAGTCCTCATTTAAAAGTAAATAACCTGTCTCAGCTAAATAGAGGCAAGGGGGGGTTTGGGAGGAAGGGCTTGTCTCGTTCCCCCTAGTAGGAATACCTCGATATAGAAGTGAACACGGGGGGAAAATTAGATGCTTACCTGGTGGAGGTCTGGACCTTTGGGAAGTTCCAAGTGTTAATAGAAGAGCCGGGGATCACAGGGGCAAGGAGATTAACTTTAACTGTTGGACATCCGAGGGATGAATCTGGAGGGCTGAACACTTCACTGGGGAAAGGTAGGTCTCTGGGAAGAGGAACCTCGACTCCTTACTGTGGGTGGTCGGAGCCACTCCCTTTCTAAAAAGCAGTGATGAAAAAAGGGTATGGGATAAGGATGGGGGCGCACAGGATCCTCACCTGGGTTGAGGGGGAAAGGGGTAGTGAAATCTTGAGGACTGTGACAAGGAAAAAGTACCCGGAAGACATGAACCAGAAGTATCAATTTCTCTGGGTCTGGAAAGCTCCGAAAGGAAGGTTACAAAGTCAGCTCGGTCTGGGGGAAGACGAATATTGTTCTGGAGGGGTACGGGATCAAGGACGATAGAGAATCCGTTAGTATACATTAAGGGAAAAAACTGGGTCTAGGCGGAAATCTCCATTAGAGGCTGATGGGGGGGGAGGCGGAATAGAGAATTCAAACCGTTGGGAGAAATGGCGGATTGAAATCAAAATCAACAAAAAGGGCGATCTGAAGTTATAGGTGCCAGGAGGAGGGGGTTTGCCGTAAGGAGGGAAGAAATCTGGATTTCTCTTAACCGGCGAGGAGGGACTATGGGGGGGAGAGACAGATTCATCTCACGGGGACTTAATTTCCGTTGGAAGGGAAAAAGAAGTGACCGGAGGGGGAGATTAAAGAGGCTGTCTTCTATATTCTGATATGGCATCCTTTGGACTATAAGGGAGGAGCCAGGGACAACGGTGTTGGGAGTCAGTCCACTGAGAGAAAGAGGGGGAGACCTTCAGGTCCTTGACCAAAGAAGAAACGCGTAGCCGTCCTGTGATTAGGGTGGGGGATAATCCAGGGGGGGAGATCGATGTCGTACATTAGGGATGAGGAAGGGGGTAAGGTTCAGGCGGGAAGAAAAGGGTTCGGCTCTAGCCGTGAATGCTTACATACACAAGATTAAGCGACCCGGTAGGTGGCTTTCTTCTAACACTCGGGGCGTGGCAGAAGAAGGAGAACTTGGCTAAGAACATTTGTCAGGGGAGGGGTGGGGGGGGCACAGAATGGGAGAATCTAAGCATCCTACTCTATTTTAATGACGGGACGGAGGACCAAACGGGGACGTTCCTACAAATCAGACTAAAAAAGAGTTGCAGAATGAAAAAAAGGGAACGGCTGGGGGGAGGCTCTCAATAGGAGGGGAAGGGTTGGTCACAAAGAGAAACAGGCAGTCGCTAAAATACTAGTTGAATCGGAATTGAGAATAATGGAGAATAGGGGACAGTGGTCTGGAAGGCGACTACGGGGGAAGGGGGGGAACAGAAGAAAAAGGGGAAGGGGCCAGGGTTGAGAAAATCTAGAGATCTTCAATGCCCAGTTGTGCGGTTCGTGGGGGATGAGAGGGGGGGAATTTAATAAAATCACTTAGAGGAGGACGGGCAGCCGGGGGGGGGGGGAAAAAGTCGGAACGCTAAACCGGTCCATGAAGCAGCTTTGCTACAGAGAATGGGTCTGGGTAAGAGATCCTATAGATTTGGGGAAGTCTACGAGAGGGGGAGGACGGGGAAGAAAAGGATCCGGCTTAAATCGGGGAAGGAAGGTCACCTCTAGGAATCCTATAAGGGATAAAGTCAGGGGAAAGGGAATTACGAAGAGACAATACGGAAAAAAATCTCTCAAGGAGTAAAGAGGAGAGCGTCGGAAGACACACAGGAAGATCACGTAATAAAACATATCTTCTCCAAACAAATGGTTTATTAGGAAGGATATTTCTGGCTAGGCGCCGGGAGGGGGCATCTCGGAGGTCATGGGGAAAGGGGCCTAGCGTCCTGCTCCTTGCTCCTATTCGTCAATCCAGCTACTCATCATGCTAAGGTACAGGTTAAGCCAGAAAGAAGAAAAGGGGGAAGAACCCATAGAAGAAAAAACTACCGTCGAGTACATCATCCATCGAGGTACCTCAGAGAAGTTGACGGGGGGGGGGGAATAAAAAAGGAGGAGGTGCTTTTTAAAAAATAAGTATAAAACGATGCGCAAGGGGGGTCACCCCTGAGGGAGTCGGAGGTTCCTCTGGAGGGGGCATGAAGGGTATTACCCGACCGGAAAGGAAGGGAGAGGGGCCAACCCTTTGGTAACAAACCTTACAGGAAGGAACCGTCAAGTAGTGAAGGCCAGTTACGGAGTACCGGGTCTCAAAAGGGGTCATAGGTGACGAGGTCAGAATAGGACTGAACAAATGTACGAGTCACCAGAGAAATCAAAACCCAACCAAAAAAACCAGTTACGAAGAACACGGAATACGGGCATTTTGGAATACCGTGAGATGAACTTACATCACGGGCAGAATTAGGGAAAAAAAAGAAGCTGTCATCCCAGTTGGAGGCTGAAAGGGAAGACGATTTAATCTTCAAGAGATCGAGATAACGCTGGGGGGGTTCAGTAATTTTATGCAGGGATTGAAAGCCCTGGAGGGGGGGAGAGGGAGAGCAATGAACCTGACGAAGATAGGAAGAAAGGAGGAGCAACTCTCACCAGGGGAAGAAAGGAAGGGGGAGTTACTCTCGGTTCTGGATCAGTCATTGGCAAGAATAATGAAACGGGTCTTTAAGAGAGTTTCTTTGCTGAGGTCTAAAGAACGGACAAAAGCGGCAGACTAAGCCCTTCTATTATGTTAACCGGGTCCAATGTCCCGTTGAGGGACAAGTTCAATCAAAAAAAACCCTTCAAAGAAACGCCCCGCGCGAGTAGGAAGTCGAAAAGACCACCTCATCGGGAAGTTCAGGGCACTGACCGTCCTGCAGAAAGGTCTCTTAACTTTTCTGTGGAGAGAAAGACGTTTCAGGAACATTTCGGAGACAGACTCTAAAAGAGGATCGAAAATGGGGAACGGACTCAAATCAGCGGCAGATATGGACGAGGAGGGGTCTAACCCTAGTAGAAAAGAGGGGGAAATCTTCCTGGAGATCGCGAACGGAGGAGGGGAGGGGCTCGGTTTATCAAAGGGCCAGATCACCCTTCGGACTTCGTGGAAAAAAAGCTGGTATCAGAAAAGAGGAACTGATTAGGTCCCGGGGCGGTAAAGATAAAAGATGGAGAAAAATAAAACAGCGCATCGTTCCCATGAGGGGGAGAGGGGGTTTCCTGGAAGGTAAAAAGACGACCGGGACTAACGGATTACCAGACAACTGGGTTTAAGAAGTCTGAAGGTACCGTAAATCCTTAGCATCCAGGTGACGGATGATCGGGGGGACTCCATGATCAGGACTTAGAGGGGGAGGGGGAAGGTGGGCTGCAAGGAGGGGAAAACTAGAATGATGTTTTGCACAAAAAGTAAAGGGCAATGTGAGAAGATCCACTCTGAAAATAGAAATTAAATACAGTTGAAAAAAAGGGCCGGAAAAAAGGGGCCAAGGTACATCATAAGGATACTAAAACAACCACAGGGCTAACTCTAAAAGAGAAAAATCCGACAGTGGAGAGTAAGGGACGAAAAAAGAAGGGAAAGAACCTGATTTTGTGGTCTACAAGATCAGTACTTTAGGGGACGCAGTTGCCGAAAAGAAAACCGGCTAGTACTAAAGAAAAATTTATACTTTCTGTCCACTTTGACGAAGAGAAGGTGAAATCAATAATTGGCTACGAAGATTGTACTTGAGAGTTCATGGTTCGACCCGAAGGTAAGGGGGAAAGGGTTCAAAGTTAATGACTTGAGGGCTGGGGGAGGGGAAAGCGGTCATGACCATTCCGTGGTGGAGCGAATGACAGGATCTAAGAGGGGTTTGCCTTGGGTCTAGCTTCGCAAAGAGTAAACGTACTAACCGCCCCAGGTAATCCGGGGTCGTGATTAGAAGGGGTCCTCCGGTTTAACCTTCATTGGATTGCCTGGGAAAGGTGGAAGTGTGGACCAGACATTGCCTTGGTAGGTTTAATCCATTTTACTTCTCGTGATCCATAACCTCAATTTGCAGTCCTGATCCTGAGTCTGAACGCATCTTTGAGCAAAAAATGCAGACGGGCGCATCGTTTCTGTTTCGTTTCTTTAAGGTCCAAGTCCCTTTACCTCGATATACAACAAACAATTTGGAGGGGGGAATATAAGAAGGACGTGTAGACTCACTGTAAAGGTCCGAGGGTTTCGGAAAGGGCTTTCGCTCAAAAAAGTAAGAAAAAACTCGAAAAAATGATCCTACCACTTAACTACCAGTAGGAAGGAGCTTAAAGTTAGGGCAAGCTCAAGAGAGAAAATAAAAGAGAAGGTCTTGTAAGGGAGTCTTTGCACGGTTCAGAAAAGAAGGCCGCGGAGGATTTCCTGGATGATCCTGAAAGAGCGAAGAACGATTTCATAAAGGCTCAACTACGCTTATAGACCCTTCCCTTGGGTAAGGGAAGACCTGAAGGCATAAAAAGTTACCTAGGTCGACCCACCCCAATCTACAAGTCTAGGGACCCGCATGGAGATGCAGGTCATCGACAAGGCCGGTACGCAAACAAAACAGTCCGATATTGAACCTGCGGTTCTGGGGGAAAAAAATATGAGTTTCCAGATCTTCAAAACTGGCAGGAGGGAAAAAGTCAACAAGAGAAAAACGTAGTCTCCGTAACTATCTCGACCTGGTTCGGAAATACGAGGGAGGTGGCTATTAAACTGAAACGGCATCAAGGGGAGGGAAACAATGGAAAAAGAGCATAGGGAGAAAACTGTAAGGGACCTAACTATGGTTGAAGTGAGACACACGAAGCCAAGGGAAAACTTAGTCAAACGAAGAGGAAGTCATCAGAGGAGGTAGAAGAGGGGTTCTCAAGCACAAGGACTACAAAAGTTCTGGGCCTCAAGTGTCTCGGGCCAGAGGAGGGGAAAAAAAACCAGCTTCTCATTGCCTGAGGGGTCAAAAAGAGTAGATACCTTCAAAAGGGGGAAAAAGGTATCATAAGATGATTCCGCAATAATCACGCCAAAGTCATCCGGAGAGTGCAAAAAACTCGGGGACAAGAATGGACTACGAGGGGGTAGGCGGTTGTCCGATTAAAACCGACAACTGCCAGACGTTCAAACGAAAAAAGAAAAAATGGATAAAGGGGCTGAAAAACAGGAACATTCCCGGTAGAAACGTTCAAATAAAGGACTCTTAAAAGAAGAGAATCCGAAAAATTTCTGTCCTCCAAGAAGAAAAAAAGTACTGGGAATCAGGGAAAGACCGTATCTAGCTCGAAATCTTCTTGTCGGGGTAATGAAAGATACCGGCCTATGACGGGCAGAACGATATGCGACAGAGTCAGCGTTTGACATTCGTCTGAAATTGACCACTTAAATTCGGGGGAGGAAAAAAAGAAATCCGGAAAGTGTCAGGCATTCCTGCTGGATAAGAGGGGGGGAAGGCTACGCAGCAAAACTTTGGACATTACCTCAGCTGGCTTCTTGGAAGAAATGGTTGAGCCTTATTTCGGAAAGAGACCCTGGGGGGGGGGGGGGGGGGGGGATACCCAGAAGTCGCCGGTCTGGGGGAGACGAAGATCAACCTCCTTGATTTATGTCGGGGCTTTTCCGAAAGTCGGCTGCCGGCTACGAAGAAACAAAAAAGGGATGGGAGGGTCGAATCTCCTTAAGACTTCTCCCCACCATTTCTTTTCGTGCCGGGAAGAGAAGGAGAAAAAACTACTGGGACCAGACGAATCTCAAAAAGGCTGGTCTCAAAAGAAGATTCTTTTTCCATTACTCCAGAAAGATGACTAAGCTCGCAAGGGGGGGGGACCTCGATGGGACGTACCAAAGCAGGATAATAAATTTCTAGACCTTAAGTCAGGGAAAACCTGGGTTTCGCCAGAAAAGAACGTGTGACTAAAGGTGGCCTCGGATTCAGAGTAAGATTTGAAAAAAAAAAAAAATAAGTCAGGATTAAGTCACTGGTAGATGTCTGCGGGCGTTTGGGGTTTGAAAAGGGGAAGTTGCAGGGCTCGTTTATACTCTCGTCAGGGGTTCAAGGAAGCGAAAAAGAAAAAAAATTGAAGGTGACCTCTTGAAGGAAAAATATCTTAAGGTTCTTCACCAGAAAAGGAGGTATTGTTGAAAGCCGAGTTCAAATACAACAACAAAAGGTAAATGGGATGCTGATGATCTCGGGCGGCTGAGCGGGAAAGACATTAGGATAGGTGACTGGCGTCATCAGAACCTGAGAACAACCTCCAGAGAGGGGAAAAAAGTCAGAGCTAGAAGAGAGAT
>Ga0179593_1554626_pt1 | contig 10898 bp, 10 predicted proteins | sample CZODoug2_1_08_16_FD_185931 | JGI IMG/M metagenome (GOLD analysis project Ga0179593, IMG submission 185931) | Vadose zone soil fungal communities from Angelo Coast Range Reserve, California, USA - CZODoug2_1_08_16fungal (PacBio error correction) | ecosystem: Environmental > Terrestrial > Soil >...
GGCTCCTCCATTAATGCCCGTCTACCGAGGAAATCGTCTACGCGAGGCTGATTACGTTCGCTCGAAACAGGACCTAAGCGCAAAAAAAGCGTCGGTCCCCCTCATGGCTGACCGTAAAGCTCGACGTTGCAAGCAGCCCGATTAAGCCGGGGACACGAAAAGAAAAAGCCGGGGAGTTCCCTACTTACGGGGGAGGCTAATCCTTGTGCCGTTGAAGTGCCGAGTGTCCCCGCGGTCTCCGGATGTCGGGGGGAAGAAAAGGAATTTAAGCCAATCGACCAGCACATCTACTCCTAATGACAAAAAAATGCGGGGGTACCCTTCCGGCGGTCTCAGATGAGTTTGCCTTCAGGTGGGGCCAGAAGGTCAAAAAAACGGGACCTTCGAAAAGCGCCCTCTCACTAATCAGGATCTTGGGCCTTCTTAGCGGAAAGTAGCGGCGGTCCTTTCAGGGATGCGATGCTAACCCTCAAAAACAAACTGACGTCCGCCATACTATGATGGGCCTCGAAATAAGGGAAATCGCACGCTCAGCCTTCCTCATAAGACCATTTACCGCCTATGTGGCTGCGCCTGCGGGAGAAAGCACAATCATCGGGGGTCGCGAGGGGGCTGGTCGAATAAAAAGACGGACGGACAAGAGGTGGAGTGCCTGTAGCGAATACACATAGCGGGGAAAAAGAAAATCAAAATCTGCAGGAAGACCGGAAAAAAGTGCATTCGCCGCGCTTCTTCACTAGGTAGTGGATGGCAGGGTCTCCAGGCGGCCCTCACACATTCCTTCGAGTGCTGCAGTTTAAAACAGACTAAAAGGTAAGTGATCGGGCGAGCACTACGAGGTCTTAGAGGGGTTTTGAACAGTCTCCGCGAGAGTTATAATCTTCCGAGCGATGGAGAACAGTTAGCTACGCAGGAGGGAAAGGTTGAGAGACGGACCCGATCACATCCCGACCACGACCGAAAAAGGCAAAAGGGGAGGGGGGGCCTGAATCGAGCCTCAAAGCGACCAAGCAAGCCCCGAAACCGGATTTGTCATCTCTGGTTCGGGTCGCCTATTCAAAGATCGATCACGAGCGAACTCAGGGAGGTCAAGGGAGTATTTATCCAGGTACCTCTTCTCGGAGCCCGGAAGAAATGTAGACGCGCTGTGGGGGGGAGCACGAGAGAACAAAAAGGGAAGACTAAAGGTCATAGAGGCTTCCCTCAGGAACGCCGATGAAAACGAGTCATAATCCTGCCCATCAGCGGTCGAGGGTCAATCGATAGTCTAGTTGAAAATAGCCTTCAAGTCGGGTGGATAAGAGGCAAAATCCTTGGAGGAACCATCAAGGAATGGAGTAAAGGCTCTGCGAAGGAAAGAGAGGAAGCGGCGAAACCGAGCGTTTTATAGAAAGTTCGTCAACAGTCCCATCCACGGGTGATACTTAGGAAATGGCTTGAAAGGAACAAAAACACCCACGCCGGTCTTAAGCTCCCTTGTCTGGGAAAAAATGTCAGAGCGTAGCCTACTTTGGAAAGAAAAAGGAAGGCCACTAGGGGACGTCAGTGTCTTTCCACGGAGGACAGCAATGGAGATGAGGGCCTGGGAACGTGTACTCCCGAAGAGGAAAAAACGCGAGAGGGGAAGTCGACCGTTGCACTATCAGCACGGCTGATTGTCACCTCCGAGAGCAGAAGTAAGAAATATAGAAAAAAAATAGAAAGTCTCCTCCCACAACGAGCCCGTCTTCCGCTGCCCCTTCAAGGGGAATGAAACCCTGGGCGCATAAATCGAAAAAATCGGACGGCGACTAAAAGAAGGAGACCCTCCCGAGTGCAAAACACGTCGAGGGAAGAAGAACTTAGAAACTCGAACTGGAAAGGGTCAAAGAGTCAACACTCAGCGACAGGGGAAAATCTGACTGCGTGCATGCAAAATTCAACAACACAACGGGGATTAGGTGGGACTAAACGCTCCTAGTTACTTTTAGAGCTGGGGGGGGTAGAAAAAACGACCCAGCAAAGTAGGTGGAGATCTCTCTGGGGAAGAAGGTTAACTCTCAGTAATAGTGTATGTAAGGGAGGGGAAAGAAGGGTGGCGAGGAGGAGACAAGGGAGGCGCGAATAGTCGTTTTCAGGGAATATCGTCATGTTGCGAGCGAGGGGCCAGTGTTGCAAGAAAGGCGGAAGGAGATCTAATGGAAATTTCAAAAAAAGGCAGAGTTATTCCGTATCGGAGAAGGCTTCAAGGGTGTACTAAAACTCAAGGAGTCAATAAAAGGAGGAGAATGACGACCTTGAAACGCTTACTTAGGGATAAACCTATACTAGGAGAGAAAAAAATAGAAGAACTAAAATAAATTAAACTTCATCTAGAATGGGGTTAGGAGAGCTTAAACCTAGACCGAATCGGGAAGAGCGAGAAGGGGGACACAGTTTTCTTACTTCAACCACGGAGAGGAAGAGGGAAAAAGGGATATCTGTTGAAAAATCCAAGAGGGCAAGTTTAGGAATGAATGAAGGCTCTCGATCCACCCTGTTCGGGGAAACTAGAGAAGTCGTAACCTCTTCTAAAAAGACTTCGGGCAAAGGGGCAATGGCTGCAGGACTCGATCTGGGAAGGGGGCCTTGCTCCCTCGGGATACGTGGAAGAGAAAACGAAGCGGAGCGAACCGTGATAATGGGGGGAGGAAATAGAAATAAACCGAGGGAACTGTTCTACCGGACCCCGTACGAGGATCTCTTGTTCTCTCCTCCGAATCGACAGGAAGCCCTCCACCTCTAGGAAAAAATCTCGGGAGAAAGCTGGGAGAAAGTAGACTGCGGAAACGAAGGGAAAACGTTCTGCGGTTTCTTGACGTGGCTCGGAGTAATAAACATAGACCGTTGGGTCCAGGGGGTACGGGAAAGGAAACGTTCGGATTTTCAAGAGAAGACTATTCGTCACTCTCTCAGAAGCGGGGTGTGACCAGAAGAAGAGGGGCTATCTAAAAGAAAAGTCAGGGGGATAAAAAGAGAAAAGGACTCACTCGAAGACTGTAGGGACGTAGCAAGATTCGATGAAACACCCTTCCTCTTCCAGACCACCGAGAAACGCTGAAGTGTTGAAGGAATTGAGTCGTGAGCTAGGGAAGGGGCTAGGAGTCAACGGTCTAGCAAAGGAATCCCCCCATTTTCAGTCAGAAAAAAAATCCCACCCGCGGTTAGCCTGGGACCGAGGGGAGCCACATCTGGGAAAATGGCGGTCGGAATAAAGGAGCGGGAGGGGGGTTCAAGAGAATGGAACCACCCACCTAGAGGTCCTGCGGCCCGGGGAAACCTAAAAAGACCTTAAGAGGGGGGGCTAGAAAGGAGACCCCGCTTGAGAAGGCACATATTCACCGGAAGTAAACTTGGGGGGTCGAAGCGAAGGAAAAAAAAAAACACAAGGGGAAAAAAGTGTCGACTAAACCTCGCCGCCCTGGACCCAGGGGAATGGGGGGGCCGTCTCCTTATCCTGTTGAGGGGGGGTCTAAGGGGGAGAAGACGGAACGTAAACTTAATCAAAGACAGCTGGGGAAAAAGGCCAGAGAAACAAGCCGCCGGCAAAGAGGGCGTGTAACGAGCGGATAGGGGGGGGGAAAGTTCATAGCGCATCTGGAAGGACTTCACGTGAGTTGCCGAAAAACCAAAAAAAAAAAACCACTCTCCGGGGCTGGAAAAAGAGTCTGAAGGAAGAAGCAGAGAGGCACCCGCAAGTCAAAAAGCGCGTAGACAGTGAAGGGGGTCTCACTGCGTCGATCTAGGAAAACAAACAAAGGGAGGGAACGCCAAGGAGTCTACATCTGGAAACAGTAAGGTGGGTACTAATGGGATGAGTGACGTCATCGGAAAAACAAAAAACGAAGAGCTTCGACGCGACTTCTGACGTCTCGGGTAAAAAAAAAAAACCGGAAAAACGCTCGACACGGGGGTGAAGGCAGAAAGTGAAGAAGAAGGAAAACAACGGCAACAGACGCGCTTTCCCTACGAAGGCGCGAGCCTGAAAAGCGAACAAAACCGTGGGTCCCAAGCGGCGGAGGGGAGCCAAAGGAAGGGAAAAACCCCAACTACCAGACCGTAATCTTAAAATCGAAACTGGAACCCCATGCCATTGGGGAATAGGGGGAGTTTTTTGGCAACCGTCGCCCAGGGGATGGAATGGGGGGAATTTACCGGCGCTTAGAAGACTCCTCTCTCTCACTTAAGTGCCGAGGGAAAGCGGAAAGCGCTATAGGCCGGCGGGGTGGTGAAGGTCTGCGGAAAAAGCCGTTGATCTTTAAACTGAAGGACCAGGGCCGGAAAAAAAAAAGACGAGGAGGGGGCGCGACATCCTTCCGGGGGGATAGAAAGAAAGGAGTCAACCGGACGCCAAGAGGGGACGAAAGCAACTACCGGGTCCGAACTGTAAAAGTCTGGAGGATTCGTTTGGTAGGGGGGGAAAAGAAGGGACAGGGCTGTTGAGGGCCAAAAGTTTTGAGAAACCGACAACAAGCCGAAAAATGTATCAGACAAGGCTGGGCAGAAGGAAAGGGCCACTGGGGAAAAGGCATCTAGGATAATGCGGAAGGTGCCTTGGGTCATCCAAACGGGGTCCAACGCACAACATGCCAGCTTTCTTCCAGGTCTCAACGGAGACGGCCCTCTCACGACTCTCTCGGGGGGAGGAAAACACAACGTGCAAGGGAGGAGCAGCACGAGAGCGTTGCAAGAAGGGGGAATTTGTTAACACCCGAAGCGAGCGTCAAAATAGAAATGTCTCTCGGAAAAAAATTAAACAGAACGAACTAAAACACAACAGACAGGAAAAAAGGGAGGAACAGAGATACTCTCAAGCATAGCGAAAACTCTAGGGCTGGAATACGGCAGAGGGGAAAAGGGCGATCCTCGTGAAGCGGGGGGCGAATTATCTAAATGGAACGCCAAAAAGTCCGGATAAAAAGACCGTTGAAGCAACTCGCCGAGCGTCTAAAAGTGTCAAGATTGGAAACAACGATAGAGCCAAATTGAGAGGTAAAAAACATTTTCTAAGCTGCGGAGAACAAAAAGAAAAAAAAAAGGGTCTCTTTACCGGTCAGGAAAAACGGTAGCTTTCAAGAAGTCCAAAATATACCGTCCGGGGGGGAAGATCAGAAAGAAATTGAATAATGGTACGGGAATGTCAGACAATAAGAAGAAATCTTTTTACGGAGCGAAGACGTATGACCCAGGGACCCGTGAAAAACCTTCCAAAAAGAGGGCCTAAGGGAAGGAGGGGGAGAGCTCATTCACAAAAAACGAGTAAGGCCTCATTTTAAAAACGAAGGGTCTTAACGAGCCGGAGGGGCTAATTGGAACATTAAGGCTGTGGTAAATTGGCGTTGAAGCAAGTTCGTTACGCGAAGAGTCTGACAATTCCACCGCTAGGAAAAATGGATCCGCCAAGAGAGGCAGTATCGAGCGAAATAGTCCAACTTTCTGCGGGAAGAAAGGTAAAAAACGAGACGAACCTCGGACGACGCGTCCTCGAAGAAAGAAGGTCAGACACCCACGTTCATAAAGAACTCTGGAAAAAGAAACCGTATTAATTGGGAGACTACATTTTTCCGGAAATAGAAGAGGGCGGACCTGCGGCGGTCAGAAATAAAAAGTCCAAAAAAATGCTTGGACTCTAACAACTGATAGACATAGCATCAGCTCCCGCTCCCTGAAAAGGGAGTACAGTGGCCACCAACCTATCTCAAAAGGCCAAGACAGAGCCGGTAGGGATAAAAACAACAAACAAGGGTGAAAGCAGGGCAAGGTGACTTGCGGGAGGGAATGGGTCGTTAACGAACCAGCAAAATAAGGGGAAAGAGCTTTTCTCCGAATTGGTCGCGCGAGTAGTCTGGGGAGGACGACGATTTCGGAGGATCGAAAGTCACAGATCAAGGTTCCGGGAAAAAGGAATCGTCTAGGGTGATGGAGAGGTTACTCGTGTAGGGAGAAGACTCTACGGCTGTACAAAGGGGAAAACAGCTAGCAGAAATGAATCAGTGGAAGTACTTGCACCTTTATAAAAGGAAAGACGTGACATCTCAGGGAGAAAAGTGGGGGTAACACGGGGCTTAATCTATGACTGAAAAAATTAGGAGGGAATGAGGGTCACAAACCGGAAAAAGCACGGCTTCCAGAAAAAGGAAGACAGAAATTTTGGGGGTATCGATCTATGAATTCTAATGTCACCACTTCCGACGGGGGGGACATCAATTTACTTTTTTTGGGAGGAGGGTCAACACGGACTAGGGTGTTGTCGAAGAGACTACGGAACTCTGTGAGCTTGAAGGTGGATATCGCTTGGGGGGCAATAGGGGGGAAAAAAATCAGAGAGGCTGGTACCGAAAAAAGGCCTGCGAAGGCGATGGTCGTTACAAGACTTCTGGAGGAAATAGAGACGAACATCTACCTAATCGGAGGGAAGAGCCGGGCGTAAGTAGCGGACAAAGTAGAGAGACAACCGGGGGAGGCGCGAGTACATATTCCGGACATACTCCCGTGTAAAATAGGGATGGATCAGCCGAATAGAGTCGACATCTGCCGCCGGGGAAGAGTGATAACCTCGAGGAAATTGTAAACGGTATGATGAGACCGGAGAGGATCGCCTACTAAACAGGGGTGACTTTTTTGCGGATAAGAAGACGAAACGGGCAGAACGTTCTAGTTGAAAGGTTACAGGGGGAATCTCAGCTAAGAGAGACGGAAACAAAAGACCGAGGGGGTCCAAGACCTCTCTCTTTGGAAACTCGAAGAAGCTACACAGCATGGCGCTTGCGGACGGGAAGCACTAAAGTTGAGGAGAGACCTTTGGGCGCTCTGCCAAAGGACGATTAAAAAGCGTAAAAACTGCGAAGGGCCCGGCGAAGATAAGTTTGGCGACCTGCCGCAGGGACCGTGCGAACGCCTCCCACCGAAAGGTTGCGTCAATAGAACGAAATAATCAAAAAGAGGGAAAGAATCTTTGGATGTATTCGCAAAAAGAGAACGCTAGGTGAAAAAAGAGCGAGAAGGGAGTCGGAGCATAGGTCGCGGGCGTCCCGAAGATCGAGAGTGAAGCGGACGCCTTTGGAAAGGTGAAGATCTAATCTCAAGAACTTAAATTAACTGGGACAGATTGAAGAAGAATATGACTCGTCTCGTCAACGTCACGGAAGTAAAGGGCCCGTCCCCTCTAAAAACCTGGGTCAAAAGAGGAAAAAAAAAGCGCAGGTGACCCCAGTGTAGCAGTGGGGGCATAGTAGACTTGCGGGAATGGCAGTGTTGAAAGCCTCTACTTAAAGGGAGAGGAAAGTCATCAATAGCGTTTCAACACCTTTCGGAATCGGCCGAGAAAAAAAAGAAAATTAAAGACGTCGTATTAAACTAGCGTAGAAAGTTTCCGGGGAAAAGGGCTGGTGCAAAGACTTTCGAGCTAATTGGGTGGGGGGGACCCCGAAAGAAGGCTGCTAATCGTGCGCTTAAAAGAAATGATAAGAGAAGAAAGGGATAACAGCGTCAACGCGTGCGATTCCAGGCAGCCCTGGCCTCAACAAACCGGGGAGGAAAATAGGAGAGCAAGGGGACAGGAGCGTTCTAAAAGGAGTTTTGGGCGTGATTCTGAGCGGCCTCAGGGCAGGGGGAAAGCATCGCTGCGGCCACGGCGTTCGGTCGGCACGGAAGAAAGAAGACTGGACCCGATGCCGAGAAAATTCAGTGACGGGGAAGGGACCAGTAAAGACGACAGTCGCCTGCTCTTGAAGAGCTCCAAGGGACACGCGTCACTTAATTGCCAGGGAAGACATGAATTATCAAGCAAATAAAGAAAGGAAAAACGGAGAAAAATGGTCTACCGACCCTGAAAGGCCGAGGAGGGGGGGGGGGGGGGACAAGTAGAAGGGCCAAGCTTTCCGTCGTACCGGGACAAAAACTGCTCGCCGCCTCGCCAGAAAGCAGATCGGAAGTTCAGTGAACTCCGATATCCTAAGTCAAGGGAAAGCTGCGATGCCGAGAATTCCACCCGAAGGGTACAAAAAGGGGATTGAGGGAAAGGGACCTCTAATAATTGTTGGGAGCGGGAGAACAGCCTTCTACGGGGGGAATCCCATATGGGGCTCACAGGGAAGTCTTTAGAGGGTCTAACGAAACCAGGAAAGCACGCGGGGGATCGGTTGGTGCCGCGTCATAGGTAAGTACAATGACTTGGATGGGAGAGGACCTGCAAAACATCAATTCCTAAGCATGTCGAAGAATCCGAAAGGCAGGAAAAAAGGCCGAAAAGGTGCTAATAACCCAATGAAAGAAAAGGGGGTCGGGTCTCTGGAAATTCAATAACCCTTGCGAAAGCCCTCGCCGCTGGGAAGCTCCCGCCTCCATTGGGGGGGAATTATCCTCAAGAAAAAAAAATCTTCTTGGCGGCAATAGAAGTCACCGGAGCGCGTGTCGAATCTTCCAACGCGAGGAACGATCTTAGCCAGGAAAGGGAAAAAAGGGCCCTTTTCAAGAGGAGTAAAAAGAAAAAATCCTCAACACACCCCACCCGGGGAAGGGGGGAAGTGCAGACGAAGACGAGCGCTCGCAAAAGACACAAACCGGGAGGAATGGCTTGTCCGTTGGAGCGCAAGCGGCGAGTTCACGAGCCTCTCGTGTCGGAGGCGTGTTAGGTTCTCCGTAAACGTCTGGACGAGATCCCAGGAAGGATAAATTTTGTCCGACCGATCACTGGTACTAGAGCCACTGAGCAGTTCTCTCAAAAAAAACCAGTCTGGCGGAAGACGGATATTCGACGTCAGGTGGAGAGGGACTACGGAAGAAGTCGCGTCCGCACCTTTCAATCCGGGCCAAAGAGGGATATCACCCATCCTGTGAAAAAGCTCACTCGCCTACAGAGAAAGGAAAAATGGAAGATCGAAAACTCGATCTTGTTGAGGGGGTCAATTCCTCCAACGGGAGGGCCACTTGGACTAAGTTTCCGGCCGCGACATTAAAAAAAACTAGAAGACTTCGTAGTCGCCTAGGCCGTTCACTATGCTCCACATTTTCTTGAAAAAATTTGGTGCCTCGTTCCGCACGCCGGCTCGGGGTTGCTCCTTAAACCGAAGTAAAAAAAAAACTCTTAGGGCCCTAGAGGGCAGAATCAACATCTATGTGACGGGTAGAGCTTACGAGGCTACAGAGAAAGAGATCTCAGAGGAAGGGGAGCTCCGATCCTCACGAAGGCTCAACTGGGAGGATGAAGCTCTTCATCACGGTACCGGAAAAGGTCAAAGTTGCTAGAGGGGCTCACGCTCGGGCATGCCAAGACCCTCTTCAAGACAAACAAACTTAGGTGAAGAATTAATCCTCAATATCGGTCCTTGAGGGGGGGGTCGCCTATCTCAAACGTCTAATCCCAGCCCAGGCCAATCGAAAAAGAAACAACGTAATTCACATAGGAGGGCTACGAGGGAGTGGAAAGGGGGATGTTTGATATTCGGGAACGACCCTTAGAGATGAAATGCTACGGGGCAAAAGGGGGGGGTTCGAAGGAAGTGCTGTTCGAGTCGGACCGCTAGATTGGGGGGGCGAAGTGCTTCGACCGGCGGATAGGAAGATAAAATTGCCCGTGAAGGCGGTGGGGGCGCTGCGAGCCGTAGGGAATGCCAATAGGAAGAAAAAGCAGTGGCGCCGGGAGAACGCAGTGATGGGGGGAAACTTTCACATCCTGTGGAGGCGACTTTTACGAGCGCAGAAAGTGAAGCAACTAAGTGCCTTAATCACTAAGCAGTCTCAACGGAAGGAGGTGAACCAAAGGAAAAAATAGCTAAGCATCACACGGCGAACAGAATAGGAAGCGTCAACGGGGGAATGCGCGGCCCCTCTACTACTGGCTGGAAGAAGGTCGTGTACAGGGTAAGTACAGGGGGAAATGTCGACAGGGGGGGTTACAGACTTCTAATTGTAATACTGTGACTCGCCCTAGGAGAGGAAAGGAGGCAGCAGCCGACGGCTCTGTTCCCGCAATATCGGGCGAAGAAAAGGCCGGGGACCTTGTTGCAATAGACCAGTCGTCAGAAAACGAGCAGTGCCGCCTATCCCTGAGCGCGAAAACGCTAGTGGGGGAAGAATGCGGAAGCTCGCGCACATTTATACGGGCGGACGCCTAGAGGTACTGCGGAAGCTATCCCGGGACAAAATGACTCTTTCCAAGAAGGAGAAAATCAGGCCATAAAGCCCTAGGGAACAACAGGGCGTTTCTAGGTTCTCTTAAAGAAAAAAGTCGATCTTCCCCGACGAAAAAAGGGAGGGGGGTGGAGGGGTTGCTGATTTGCTCTTGTAGACGGCGCCGAAAAGGCCACAAGTTACTCCAGGGAACGTAAACGGGTTCGTTCACCCATCTAAAAAGGGGAAAAAATATGAAATCGCTGGAGCCGGTGAAAGAAGGCCGCCAAACACTCTTAAGGAAGGAAGACGCTCCTTCTAAGGAGGGACCTGGCGACTCGAGCAAGGGGATAGTCTCCGGAATTCAAGTCCTCGGAAACACTCAAGAGGAAAAGACTCAAAACGGAGAAGAGAATTTTCCCACCTGCGATTACGGGCTGATGGCAACGGGGGAGGTCTCAGAAATCCTCTCCCTCCATTTCATTATGAATCGGAAAAAAGACCAAAGAAGAGAAAAAGGTGGTATCCTGGGGGGAGTGGGTCGGCGAGGGGGCATGTCGCCTAATCTTAAGAATGGAGAAGGACCCAGCACTTGTCTCTTCATCATAGAGAAAGGGGGTCGAGAAAGGAGGAAATAGTTAAACCTCGCAGGCATACAGCAGTACTAGCGCCCGCTTAAGTTCCCCAGAGAGAAAAAGGCCGTACTCTACGTACTCAACGCGAATTAAGCAGAGAAAAACGACTTTTCCCCCTGTTCGAGAGCCTAGGAA
>Ga0179593_1696170_pt1 | contig 10898 bp, 12 predicted proteins | sample CZODoug2_1_08_16_FD_185931 | JGI IMG/M metagenome (GOLD analysis project Ga0179593, IMG submission 185931) | Vadose zone soil fungal communities from Angelo Coast Range Reserve, California, USA - CZODoug2_1_08_16fungal (PacBio error correction) | ecosystem: Environmental > Terrestrial > Soil >...
AGGGGGAGGGAAAAAAAAAAAGGATCGGGTCCGCGAATATCCATAGCGGAGCGAAAAGGAATCAACTCTCCGATCTCGTGCACCTTCCGGAGAAGAGTTCGTCTATTCCTGCGGGCCAGACAAAAAAAAGAAAAGGGAAAACCCCGCGGGCTACTTGCAGTCAGCCAAAAAGCAAAGATGTTCCTACTAGCCACTAGTGCGACCTGGAGGGGGGAATCTGGACGGCCTTCGTCAATGCCGCCAAGGGGGGGAAAAAGAAAGGGGGGGGGGGGTCGGAGAACAAGAAGTCTCGAGGGGGCATCTTTTTTGTCATCTGGCGGCTGCAGAAAGGCAACAGAAGGAAAAGAAAAATTAACATCCGCCCTGCAAGGTGCTTTTCTCTGGTCGTTGCCAGTCTCCATAACTGGAAAAAGTGCTTTGGCTGCCGAAAAAAAAAAAAAAAAGCGGGGAGATGGGAGCCTCTGGCTTGCAGGACGAGCAGACAAAAAAGTGAAAAAGTCTCCTCCTTCACTGTTCGGGGAGGTCCATTCGAACGGGGAAAAAAAAAACGATCTCGATCAACATGGGCTAGGGACTATCCCTCCCGGGGGGAAAACGCCGGGCTCTCCAACCCAAAAGGGAGTAACAGCTTCAAGCGAGATGAAATGGTGGGGACGTCCATAACATCACGCTGAAAAGGGGGTGCCGGACTTGCGTGTAGAGGGAAAAGTCCGTTTGTTATATAAAACAGAGCAGTCCTTCGCGCAGGAAAAATAACTTGCCGTGGTCCGCAAAGGCAAAGAGGGGGGGGACTGTGCCGTTAGGGGTCGGCCTTCCTTCCGACCAGGGGACGATCTGGAACGGAAGAAAAAGGAGGGTGGGTTCGAGATAGACGCCTTGGGTGAAGAACGGAAGACGGCCAGATGGGGTTTGTCGAGCTGTCTGGGAGAGAATGGGGCGATTGTCTTATGTCGACACCCAAAAGGTTGGACAAAACCCCTTTTCCTAGGGATGGCAGCAACTTGTCGTCAATAGAGGGTAGGGGAGGCCAGGGGGCCGGACACGCGCACATAGTCAAGAAGGGGGGGGGCGGAAGGCATTTCACTCCATTCCAATGGGAGTTGTCAGACACTGTGAAAAAGAGCAGCATCACACCTTTTGTGCACCGCGGGGAACAGCGATCGAAGGAAAAAGGATTTCACTCATGAACAAAGGGAAAAGCATTATCAACTCACGGGGAAGGCGAAAGGAGGAAAAAAAAAAAAAAAGGAAAACAAGGGAGGTGGGGAGGTATTGATCGTGGAGGAACCTCAAAAGCCCTCCTAACGCATCGAAAAGACAAAAAAACACCCCCGGCAAACTTGCGCCTGGGTAGGAAGGGGGAAAAAAAGGGAAGTGGTCGTCGAGGGCTTAATCAGGACAGGAAGTTCTGCTTAGAAGGAGGAGCACCGCTGCTCAACAGAAAGATGGAAAAAAAAGGGGAGAGAGGGAAGATTACGGCAACTGGATGGAAGCCCTGTACCGGGGGAAAAAGAAAATTCTCCAATTAAACTGTATTAAAAAGAAAAGGCTGCGCGTGAAGGGCATACGGAATACGATGCAGGAGAAAAGAGGAAAAGGGGAAAAAAGGAAAAAAGATTCACTACGGCATTGTCTGAGTTGATGAAGAAAGGGGTAAGGACTGGTCGCTTGTTCTTGCATTGAAGAAAAATGCGTCGGCTGCGAAGCGCTCTTCAAAGAGACGAGAGGAGAAAGGGAAAGGGAAACGACGAGAGATGGCCTCTTGAAGAGGGAGCGTGTGACAGGGAAGGAGTAGGAGGGAGTGAAATCAAGCCCCAAAAGGGCAATCGTGATTCAAGCCTCAAAAAAAAAAGGGAAGGCAGCGAACTCGACTGCCGTAGTCCTCAAAGGGGAGGGAGGGAGCCTTCTCTTATTCCCGTCTTAAAGAAGAGCACGCCACGGGGGTGGGAAAGAGAAAACGTTCATGGTGAGGGGGTAAAAGGTTTCCTTGCTAAAAGGAAGGGCGCCGGTCGCCAGGTGCTTCCAAAAAGGTGAGGAGGGAAAGCCTCAAGTTCTTCGTCTGGGAAAACTCTGGGGGCAGAAGTCTTTCTTACGCGAAGAAAGGAGGTCGACATTTCAAGCCCTCCTCACGACAGGAAAATGGGGGGACCAAAAGGGGGGATCACGACCAGCGCAAGTTTGCCGTTTGATGAAAGGGGGTTGAGTCCACTATAAATACCTCCACTCACCGTAAGGGACCGGACCGGACCTTAGTGGTGGGAAGGAAGAACGGCCCAGGATGTGGGGGTCATTTCTATCATGCGAAGCAAGAAGGTGCCCCGCTCGGTGCACAAGGTGAGGGGAAAGGGGGGAAGAGACGGGCACAGTGTCTGAACAACGAGATAACATTCCTACCGAAAAAAAAAGAAAGGCGCTGCGTATGTGGGCAGGGGGGAAGGAAAAATGGACAATATAGCTTAACCTACCAGTTGCGAACAGGAGGGAAAAACGAACAGAGTACTGGCCATAACTAAAAACGTTGGAAAAATACAAGCTCCACGAGCCGACCCGAAGGGGAAACAAAGAACCAGCGTTGCCTGATCGGGAAAGAGAGGAACCAGGCCGTTTTTCCTTAAGGCCCCACCCCCCCCCAAAAGGGAGATAAGAAAACACCACCCTAACTTTGGGAAAAAGTTGGGCCATTAATCTTCATCAGCTTCGGGGGGAAAGAGAAATGACGGTCCACTGACCCAACGGAAGGGAAAAAAGAAAAATGCTTGCTGGGACCTCACTGGGAGGGAGGATTGCGGAGTAACGGGGGAAACGTCCTGCGCCGCGGGAAACGCCATTGCCAAAGAAATTCCCGTCACAACAACGGGGGGAAGAGTGCTGGTCTTCGACGCGAAAAAACGGGCCAAAGCTACCTGTAAGCGTTTTCTAAGGCAGAAGAAATAGGGGAGGAAAGGGCTTGTCCTTTGCCGCCACGTCGGGCGTAGGAAAACAAAAGTACGTAGCGCTAAGGGAGGGTTGTCGACGAGGTCGCGGGGGGGGGAGGGGGAGGAAGGGCCAGTTGGAAACCTTTAAAAATGCAGGAAAGAGCAAGTTCCGAACAAGAAGGAAGGGAGAGGTCCTTTCTCGTCCGGGAAGAAAAACATCGAAAGAGCTGAGGAGTGAACCTGCCCCTCAGCCCAACATGCAAAAGGACCTTCTCCTTTTCAAAGAGGGGGCGCCGGAAAAAAAAGGAAAATTCCACGTCACCTTGAGACGGGGGGGGGGTATTCCGTTGAGGGAAAAAGGACACATCGCTGCAGCTCAACAAGAGGGAAAAGAGGGGAAACGGCCTCCAGGACAGAGAGGAAAAGACCACCACCATTCCCGCGCCGGACCCGTGGCGGGAAGGGGGAAAAAAGTTCCGTCTCAATCTGGCCCTAGGGGAGTAGATCTCTTGGCTCGTAGGGAACAACAGGAAAGGACCGCATCCTCATTTGAAAGGAAAGGAAAAGGGGGGAAACGGTTCTTTTGTCGATCATCATCAGGCGGAAACAGGAAGAAAAGAAAAAGGACGTTTGGCTCGATCGGACATTCAGTGTAGCGTTGAGCCTCTTGCGCAGTGAGAAGGGGAAAAAGGAAACATAATCCGTTTCTGATTGCCAAGATCAACCACACCAACTATTAGGAGGGGGGGGGATGCGACACTCGAACTGAGACGGGGGGGGGGGGGGGAAATAAAATGAGGATCAATCGGCCTCACGCTACATACTTTGGCTAGGCCGGAGCTTCACCATTCTGTTATAGGGCCGCCCTGCGGCTGCAAGAAGAAAAAAAAAAGAGGGGGACAAGCTCCAAATCGGCAGCGCGCGGCATCCTACAACAGGAACCTAAGAAGGGGATACTACGACCATATCAGATCCTGCAGGGAAAAAAAAAAAAAAAAAAAAGGGTCCGCGCTCACATGGCATGGTTTTGCAGGGAAAAAAATGGCGGAGGGCCTTGATTCCGTTCAAGATGACAGAGGGGCGCGATTTGTTGCCGGGGGGGAGAAAAAACGACTACCACTTCACCAGGACCAATCAAAAAAGGGGTGGACGTTAATCGCTTTCAAATGGGAGAGGGGACCCAGGCGCATAACGGTAACTCTATCCGGAAAGGCGCCAGGGCACGCCGCTGAGAAGAAGGAGGGGGCGTGGAGCCCTGGCTTGCAGACTATAGAAAAGTCGAAAAATGCGTTCCGCCGCCGGAAAGAAAGGGGCCTGATCGATTCAAACGGGGAAAGGGGAAACCCACTGAAGGGGAAGAAGCTACATGCGTCATGTGACTATCCAGGGAAAGGGAAAAAATAGAGGGCCGACAATCACCTAGTTAAAGAAAGAGGAAAAGAAAAATTTGAGCCCATGCCGAGCAAAGAAGGGTGGCCGTACTTTAGGGGGGAGGGTCCATCCGTTGGTATAGGGAGGAAGCGCAGGCCGTCTGCGTCGTTTGGCCAAACATGAGGGTGCTGGTGCCGTTGCAGGGGGTAGGAAGTCCTGCCTTCCGCCTGAGGATTCAGGAAAGGAAAAATAAGGCGGGCTTGTTGGGGACACCCGTTGGGGAAACAAAAGGGAAGGGGACGCTCGACATACGCAAATCAAGAAAACGGACGGCTGGGGGACTGGGCGATTGTCGTATGGCGCCAAAAGGTGGGGAGGAAAAAAGGAGAGGTCTTTGGCTGGCACAGCACTGGCGCAGAGGGAAGGGAAAACATCCGAACATACTTCAGTCGGAAAAGGCGTCGGGGTAAGGCATGTCACGCAAAAGGAAGGAAGGGGTAAGGACACTTTTCCCTCCGGGGAAAACGAAGACACTCTCAGGCTGTCGAGAAGGAAAGGAATCGCAATGACCACCAGGGTGGAGTCACAAATGCCACAATTCACTGGAAGAAGGTCAACCTCAAGGGGGGGAAAAGGATTTCCGCCATGGCCGGGGAGGTTAGGAGGAAGAAGTACCCTCAACCTCTAACCATCGTTCGAAGGAAGGGGATGCGGAGGTTCGTGGCTGATTTCTTTAAATGGGTAGGAGGAGGAAAAAAAGAAGATGGGTTCTTCTTCTCCTGCCCTCAACGGAAAAGGAAGAACTTTAGAAAAGGGAAACGGAGGGAAGCCCTGGCGACCGGAGGGAAAGGAAGGAAAGAAAAAAAAAATTTCTCCAAGTAAACCGGATTAAAAAAAGGGAAAAAACGGGAGGGGAAAAGGGGGAAGGCATACTTTACTCACGAGAAAGGGGCGCCGCCGCCGCCCCTGAGGACTAAGGCTGAGAGGAACCTCTTCTGGTGTAGGGATGCATCAAGGGGAAAAGAGGGGGGAAGCAAGTCTCTAGAAGATTCTCTTGGGGAAGGGAAAAAAAAGAGCGCTTCAAGGAGGCTCTCTCCAAAAAAAAAAAAAGAGAGAAGAAGGCAACTCTGAATAGCGCGAAAGAGACCAGGAGAGCTATCTCTTGCTTGAAATCAAGAAAACAAAGGAAGGAAAGGAGCGGGATGCAAGCCTACCACAAAAAAAAACAAAAAAAGAGGAAAAAGGGAAATGCCGTAGTCCTACCGCGTAGGAAGCGGGGAAGGTCCCGTCTGCCCTTCAGCGCAGGAAACAGGCAGAGGGGCTCGGTTTCCGAAGGGGGGAGGGGGGAGGCTGCTTCCGCGGTTCACAGGTGGGGAGTGTCCATCCAGTTGCCTGTAAGAAGAAAAATGGAAGGCTCTGGGAGCGCGGTGGGGAACGAAAGGGCAAGAGAAAAAAAGCGGAAAAATGGTCCGAAGGAATCGTTCGGAAACGTGTCAAAGAAATGTTTTTGTGCCGACGGCAGTTTTTCCGGTGGAAGAGGCTGAAAAGTTGGGAGGAAGAGGCGTTCCTCCACTATATACGGACCAAGGGGGGAAAATGCACTTGTCCCGGGAAGAAAGGGACTTCACAGACCGCTCCTTTTTAAAAATGGAGGAAAGGGGAGGAGGTGCGATCCTTATCGCGCTGCGCACGGCCTGAAGGTGCGGCCGGGACAGAGCGTGAAAAGTTTCTTAACAATCTAGCAAAAGGGAGAGCCAACAATTCTCTGGAGGGCTTTGTCCCGTCCCCTGGAAGAGGAAAGAGTGCGCAAGGGGAAAGGCCCCATCTACGCTATAAGAAAGGGAGGAAAAATGGTTGTCCCATAAAAAGAGACAAGACCACTTAAAAAAACATCTCGACAACAACTCCCAGAGTGGAATTATCTTTCTTATTTCGACGCAAAGGGGGGAAAAATCGGATCTCTACCCAAACAAGAAGGTGGGAGGGAATTCCATATGGGAGTCCTGACCTCATCATCTTCTTCCCGCAAGGAAAAAAAAAAAGACCCTTAACCAACTTCCCTCTGGAAATAGAGAAAAGGGAAGGGGGACCACTTCAATGTATAAGGGCCTTCGCTCTTTAAAAATGGGCCCATATCCTCAACGGAAACCTAAAAAGAAACGGACGAAGTCTTTCACACCTGTCTTGACCTGGCTCGGAAAAGAAACGAAGGGCTCAAAATCTCCCTGTAAAGGGATGTTCTAATGCGAGTAAACGGTGCGTGTCTTCCCCTTCGTTTATGGCAAAAAACGAATGTAATCTTATAGGGGGGGGACGAAAGGTCTCGGGGGGGGGGGCCACGGGGTTTTCAAAATCGGGGGCCACTACCGTGCCGGAGGAGACGTCCCTTCGACAAAAGGGGAAAAGCCGTCCTGTCCAAAAAGCTCCATCTCCCCACACGAGGGGGAAAGAGGGGAGGGCCCTTGCGCAAAAAAAAAAAAAGAGGACCCGTTCTCTCCTGGAGGAGTATAGCGCCCCAGAACCCTGAGGAAACAAAAACTTGAGACGGGAGTTATTCTTTTAAAAGGGGAACCGAGGGAAAAAAACATCGCGCGCTCAACCAAGATGGGGTCGGAAAGAATGAAAGGAAACCGACACATGAAGGGAAAGAGGAGACGCCTGCCGGAATTTCTAAGAGTGGGCCTTAAAAAGGAGGTGGGAAAGGGGACGCTCGAAGTGAACAGCCGGTTGATTCACGGGATGCCGGGAAAGGAGGGGAAGAAAGGAGGGGGGACTCGGTTTTAACCTGTGTTTAAATAAAGAGAACGCATTAATAAGACGAAAAAGGGGGAAACAGACGTTGCTCTATCGACGAGGCAAGAAAAGGGGAGTGGAATGCCGCTTTGTCGACCAGGTGAGAAAGAGCTTTTCGAGTGGAAAAAAAAAAAGGAGGGGGAGGAAAAGAGAGAGATATTTGGCAAAACAGGGATCGTGGGGTCCGCTAAATATCCATATCTTAAGGACGAGGGAATGAGCCCTCGTCCGAGGAAAAGTCCCCTTGGAATCAAGGGAGGGGTCTTCTATTAAATGGTGGCAATTCCTTCAAACACACTCAACCGAAGGGAGACTTTCGGCTCAAGGAAACGGGGACAGGCCACGGGGGAGGAAACTAAGAGAAAAGCGAGGGCTACCTGAATTTTGATACGACACGAACATAGCAATATAGCTTCAAAAAACGAAGGGTCCGCCTCTTCAATGAGGTTTTTGCGGAGGAAGGAGGGAGGAGAAGACTTTCTCTGGATGCGGGTCCTATATAGTGGGTGCCGCGTCTTATAAGAAAGACTACCATGGGGGGGGGGGGGGGGGTTGGTGGGGGGGGGGGGGGGGGGGGGGGGTTCTGGGAGTAGGGGGGCGTTTGTTGGGGAAAAAAACCCAAAATGCTGCCTTTTCCTTTTCCAGCATCTTCGGAAGAGAGGGAAAAAGGACGGCAAGAAAGGGGACCCTCTCTTCCTTTCTGGGTAAGACACTCTCTGCGCAGAAAAAGGGCTCTTTAGCAAGGGAGAGGAAGAAGAAAAGACCGCTCCACGTTGATCTTTGCAGCACGGAAGGCTAAGGGGCGTTTTCCTTATCGGGGAGAAATCGAAACGTGGCCTCCCACAGAAAAAAAAAAAAACAAAAAAGGAAATTCCCATGCGTCATGGGAAGAGACCAACCGTGAGGGAGGCACAAAAAAAAAAAACCACCTTATTGAAAAAAACACGAAAACAGGTCGCCTTGTAGCCCATGCCCGTGGAAGGAAAGGACGCGGAGGGACGCCGGTGTTTCTCTACTTTCGGGGTTCGGAGGGAAAGAGATGGTCAGTTGCCCTCAGGGAGGGGACCCTCCGCACAGCGGGATCCTTGCCGGGTACCAAGGCAGACAGGGGGAGGGGGGGGGGGACATTTGCCTGGGGTTTTACAAAGGAAGGTGAAGGAAAAAAGAGGGGCTGGCGAGCCGATCTGGACCGTCCGAAACAAGAGTAGACCCGTTTGGACACATGAACACGACTGGTGAAAGAACGGCCGAGAAGGAAAAGCTGGTAGTTTTTGTGTAGCAAGCCTGAGGGGGAGTTGTCTATTGTCGTATGAGAAAAGGGGGAGGCCCCCAGTATAGGTTCGTGGGGAGGGAGAAAGGGGGAAACAAGAGGGGAGGTCGGTTCCGCCTTGAAGGGCCGGGGAAGAAAATACGGGAAGGGGGTAGGCATGGCCACTCAGAAAGGAAGGGGGGGGGAAAACGGGGAAAGCGGCTGCCTCAGCGCACTGGACAGAGAAGCTCTAATCATTATTAGGGGGAGAAATGACCACCCTTATTTAAAGAAAGAAAAAAGTGCTCTGCGTTAATGCAAGAGGAACGGGAAAAAAAAGTGCTTAAAAAAAGAGAGTGGGGGCAACGCCTCTTCAAAAAAAAGCGAAAAGAAACTTTGCGCTTTTCTTGTACAGGGGGGGGCAAAAAAAAGGGCTTGAAATTGGCAGAGGAAAAGAAAGTTTTCTGTCTTCGCCAGGGCCATGCGAAAAAAAACAAGATATTCCAGCCGAAACATAATCAAGAGGGACCGGGGAACTTTCGACCTGCGCCAGGAAAAGAAAACAACTGGGTTCTCGCAGTAACAGAGAAACCAGAGAAAAAAAGAAAGGAGAGGGGGGAGGGGCTGCGCTTGAAGGCAGACGGATACGAGAAGGGCAGAAAAAAAGGAGCCGAAAAAAAGGAACTACGGCATGTCGATTTCGAAAAAAGACTGGCATCACGTTGCATCTCAGCTGGAAAGGGAGGGGGGGGAAAAGGGGAGGAAAGGAGAAAGGACTCGGGAGGGGAGACGAAAGAGATCAACCCCACAACGCTGAGGAAGGAAAAAAAAAAAAAAAGGAGCTGTTCTTCTGCAGCCGAAGCATTTCAAGAAATATAGAGAGGGGGGAGGTAAATCAAGAACAATCGTCCCTCGGTTAGCGGAGGGAGTCAAGAACAAGCGTCCTCATCGAAAGAGGACCAGGAAGGGGGTAGTCCTCCTTTGGCGCTGCGCCGCTGCGGGGGGAGGGAGCATGAAAGTCTCAGCCACGCAGTTCGCAAAAAAGAAGGGCTCGGGGACACCTCCAGGGGGTGCTCCTCGTGTCACCGTTTAAATGCGAAAAGGGGGGGGAGTCAAGGAAGGAGCGATCTCCTCACTTCTTCTAGGAAAGAGGTGGGCGCTAAGGCCCGGACGAGAAAGAAGGGGAAAAGGGGGAAGGAAAGGGAATCGTTCTACATTTCACGCAAAGGCCCCTGGTTTTTGGAAAAAGGACAAGTTTTGCCGGTTCTACGAGGGGCGGGGAAAGGGGGGGGGGGATGAATGTGCTTTCCCTCCACTAGACCGACAAGAAAGTTCCTCCTTACCCTTTAGGGGAAAAGAGGAAAGAAGACGCGCCTTGGTCAAGGGGGGGAGGGGGGGGGGAATTGCTATCATGTCGACAAAGGGATGGGAAGGTTCAAAAAAAGGTGAAAAGGGGGGCCCGCCGGGAAGACAGTTGTCTTAACAATATTCAGGAAAGGACGACTCCAACAATTCTCGACGGACTGTGTCGGCCCCCTGGGGGGAAAAGGGGAGGGAAAAGAGAGCTACAATTTTCCGGGCAGGGTAAGGGGCCTCCGAAACCTGGGTGGGCGCCATACGACAATCCCAAAGGGCGCAAAGAGCTCTACACAAGCGAACGAAGGGGGGGGACGTATTCGATGCTGACAAGAAAGGCCCAACTTCTCTATCAGAACCGGGACGGTTCCTTTTCCATATCGAGAGAAAAAGAAAGCAGCCGGGGTCCCGGGAAGGGCCAAGAACGTTTCCTAAAAAAGGGGGGCAATGCCTGTTACCGGGGACGCCTGTGCGTTATTAAACGAAGGAGGCAGTCTCTGCGCAAAAATACCACGACTTGTCCCCGCAGGAAAAAAAAAGGCACAAAGGGGATCTTCCTCGTGCTGTTCTGAAAAAGGGGGGGGAAAGGGGGTCTCAACTTCGAACGGAGAAATAGGCGCTGTTAACTACGGTTGAAAAACAGAAAGAGGGGAGGGCCGTCCACTCTTCTTTAGACGCCAAGAGGTTCGTTAGAAGAGGACGAGTCGCGTGGGGTCGGAAGGAAACGTTGGGGGCATCAGGCCAAGACCTGCCTTAAGAGGGACGAGTTCCTACCATATCCCTTGTCAGAGGGAGAGAAAGGAAGCCAAGCCATTTCTCCAACCAAAAGGTCTCATCTTCTTTCCCTGGAGCAAAAAAGGTCCCTTTTCTTCGCCTGGGCAGAGAGAAAGAATGAAGGCCGTTCAACGTAAAACAGAGGGAGATTTTACTGTTTTTCCGGGGGGGAGTGGGGTTCAGTCCTCTTCCCAATAGAGCAGCTCAACAAGAAGGGGAAAAGGTCCTCCATGACAGCGAGCCTGTCCAGACTAACTAAAAAAAAGAGGGGCCCCCTTGAAGAAAGACAGCCAGATCGTCTATGGGTAGGGAGAAAAGCAGGTCGTGTAAGAATCGTATTGAACACCTTGCAGGAAAGGCCACGCGCTTTCCGCGGAGCCCGCGTTGAAAGTTTCTTAGAAAAGCAAGAGGGCGTGCACGAAGGGAAAGCATGTTGAAAA